>Ga0075418_10004927_pt1 | contig 15138 bp, 15 predicted proteins | sample SoiMetdeltSBSDD2_FD_81776 | JGI IMG/M metagenome (GOLD analysis project Ga0075418, IMG submission 81776) | Bulk soil microbial communities from a Populus tree surrounding site in Tennessee, USA - Soil MetaG P. deltoides SBSDD2 | ecosystem: Environmental > Terrestrial > Soil > Tree plantation...
CCCCCGGCCGGAGTTGAAGCAACGCAATTGTCCTCGACAATATCAGCGGTTTCTGTATCCACCTGTTTGCCGATACCCCCGGCGATACCCCTGAATGCTTTTGCTTGGGCCGACAGGTGCCCCACAGCATCCGCCCAAAGCATTCCTCACCGTCGGACGCACATCCACGTGTCTTGCCTAGTGAGTCGTATTCCGTTGCGATGCTACGCGAGCTGTCCGCCGAATTGTTCTCGCCGTAGATACAGCTTGCCGCGCTCGAATTTTTCCAGCTGCGATCACAACAGACGGGTACGCCAGACCCTTGTCGTTCCTCGAGCGGACTTGCACACGATCGCCGTCTTTGATGATCAGCGCGCGATATGCGTCGAGCTTCAGCTCGTAGAGCCAGTCATCGCCCTCCGGCAATGTCTTGACCCCGACTGCAGCGGGCGGTGGCTGAGCGCCGGAGCATTTGCGGCGCGGGACTTCATGCGTCAGTGTCGAACGCGATTACAGTCTGCACAAGGAAATTCCGGAGCAACACTCCAGGCAACTTGTCCTTGCAGGGCGCAGCGCGAACTGGCCCGCAATATGCAATACGCTTCGCGTCGGGAATAAAACAAGGAACAACGGAATATGCGTGCCTTGGTACTCGCGCTGACTTTGTGTATCGCTCCGCCAGCATTCGCCATACCGATCGAGCACTATCAGCTGACGTACGAGATTTTTGACCGGGACGGCCAACCGGACATCCTCCCGAGTGCCTTCGGCGATCTGTCGGTTGGGGCGCGCCTTAGCGTTGATCTCTGCTGGAACCCTGATGCCGACCCATCTGCAGATTCTCCATTTCAATTCCCTGAAGCGGTGTGCGGCTACTCCATCCAGCTTGGAGAGTATCTTGCTCAACTCGTTACACCGAACCACGTCCAGATGACTAGCCACGGTGGGTCATCGATCTTCTACGTAGATGAAGCGCCACAGCTCACCGGACCAGATGCGTCGTCATGGCACCTCGACATTTTCCAGTTCTCACTTTCATGCTCCAGCTACGCCGGGGAGGGCCTGCCCAAGCACTTGGACAAGTGTGCGACCAATGACATATCCAGTCGTCTTGCAGTAGGACCACTCACGCATCCCAACGGCTTCCCTTGCACGGCAGATTGCGGGGCGGGCGGATCGGTCTTTGCGGATCTGGTTGGAATAAGACGAGTAGCAGTGCCAGAACCCAGCGCAGCGGCGTTGCTCATGCTCGGATTGCTTGCGCTACTGGGCGTTGGTCGACGAGGCAAGACGGGATTGCGTCAATAGGGAGCTTGCGAGCCTCCAATTTGCAGTGTGACTGACGCGCACGTCTGTCGAAATGCCTGACACACTTCGCACAAGAAGTGCCATCGCTCCGCCTTAGCCGATTGATGAGACGACAGATGGGGTAGACAGGCCTGCTTTGTGCAGGCACATGCATCAGAACTACAAAAGCTCACACGGAGATACGGATATGCGTGTACTGCTTGCTGCTCTTGCCCTCTGCATTGCTGCTCCGGCGGTCGCCGTGCCAATCGAGCACTATCGTTTGACGTACGAGGTCGTCGACGAAGTCGGAAGGCCCGACCTCATGCCAAGCGCCTTCGGCGACCTGTCGGTCGGGGCGGTGTTCAACCTCGATCTCTGTTGGAATTCGGATGCGCAACCACTTCCGGATGCTCCGACGCGCTTTCCAGGCGCCGTCTGTGGTTACAGCATTCAGCTTGGCGAGTACACCGTTTCAAACTCTTTCCCTGACTCCGGCCAGTTCTCAATCTATTCGGCAGGCGTGGGCTTCGGGCTGGACGACGAGGTGCCGCACTTGGTCGGCCCTGACGCTTCATCTTGGTTCATGGACGAGATTCAATTCGGATTTGGGTGTTCCGCGTTGGGCGCGGCTCTCCCAGAACGGCTCGACGTGTGCGCTGGCGCCAGTGATATGGTTGGGGGACTCGCGATTGGACCGCTCTCACATCCCAATGCGTTTCCTTGTACGACGGGCTGCGGCGCCGGCGGATCGATATTCTCCACTGTAACGAGCATTCGACCGCTGGCTGTTCCGGAGCCATCGACAGCGATGCTGCTGATTCTTGGGTTGCTGGGAATACGTACTGCTCGCGAGCGAGCTTCGCCGCGCCGTATCTCAAATCAAAACTGAAGACAAAGGACACGCGAGTATGCGCGAGACGATTCGCTGCGCGACGTTCCGCACGGCTGTGATCGCACTGTCGGCGACTCTCCTGAACGCGCTTGGAATAGGGTCAGCCCATGCCATCACATACGACTTCAGCGGCACGATCGATTCGGGCGCATTCGATCCTGCGAACGGTGCTGGCTTCGACGTCGGCTCGCCGTTTTCGGGTTTCCTCGAATACGACGGCAGCGCGCTGGTGCCCACTGGCAGTGGTTCATTCTCGAATGGCCTAGCCTGGTATCAATTCACGCTCGGCAACCACACATACGAGGGCTCACCTGAACAGACTGTCTACAACCCCGGCAGCCAGAGCTTCATAGATCCGCTTCCGCACTCGGACTCGCCGCTGATCTTTGCTGACGATGTGGCATTTTTTTTCAGCGGCCTTCAAGGCGTGCCGCCGGTCTCTCTCGACACATTCAATGCAGCTACTTTCGGTATCAACCTGCTCTTGCTGAATGGCGATAGCCACATAGTGGGCGGTGTTCAGGCAGAGGGCACGATCACGTCATGGGCGCGCCGCGCAGCTGTGCCGGAACCAGGAGCCGCTATGCTCCTCGTAATCGGTGCGCTTGCAATGCGACTAGGGCGCCGCAAATAAAGCGACTCGCTGCGCAATGCTTGGGCTTGTTGTCTCTGTCGCTGGGCTGCGGCCGTGATTCGCGCGGGGCGACCTGCTGAATAGACCTCGCGTCCCCGTCGGGCTCTGAGAGACGGGTGGAAGCGCCAGCGCCTCGGTCACCGCGTGATCAGCCTTAGAGCAGCTGGCGCACCGTGGCGTTCATCTCGTACTTGAGGGACTGTTCCAGCAGAGACTCGCTCACACGCTGCTCCCTCAGAGTGGATGGGCGGTGCGGATATGCCATCACGAAAGATATTGATGGCCTCGAGGGCATCAATTGCGCATGGATTCTCGCGGGCAGTGCGGCCCGACGAGATCATCGGCCACAATAGGCGTCGCGCCTGGCCAGTTCCAACCCGTTCACTCGGGATTGTCAGGCCGCGCCGGGTCGTCGCTCTGTGACGAACTATCGATTTGTTCACGGTCCGCGGCTATAGGGCCTGCGCGTTTCTCGGCCTCATTCCACTCATCCAGGACGTCCGCGGCAACCCGATGGACATATCCGAGAGGATTTCGCCTGTAGTCCGTGTCGTCGATGTCGATGCGCGGGAGCCGCAGATAGACCTCCCGAGCGAGGTCGTCGATGCGCGGAAGCTGTCGAACGAGCTCCCGCGCCAAGTCGTCGACATTCGGCTTATCCAATCGGCGCAACAAGAAACGGTGAAGCTGACGTTTGTATTGCGCCGCGACTTGGCAAGCATACTTGGGTGATGGCCACTTCATCGATTTCGGTTAACGAAAGTACTCCCTTAACTAGCTTGACGGTGATTCCGCACGAAAGTCCGTACAAAAAAACCACGCCTGGAGCGTTGATCCGGACTGAAGTCGGGATCTTCGCCTGCGTGCTGGCGCAGCGAGACATCCCATGCGACATACAGCTTCATTGCGGTCTCTCCAGCTCGATGACGTCATCACGAACATGACTGATCGCCATGTTGATCACCATCTGCCAGGCACGCGACTTCACTCTTGAGACTGACAAAACTCGATGAGCGGTCCGTAGTCGTGCGCGTCGGCGAGCCGGATAGCGGCTAGGTATTGAGTACGCAGCGCCCCGCCTCGGTCGAGGATGTCGCCACCCCAAGGCAACCGCGGCTGGGCCCGTACTGTGCGAGCACGGGCCGCAAAGCGCCTCCAGCTCTGCGACCGAGCGCGACGTGATCACGAGCCGTTGACGCAACGTGCTCGCCATGTCTGGAGAATGATCGACAGGCAATCGGGCGCGTGGGGTGGCCGCCGTGGTCGACGAACTCTATCCCAAGGTAGGGGTTTGCAAACCGCTTAGAGTCATCAAGACTGATGGCGCTAGTTCAGACACGCCTTTGCATGCCGCACACATCATAACTGGGATCACGAGCAAGAGCTCCGCCATAGTGCTGCTACGTTTTGGTTCTAGGGACGCTAACGACGTTCAGCGGGAACGCAAGCCACGACTTGCGGTGGAGCACCTGAAATCGGCTTCGAATAGAAGGATGGCGATGCCCGCACTTTTATGTAATCGCTTCGGCATGCCAGATCGCAGAGAAGAGGCCACGCGCTGCACAAATACTATCGCGTACGCTGGCCTATCAGTTTCCGACACAACGATCCATACTTACGGATCAGGGAAGCACACAATATTGAGCCAAGAAGCGAAGGGGATCCTATGCCCATCGAATCGCTGGGAGCGTTGGCTTTCGGACTGGTCGTCGGATGGGTCACCTATCGAACCTTGCGGCGTTCAGGCGAAACTGTGGCGCTATCAAACATTGCAACGGTCATCGGAGCCGTCGGAGGTGCCGCAGTCACTGCGCTGTTTGATACCAAGATTCTGTTTGCGTGGTACAGCATTGGCTTATTCATTGGTTTCGCTTTGTATTTGATTCTTGGCAACACCCTGTTCAGGAATGTCGGTTGGCTCGGTGACGGTAGCTGACACGCTCTCGCATTTGGAAAGTAAGCAGTAAGGCCCAGCACTTCGCATCCGGCGCCCCCCGGCGGTGAATCAATGCCCGATACGAGTTGGAAACTCTTCATCCGGTCAAGTGAAGGAGACGCGGAGAATTCCATTACGGCCTGGCAATGTGTAGATCCGCCCAGCAATACGGAGTGTAAATCAGTCCGAAGAGATTGCCGGCGGCCAAGTATTCCAACCGGACCGTCCGTAGCGCAGAGTCAACATTGTGGGAACCAGAGAGAAATAGCTCGAAGAAGCGCTCTGCGACATCCGATGCCATGGTTTGATGAACTTTGATCTCCGTGCCAATCACACCCGCAGCGCGCGCGGTTCCGACAAACGCGTCGAGATAGGACACGAGGGTATCGGGATAGATGGCCAGCGAATGGCAGGCATTGATGAAGACTAGCGGGCGAACATCCTTCCAGACTTGTTTGTTTTCTAGTTGCCACGAGGTGATCCAGCCGATGAATTCATCGGCAGTCAGCAGCTCGCGCATGCCGACAGCCAGCCAGGGATTGGGATCTGCCGCGTGTCGCCGCTCCCCATGGCAGTAGAAGTAGACGATAGGCAGGTCTTTGCCCAGCAGCGTGCGAATCGTCGCAAGATCCTTACCTTCCTGTAGCGTCGCATCGGGCAGAGCCTTCTTGAGCTGTGAACGCAACACCGCCACATGTGCGGCCAATTCGCCAGTGTCGACTCCGAACTGGGTTTGCGCCACGACAACTGCACTGTTGGGGGCGGCCTTGATCTCAATTACGGGCGAGTCGGTCGACGAGAGTTGCTCGATCGCATACCTGAATCCCCAAAACCCAAGGGGACATAGCACGTTCTTGACGTGCGGGCCGAATGGACATTCGGGTTTCAATGAATCAAATAGCGGACTCGAATCCTGCCACTTCTCCACCAGAGGACACAGCAACGGGCGCGAGGCGTCCGACAGCGGAATCCCGTACACGAGGCCCCAGGGCACCACGAATCCTGACGTGGTCGGCCGCAGGACCTGTACGACGTACTTGTCCGGAGAGCGCTGCAGCGGAGCGAACACAGCCAACTTCTGTGCTGGCAATTGTTTGAAAAGATCCCAGCCCAGCGGAGCGAGTAGACGTAAGTCTGCTTCAAGTTCGACGCGCTTGCGCTGCTTGCTCGTGGGAGCTCGTTCTGTCAGCGCAGCGCGTAACTTGCCGATGAGTGGACCGAGCGCTGATTCCTTAACTGAAAACGTGCCGGCCGCGGTGGTTCCCGTCGAGGGATCAGTTGAACGCAATACGACTTGATGCACTCCGTGATCGTTGAAGTTTGTCAGTACGCTTACGCGCGGTTTTTGCGGCAGGTGCTCGAAGCCAGTCAAAGTCTTGGTCAGTGTGTAGTCTGTCGAAATCTCGAATCCGCCGACCGAACCTACATCCGCCGTCAGTTGTTGTGATTGAACCAGCACGCTCTCGTAGTAATAGCCAATTCGGCAGTGCGCCTTGCCGATGGAGTGCGGTGGGGTCAATACGAAATGAAGATAGCGCCCCCCTCCGGATGCCATAGCAGCACTACCATTACCCGGTAAAAAGAAGCGCCCGTGTGCAACGTGCGGATCGGAGTATGACTCTCTGTGCTTAAGCACCAAGAAATCTGTGCTGCTCACCATGACGTCGAGCCACACATCCAGCGGAAGCTTGTCGTCTGGAAATCGCGTCGGCTTGGTCACATGAGTTGCCCGTGACAGTTTGCCAATGCTAAGTCTCAGAAGGATTGCCTGGTCGGGCGTGAGCGGTGCAGACGAATTGAGCCGCTGGCCGGAAACGCGGTCCAAAAGAGTTGCATTTGCGTAGCGCGCCTTGACGCGGCCCGCCCGGCTTCTTTCAGTGCCTTCCTCCTGCGGTGTATGCGTGGGCAACGCTCCCACAGCTGTTTCTGAGACTTCGAATTCTGAGGATCCGTTGCCTGTCGCACCCGAGGCGCGAGGAACTGACGAACCCGCTCGAGCTCGCGGGCCGCTCGCGCGCCGATCCCTCATCTTGTTGGCGCGACTTATGTCCGGCGGGCCGGCGCGCTCGGAGTCGTCAACGCGCGGAATGCCTGCGAAAGGACGTATCGGCCGGTGAACTCCGTTGCACATATCCGTCAGCCCACTATGGCTGGCGAGCTTATGCCTCGGCCTGTTGCTTGTGCAAACACGTGGTGGTGCGATGTGCTTCGCTAGGAACGCTGCAGCATGAAGGCACGTCCATCACGAAATGTGCTTCGCGACATCGACAATCGCCGGCGGCGGGATACTGGAATGCGCATATCGGTCCTGCGGCGTTGGTGCCGGATCCAGAATCTGAACGCTCGGCCCCCCCGTTTACAAATCAGATCGGGGGAAAAACGGGAAGATGATCAGCACCAGCGTGCTGTTGTAGATGCCTGTTTTGATTTGCGATTAGTAGAGATCGGTTCAATCACCGCCGGCGTGACTGGTTCGGCGCGCGTCAGGCCATGTCGTAGCGCTACGGCTGCGGGCAAGGCAGCCGCCGGAACCCCTCCGTCTTCGGAAACCACTGCTTAGACATGACCAACTCTCTGCCCTCTTACAATCTTCAAACAGCGGCACCGAGCGCGACAGTCGAAAAAGCTGCCTACCTTAGTAGAACGTGAATGCCTTACTGATGAACACGCTCGCGCCGAATTCTTCCTGCTTCTTCTCCTTCGCCGCCTCCGAATAGCCCAGCGCGAATCCCGCGATGAGCTCCTTGTCCTTGTTGGCGATGAAATAGAACGGCAGGCGCACTGCCCAGTTGGACTTCTCGAAATCGAACTCCACGCGCGGTGCAAGCGCGAACCTGCCGGCGCCGAACGCCGCTCGATTCTCAATAAAGGCAATCTCAGCCGGCTGCTTCTTGGGCGCGCCGATCGCGGCCTGCTTGCAGGATGTCGCGCCTGTCTCGGCGACTGGCATGCACAACTGCACCGGATCGGAGCCCTTGTAACTGTTCTCGTGCGAGTAACCGAAGATCCAGGCGCTCGATCGAAGCACATGCGTCAGTGCCACGGTGATTCCAGCACCCTTTTTGTCCGCTGCTTGTGCGGTTATGAGATCGTCCTCGAGCACATAGTCGAAGTGCTGAGTGTTGCCCTTGAGCGCTACCGTAAGCATGGTCAGCGGCTGGAACAGCTTGTCCGCTTGAGGCTTGAGCGCCTGATTGGCTTGGGCGAGCAGCCGCTCGCTCGGTTCGACCAGCTTGGCATCGTGCTTGATCTTTGCAAGGTCGTCGCACGCTTTGACGTCTCCAGGCGAAGAGTTCTCACATGCAGCACAGTCTTCGCGCAAGCTTTTCTCCAGCAATGCGCAGGCCGCAGCAGTGGAAGCGTTGGACCCGGTGCAGCCCTTCTTACTGCTTTCACGCAGCACTTCGCACATCGAAGGCTTTTGATCGGGGAAGCCGACGCACTTCGCACAGCTGGCTCGGCGTTCATTGATCTTCTTGATCAGTGCCGCCAGAGCATCGGGCTGGAACAGATCGACGTGGCACGGTTGGCTCGTAGCCGTGGTGACGTCGTCCCATGAATGGCCAGGGATGAGCAGCGGGATGTACTTGTCGCACACCTGATCGACGGCATTTACATCAGCCGTTCCCGCTCGCCTCCAGCGGGCGACACCGAACTCGAGCGTCGCTGAAGTTCCCGGTGTCAGTCCGGACAAGGTGCCCACATCCACACTGTCGGCCTTCTTGCGGTCGAAGGGCGCCGTCACCGTAAGCCCATAGCGACCTCTATAGGTTGGGTTCAGATTGAAGGCATGCGCCAGTCGCGCGGTTGCCTTGGCATCGGCATCGCCAACCTCCAGCACGATCCGGCTCTCCGATGCAGTACCGACCGACTTGCCATCCGGATCGTCCGCCGTTGCGGGATTCCCCTTGCTGGGGTCCGACTGCGCCAGGCCGGCTTGGCAGCACAGCGCCATCAATGCTGCGCAGAGCGCCGCATGCATCCTCATGTCTTCTTCTCCTCGACAACGGTCAATCTCACGACACCCTCGAAGCTGGACTTACCATCAGCGACGGTGGCGACAATCGGAGAAGCCGTAACGTTGGTCACACTGATAGTTGCAGTCCGCTTCCCTCCAGTCGGTGCGGGCACCCTTACCTCAACAAGTGCCTTCACCTTCCCCGGATTACGCGGCTGCGACTTCCCCGTCTTGTCGCCCCATGCCAGCGCGCAATCCTCCGGCTCCTGCAGCGTCACGCGCACATCCTCCGGGCTGTTGTCGTCCTTCGTGAAGGTCAGGATGACGCCCTCAACCTCCGCTCCCGTCACCACGGGCGCCTCTGCGGGGGCAATCGCATCCAGCTCGCGCAGTGCCGTGGATCCCTCGACACCCGTGGCAGCCGACGACGCGGCGACCGTTGTGAGCCCTGGCGCCGGACGCCGTCGCGTGATCGGCGCCGCACCTCGCGATTGCGCTCCGGACTTCTTCTTCACTGACGTGCGCTTCTTCGCCGGCCGAGATTTCTTCGGCGCACGGCCAGGCCTCATCGCACGCCTCGGCTTCGTCGCTGAGCCCGAGCGCACCCGCACCTTCGCCCGGGAGCGCTTCTTAGCTGACTTTCTCGTTACTTTCTTCTTGCGCCGCGCTCCCGATCGGCGACTCGCTGATGTGCTCTTGCGTACGGCCATCGCATGCTCCTTCTAGCTCACTATTGGCAATTCATCGGAGATTGAATGTGCAGTTACAAGCGTGCAATTGAAGATCACGACATGGCAGCACGCGCGCGAATGCGCTCGCCGCGGCGACGATCGTATGGTCGCGGCGGTACTAAGCGCGTGACTGCAAAACCCCAGACCTTGGGCATGACACGTTCTCGGTCAGCCTCATCCGTTTGTTCTCGCGCGCTGTGTACTTCGTTGTGTTTCCCGTCTAGCGCGCGTGTGGAATCTTGAGCTGGCAAACCACCCTTGTCCAGCAGGGTTTCGCGCAAGAAATTGCTTTCATCGAAACAGATGCTGACGAGCCCCCGCGACTCGTCGAACTCTTTTACACCCGGTGTCGCGGGATCTCATTTTGCAGAAACTCAAGGCCGCAGGAGACGTACGTATTAGCGCCGTGAGCATGGGCTGACGGTGCAGCAGCTCTGACCGATTGTGTTGAGCAACTCGCGAGTGACGCCATGGCGTGAAGTGCAACGACGTCGGATGTTCAAGCAGAGGGGTTGTTGTACATTTCAATTGAGTCTACACGCGGCTGATTGGCCGCTCCTCCCTCGCCTCCTCTCTGAAAGCAGCCGTTCAATTGTATTCAAGCTCCAAGCGACGCTGGGGCCGCGACGTTGCATTACTCCGATTACTTCTCGTCACACTGAACCCGTGTGACCTCCTGCTCGGCCACGTGCACTTGCCGGCGACACGGTGCGGCCGGCGGTTTGTCAACTCGCACGGATCGGTCCCCTGCTGCAACAAGAAAAGTGTTGCCAGCGCGCATACGTTCGTCATCGATGTACACAACAATTGGAGGCGGCGGTGACTCAATGATGATCTTGCCGCGCGCCTTCGGTTCCGGGTAGGCACTGGCGACGGACTTACCCAATATCTCCTCGCTCAGGAGCGACTCAAACCCTTCGTGGCGGGCATTCTTATTGACGGCATCCAGGTACTCCGCAACGACCGGAGCCGTCGCGCTCGCGATCTGATTGCTCGATACTGCTGGGTTCTTCATCATGAATGACGTCTTCCCACTCTCGAAATCGTGGCTGATATCCTGCTGAACAGACTTCGCGATGTAGACGCCGTTCTGCTGCTCCCAACCCGCAACTGCTGATTTCAGATCGGCGGCCGACACATCTGCACTGATCAGTCCTAACGTGCCCAGCAGCGTCGACGATAAAGAGAATGCCAAGGATTGCATCCGTCCTCCTCCTAGACTGTTTGATCCACGCGTTTCGCGACCAAGGTGATAAGCAATGCCACGCCCACCAGGAACAGGTAGAACTGCGCGCGCAGCGTGCTGACTAGACCGAATCCCTGTGGGTCGAACGTGCTCTGAGAAATCATGTCCAGCATGACGTGGTACGTCAGATAGCCACAGTAAAGACTTCCCGCACCCGCGCTGAGAGCGAAGACCCATAGCAACTTATCGACTGGGCGCATCAGCAGTGGACGCTCGAGGTGTTGAACAAAAAAGTACAGCGCACCGCCAATGAGCGTTACCGCGAGGGTTGTGAGCATCTCAGTCATCTGCCGTGTCGTCTCAATTGCATGAGTCGCCGGCTCGGCCAGCGTCATTTGCTCGCGGAATGGCTTGTCGAGCGGGCTCCAAAACCATGCTCCGCCGACTGCGAACAGCACGACCAATACCAACGCGATCTTCGCGGCATTGCGAGCAAGCATCGTCACAACTCCCGTGGCCCGCGCGGGCTCACATGACCATCCTCAGCACCACCGTCGACTGCTAACGGAAAGACCCCCAAGCTCCTCTCGCAGCGTCCCAACTGACGGCTAGGCCGGCTTTGCGAGCGCATCCTCCACTCCTCCTGCCCTATTGCGTACCGGTGTTGAGCTCGTCTCCGGCTTATGTCTTCCATCCAATAGATCGACCGCGTTGCGCAGCTCCGCAATGTGCTGCTTGCTCCATCTCCCCATGCGCCAATAGAGCGTGTGGCTGAAAAAGCCAAGCCAGTGCCACGTTCTGACTTTCACATCCCGGACACCCGCGCCGAAGATCCCTTTGAGAGGTCCTCCGACGATGTCACCCCAAATCACACACCAACACGGGAAGTAGAGATTCGTCCACTGAGTCGGTCCGAACACCGCCGCATGATGCGGCACCCGCGTGCGCTCGCCTGCGGGATACGTGAAGCCAGTGATGTCTCGATGATTCTTGCGTGTGCGCTCGAGTGTTGGCAGGCAGCTTGGGAACTCACGGTCGCTCACCCTGCGCTGCATGTCGCTTCGGCTTGCTGCAAGAAGTAGGTTGGCATGGGCGAGCGGACTGCCAAGTGTCACGAAGTCGCTCACGCGCCATGTCAGACCGTTTGTCCGGCAGCGCTCATCGAAGTAAGCACGTTGCGCGCGCTGGATTTCCTGGTCAGAAACCTTCGCATCCTGCTTTGCAACGCGAGCCTTCTCCACCTTGTCGGCGAGCTCTTCCAGCTGTGTCAGCGCGCTATCGGAAAATTCAACGTTGTCAGCCGGCCTCTCTGCGTTGAAGGCCGTCCACGCATGGGTGAGGATGTCATAACCAATAACCGAGCCAAGGCTGTGACCGACCACGATGATCCGTCCATAGCCATGATCGTGGAGCTCCTTCAACACTGACACACCGGCAGCGCGGATAGCGTGTCTGCACTGCACGTTGGGAGGTGCCACGTGCAGGTAACGCGCAGCGTCACCAACGATATTCGTCAGGATAGCGAGGGCCGCCGGCAATGCAACGCCGCTCGCTACGGCCCGCCACCACTTTGTGGCAAGCTGCTCGTCCGCGCTGAAGAACGTGTAGGCCATCCACACACCGACCGCGATAAGCACTATCAGGACCACATATGCGAGCCACAGATGCCTTGGCACACGCCATGGACGCAGCAGAAGCGTACGAGCCCATGCGATCACATGGCTGACCTTGGTTCCCTCCATCAAGTGCGCCCAGTAGAGCTCGAAAAAATCAGTGTAGAGCCCCGCCTTGTTCTCGGCAGTCGTCAAGCGGCGCAATTCGAAGTTCTCCGAGAGCGAGTACGGCTTGCTCCACATTTGAGCACCTGCCTTATGAGGTCTGTGCAGGTTCTCATCCTTGGACCAGACGGTCTCCGCGAACCTTCGAAGCGTCTCCATGGGCCGCTGTTCGCCAATTCCGTGAATGAGCAGGACTGCTTGCCGATTCCAGTCGACAGTTCGCTTCGCTTTGGTGTTCATGACTCACCTGCGCACTGGTCCATCGAGCAATCGATCCGCACGGTAACCCCGTCCGACACCAGACGCACGATGCCATTGAGCTCAGTGACGTACTCCGCGCGCGAGCTCATGTACTTCTCGGGCTCCGCCCCCTTCTTGCTATACGACCACATCCAGTGAGGCGCCGCGCTTTGCAGCGAAGGCCAGTACCGAGCGATCACGCTCGTATTCGGGTGGCCGTATTCGAGCCCGGCGCTGTACAGGACAATCTTGGGATTCAGGTGCCGAACCCAGGTCGAGCTGTTGCTGGACGCGCTGCGGGCACCATGATGAGACGCAGCAACGAACGTCACGTTCGAGAGCAGCTGACTGCTGTTGCGCAGTGCGGATTGTTCCGTGATACCCACGGCATCGCCTGCGAGCACCAACGTGTGGGCACCATACTTGATGGCGATCACGAGGCTGCGGGGATTCGTGCTCGGCTTGCTTCTGCCATCGATGACGTTCACGGTGACCATTTGCACGGCTGCGCCACCACATCGGAACTCAGGCCACGGAATACGTTTGTCGCTGATGTCCGGCGCCCATCCGGATCTGACCAGATTCTCCGGTACGGACCGAATCCATTGCGCAATTTCACCGCGATAGGTATCTGCGAGTCCGCCGTAGTAGACAGACTCCGGTGAGCGATTCTTCATGATGACCGGAATCAGACTCACGTGATCGGTATCGCTGTGGCTTAGCACGATCGTCGGGCGATCTGCCTTGACGACCTCAGCGAAGTACGCCTTCACCTGTTCAGCATCGAGCGTGTGCTCCTGCTTTCGCTGCGATCTGGCCTGACCACAGTCATACACAATCACGTCATCGCTCTTCGGGCACTCAATGAGGTGACAGCTCCCGGCGCCGACGTTCAGAGTGTGAACAACCAGGTCGGACGCCTTGGGAGCGACTGCAAACAATGAAGGCCGGATGCCAACACGCGCCGGCAGGTTTTTGATGTTGCTTTTCGCCGCGTTTTGGAGCTCCGCGAGCGATGGTCCCTCCATCGGCAGTTCTTCGTCGGGATCGTCGGGCTCCTCTTCAGGCTTCTTTTCCTGAATCGCGGGTGCCAATGTCGCCGCCTTTGCGGCGTCTCGCGACACGACGGATCTTGCTTCTCCAAGCACTGCCCAGCCGGCAAGCAGCACGCTATAGACGGCGAACACCAATGCCAGCACTGGCAACCACTTCGCCAGGCCGTCGCGCTCCCTCGTCTGCCGCTGCACACCGTCCTTCATTGCGCGGTAGCGCCGGAATGCGGTCAGATATCCGTGGAGTAGCCAAGCACAACCGAGCAGGAGACAGATGGCCGAGCACCCAAGCGCTGCCCAGGGATAGATGAGTGTGTCATCAGGCTCACTGACCGCGATGAGCCAGCCTGCCACACCGCCACTGCCGCTTGACACCACGACGCAGAGGGTCAGGAGGCGGTTCGCCCGACGCTCCCACTCCGCACGAGCCGCCCACACAGCCGCATTCTGATAGCTGGAATCGGAATGCACTGGCGCCTGCTGCTCCACATCCCTTTGCTCCGCCGGCGGCTGCGCAGTGCCTTCCTGCGCGACGGCGACCTGAACAGGCACCAAAGGCGGATTCGCTTTCAGAGTGGTCATATGCTGCGTGCGTGCAGTAGCCGAGTCGCGAGCTTCAGTAGCCTAGGTAACCGTCACGTCGTCAGCTATGGGTCATCGAACTTGAAGGGCACGTAATGATCCGGCACTCCGGTCCACAGCTGCCGTGCGATTTCGAGTGCGGCGGCGTTGGCCTGATGATGGGGTACATAGCTGGCGAGCTGGTCACTCGCCTTCGCATAGATCGTCCGCGCCGCCTCAGTCCGAAGCCACCTGGTGATATCGGCCTCACCGGCCTTCAGATATTCCTCATCCAGCCGCTGCGACGTTGATGTTGCTGCCAGGTCGGACCGAAACGTCCGGGGATACGGCTTGAAGCCCTGAAAGTTGGGGTTCGCTGGGTCCGTGAGTCGAGCGGAGTCGAGCGCGAGCCTCTCGATGGCTCGACCGTAGCCCGGATCCACCTGACCATAGACGGCGCGGGTGACCTTGGTCAGCGCCATCATCCCGGAGCACATCGCACACGGCTCGAGTGTCGTATAGATCGTGTACCCATCCAGGTACTTGAGAGCAGGCTGCGTGACCAGGAACGAGCGGATAAGTCGAACCTCACCGTGCTGTGAAGCGTCATCGGTCACTGCGTTGCAATTGCGCGCCCAGAAGACCACCTCGCCCGCCGGGTTGACCAACACGCTGCCGATGTTGTGGCCGCGCTCGGCGGGCGTGCCGAATTCCGCTTCGGTCTGCCAGTCCTTGTAGACGATGGCGTAGGCAAGCAGGGAATAGATCTCATCGCGTTCGCGTTGACAGCCAGCATCCGGGCATGGCTGCACCTCGATGTCGGCTCGAACGATGCCATGCTGCTCGCGATGGACGGGACTCTGCAAACAACCGCATAGCAGCGCCAACAATACGAGTGCCG
>Ga0075418_10004928_pt1 | contig 15137 bp, 12 predicted proteins | sample SoiMetdeltSBSDD2_FD_81776 | JGI IMG/M metagenome (GOLD analysis project Ga0075418, IMG submission 81776) | Bulk soil microbial communities from a Populus tree surrounding site in Tennessee, USA - Soil MetaG P. deltoides SBSDD2 | ecosystem: Environmental > Terrestrial > Soil > Tree plantation...
GAATGGAAGATCGAGCCATGGGGATATGTGGTGTATGAGTATAAATAGGATGGTATAAAGTGCATGACAATAATGCTGAAGTTTTCTTCACGATGAAAAACTTGATCAATAGTATTTTTCGCTTTCTCAATGGCCTCAAAAGACCATCAAAGAGAGCTAATCTGAAAAAATTACAGGAACGTAGCGAGACAATTGATTCATTTACTTTCAGAGATGCAATGGAACAAGACATTCCTGAACTCGGGAAACTGCATGCAATGACATGGGCGCAAACTTATAATGCCAAAAATCCCAATATCCCATTGAGACAACATCAATGGCGCAAAGCATTCGCCGAAGAAAATGATGGAAGCTGGTTTTGTATTGTAATTGCTAATAAAAACAACGAACTGGTAGGATTTGCAAAAGGGAAAATCAATAAGGATGAAAATTCTTCTCAACTTCATGGCGATCTGAATAAAATTTATTTGCTCAGCGATTATCAGCGACTCGGGTTAGGAAAGAAATTGTTCAGGCTTGTTGTGCAGCGGTTTTTAAGTCAAGGGGTAAATGATATGTTTTTGTTTGGAGTACCACAAAATCCTTCGTCCAACTTTCATGAAGCGATGGGTGGTGAAAGAATATATTCTGAAAAGGGAACATTTGATGGTTGCTATCGCTGGCGGGATCTGAAAAAGATGGCAACCCCTTAAATAAGCTTTATCTTTAGTAATAATATTTTTTATCTGCCGGTCATCATTGAAACACCAATACCTTTTTATGAAAAGAGCAATCCTGTTTTCAATCATCCTTTTAAATTCATTTTTTATTTTTTCACAATCAACCGATACTATATCAAATACTGAGGACAACACGTTTTATGAAACAGTCGATACACTTGCCAGTTTTCCCGGTGGCAAACCCGCCTGGAACAAGTTTGTAGAAAAAAATTTGAACCCGAATGCTGGAGTTGAAAATGGCGCCAAGAAAGGAACATACAAAGTGAAGATAAAATTTACAGTAACAAGAGATGGTTTACTTAAAGATTTTGAGCCCGTAACAAAATTTAAACACGGTTTTGAAGAAGAAGTAATACGGTTATTAAAATTATCTCCGAAATGGGTACCGGCAAAGAAAAATGGAGTCACCGTAAATTCTAAAGTGATACAGGAACAGGTTTTTGTTATCATGGTGGGAGGCTAATTCCGCACGAACAAGACATTCTTATTTGCTATGACCATGCTTGATGAAATAATAGGGTTAATTGAGGGCCATGATGTGGAAGGCATCAGGAAATGTTTTGAAAATGGCCTTAGTCCAAATGAAATTTTCAAAAATGAGCCATTGATCTATGAATTAACCAGCGAATATGGCCGGGGGCCGAAATTCAAAGAGTGTGTAAGAACTTTTATAGATCATGGTTTGAATTTTGAAGACAAAGCGCTACTTGCGGTTCTTGTTGACGATCCAAAACAACTCGGCCAACTTATTATCAATGACAAACAACTTGTTTCAAAAAAGTACTCGCTTCGTTGTGCCTACACCCCTCTTCACCAGGCCACACTTCTTCATATTTGCGCAGAGTTTAACCATGTGGCATGTGCAGAAATTCTTTTTAAACACGGTGCTGACGTGAATGCGGCAGCTGGATTCGATGAGTTTCGATTTGGCGGACAAACACCCATCTTTCATACCGTCAATCAAAACAGTAACGCATCTGCTGACATGATGCAGTTACTTCTCGAAAAAAATGCTGATCTCAAGATCACACTGCCCGGGCTTATCTGGGGAAAAGGATATCCATGGGAAACATTCATCCCCGCTGTTAATCCAATCAATTATGCGATGATGGGATTATTGCCACAGATGCATCGTAATGAAAAAACCATTTCTCAAACTGTCTCTCTTTTGCTTAAACATGCTTACGGGATTAATTACAGCTCTGCCAATGTGCCGAATAAATATCTACATCAATAGGAACTAATGATAAAAGGAGTTCACACCATGTTTTATAGCGCTGATGCGCCAGGCCTAAGGGATTTTTTGCGTGATAAACTTGGTTTTAAAGCAACTGATGTCGGCGGCGGCTGGCTGATATTTGATTTGCCGGAAGCTGATATGGGCTGTCATCCTGCTAATGAAGAAGATGGAGCACCGTCGGGCACTCATGATATTTCTTTTTACTGTGACGATATTTATCGCACCGTTGATGAACTAAAAGCAAAAGGGGTAAAGTTCAAAGGAGAAATTGAGGATCATGGTTATGGGTTTGTTATCCATTTCTTAATGCCAGGTGATTTTTATGTGCAGTTATATCAGCCAAAGTATGATAAATAGGTCCGCATCAATTTCACCGACAATAAGCGTTGATCTTTATAAAACAATTTAGTGACAGAGAACTCCGCCAATGAAGTAAATGAATCGAAGACGAGTAGGCTTATCATTTTATTTATCTCAATTGGCCTGGCAACACTCCTGTTTATCCTGTGGTTAGTTGATTTTTCTCAGTTTAATATACCAGAGTTTATTCCCGGCACGGAAACCAGAGTTTACGGGGTTTTAATCTTTATTTCCTTTATTATCATTTTTATCTTTTTACAAAAAAATTTACTAAAAGTCCGCAAACAAACCTCAGTTCTCAATTTGACAATTGCGTCAACGGTCGTAGCATTCGTCTCCCTTTTTCTTTACCAATTGATCCGGCAGCTTATTATCCTGCGTGGGCAATATTCGTATGACTTACTCACCGTTTTAATATCTTCTGCATTTCCCCTAATTCCCTTTCTCCTTCTTGCAGCATCAATTTCTTTGGAAGTTAAGAAAGTAAAAGGAATTTGGATACATGTGCCTACCCTGTTGTTGGTGATATTATATCTTTTGGCCAAACCATACCTACATCTGTTGGAATGGTGACAACAGCAATGGCCATTTGAAAGATCTTAGACATTTGCCCTACGCTCATCCACCGGTATTCTTCGCTCCTGTACTTTCCTTTTTTAGCAAGAAAAGAATGTAATTATTTTACTTTTAAAGGACTAAAGTTGAAAAAATGAAAATCAATATGCCCCTATCACTCTATTGGAAATGCCAGCTGACCGGTTGGATTGTCGCAAGTTTATATTGGAGCTATACAGGTATAGCCGGCAATGGTTTCACCTACCCGCAATTAATCTTTGATTTTATCGGCGATTTGGTTGTTTGTATTTTGATCACTCATTCCTACCGCAATTTTTCACTTAAAAGGAATTGGCAACGATTAAACCTGAAGGCCCTGGCGCTGAGAATTGCTCCCGCCATTTTTATATTGGGACTGCTTTTCATGGCACTCATCGCCATTAAACTTTATATAGTACGCATTTGTTTTATCCCGGATTTCCATGAATCTTTTTGGATGTTTTTTGAATCTTTAAGGTTAACGCTTTTTATTACAGGAGTAAGGCTTATGTCCATCTGGGTATTAGCCTATCATCTTTATCACTATGCGCAACGGGAGATAAATGCCGTAAAAGAAAATGCGCGGTTATCTATCATTACAAAAGACGCTCAAATAAGTAATCTCTCTGCTCAACTCAATCCTCATTTCTTTTTCAATTCGTTAAACAATATTAAATTTTTAGTGGCCGAAAATCCCACTTCTGCAAGAAGAGCAATTGATCTGTTATCCGACCTTCTTCGGAATTCTCTTTATGGCAAAGAGGATAAGTTGATCCCGCTTCAAGAGGAAATAAACTTTGTAAAGGATTATCTCGAATTGGAAAAACTAAGGTTTGAAGAACGTTTACAGGTAAATATTATAGCGGATGAACAGCTGACAAAAATATTGATCCCCCCTTTAAGCATCCAGGCGCTGGTTGAAAACGCAATCAAACACGGAATAGATAAAAGAAAAGAAGGAGGCCTTATAGAAGTAAAAGTAGAAAAGAATGACGACGCCTTAAAGATCAGTGTTCAAAATTCAGGGAAATTAAATGGAGAAAAAAAGCCGTTAGGACTGGGACTAAAAAATTTGAAAGAGCGGATAAAATTGCAGTTCAACGGGAAAGCAACATTTGATATTACTGAGTTTCGGGGTGAATCCGTTTTAGCAACTATTTTAATTCCAGTTGTATGAACAAGGTCCAGGTAATAGTTATTGATGATGAACGCTCATCGCGGGAAGAGTTGAAAAGAGCATTAAAAAATTATGCAGATTTTGAAATTATCGGGGAAGCAAGAAATGCTGATGAGGCCAGGGAACAAATCGAAACCAAAAATCCGGATCTGATTTTTTTGGACATTCAAATGCCTGAAAAATCTGGGTTTGATTTATTGGAGTCTTTGGATGAAGTACCGGCTGTGATCTTCACTACAGCTTTTAATCAATATGCTGTGCAGGCTTTTGAAATAAATGCCCTGGATTACCTGATGAAACCAATCCGTGAAGAACGTTTTGCAAAAGCGATTGAAAAGATCCGCGCCAGTATACATCAAAAACATGCACTGAATAAATCTAAGATGTCGGACCGGCAGATCTTTATTAAGGATGGAGAGAAATATCATTTTATTCAATTGAACAAAATTTATTTGATCGAGTCGGTGGACAATTATTCCCGTTTGTATTTTGAAAATAAAAAGGCATTGCTGAAACGCTCACTCAGGCAATGGGAAGAAATATTGGATCCCATTCTTTTTTTCAGGATCAGCAGAACCCAGATCATAAACACTCATTATATCCGGGAGATCCATTCAATGTCAAAAGGCAGGCTTAAAATAAGTCTGAATACAGGTGAGCTGCTGGATGTATCAAGCCGCCAATCTGCGAAATTCAAAAACCTGAATGGTATCTAGCGCAAATACAAATTGATAAACACAACATATGAAAAAAATAGTCAGCTTTCTGTTTTTCTGCATCGGTATTTATGTTTGTACAACAGCTCAACAGTTTTACTTTCCCAAAGCAGCTATTACCGACAGTGTCGCATTGTCAAGGGCTATGCCTGTACTGGCTGAACATTTGATCGCAAATTATAAAGACGATAGTCGCAGGAATTACCTGAATAATTTATTCAGGCTGCAAATAATCGCCGGGAAATATGCAGAGGCCGAAGCCACAATAGAGGCTCTACGCAGTATTTCTAAAGAAGGTGATCCATATGCAGACCTATTATACATCCAGCATAAACTATATTCTAAAGCAAAATCAAAACAAGCTGCAACAGGTTTATCCTTTAAGGAAACTTTTACTCCTTTATTTAATGCATTGTTTAACCAGCTGGATGATAAAAGCGCCTCGTATATCTATACGGCGTTCCTGACCCTGAACGGGGTTGACGAATTGCAATCAAGACTTCAACGATCATTATTGAATGTTAAAGAAAAAGACAGTCTGAACATTCAGGATGCAATTGATCTGAGTAGGAACTACTATGTTTTCCAGGCATATAAAAATATCGAACCGCTTGCCAAACTGTTGTTAAAAGAAGATGATGACAGGCGTTATATTATTGAAGACAGTGTACTAATAAAAACCAAAGAAGGAGCAACTCTTTCAGCCGTGGTAGTTAGGAGAAAAGGTATCACAACGCGACAGCCAGCTGCCTTGTTTGTTACAATATATGCTAACCTCGATCAAAATTTCTATGAAGCCAAGCAATCAGCAGCCTATGGATATGTGGGAGTGGTTGCGGACACCCGTGGCAAACGTCTTAGTCCCGATGCAATAGAACCTTACGAGCATGAAACAAAAGATGTGAATGCCATCATTGATTGGATAAGCAAGCAATCATGGTGCAATGGTAAAGTTGGTATGTATGGTGGAAGTTATTCGGGTTACACGCAGTGGGCCGCAACAAAAAATATACATCCAGCGCTTAAAACGATTGTGCCTTACGTGGCGGCAATACCCGGCCTGGGTTTGCCCATGGAAAATAACGTGTTCTTAAATGCCAATTACGGCTGGGCGTTTTTTGTTACGAATAATAAATATCTCGATTTTGAAACCTACAATCAACGACAGCGGTGGAATGCGATGCAGGAAAAATGGTATGCAAGCGGTGTAGCTTATCGAAAAATAGACAGTGTAGATGGCATGCCAAATAAATGGCTGCAACGTTGGTTGCAACATCCCGGGTACGACAAGTATTGGCAGAATATGGTACCTTATAAAGATGAATACACTAAAATAAACATCCCGGTCTTAACGATCACAGGATATTATGACGATGGCCAGGGATCTGCATTGCATTATCTCAGGGAACATTACAAATACAACAAGACCGCCAACCATTATTTGATCATTGGTCCTTATGATCATTTTGGAGCGCAGCGTGGCGGCACTCCGGTTTTGCGTGATTACACTGTTGACCCCATAGCCCTGATCAACACAAGGGAAATAACCTATCAATGGTTAGATCATATATTGAAAGATGGGAAAAAACCAGCACTAATAAAAGATAAAGTCAATTATGAAGTAATGGGTGCCAACCTTTGGAGACATGCGCCTTCATTAGAGAAAATGGCCAATGAAACGATCACCTTTTATCTTGCAGAAACAAAGTCAGGTAATAAGTATAATCTTTCTTCAAAAAAACCAGTTAAGCAAAGTTTTATTGAGCAGGAAGTAGACCTTGCAGATAGAAAAACCGCAAACAATACCGAATACTATCCTTATCCCATCATCAAGCCGGAACTTATTGATACCAGCGGATTGTTTTTTATCAGCGAACCGATCAACGAACCATTTTCTATTGATGGCATGTTCACCGGAGAACTCAAAGCAAGCATTAACAAAAAGGATATGGACATAGCTGTTGTGTTATATGAAGTAATGCCGGATGGAAAATATTTTCATTTGTCATACTTTTTGGGTCGAGCCAGTTACGCAAAAGACATGAACAATAGAAAATTGTTAACGCCTGGCAATGTTGAAACGATTCCTTTTGACAGAACACGCATGGTAAGCAGGCAACTTAGCAAGGGAAGCCGGTTACTGGTCGTTTTAAATATCAATAAAAATTCTGATGCCCAGATTAATTATGGCACCGGCAAAGATGTAAGTGATGAAACCATTCTGGATGCGAAAGAACCTCTGCGGATAAAATGGTATAATAATAGTTATATTAAAATACCGATCCGAAGAGAATAAACCGCAGGAAGACCGGTTACACCACATCCGCATTATTCGCTACCGTCACACTTTAAAAAGCCCCAATCTCCTCCCCCGTTGCGAAAGGATCGCTGGCGGGATTTAAAAAGTTAGCGGAGGACTAATATTATTTCTGAGCCGCTTTCATTTTTTCATATTGACTTAAGTATGAATTTGCTTTTTCCATGTCACCCATCATCCGGTAAGTCAGTCCTAAAAACTGGTAATTCTCGCTATTATCCGGCTGCATGTCAAGGCATTTTTTAAAATACGCAGCTGCTTTATCATACTCCTTTAAATAGAAATGACACCTGCCAATGTTTTTCAATATGTCAATATTACCCGGATCTATCTGCGATGCCATCATAAAAACTGGTAATGCTTCATTGTATTTCTGCAAACCGAATAAGGCCGAACCTTTAAAATTTAAAACACTTGCATTTTCCCTATCAAGCATCAGAAATGAATCTAATGCAGCGATAGATTTTTCAAATTGCCCATTTTTCAAATAAGCATACCCCAGTTCTTTATACAGGATCGGCTTCGGCTGTTGTGTGGTAGCTCTTGCTTTTTCAAAAAAGGAAGTTGCATTTTTATAATCAGCTTTATTCTTATAAAAAAATCCTAAACCAAGAAAGGCATTCGAGTATTCAGGATAAATGGATAGCGACTTTTCATACTCTTTCTTTGATTGCTCATATTTCTCAGCTATTTTAGCTGCTTCGCCTTTATTTTCAAGTGCACTGGCAAATAATGCCGACCCATAACCATAATGTGCACGGGCACTATTAGGTGACGCTTTTGCTGCTGCACCGAATAACGCTACATTATCTCTCCAATCCCTGCTTCTAAAAAATGTTTTTATTGAATAGATCACTACAACCAATGAAATGATAAGCAGTACGGCCTGGTTCTTTTTAAAGAAGCCACTAAATGAATTGATCGTTTCAGTTTTTGTACTCTTTGTTATTTTCAAAATCAAAATAGTAACCAGTAAACAAAAGCCAAATGAAGGCATATACAAAAACCTTTCTGCCATTGATGCCCCGAAAAGAAATGGGATATTTGAAACAGGGAAAATAGTAACCAGGAAAAATAAAATGCAGTAGGCATATATGTTTTTCTTCCTGAGCATTATTATAGAAAAAATAGTGATCACTGCAAAAAACAAAAGCGAAAGAATAACCATAGGGTCACTAAAAGTTTTTAGTTCGATCTGTGAATATGAATAATCACTTGATAAAGGATGCGGAAAAATTAAAAGCAAAACATATTTCAGCAGGATATAAATTGTCGACGCCAGTACCTGAGTATAGCTTTTGGCATTAATAAGGAAATTGTCCATTAGTCCTATACCATCTGTCAGTGGCCTGTCATTACTGATCATCTGTCTTAGACTCAAATAAACTAAGGCAATTATAGCCAGCCCAAGCCCTGAATAAATAAGCCGCCGGATATTTGTTTCTCTAAATACAAATAATGTTAAGGGAATAATGACAAGAAATGAAATCGCAGTTTCCTTTGAAAGCATTGCCAGGAAAAAAAACAATGCTCCTAAAAGCATGGAGGAAATATTTTTTGTTGTGTAATATCGCAGATAAAAGAGCAGAGCAAGAATAGAAAACAGGAAACACAGAATCTCATCCCGGCTTTTTATATTATTCACTACTTCGGTATGTATGGGGTGTGCAGCATAAAACAGCGTACAAACAAACGGGATCAGCAGGTTGTTTTGAAACAAATGGCATAATAACACAAATAATAACACACAGGTAAATGCATACAACAATACATTTATAAGATGGCCGGGCAATGGGTTCCCGGGAAATAGAGACGACTCGATAGCAAACATAATCAGCGAGGCGGGACGATAAATTGCTCCCTCTTTATTACCTGTAAATCCATACCAATAGTCAGAAGTCATTAAGTCGGGAATAGATTTAACGCCATCCTTTATCAGAAAATTGCCCTGGATTACACTAATGTCATCGTATGCATAATCAAAGGATATACTTTGAGCATAAAGTATAAATGAAAATATAGCAATGAAGAAACAAAGTTGTTTTTTTAATTTATCGCCTGATGCAGGCACAGTAATACGTAACGGAGGTTTGGGAGAAACCTTTTGACTTTTAATTTTCTTTTTGCTCAATGTCTTATGGTTAGGGGATAAAGCTAAATCAAAAACTGTAAAGAAAGCAAGGCCCGGCAATATCGCTTTTTCGTTACACCACATCCACATTATTCACCACGGTCACACTCTTAAAGCTCTTGTGCTGGTGAAGAAGAGCCACCTGCTCCAACATATCTTTTTTACATTGAGCAATGAACTTGGCATCACGGGGGAGTTTCACCAATAGCTCCATTAAGTGCTGATTGCGAATTCGATTGATCACAGGTTCAGCAGGACCAACTAAGTATTGATCATATTTCATTTTTAATCCATCGGCAAATGAATGGGCAGCTCTTTCCACCACATCTTTCATCTTATGCTTGAATGTAACATGGATCAATCTTGAAAAAGGCGGATAAAAGAATTGCTTTCTTTTTTCAATTTCCTCCATGTATAATTTTTTATAATCATGCTCTTTCACTAACTGCAATACAGGGTGTGTGGGTTGAATAGTTTGGATTACGACTTTACCAGTCGCTGCCCTGCCCTCCGGAGTTTCCACGTAGGAGGGTTTTCTCCCTGCCCTTCCACTTACCTGCTCCATTAATTGAAAAGCTCTCTCATTTACTCTGAAATCAGCAAAGCTGAGTAACCCATCAGCATCAAGAATTCCAACAAGATCAACATTGTCAAAATCCAAACCTTTTACAACCATTTGTGTACCCACCAAAATATCAATACGTCTTTGCTCAAATTGTTGTATCAATACATCATGGGCATTTTTACCCCGAACGGTATCGATGTCCATCCGTGCGATCTTTGCATTAGGAAATTGCTCGAATAACAATTCTTCAATTTTTTCAGTGCCAAAATTCCTTTGTACAAAATTGTGATTGCCGCAGGCAGCACAGGTATGCAGCGGCGGATAAGTTGTGCCACAATAGTGGCAAACCAACTTGTTCGTCATTTTATGATAAGTTAGTGATACATCACAGTATTTGCACTGTGGAATCCAGCCACAGACGTTGCAAACCTGGTAAGGAGTATAGCCACGGCGGTTTTGAAATAGAATTATTTGTTTTTGCCTTGCCAGCACTTCATTCACGGCATCAATTAAAGGCGGAGAAAGCATGACCTTCCCTTTTTCTTTGTGCACTACTTTTTTTGTGTCGATGATCTCAATTGGCGGCAAGTGAACATCGCCATATCGTTGCAATAATTCTGCAAAACCATACTTACCGGTCATCGCATTGTGATAACTTTCCAATGACGGTGTCGCACTTCCCAATAATGTCTTTGCGCCAAACAAAGAAGCAAAATATATCGCGGCGTCCCGTCCATTATATCTGGGTGCAGGATCATGTTGTTTGTAAGATGTATCATGTTCTTCGTCACAAATGATCAAACCAAGATTTTGAAAGGGAAGAAAAACAGATGACCTGGCACCTAACACAATTTTCATTTCCCCATTCTTTACCTTGCTCCAGATCTCCACTCTTTCGTTCTGCGAAAACTTGGAATGATAGATTCCAATATGACCTCCAAAATGTTTTTGCAATCGCCGGATGATCTGCGAGGTAAGCGCAATTTCCGGTAACATATATAATACCTGTTTGCCTTGTCTTATCAATTGTTCAATAAACTTTATATAAATAAGGGTTTTACCACTGCTGGTTACCCCATGTAAAAGACAAACTGCTTTTTCTTTAAAAGACTCCTGTATTTTTTTGAATATTTCCTGTTGTAATGAAGTCAATTCAAAATCGATCTTTATGTCTTTAGGCAAATATTGAAGACGATCGATCACTCTTTTTTCTAACCTGAGAATTTCTTTATCAACTAAACCTTTCAATTGTGCCTCCGAAGCATTTGATTTTTTTAAGAGATTTGTTTTCGTTACTTCGCCTTCTGTTTTTATCAAATGAAGATAACTGAGTAAAAGCTCCATTTGCTTAGGGGCTCTTCTCCAATTGTTGAGAAGATCAGAAAGTTTGTCCTCGTTATCATATTCACGATTGAGTAAAACAAAAGTTTCTTTTTTTGGAGAATAGGTTTGCTTCAAGGCTTCCCATACAAAACAAACTTTCTTCTGAATCAGCCGGTTGATAACAGGATAAACATGTGATGAATCCAATATTTGCTGGACCTCTGTAAGCTTCAATTCTTTTTTTAATAACAAAGCCTCCGCCACCAGGTATTCATCATGATCAAGCGCAGAAAAATCTTCGCCATATTCATCATTGAATACTAAAATAGTTTCACTGCTAAGTTTAAAATGTGCAGGCAATGCAGCAGCCATTACTTCCCCTTCACTACACATATAATAAGATGCGATCCACTCCCAAAGCTTTAATTGTTCTTCAAACACAACCGGCTCTGCGTCTAATACATTCAGAATCTCTTTTGCTTCAAAAAACGCGGGTTTCTCATTATGTAACCTTTTTACAATGCCTGCATACTTTTTATTCTTGCCAAGATTTACTTCAACACGGCAACCGACATGCAGCTGATCCTGTAAATGATCCGGGACAGACCATGTATAGTTTTTGGGAAGCGCAAGAGGAATTATGATTTCAGCGTACATATCGAGATTAGTGAATGGTCAATGGTGAATGAAAGATTGCAATTTAGTCATAAACAATTCACGATTGACCATTGACAATTGACGCTGTTTTTATCCACGATGCTTTATACTCACGAAGTTTTCTATCCATCAGGTTATAGACTGTTTGTTTTAAAATTGCGATATCCTTTTGTGTCAACCCTTTTACCGGAACTTCTGCTAAGAAGATTGCACGATTTTTACCAGGGTTTAAAGAAAAAATGCTTTTATAGTTCATCCTGGTATAAGCATCAACAAATAGTATTGGCTTGATGGGCATTTGTGTATCGATCGCCACACGAAAGGCACCATCATAAAACTCTTTCAAGGGATTTGGCGTCAAGTTAAATGTACCTTCAGGAAAAACGATAATTGATATTCCTTTTTTTAATATTGACATCATATTCCTCACACTTTTTGCCCGGTGCTCGGCATCGCTTCTGTCAACCCGTACTACTGCATACTTATAAATAAAACCAAAGATCGGGACCTTCCCCATCTCAGTTTTTCCCAATGCCCTGATCGGCCTTCGAAGAGTTTTTACGATCATGGGCGCATCCAGATAGGAAATATGATTGCCAACAAAAATGTATTGTTTGTCCTTATCTAATGGTTGCTCGTAAATGTTACGATGAAAGATGAAAATAAGAGCGAACCAGATGTCACCCCACAACATACAGAGCCGGTAGATCATATTCCCACCGGTGATGCGACCAAATAAAGAAGCGATAAGCATAAATGGAAAAAACACAAGCATGATGCCTACAAAAAGTACCAACGCATAAATACAATAGAGCCATTGCAGCGGCTTAAGCAGGTAGTGCATCAATTTTTATTTTATACAAAGAGACCGGTGGGGCGCCTGCATCAACACAATTGCACGGAATTGCATCGTTAGAATAATAACAATCTATTATCATGGCGACCGTTCCACATTGCTGCAGAACAACCCAAACAGATTTTCCCTGTTTTGTCATACCGTGTATTGTAAAAATAGGACAAGGTCGCTTATACAAGTCTGATTTAGCTTTATTAATTTGTCCATTCCTGAAAACCCCAACAATAATATTGGCGTTGATACTGTGGCAATCCATGCGGCACAATGCAAACTGCGAATATTCAATGCGTGAAGGATTACGATTGAAGGATAATTTCTTTCGCGGTTCCCAAAACCTTACTTTAATAAATAAGTATGCCAGCAATGCAATTACAAATAAGAGAGATATAATTACATTTCTTGGTTTCATTTTTAATTATTGAGAGGATAGCCGTCATCCATCAATTCCTATTATCGTACTTTTTATCATCACCCGGGCAACCGCAACTCCACTCCCGATCAAGATCGATCACGGTAACCACAGTTGTTTTTTTATCGCACTGCGCAAAAACAATTCTTACTTCCTGGTTATCGGCAGTAACGCCTTCCACTGCATACCGCGGACATCTTGCATTGTGAATATCGCTTTTATTATAATTTATTTTCCCATTCTGCATGATCTCTTCTATTTCAGCTTGTGAAATTCTTCTGCATTGCATTCTGCACTTTGCATGATTACTGTATTCAAGATAGGAGATGCGGCGATCAAACCCTTTGTTGCGATCAACAGCATCAGTGCTTCTTTTAGTGTTGGAAACATTTGTTTTTGGCTGGGCAGTTTGCTCATTTTTACAGCGCCTGATTACAAATAACAATACAGCAAGTATGGCAACTAATATTAACGGGATTGCTTTTCTTAGTTGAGCATTCATTCTGCAAGTATAATTTATTTTGCCTGCTCACCGAAGCTGTTGATATAAAGGTGTTCTTTTGAGATATGCGGCGAAGGTGAGTGTAGTCAGCTTAGGAACTACTATCGTCGTCCCTTGCGTCGCACACTTGTGCTCCATTAATTCTATTCTACTCTTCAAACCCATGCCACGGTTTAGAACTGTGGCATGGGTTGAATCTTCCAATCCACCCTCAATTGTTATTTTATTTATAACTGAAGTACTTCCCCCGTCCCGATAACTATCGGGAGGGATAATGAGCCGGCTCTTATCCGATCAGAATTAATAGACATTCCAAGCTGTACAATAAAAGAAATGTCTATTATCCGCCGCTGGCGGGGGCCGGATGTTCAATTAAAGAAATAATCGAAAGGGGGTGGACATTAAGTTGAATAGAATTGTTGGAGCACAAGTGTGCGAATCTTCCACTGGAAGATTCGAAGGCAACAAAAGCTAAATAATAGCAATTCAGTTGGGCCAAAAAAATTATTTCGAAAAATTTTTGGACACAGTTTATATGATTGAAGACCCTCACTACAAACTCACAACTCTGAACTCCCGACTACTGACTTCTCACTATCTTTGCGCCCCATGGCAGAAGCTAGAACAGTCGCATTTCATACATTGGGTTGTAAGCTCAATTTCTCCGAAACATCTACCCTTTCAAGAATGCTTGAGAAGGAAGGATTTGAGAAAAAAGAGTTTGACGACCAGGCAGATGTGTATGTTATCAATACTTGTTCTGTAACCGATAATGCAGACAAAGAATGCCGGCAGATCGTGAGGAGGATACAACGAAAAGCACCCGAAAGTTTAGTAGTGGTCACCGGTTGCTATGCCCAGCTAAAGCCGAAACAAATAGCTGAAATTCCCGGAGTAAATCTTGTATTAGGAGCCGCTGAAAAATTCAACCTGGCCCAACATCTGCGTGAGCTATCAAAATGCGATTCTGCAAAGATCTGCAGCTGCGATATTGAAGAAGTGACCGGATTCAATTCGTCTTTCTCCATAAATGATCGTACAAGGACATTTTTAAAAGTGCAGGATGGTTGTGATTACAATTGTTCTTTTTGTACCATACCCCAGGCCCGTGGCAAAAGCCGGAGCGATTCAATTGAAAACGTGTTAAAGAATGTTGAACACCTTGCATCACATGGTGTAAAGGAGATCGTTTTAACGGGAGTTAATCTTGGAGACTTCCGCCCCCCCACCCTTCAGCGGGGGGATCATGGAAAGATTCCTATAACTGAAAAAGAGAATTTTTATTCACTAATTAAAGAGTTAGATAAAACACAAGGCATTCAACGTTATCGCATTTCATCTATTGAGCCCAATTTGCTGACCAATGAGATCATAGAGGTTGTTGCCAACAGCGATAAATTTATGCCTCATTTTCATATCCCACTGCAAAGCGGCAGTAATAAGATATTAGGAATGATGCGCAGGAGATATAAAAGAGAGTTATATGCTGAGCGTGTAGCGTTAATAAAAACACTAATGCCTCACTGTTGTATCGGTGTTGATGTTATTGTTGGCTTTCCGGGTGAAACTGA
>Ga0075418_10004929_pt1 | contig 15136 bp, 16 predicted proteins | sample SoiMetdeltSBSDD2_FD_81776 | JGI IMG/M metagenome (GOLD analysis project Ga0075418, IMG submission 81776) | Bulk soil microbial communities from a Populus tree surrounding site in Tennessee, USA - Soil MetaG P. deltoides SBSDD2 | ecosystem: Environmental > Terrestrial > Soil > Tree plantation...
CGAGATGATGAATGGGTTTGCTCTTGTGCTGGCGACCGTCCTTCTGATGGTCGTGCACACATGGCGGTTTCGGTGACACGTTCGTGAAGTGACGGAGGAAACATGCCAGGTATCGCCGAACTCGCTTTGGGCGCAGCGCCGATCGCCGGCGGAGCATTGCTCGGTGTCGCCGCGGGAAATCTCAAGCCGCCTGATGTTCGCGGTCTGATCCTCAAGGACATGGACCTGCTGGAGCGGATTCCCGACGATCAGCCCGAACTGAAAGCCCGGCTCAAGGCCAGCATCGACCAGCGCATCGACGACCTGGTCAGCTCCGCCGAACGCAGTCGGGAGATTCGGTTGGCCGCGTTGTCGTACCGGGGAAACTGGCGCGACATCGTGGTGTTCATCTGCGCGATCCTCTTCACGATCGTCTGGTGGAACGTCAGTCACGCTCGGGCCAACTGGCTGGTGATGTTCATCGTGATGATCATCGTGTCGGTGGTCGCGGGCATCTACGCGGGCCGGGGTCTTCTCCGCGCGGTGGGCCACTTCATGCACAGACGCGACGCTAAGAAGTGATTTCCACTCTTGGTTCGGTGACGCCAAACGCGTGCTTCAGCAAGCGATTTCCCTCCACGACAACTTGATCGAAGACGTCCAGATCCATGTACGGCGTCACGCGCATGCTCGTCGACTCGCCCTTACCGAGCAGCTCCCACGTGCCCGCGACGAACCCGTTGATCAGTACCGTGCCCGGGAACACTCCGTTCTTGCCGGAGAACAAGCGCTTGCGGTGCTCCTCGGAGATCACGCGAGTGCGGTCGGCATGTGAGAGCAGGAGGTTGTCGAACGGCGCGACGAGCCGCACCGGCGCCGGCAGGTCGGGCTCAGGTCGTGGCGCGTCCGGAATGTCGTAAAGCGTCTGTCCGCCTTCGTTTTTGAATCGGACCAACGTCAGCCGCTGGAGGACTTCGCTCAGTCGCGTGAGCCCGCTCCACGTCTGCACGTCTGCGGTGCTCGCCGGGCCGAACGCCGCGAGGTAGCGCATCACCAGGTCATCGATCGTCAGTGGTTTGGCTCGCGGCTTGCCGAGCCAGGCAGTTGCCGTCGTCAGCCTGACCTGCCCGCTGCGCTGCCACAGTGCCCGAGGCGGGACCTGGACCAACGGCAGCAGGCTGCGCGCGGCCTCGGCAAGCGCACCCGGCGGCGTGTCCGGCCATCGCTCGGCGAGCCGGGCCCCGACTTCGCCTGGCGTCAGCGTCTCGGCGTCGAGAAGTTGTCTGGCCGCGTCGACGACCGCTGACACATCGATGGCCGCCAGCGGCTTGCCGTGCGTGCCGTTGGCCCGCAGCATCCGATCCAGTGCCGGCTGGACCAGCGGGCGCAGCCGGTGGCAGTCCCTGGCCGACACGAGGTGGATGGTGCCGCGCATCAGCACGATCCGAACGGCCTTGCGTGCCGTCAGCAGCCGCGACAGGTCCTCACCCGTGAAGCGCTCGAGCCGGCTCCACAACCCGTAGTACGGCGCGAACGGGGCCTGCGCCTGCATGCCGATGAGGTGTTCGATCGCGTCGATGGCGCTCATCGGCGAGCGCTGCAAGAGCAGCTGGCGGCCGAGTGTGGCCCGGTTCAGCGCCCGCAGCGGGAGCAGCGTCAATTGGGCAGGGCGGTCTCGAACAGCTGCTGCAGCGCGATCCAGTGCCGCTCGGCGGCGTCCTTGTCGTACGGCGGGTTGTCCGGCACCGCGAATCCATGCGCGGCCGGATAGAACTCGACCGTGTGGGTGACGCCGGCCGCGGTGAGCGCCTTGTCGAGCGTCTCGGCCTGGTCCGGAGTGAACGACGCGTCGTTCTCGGCGCCCGCGACGTAGACCGTCGCCTTCATCTGGTCGGCGAGCAGGTGCGGGCTGGTGGCGTCGTCGGTGACCAGGCCGCCGCCGTGGAACGAACCCGCCGCGGCCACCCGGTCGGGCACCCGGCCGGCGACGATCACCGACGTCCGCCCGCCCATGCAGTAACCGCAGACACCGAACGTGTCGCCCTTGACTTCCGGCCGCGAGGCCAGGAAGTCGAAGAACGCGGTCGCGTCGGACGCGATCATCTCGGGGGTCACGCTGCCGACCATCGTCATCAAGCGCTTGCGCTGTTCGGGGTCGCCGAACACGGTCTCCATCTGGAACGGCTCCCAGTCGCCGCTGCGGTAGTACACGTCGGGCAGCAGCACGGCATGCCCGAAGCCGGCCAGCCTGGCCGCCATCTCCTGGAACGTCGGCCGGACGCCGCCGGCGTCGGGATACATCACGACGGCCGTCCAGGGGCCGGTGCCGTTGGGGGTGTGCAGGGTCACGGGGCAGGTGCCGTCAGGGGTGCTGACGGACGCGGAGATACTCGGCATGGCTACCGTTCTACTCTCGCCGCCCCAAGTAAGCTGACCGGCGTGCCCATCGCCACGCCCTACGAGGACTTACTGCGCCTGGTGCTCGAGCGTGGCACACCGAAATCGGACCGCACCGGCACCGGCACCCGCAGCCTGTTCGGCCATCAGATGCGCTACGACCTGTCGGCCGGTTTCCCGCTGCTCACCACCAAGAAGGTGCACACCAAGTCGGTGATTTACGAGCTGCTGTGGTTCCTGCGCGGCGACTCGAATGTGCGGTGGCTGCAGGAGCGTGGCGTCACGATCTGGGACGAATGGGCTTCGGAGACAGGTGATCTCGGCCCGGTATACGGGGTGCAGTGGCGGTCGTGGCCGACGCCATCCGGTGAGCACATCGACCAGATCAGCGCCGCGCTGGAGCTGTTGAGGCGGGATCCGGACTCGCGACGCAACATCGTCTCGGCCTGGAACGTCGGCGAGATCCCGCAGATGGCGTTGCCGCCCTGCCACGCGTTCTTCCAGTTCTATGTCGCCGACGGGCGGCTGTCCTGCCAGCTCTACCAGCGCAGCGCCGACCTGTTCCTCGGCGTGCCGTTCAATATCGCCAGCTACGCATTGCTCACCCACTTGATGGCCGCGCAGGCCGGCCTCAAGGCAGACGAGTTCATCTGGACCGGCGGCGACTGCCACATTTACGACAACCACCTCGAGCAGGTCACCGAGCAGTTGTCGCGTGAGCCGCGGCCGTACCCGGAACTTGTTCTGGCGCCGCGTGATTCGATCTTCGATTACACCTACGACGACATCGCGATCGTCAACTACGACCCGCACCCGGCGATCAAGGCGCCTGTCGCGGTATGACGACGGTCGGGCTCATTTGGGCCCAATCGACCTCCGGTGTGATCGGTCGCGGTGGCGGCATTCCATGGCGACTGCCGGAGGACCAAGCCAGGTTCAAGGACATCACCATGCGCCGCACCGTGGTGATGGGGCGGTTGACCTGGGAATCGCTGCCGGAAAAGGTCCGCCCGCTGCCGGGCCGCAAAAATGTCGTACTCACCCGGCAAGCTGACTACATGGCTGACGGCGCATATGTAGTTCCCCTGCTTCAAGATGCCCTGACCGACGACATCACCTGGGTGATCGGCGGCGAGCAGATCTATCAGCTCGCGCTGCCGATCGCGAGGCGATGTGAGGTCACCGAGGTCGAGATCGACCTGCCGCGTGACGACGGCGACGCGGTGGCGCCCGTGCTGGACGAATCGTGGGTAGGCACTGAGGGGGAGTGGCACACCAGCTCCACCGGTTTGCGCTACCGGTTCTTCAGCTACGTCCGGCCGTGACCACCCTGACTGCCGCCCAGGCGCGCCGCATCGCCGTGGCCGCGCAGGGCTTCGCCGAGCCGAAGCCGAAGGGTCCGGTCACCCGCGCGCATCTGCGCCGGCTGATCTCGCGGATTCAGGTGCTGCAGCTGGATTCGGTCTCGGTGGCGGTGCGCGCCCACTACGCGCCGGTGTTCAGCCGGCTTGGGCCCTACGACCGTGACGTGCTCGATCGTGCGGCGTGGCGCCACACCGCCCGCTCACCGCGACTGCTGGTCGAGTACTGGGCGCACGAGGCCGCGCTGATGGCCGTCGACGACTGGCCGCTGCTGCGTTGGCGCATGCGCGAATACACACACGGGCGGTGGCGCACCGAAGTCGTCAAGAAGCGTCAACGGTTGGCTGACGACATCGTCGCTGCCGTGACCGATCTCGGTCCGTTGACGGCAGGCCAGATCGAGGCGCACGTGGGCGAAGACCACCGCGGAAAGAAGGGTCCCTGGTGGGACCGAAGCGACACCAAATGGGTGACCGAGGCGTTGTTCTCTGCGGGTGTGCTGACGACGGACACTCGCGTCGGCTTTGCCCGCCACTACGACCTCACCGAAAGGGTGTTGCCGCCCGACGTGGTGGCTCGCGAGGTCGATGACGACGAGGCGGTCCGTGAACTCACCTTGCGGGCGGCGACGGCGCTGGGCGTGGCAACGGAACCCGATATCCGCGACTACTTCCGGCTGTCGCCGAAACACGCGAAGCCCGCGATCGCAAAGCTGGTCGCTGACGGGGAACTGGAAGCTGTCGATGTCGACGGCTGGACGGCTCCTGCGTATCTGCGGGCCGGCCAGATCATTCCGCGACGTGATCGCGGCACCGCGCTGTTGTGCCCGTTCGATCCGTTGATCTTCTTCCGGCCACGGGTCGAGCGGATGTTCCAATTCCATTACCGCATCGAAATTTACGTACCCGCGCCGAAACGCCAATTCGGTTATTACGTTTGGCCTTTCATGCTCGACGGATGTCTCGTCGGCCGTGTTGACCTGAAGGCCGAACGCACACGTGATGCGCTGCACGTCGTCGGCGCGTTCGCCGAACCCGAACAAGACAAGTCGCGGGTGGCCAAAGCGCTTGCCGCCGAGTTGAAGACGATGGCGTCCTGGTTGGGTCTGGCCGAGGTTAGCGTGGGGAACCGGGGCGATCTGGCACGGCCGCTGTCGCGGTCGCTGGGCTGACACCTTCACCTGGCACTGCCGGCTCCTCGGCCAGTTGCGGCACGCCCCGGCCACGAATCTTGTTGATCGCGAACACCACCGCGCCGAGGCCCAGCCACACGATGCCGCCGATCTTGGCCAGGTAGTCGGCGTTGAACAACACATAGGCGATAATCACAAAGCCCAGCGTCGGCACGACCAGGTGCAGCAGGTAGTTCTTGGACTTCTTGCGCACCAGGTAGTACCAAACCACCGAAACGTGCAACAGCGCGAAGCCGAACAGCGCGCCAAAGTTCACCAGTGACGAGATCAGCGCGATCTGGCCGACGAAGAACAGCACGAGCACGAGGCTGATCGCGCTGACCACAAGGAGCGCGGCCATCGGCACCTCACGGCTGCTGATCTTGGACAGGAAGCTCGGCAACTGCCGGTCGCGGCTCATCGAATACAACAGCCGGCTGGTCGCGGCCTGGGCGGCCATCGCGTTGGCGAAACCGACCGCCAGCACGTTGACGACAAAGAATGCGTTCATCCAGCCCGTGGTGGACGCCGCCTGAACCAGATGGAAGAACGCATTGCCTGCTTCGTCATCACTGAACGAATCACGCCCGCCCGCAAGCAGACTGGCCAGCCAGGTCTGGGTGACGAACAGGAACGCCACGATGAACAGTGAGACGATCATCGCCCGCCCCGCGGGATTCTTCTTGCCGGTGGATTCCTCGGCCAGGGTCGAGATGCCGTCGAAGCCCAGAAAGCTCAGCACCGCGATCGACAATGCGGCCGCGAGCAGTGGTGCGCTGACAACCTCTGAGTTCCAGATCGGCGTTGTGCTCCAACCGACGTTGGGCAGCGAGTCGCCGTTGATCGCGCGCACCGCGATGACCACGAAGATCACCACGAAGACCAACTCGATGGCCAGGAACAGCCGGTTGGCCATCTTCAGCGAATCGATTCCGAGCAGGTTGATCACGGTGTTGACGACGACGAACAGGATCGCCCACAGCCACCGCGGCGTGTCGGGAAACAGACCGATCATGGACTCGGCGGCGAACACATACAGCAGCGTCGGGATCAACAGGTAATCCAGCAGGATGCCCCAACCGGCGAAAAAGCCTACGCCCGGGTGGATTCCGCGGCCGACGTAGGAGAAGACCGATCCCGCCAACGGGAACGACTTGGCCATCTGTGAATAGGCCAGCGCGGTGAACACCATGGCCACCAGGCCGATGAGGTACACCAGCGGGACCATGCCCGAGGCGCTGTTGTACACCGTGCCGAAGATCGCCCACGGTGCGATCGGAACCATGAAGACCAGGCCGTAGACCACGAGGTCGACGGTCGCGACGGAGCGATGCAGTTCCTGCTTGTAACCGAACGATTCGAGCGTGCGCTGTTCGTCCATGAGCGTCCTGTCTTGTTGAGCGGTTAGATGCGGGCTACGGCGTCGTGGCTGGCGACGAATGCCGCGACGACGGCGCGGAACTCCTCGGGCTTCTCCAGGTGCGAGCAATGGCTGGTATCCGGGAACACGTGGCTTTGTACGTCGGCAATGTGCTCGACGTACGGCTGCCATGTCGCCGGCGTCGCTTCGTCGAACTCGCCGGCGACGACGAGCGTCGGCGCTGTTATCAGGTGCAGCCGGTCGATGATGCTCCAGCCGCGCAGTGTGCCCAAGACGTGAAATTCGTTGGGGCCGTTCATGGTGTGATAGACCGTCGGTTCCGCCTCCATTTGGGCGATCGTATCGACGAGGTCCTGCGGCATCGGGTCGATACGACAGAGGTGGCGCAGGTAGAACTCGTTGGTCGCCTCCAGGTATTCCGGGTCGGTGACGGTGCCCGCCTCCTCGTGACGGGTCAGCGCGGCCTGGGTGTCCGGCGGCAGCTGCGCGCGTAGTTCGGCGGCTCCGGCCATCCAGAGCTCCATCGAGGCAGGGGAGTTGCAGATCGCCACTGACGCCAGCCCGGCGGGTTGCCGGACCGCGATCTCCGCGCTCAACATGCCGCCCCACGACTGGCCGAGCAGGTGGTACTCGTCGATGCCCAGCGCAGTGTGGACCGTGTGGAACTCGTCGACGAACAGGTCCGGCGTCCAGAAGTCGGCGGGAGCCTCGGGAAGGTGCGTGCTGTTGCCGCACCCGATCTGGTCGTAGTGGATGACCGTCCGGCCGGTTTCGCCCGCCAGCTCGGCGATGTTGTGCACGTAGTTGTGCGCCATTCCCGGGCCGCCATGCAGGACAAACAGGGGGAGGGTGCCGTCGCGCGGATCATCAGGTGCGGTGATCTGCACCCAGGTTTCGTGGCCGCGGAACGGCACCAGCCGAGTCGTACGAGTCATGGCGAACAGAATGAACCCGTAAAGGTCTCATGACAAGACCATTGACCGGGATTTAACATTTGTGCAGACGACGGAGGGGAATCGACCGATGGCGCATAACGGCGCACCCGCAACGCCGGGGCTGCTCCAGCAGCAGCTCGATACATCCACGCGGGTCGACGAGATCACCGACCGGTTGATCACCGCGATCGCGATCGGCGAATACCTGCCCGGCGCACGGCTGCCGGTCGAACGTGACCTGGCAGCCTCGCTGGGCGCGGGGCGCATGACCGTGCGGGCCGCGTTCGCGCGGCTGCTCGAGCGGGGGCTGATCGAGACCCGACGCGGGCGCGGCGGCGGATCGTATGTGCTTGACCAATGGCCGGAGTCGTCCACCGAAGCGGTGGGCCGCACGCTGCGGGCGCACCTCGACGAACTTCGGGACCGCTGCGATGCGCTGTGCCGGATACAGGGCACCGTCTGCCGGGCTGCCGCGGAGTCCCGCTCCGACGACGATGTGGCCGTGTTGCAGGCCAGATTCGAGGCTTACCGGACCGCGGAGAGCGGCCTGGCCGCCCAGCAAGCCGATAGCGAGTTTCATCTGGCGATCATGGACGCTGCTCACAACGATGTCCTCAAGCAGATATTGCTCGACTTGAAGGCGACTGTGAGTATCGGTGCTCCCGCCCACGTGTGGGGCGAGCCAACGACCATGCGCAGCATGGAATTACGGGCAATGCGTGAACACGAACAACTGGTGCGCGCGATCGCCGACGGCCGCGGGGACGACGCCGATGAGTTGGCACGTCACCACGGCGCCATCGACTTCGAGATCATCACCATCGCGATGCGCCGCGCTGGCGTGCTCACCGACTGACGCAGCCGGTCTCCAACGCGGCGAACGCGGCATCGACAAGCGCGACGAAGTCCGCGTCGTCACTTTCCGCCCAGGCCATCGCCGCGGGTGCGATCGCGCCGAGGGCGGCGGACGCCTGAACCGTTGCCGCAAGGTCGGGCTCAGACAACCCGGCGCGACGAGCCAGCGCGCTGGCCAGCACATCGCGAGAAGTGTCCTGCGCGAGCAGGTTTCGCGCTCGCAGCACGGGATTCTGTAGCACGAGCCGGGTCCGGATGTGCAGAGCCTCGCGGTCAGTCGCGAGGATCTGCTCGAGTCCCACGCGGATGGCCCTGTGCAACGCGACCAGAGGGGGCTCATCCGCCGGTCGCGCGACGATCAACTCCTCGAGCAGCGGGTCGTACTCGTCGTACTCGACGACCTCCTCCTTGCGGGGAAAGTAGCGGAAGAACGTCATGTGCGAAACGCCCGCTGCTGCGGCGATCTCCTCGACAGTCGTTGCGTCATATCCCTTTTCAACGAAGAGCCGCAAGGCCTGTTCCTGGATCGCGTGCTTGGTCGCCGCCTTCTTCTGTGCGCGCCAATCACTCTGGTTCACGGCGTCAGCACTCCGACGCGCGGGCCAAGCGCACGGTCCAGCCAGGCCAGCAATCCGGCGGCGTCGGTGCCGCGCCACGCCAGGTGTCCGTCGGGTCGCACCAGCAGCGCATCGCGTTCGCCGCGCAGGGCCACGACATCCCCCAGGCGTTCAGAGGCGATGTCCGCCAATTGCTCCGACCCAAGCAACGCCCACGCCGGACCCAGCGTGTCGTACAGCCGCATGGAATTGCCGTCCTGACGCGTGCAGGTCCGGTCAGCGATGCGATCGCCTACGCGCACACCCGGAAGAAACCGCGAGAGCCCCGCCCCGAGCGGGCCAAGCCGGTACGAAACCTTCAGCTGCGACGCCCTTTCCGTGATGAGCTCCTGCACCCAGCGCTGGTTCATCAGCGGCACCGCGATGCGGTCGCGCAGCAGGCGGGCCGCGCGCCGTTGGCTCACGACGATCTCGGTGACGCTGCTTGTCGTCTCGAGGACGCCCTTGGCGATCGGGCGTCGTTCGGCCCCGTACGTGTCAAGCAGGCCTTGGTCCGCGCGGCCGGACACCACCAGGGCCAGCTTCCATGCCAAGTTCTCGGCGTCGCCGATGCCGGTGTTCATGCCCTGCCCGCCCAACGGGCTGTGGATGTGCGCGGCGTCGCCGGCCAGCAGGATGCGTCCGCGCCGGTACGTGTCCGCCAGTCGGCGATGAATCCGGAAGGTCGACGTCCAGATCGTCGAGCGAATACTGCCGCCTGCCTCTGCGGCCAATCTCGCACCGAGGTAGTCAACGATCGCCTCGGGTGCGGGTTGATCGCCGAATTCCGTTGGTGCTGGGGCCATCACGCGCCATACGTCCCCTCCGGGCAGCGGGAAGGCGGCTAGCGCCATATCGCCGCGCAACCACGACGTCGCGCCACGGCGTTGCAGATCGATGTCCGCGTGCACGTCGGCGAGTAGGAACCGCTCGACGATCGGCACGCCGGGAAATCCGACGCCCATGGCCTTGCGAACAACGCTGTGTGCGCCATCGGCGCCAACGACCCATCCGGCGACGAGCTCCGAACCGTCGTCGAGGCGCACGAGCACACTGTCCGGACCCGGCTTGAGTCCCGAAACGCCTCGGCCCCACTCGACGCTTCCACCGAGGGCGGCCAGCCGGTCGCGCAGCGCACCCTCGATATCGGCCTGCGACATGATCAGTCCACGAGGACCGCCGAGGCGGGTCGGCTGCCCGACCGGAAAGCTCGCAAGCTCGCGGCCATCAACGTTGATGGTGACGCTGCGGATCGGCAGGCCGCGGTCGGGCAGATCACCGAGTGCGCCGAGGCGGTCGAGCACCTCGACGCCGCGCGGCTGAAGTCCCAGCGCCCGAGACGTCGTCGCCGGGCCCGCCGCCTTGTCGAACACCCGGACGTCGACGCCGGCCGCGCGAAGCCCGCAGGCCAGCGCGAGGCCCGTCGGCCCGGCTCCCGCCACGATGACATTTCCCATGCCGCCTCCTGTGATGTTAGTCACTAACATGTTAGGTGACTAACAGGCCGTAGCGGTAGGCCTAATCCGTCCCGCTCACCTTGGAATTCGCTTGGAAATCGGGTGACCGATCGTCGCCGCGGGCGAAGGACAGGCTCGCGCTTTGCAGCACAACGATGACCGTGCAAACCAGCACAAGCACCTTTGCCTGGCCAGCGCCGATATGCGCCCCGGCCGAGAGCCGCCCTAGCATCGCTGTCCGCCAAACGGCATACGCGACCAACCCGAGGCTGGCATAGGGGAGGTACGTCAACGCGACCGAGACGACTCGTGCAAGCGCAGAGCCGACAGGCCCCGGGGTACCGCTAGCCCGCCGCCACCGGAATCCGGCCAGCCACAGCGCCAGGCATATCGCCAGCACCGTCGGTATCAACCACGTCAACACGCTGTGGGCAAAGTTCCACAGCGATGTGCTGCTGTCAGTCCAGCCGGGTAGAAGCGTTTCGTGCGGTGCAGCCGGTTGATCCGGGGGGTTCGCCAAAGACAGCGCGAGGTCATTGAGGCTGGCGACGATGAATGAAACCACGAGCGGCGGCGCGAGCACCGCGACGATGAATCTGAAATGCGTGCCCAATGCGGACGCCGAAACGAGTTGCACCGCACCGAAAAGCAATGTGTAGACCGAGAAGAAGAATGCCACACCGGCGAGCACTTCCTTTGACAGCGCCCGGCCGCTGATCAGCGCACAACCCTCTTCTCCCGACAGCAACGAGAACAGCGTCGCGGCCGTCACCAGGCCGAGACAGGCACATGCCAAGGCGGTGACAAAGCGGTTGTCCTGTTCGTACTCGCGGACCGCATCGCTTTCGCTGCCCCGGCGGTGCTGGCGACTCAGAACGAGCATGATGGCGAGGAAGGCGAACCCGGCCAATACGCCGGATAGCTGGGAGTAATTCCCGGCCGACTGCGAGAAGTCGAACTGCAGCCACAATTCGCACGGCGTCGCCTCGCGCAAGAACTGGATGGGAGACGACGGAATTGCGCTCGAGCCGCCCATGAATCTCCAGCTGATCGTTGGAGTACCTCGACCGCGCCAACGTAGCAGGTGAAGGGGTGCGTCGGTCCATATCAGCGCCCGATACTGTGACCTCGTGGCCGAGACCGCGCCCTTGCGCGTGCAACTGATCGCCAAGACCGACTTCTTGGCGCCGCCGGACGTGGCGTGGAGCACCGACGCCGACGGCGGTCCGGCGCTGGTGGAGTTCGCCGGCCGGGCGTGCTATCAGAGCTGGTCGAAGCCTAATCCGAGGACGGCGACGAACGCCGCGTACCTGCGCCACATCATCGACGTCGGCCACTTCTCGGTGCTCGAGCACGCGTCGGTCTCGTTCTACGTCACGGGCATCTCGCGGTCCTGCACACACGAGCTGATCCGGCACCGGCACTTCTCGTATTCGCAGCTGTCGCAGAGGTTCGTCCCCGAACACGACGCCGAGGTCGTCGTGCCGCCGGGTATAGAAAACGACCCGGAGTTGCAGGAGATCTTCAAGGCTGCCGCGGACGCCAGCAGGGCCACCTATACCGAGCTGCTGACGAGGCTGGAGGCCAAGTTCGCCGACCAGCCCAACGCGGTGCTGCGGCGCAAGCAGGCGCGGCAGGCCGCGCGGGCAGTGCTGCCCAACGCCACCGAAACACGCATCGTGGTGACCGGAAACTACCGGGCGTGGCGGCATTTCATCGCGATGCGGGCCAGCGAGCATGCCGACTTGGAGATCCGCCGGCTGGCCATCGAGTGCCTGCGACAGCTCATCGATCTGGCCCCTGCGGTCTTCTCCGACTTCGAGATCTCGACGCTGGCCGATGGCAGCGAGGTGGCGACCAGCCCGCTGGCCACGGAGGCGTAACGACGCCGGGCCATATATAGCCACAGAACTGTGAGGTCGAGCAGGTAATCTTGGGTCCCGTGAGCACCAGCGGATTCGACGTGACCGCCCGATTGGGCACCGTGCTGACCGCGATGGTGACTCCGTTCAAGCCCGACGGGTCGCTGGACACCGATGCAGCGGCCCGGCTCGCCACCCACCTCGTCGACTCTGGCTGCGATGGCCTGGTGCTGTCGGGCACCACGGGAGAGTCGCCGACCACCACCGACGACGAGAAGATCGCGCTGCTGCGCGCGGTGCTCGAGGCGGTTGGCGACCGTGCCAGGGTCGTCGCCGGTGCGGGCACCTACGACACCGCACACAGCGTCCATCTGGCGAAGGCGTGTGCGGCCGAGGGCGCGCATGGCCTGCTGGTGGTGACGCCGTATTACTCGCGTCCGTCACAGGCCGGGCTGGTCGCGCACTTCACCGCAGTGGCCGACGCCACCGACGTGCCCGTGATTCTTTACGACATTCCGTCGCGGTCGGTCGTGCCGATCGAATGGGACACCATCCGGACGTTGGCGGGGCATCCGAACATCGTGGCCGTCAAAGACGCCAAGGCCGACCTCCACGGCGGCGGGCAGATCATTGCCGAGACCGGGCTGGCGTACTACTCGGGCGACGACGCGCTTAACCTGCCGTGGCTCGCGATGGGCGCCGTCGGCTTCGTCAGCGTGTGGGGACACCTGGCCGCGGGTCAGCTGCGAGATATGTTGTCTGCGTTCACTTCTGGCGACATCGCGACAGCACGCAAGATCAATGTCACGCTAGGACCGCTCAGTAGTGCCCAGACCCGCCTCGGTGGCGTGACGCTGGCCAAGGAGGGGCTGCGGCTGCAGGGCATCGAGGTTGGCAACCCGCGGCTGCCGCAAGTGCCGGCCACCCCGGAACAGATCGAGGCGTTGGCCGCCGATATGCGGGCAGCCGCGGTGCTGCGGTAGTGAACGAAGAACTCAAGCCGCCGGGGCCGCTGGCCCCGGGAGGCTTGCGGGTTACCGCACTGGGCGGGGTCAGCGAAATCGGCCGCAACATGACCGTTTTCGAGCATCTCGGCCGCCTGTTGATCGTCGACTGCGGCGTGTTGTTCCCGACCCACGACGAGCCCGGCGTCGATTTGATCCTGCCCGATCTGCGTCATGTCGAGGACCGCCTCGATGACGTGGAGGCGCTCGTCCTGACGCACGCCCACGAGGACCACATCGGCGCGATTCCGTTCCTGCTGAAGCTGCGCCCCGACATTCCCCTCGTCGGCTCGAAGTTCACGCTCGCGCTTGTGGCGGAGAAGTGTCGCGAACACCGCATCAAGCCAGTGTTCATTGAAGTCGCAGAGGGGCAGAGCTCTAAGCACGGCGTGTTCGAGTGTGAATACTTTCACGTCAACCACTCGATTCCGGGCTGCCTGGCGATCGCGATACACACGGGTGCGGGCACTGTGTTGCATACGGGTGATATCAAACTCGATCAGCTGCCGCTGGACGACCAGCCGACCGACCTGCCGGGCATGTCGCGGTTGGGTGACTCGGGGGTGGACTTATTCCTCTGCGACTCAACGAATGCCGAGATCCCCGGAGTTGGACCGTCGGAGAGCGAGATCGGGCCGAACATGCACCGGCTGATCCGCGGCGCCGAGGGGCGGGTCATCGTGGCTTGCTTCGCCTCCAATGTCGCTCGCGTGCAACAGATCATCGATGCGTCAGTGGCGCTTGGACGCAAGGTGTCGTTTGTCGGCCGGTCGATGGTGCGCAACATGGGAATCGCCAAGGAACTCGGCTACCTCAACGTTGCAACCGACGACGTGGTTGACATCGCCGCAGCAGAAATGATGGCGCCCGAGCGGGTCACACTGGTCACCACCGGAACCCAGGGTGAGCCGATGGCCGCGTTGTCGCGGATGTCCCGCGGTGAGCATCGCAGCATCACGCTGACCTCGGGCGATCTCATCATCATGTCGTCATCGCAGATCCCGGGCAACGAGGAAGCGATCTTCGGCGTTTTGGACGCTCTGGCCAAGATCGGAGTTCGCGTCGTCACCAACGCGCAAGTGCGGATACATGTTTCAGGTCACGCCTATGCGGGCGAGCTGTTGTTCCTGTACAACGCGGTGCGCCCGCGCAACGTGATGCCGGTCCACGGCACGTGGCGAATGCTGCGTGCGAATGCGGCGTTGGCGGCGCGCACCGGTGTGTCGCCGGATGCGATCATGTTGGCGGAGAACGGCGTCAGCGTGGATCTCGTGGCGGGCCGCGCTTCGATCGCGGGTGCGGTGACGACCGGCAAGATGTTCGTCGACGGGCTGATCACCGGCGACGTCGGCGACGCCACACTGGGCGAACGGCTCATCCTGTCGTCGGGTTTCATCGCGGTAACGGTCGTCGTGCGCCGCGGCACCGGCAAGCCCGCCGCACCCGCGCATCTGTATTCACGAGGCTTCTCGGAGGACCCCAAGGCGCTGGAGGCTGTCGCGCAGAAGGTCGAGGACGAGTTGGAATTCCTTGCCTCCGAGAACATCACCGAGGTCACGCGGATCGCCCAGGCAGTCCGTCGCGTCGTCGGCAAGTGGGTTGGGGATACCTACCGTCGCCAGCCGATGATCGTGCCGACGGTTATCGAGATCTAGTTACGGAGCAGGCGCGAACGTCGCGGTGACGTCGCCGAGCGGGACGCGGGTCACCGGTGGTGGTGGCGGCGCCGGCGAAAACGTCTCGATGACCCCGCCCGGCGGTATGTGAACCATCGGCGGGGGAGGATCGCACCGCGGTGCTTGTCCGGGTTGTTGGTCTCGCCACACGCCGCCGTATGAGATACAGCATTGGCGCACGCCGTAGTACCAACTTACGTAGTCATCCTCGCGTTGGGCCTCATAGCCTTCCGCGCACTCGTTGAAGCCGGCTTCATCCCACTGTTGAGGTTGAGCGCCGGCGACGGCGGGATTTCCGTATGCGCTGCCGCCCAGCGTGGCCACCGCGGCGAGTAGGACAGCCGGCGCGGCATGACGCAGGTATGTGAGTGCCATGATCCTGTCCGCTCGCTCAGCCCGGAGCCGGCCCGAATGTCGCGGTGACGTCTCCCAGTGGAACCCGGGTCACCGGCGGAGGAGCG
>Ga0075418_10004931_pt1 | contig 15131 bp, 13 predicted proteins | sample SoiMetdeltSBSDD2_FD_81776 | JGI IMG/M metagenome (GOLD analysis project Ga0075418, IMG submission 81776) | Bulk soil microbial communities from a Populus tree surrounding site in Tennessee, USA - Soil MetaG P. deltoides SBSDD2 | ecosystem: Environmental > Terrestrial > Soil > Tree plantation...
CCATCTCCGAACCGCGCAAGGAATTGAGCAAGTACGCGCCGCGCATCGAGACGTTGAAGATCAATCCGGAGAAGATCGGCTTGGTGATCGGCCCCGGCGGCAAGAACATCAAGCGGATCGTCGAAGAGTCCGGCTGCGAGATCAACATCGAGGACGACGGCACGGTGAATATTTACTCCGTGTCCGAAGAAGGGATGAAGATCGCGCGCGAGGCGATCATGGGGATGACTGCCGAGGCGGAGATCGGGAAGATTTACCGCGGGAAGGTTGTGACGATCAAAGACTTCGGCGCGTTCGTCGAGTTCCTGCCCGGCAAGGATGGGCTGGTGCATATCAGCGAACTGGCCAATTTCCGCGTCAAGCAAACCGAGGACATCGTCAAGTTGGGCGATGAGATTTGGGTGAAGTGCCTTGGGGTGGATGAAAAGGGCCGCGTGAAGCTGTCGCGCAAAGCGGCGATGGCCGAGCGCGATCAGGAAATGGGGGGCAAGGCTTAAGAAGTTCAGACGAAACGATTGCAAGGGCGGGCTGGCAACGGTCCGCCCTTTTTATTAGCCTTTAGCGATGATTTTTCGCGCACTAACTTTGGGTATCGCACTCGCCTCGCTCTTGCCGTGGCGAGTTGCGGCGCACGGCGATTTGCACGAGCAGATTCGGGCGGTGACGGAGCAGATCGCGAAGGACCCGAAGAATTCGGAGTTGTATTTCAAGCGAGGGGAACTGCATCGCGCGCACCAGGAATGGGACGAGGCGCAGGCGGACTATGATCAGGCGCTGGCGCTTAATCCGGGGCTGACGATGATCGACTTCACGCGAGGGCGGATGCTCCTGGAAGCCAACTGGCCGCACTCAGCGAAAATCTGCCTCGACCGATTTTTGCGCAAGCACACGAATCATGTGGAGGGTTTCACGGCGCGCGCACGCACGCTGGTGAAGCTTGAGAAACCGTTGGACGCGGCGCGGGACTTCACGACCGCGATTCGCTACGCGCCGACGGGCCGGCCGGAATTGTACATCGAGCGCGCCCAAGCGCTGGCGAGCGCTGGCGAAAAGCACTACCAGGAATCGTTGCGAGGCCTCGATGAAGGCATCGAGAAGCTCGGGCCGTTGGTGACGCTTCAGCTTCACGCGATTGATATCGAGTTAAAGCGCAAAAAATTCGATGCGGCCCTTGGGCGGCTGGACACGGTAGCGGCCCAATCGCCGCGAAAGGAAACATGGCTCGCGCGGCGCGGTGAGATCCTTCAACTCGCCGGGCGCAAAGCGGAGGCGCGGACGGCCTACCTGGACGCGCTCCAGGCGCTTGATTCCCTACCCCCTGCCCGTCGCAACGTGCCTGCCATGGCCGAGTTAAAGCGGCGGATTACCGCCGCCTTGGAGATCGTCGGGCCTGTAAGCAGCCCAAATTAGGGCGTTTTTGGACGAGAACTTGCTTCGAGTCAGGGCGAGAGCCTGATGAATTTCAGCCTGTATTTTAATATTTGGGATTTGCCCGGCGGAAGGGTTGGCCGGGTCCGCAGCCGGGACATTTATGCCTGAAAGCTGGAGCATAGGACGGCCAATTCATTTATTGGTGGTGCACGATCAGCCATCCGTCGCCGATGAGTGCCTGCGAGTGTTGATGGACGCGGGCCTGAACGTGCGCTCGGAAGTGGTCGCCACCGCGGACGCGTTCGTGCGGCGCGTCGCCGACCGCGAGTTCGACGCCGTGCTTGCCGATTTTACCGCTGTCGGATGGAATGGCCTTGCGCCGCTCGAACTTCTGCAGCGGGCCGACAAAAAACTTCCATTCATCCTCCTCACGGGCGTTCTGCACGAAGAGCAAGCGAACGGGCTGATGCAAAAAGGCATCACCGACTGGGTCGAAAGAGATCGCATCGCGCGGCTGCCGGTGACGCTGCAACGCGCGGTGGAATTCGCGTGGGCGCGCAAGCGTTACGAAGACCTAGACGAAGAACTGCGCCGCGCGCAGCGGGTGGAGGCGGTTGGACGGCTCGCCACGGGCATCGCCCACGATTTCAGCAACATTGTCACCATCATTCACGGGCACACGGGGTTGCTGCGCGCCGAACCGCATCTGAGTCCATCAATGCACGATTCGTTGCAACAGGTTGCGCGCGCGACCGAACGCGCCGGCAAGTTGACGCATCAACTGGTCACGCTCGGTCGCAATGGCGTGCCGAATTTCCGCAGCGTCGATCTGAACGAAGTGCTCGCGGACATGAGCACGTTGCTGCAGCGCACGATCGGCGAGGACATCGAATTGGAATTCTGCTACGATCCGAATCTTCCACCCGTGTACGCGGACCCACACTCAATCGAGCAGTGTGTGCTCAGCATTGCCGTCAACGCGCGCGAAGCGATGCCGAGTGGGGGACAACTTTTGGTCAGTACTTCGACGGTCGATTTGACGCGGTCTAACGTGTCGCACCATCCGGAAGCGCGCCAGGGCCAGTTCGTTTGTTTGACGGTAGTGGATTCGGGCGCGGGGGAACAGACGGTGAGCCGGTTATTCAACCCGCTTTGGACGGCGCGGAGCAGCGGCGCCGGCTTTGAGTTCGGCCTTGGCGCGGTGAATTCGATCGTACAACGGCACCAGGGTTGGGTGGAAGTGCAGGGCCAGATCGGCCATGGCACGACGCTTCGAATTTATTTCCCGGTGGACAAGAATGTGTCTGGACGCCGGTTGAGCACGGTGCAGTCGGCGCAAACACTTGGCCACACAGTGCTCGTCGTGGAGGACGAAGCACCCGTGCGCGCGATTATCCGTACGATGCTCGAGCGGCGTGGCTTCAAAGTTCTGGAGGCTGCGTCGGGGATTGATGCGCTAGCGGTATGGCACCAGCATCACGAGACGATTCAATTGTTGCTGACGGACATGGTACTGCCATCGGGCATCAGCGGCGAGGAGCTTTCCGAGCAATTCAGCGCGCAGAAACCCAGCCTGCGTGTCCTCTACACCAGCGGTTATAGTCCGGGCGCCGCGACCAATGGATCTTCTGTCGACCACGGGCACCCGTTCCTCGAAAAGCCTTTCGACGGGACGAAGTTGATCGAGGCAGTTTACCGTTGCCTCGAGGGTGTCAGCGCAGCGGCTTAAGGGACGCGCTCTTGGCGAGAGTCATTTTGGCAGGGGGACGTGGAGGTGTTCGCACTCTTGAAGGGATCTGAGGCGCGCAAATGCTTTGCGTGGGCGAATTCGGGCGCTGAAGCTGTGATCGTGCTCGCCACGGTGGGTATCGCTTCCGCGTTCGAGCGGTCCGCAGGCATTACACGACTGTAGGTTCCTTGCCGGACGGGGCAATGGAGTGAATTTCGCGAGCGCCTTTGTTTCGATGTTAAGTTTTGCCCTCAACCCGAGTGACCCGTCCGGCAGGAGTTTTCTCCGCGAAGGCTGTTTCTTCCCAGGTGCGCAGAAATTCCACCAACTCGGTAAAAATGGCCACCTTGCTGAAATAACCTTTGCTGCCGAGATCACGGGCGCGCAGGCGGTCATCAATCAATTCCGACGAACTCAACATGACAGCAGGGATTTCGGGCAGGTTTTCGTTGACCCATTGGAGGACATCAAAGCCGTTCACGCCGGGCATTTTGATGTCCAGCAGCAGCAACGTTGGGCGATCGGCCTCGCCTCCCTTTACGCGGGCCAGGTACTCGAGGGCCGCAGCCCCGCCCTGGATATACTTGAATTCCCACTCCGGCAAACCGGCGACTGAGAGGCCTCGCCCCAGGAGAAAGGCCAGGTCCGGATCATCGTCCACGTGCACCAGCAAACGTCTTTGCATCCTGAGACAGGCTACACAGCATAAGAAAGTCCGCGCGGTAAGTTTTATGCCAGAATGCTCATGGGGTGTTGACACCATACATTATCAGGTGGGGATCGCGACTTTGGAGGCCTCATGGATAGCTCAACAGGGCACCTTAAAACCAGGTGCATCGGCGCCTGGTCGCGTTGTGTCTTGTACCCGAGCTGGCATGTCAAATCTTTAGCCAATGCCGCTGCTGATCTCAGCCCTTGCCTCGATTAGGCTTGGGTGAACCGCCCAGGCGGGCGGCTGCCTCTTTAACAATTTCAACGAATGCTTCAACGATGGGGGTGGGTTTCTGGTGGAACAGCACGCCAAAGGTCACCGGCCTGAAGCCCTCCAAGGCGATCGTGCGCAGGCCTTTTTCTTTGGTTCCTTTGCGGTGGGCGGACGGGGTCACCGGGACAGCAATGGATAAGCCGACGCCGTGCCCTTCGGCAACGTACGCCTCCACCAGTTCAACCGTGCTGACTTCGATGCTGGTGAACCAATCCACTCCTCGTCGCGACAGTCCTTCCTGGAAATGTTTATAAATGGGTTCGTTGACCGGCAAACTGATCAGGCTCTCTTCGATGCGATCGCGTGCCCAGAGCTCCTCCGCGGATTTGATAGGGCTGCCGGTGGGCACCAGCAACACCAGCGGCAAATCGAACAGCGGCAGGCCAGTCGTGCCGGACGGGAAGCGATCACTTAGAAGTGTGATAGCCAGGTCGAGTTCATTGCGAGCGATCCACGATTCCAACTCGGGCTGGTAACCTTCGCGCAACTTGACTTTGAGGCGTTTGTAGCGCTGGCTCATCGCCCGCAAAGCACCGGGCAAGTGATCACGGAGAACGACTTCCGACGCGCCGATGCGAATCTCTCCTTCCCCACCGCGCAGGCGATCCGCAACAGACTCGAGGTTGTCGAAAAAGGGGCGAATGAAGTCGTACAATTCCTGGCCCTCGGTGGTGAGCTGGAATGGCCGACGTTGAAACAACGTGGTGCCCAGATGTTCCTCCAACTGGATGACCTGTCCGCTCATGGCGGGCTGCTGAATACCATACGGCATGTTGCGTACGGCTTCGCTGATGCCGCCAAACTTCGCCACGTAGTAAAACAGCTCTAAATGATGGATGTTCATCACGTAAACTGTGGTCAACCGGAAGTGTGCCACTGCTGGCGCAAAACGCAGTTAAATTTTAGGGAGCAGGTTGAAAATATTCCGTGCGAGCCTAGGGTACAGTGAAGGAGCACTTATGAAGAAACAGCAACGAAGCGTTGAACAACCTCCGCCGGTGACGCCGGGCATCACGAAAGGAATGGTCCGCGAGCATGCGGCCGAACTTTATCGCGACAAGCTTGGGCACGACCGTGGCCTCACACTTGAGGACTGGGTGCTCGCTGAAAAGGACCTTGTTGAGTCGATGCAGGCCGAGAACCTGCCACAGCGGTAAATACGCGACAGCGGGCCTACGGCGCGCGGGACAAACCGGCGACGATCCGGCGCGCCACGGACGGGATGATTTCCTTGTTATTGCTGTGGCCGGTGGTGAAGGTAACGAGGACGAATTTATCGCCTGCCGGTAATTCCACATAGGCGGCGTCGTGTCGCGTGGTGCTTGTCCAGCCTGCCTTTGACCAGAGCTTCGCGTCCTCCGGCAAGGCTTTGCCTGAGAAATTCGTCGCCTGATCGTCTTTGCCGTCGGGCTTGAAGTCGCGCTTGAGCAACTCCATCATTTGGCGCGAGCGTTCGCCCGAGACGCAAAGACCGCCGGCAATTTCGGCCAGCAGGCGCGCCGTCGCGTCGGTCGTGAGCGCGTTTCGATTGTGATAGTTGGTTCCTACCCACACACGCTCGCGGCCATAGGGTCCTTCACACCACGGCTTTTGGTTCGCGTTGATGTTTTCGTAACCGAGGCTGCGAAAATAGCGGTTCACCGCGTTGCGCTTATTGCCCCATTCCGTCATTTCGGCCTCAGGCAGTTCAGGACCGCTCGTGGTGCCCGTGAGCAAATCAACGATGTAGTGCGTCGGTTCGTTTCCGGAATCGACGATCATATCGCGTATGGCGCGACGAAGCTCCGGCGTGTCGCTGATGCGTTTGTCTTCCATCCATCGGTGGGCGGCCGCGAGATAGAATAACTTGATGACGCTCGCGGGGTAGATCGGTTGGTCACCGCGATAACTGGCGCGCGCGCGGGGTTGCTTTTCGGGCAGCAATACGAGTGTGATGGCGAGTTGATTGCTCTTGAGGTTTGGAAATTCGGTAAACACCTCGCTGATCGTGGCGTTCAAAAGCGACTGCGCATCAGCACTGCCGGCCATGCTCCGCACCGTGAACGCGAGCGTGAAGAGGGTGAACCGAATCCAGTGGATCTGCATAGGCATGTTACTATCGCCGTTTCGACAAGAAACTCGAGGCCAGTCCCCAGATCAATCCAGCGACGAGTCCACCCGTATGTGCAGCATTTGCAACCGGTATCGGAATAATCTGGAGCCAACAAACGACGAACCAAATCAGCATTACCATCACGGTCTGTTGATGGAGATAGAGACCTGAAGCGGGATCAAATTTACTGCGCATCCAAATATATCCGAGCAACCCATAGACGACGCCGGACAGGCCAAGAAAATTTGGTCCCACAAAATACCATTGTGTGAGATTTGAGAGGATTCCAGTGACAAGCACGACAACCAGCAGTTTGCGACTGCTTTCACGGGCTTCGATCATGCTGCCGAGGTCCAGCAACCACCATATGTTCATGATAAGATGCAGCCATCCGCCGTGAAGGAGCGCGGGCGTGAACAATCGCCACGCCTCGCCTCTCATCACTTCGGGCAGGGCTCCCTTGACGCTGCTGATCTTGAGGGCTTGATAAAGGCCCGATTCCGGGTTTGTGAGCAACAGGCCACTCAGCCCAATGGTGATGGCGGATAACAAAACCGTCAGCGGCCCCATGCGATACGGCGCTGTGCTCTTAAAGATCGTCGTGCGATCGAAAGTCTTGCCTTTGGCGGCTTCGTCTTCCTGCCGCTCGCGCTCTTTGATCTCAGCGGCTTTGCGGGAATGCTTTTGGAACTTCGGGTCGTTCGGGTTGCCAAGATAGGATTGAAGGAACTCCTTCGCCTTGTGGATTTCATCCTCGGAATGAATCCAAACGGCCCACCTGTCGTTTTCGCGTTCGATCTGATTGTGAATGCCATGCACGTACAGGAAGTCGCTGAACGTCGAAGCGCCCGCTTCATTCGGAAGGTGCCCAATCAGCCGCATAGTGTCAGTGGCTCATCAGCTTAATCGCCGCAAACGCCAGTGCAATGCAATCCGACCAGGGCTTTAAGATTGATCGCGCAGTCTGAGCCCTTACCCTCCTGTTGTATTTAATGAAACGGGCTGTATTTCTGGACCGCGATGGGACGCTGATCGAGGACAAGGATTATCTCCATCGGCCGGAGGACGTGGTCATTTTTCCGGGTGCAGGCGAGGCACTAAAGCGATTGAAGGAGGCGGGTTTTCTGTTGATCATTGTCACGAACCAGTCCGGTATTGGACGGGGTTACTTTACTGCCGAAGATTGTGCGCGGGTTCATGAACATCTTGCGGATGAGTTTGGGAAGTTTGGGGTGCCATTCGCGAAAATTTACATTGCGCCGGAAGCGCCGAATCGTCCGAGCCGCGGGCGCAAACCGTCGCCGCAGTTCCTCTTCGATGCGCGCGATGAGTTTGGGATCGACCTGACTTGGTCTTACGTTGTGGGGGACAAGATTAGTGATCTGGAGTGCGGTTGGAACGCCAAAGTGCGCCAAAGTATTCTCGTGCGGACTGGGTACGGCGCTAAATTCGAGAAGAACAATCCCGCACTTGGGCAACGCGCCGTGGTGGTGGACGATATTCGGGCGGCGGCCGATTGGATTCTCAAAAACGCATGAAGCTCATCGGCGTCATTCCAGCGCGGTACGCTTCCACGCGTTTCCCGGGCAAACCGCTCGCGCCCATTGCCGGCAAGCCTCTACTCCAGCATGTCATTGAACGGTGCAAGAGCGCCCGGTTTCTGGATGAAGTGATCGTCGCGACGGACGATCAGCGCATTCGGGACTTTGCGGTCAAGTTGTGTCGCGTGGAAATGACTTCGGCGGAGCATCCCAGCGGCACGGACCGTGTCGCGGAGGTCGTTCAACGCACTCAGGCGGAGGGCGCCATCAACATCCAGGGTGACGAACCCCTGATCGATCCCGCCGTGATTGACGGCGTGGCCAAGGCCTTGAGCAACGCGGAAATGTCCACGGCCGCCGCGCCGATCAAGGATGTTCACGGATACGACAATCCGAACGTCGTGAAAGTCGTTGTCAACACGGTCGATCGGGCGTTATATTTTTCCCGGCGCACCATACCGTACGTGCGAGATGCCGCCAGCCGTTCTGCGACAGAGCAATTGGCGGCGTTTCCTTTTTTGAAACACGTGGGCATTTACGGTTACCGGCGTGAGACGTTGCTGCAATTGGTCAAGTTCCCGATGTCGCCGCTCGAACGCGCGGAGAAACTCGAGCAGTTGCGCGCGCTGGAAAACGGGATCCAAATCGCCGTGGTGCGCGTGAATTATGAAGCGGTGGGCGTGGACGTGCCCGATGACGTGGCGCGTGTAGAGCAACTGTTAAGCGGCGCCCGAAAATGACATGAAATACATCTTTGTGACCGGCGGTGTGGTAAGCTCTTTGGGCAAGGGACTCACTGCGGCATCGCTCGGCACGTTGCTGGAGAACCGCGGGCTCAAAGTCACGCTGCAAAAGTTCGATCCGTACCTCAACGTCGATCCGGGCACGATGAGCCCTTTCCAACACGGCGAAGTCTACGTGCTGGACGACGGCGCGGAGACCGATCTCGATCTCGGCCATTACGAGCGTTTCACGAGCACCAAACTGACGCGCTTCAACAACCTCACCAGCGGCCAGGTTTACCAGACTGTCCTCGACAAGGAACGGCGCGGCGATTACCTCGGAAAAACGGTGCAAGTGATCCCGCACGTCACCGACGAAATTCAAAATCGTATCCACCAGGTCACCGAGGCCTCGAAGGCTGACGTGCTCATCACGGAAATCGGCGGCACCACGGGCGACATTGAAGGTCTGCCGTTCCTGGAGGCCATCCGTGAGTTTGCCTTAGACGTTGGGTACAACAACGCGCTCTTCCTGCACGTGACCTACGTCCCTTTCATCAAGGCCGCGGGCGAGTTGAAGACCAAGCCGACGCAGCAATCCGTGGCGAAATTGCGCGAAATCGGTATCACACCGCACATTCTGGTCTGCCGCTGCGAAAAGCCGCTCAACAAGGAACTGCGCCAAAAGATTTCGCTGTTTTGCAACGTGCCGTATGAAGGTGTGATCGAGGAGAAGGACGTCGAGCATTCGATCTACGAAGTCCCGCTGATGCTTCAGCGCGAACGACTCGATGATCTCGTGTGCCGGTTGCTGCACATTGACGCGCCGGCGTCTGACATGTCGCACTGGCAGGACATCATCCGCAAGCTCATTGCGCCGCAACACCGTGTGCGCATCGGTGTGGTCGGCAAATACATCGAACTGCACGATGCCTACAAATCGGTCTACGAAGCGATTATTCACGGCGGTATCGCGAACGATTGCGGGGTGGAAATCGAAAAAATCGAGGCCGAAGAAATCGAAAAATTTGGACCCGAGAAAATCCTTAAAGGACTGGGCGGGGTTCTCGTCCCCGGCGGATTCGGTGAGCGCGGGATTGAAGGCAAAGTGATCGCGGCGCAATACGCGCGCGAAAAAAAGGTGCCCTACCTCGGGCTGTGCCTCGGCATGCAGATCGCGACGATCGAGTTCGCCCGCAACGTGCTGAAACTCGACAAAGCGCATTCGACGGAATTTGATCCGCAAACGCCGCACCCCGTCATTGCATTGCTGGACGAGCAAAAGAAAGTGTCGAAGAAAGGCGGAACGATGCGACTGGGTGCGCAGCCCTGCCAGTTAGCCATGGGATCGATGGCCGGGCACCTTTACGGTGCCTTCGTCATCAATGAACGGCACCGCCATCGCTACGAGTTCAACAACGCCTATCGCGAACGTTTTGAAAATGGCGGGTTCGTTTTCAGTGGCCTCTCTCCGGATGGCAAGCTCGTCGAAGTCATCGAGTTGAAAGACCACCCGTTTTTCATCGCCAGCCAGTTCCATCCTGAATTTCAAAGCAAACCAAATAAGCCGCATCCGCTCTTCAAGGGGTTCATCGCCGCGTCCCATAACCACATCCACCATCGCCCGCTGTAGCCGAGCAAGGCGCCGCGTCCGCGCATGACTTACGAAGAGGCCATAAAGTTTCTCTATGGGCTGCAGCTTTTTGGCGCCAGGCTCGGCTTGGAGAACACGTTTCGACTCGCACAACTCTGCGACAATCCGCAAAACCAACTGCGTTTCATTCACGTTGCCGGCACGAATGGCAAAGGCTCCACGTGCGCGATGCTGGAAAGTATTTACCAGGCGGCCGGCTTGCGCGTCGGGTTGTTCACGTCGCCGCATCTGATTTCATTTCGCGAACGAATCCAGATCAATCGCCAACTCATCACGGAACAACAGGTCATCGAGCACGTCGGAGCGATCCAGGACTTGTTGAAGAATTTTCCGCCGGAGCGGCACCCCACGTTCTTCGAAGTCGTCACCGTGATCGCTTTGCGCTACTTCGCTGCTGAAAAGTGCGATCTCGTCATTTGGGAAACCGGCCTGGGTGGGCGCCTGGACGCGACGAACATCGTCGTGCCACTGGCGGGCGTGATCACGAATGTGGAGCTCGATCATGAAAAGTGGCTTGGCGGGACGATCGAGCAAATTGCCGCCGAAAAGGCCGGCATCATTAAGTTGCACGTTCCGGCGCTCACAAGCGCAGCAGACCCGGCGGCGCGCGCAGTGATCGCAGCGAAAGCCGCGCGCGAAGAAGCGCCGCTGTTCGTGATATCAAAACCGCTTGATGACATCAGGTTGTCTTTGCCGGGCAATCATCAGCGCCTGAATGCCGCGTTGGCAAAGGCAACCGTTCGTTATTTGCACGACAAAATTCCGGTGAGCGACGCTGCGATCCGTCGCGGTCTCGAAACAGTCTCGTGGCCGGGGCGATTGCAGGTAATAGAACGCACTTCGCAAACGATTCTGCTCGACGGCGCGCACAACCCAGCCGGCGCGCAAGCCTTGCGCGCGGCCATTCAGCAACACTTCGCGAACAAATCGCTGACCCTGATCATCGGAGTCATGCGCGACAAAGATACTGCCGCGATGTGCAATATTCTGGCGCCAATCGCATTTCGGATTGTGACTTGCCCGGTCAGCAGCGAGCGCACCGCTGACGCCAACGCATTGGCAAAGCAGTGTAAGCTTGCGAACCCAAAAGCCGACGTATCCGCAGCCGAGTCCCTGGAAACAACACTTCAGCACACAAAGGAGCATCCCTTCGTTGTCATCACCGGTTCGCTTCATTTTATTGGCCACGCATTGCAACTCCTGTGCCCGTCCCATTATCCTGACGAGCGCGCACTCAACGAGTATCGGGTCCTTCAAAAATAAGTATTTACGTACTGTTTACACGGCAGGTGGCGATTGGTGTTCAACTAGAGCGTGTGAAGACATCTCTGCACATCGCCAATCTGCTTTTCATCGCAAGTCATTACTTGTCGGCGCAGGTCGTTGTTGACGCGTCGAACACGACGCCCGACAAAGTCGCTACCTCGCTGATGCCCGTGCCAATTTTCAATTTCGCCGCTCACACTGTGGCGTTTAGCCCGAATGGCGAGATATTGGCCACCGGAGACGGAACGGGAACAGTCCGCCTATGGAATTTACACACCGGCGAGTTGAAGACGAGCATTCGGGCGCACACGAATTGGGCCTTCAGCATCGTCTGGTCTCGCGACGGGGAATTTCTGGTGACCGGCGGCGGCGATAATGCAGTGCGACTCTTTGAATTGGCCAATCCAGCCCGCTCGGAAAGGCCACTGGTGGGTCATTCCAACGATGTTCACGCAGTGGCAATTACCCGTGATGGTTCGCACATTGTTAGCGCGGGAGACGACAAAGACATCGTCGTTTGGAATGCTAATAACGGCAGGCAAGTCAGACGCTGGCGCGGTCACGACGAGCCGATTCCGTCCCTCCACCTGTCTCCTGATGATCAATGGGTCGCGACCAGCAGTCGTGATGACTCCATTCGAATCTGGAACCTGAAGACCGGCGCACTTCAACATGCATTGATCGGGCACACGGGCGATGTGCTTTCTGTGCGCTTCTCTCCTGATGGCAAAACACTCGCCTCTGCGAGTTACGACCAGACCGTCCGGTTGTGGGACGCCGCGACGGGGCAAGAGCGCCGCCTTTTCAAAGGCCACACCAATCGTGTGTTCGGTGTCGCTTTCTCGCCCGATGGTTCCCGTCTTGCCTCCGCTGGCGACTCGACCTTGCGAATCTGGAACATAGCGAACGGAGATCCACTGAATGTTATCGCACCGGGCGACGTGATTGAGACGCACGGGCGAAAAATTCCGGAGGATTTGTCGGCCGTTACGTTCAGTCCCGATGGCCGCACGCTGGCTGTATCGTCCACCACGGGCACAATCACATTGATCGACGCAGCCAGTGGCAAAGTGATGCGTCGACTGGTGCCAAACAGCAAGTAACCCGCTAGACTCAGTCCGTGAGTCTTGACATTCGCGTTTATCAACCGAGCGATCTGGAGGAATTGAAGCGAATCACTGTCGAAGCCTTCGACGGGCTGGCGCTCGATCAGCGCATCGAAGCGGAGCTTGGGATTCTTCACGGGCGCGACTGGCGCTGGCGAAAGGGGCGAGATGTAGAAGACGACGTGCGCGCGAATCCGAATGGCGTTTTTGTCGCTGTTCAGGAGGAGCGCATCCTTGGATACGTTAGCACGCGTCTTGATCGCGACGCCGGCAAAGGTCGCATTCCAAATCTGGCCGTCGTTCCTGACGCGCGCGGCAGCGGCCTGGGCCGACAACTCATCGAACACGCGGTCAATTATTTTCGTCAGGAGGGAATGTCATGTGCGGTCATTGAGACCATGGCCTACAACGAAGTGGGCAACCACCTGTACCCTGCGTGCGGTTTCATCGAAGTGGGCCGACAGGTCCATTTTGCGCGAAAGCTTTAGCGCCGGCCTACGTTTAACTTTCCTGGCCAACGATTTTCAGAGATAACATGCCTATGTTCACCGCGAGAACCTTTGCACTTCTTGGTTTGTCGTCAGCGTTGGCGGCCGGCGCCGCGCCGGGCACAGATCCATTTGCCGAATACGTGCGTGCGACCGAGCCGCTCACGCCCGACGCCGAGCTGAAGACCTTTCGCTTGCCGCCGGGATTCGAAATTCAGTTGTTCGCCGCCGAGCCGCAGATCTTTAAACCGATGAACATGGGCTTCGACGAGCGTGGCCGGCTCTGGATTACCGAGTCGCGTGAATATCCCTTTCCCGTCCCGCTGGACAAATCGGGCCGCGACGCGATCAAAGTGCTCGAAGATGCCGACGGGGATGGCCGCGCCGACAAGATCACGACGTTCGCGGATGGATTGAACATCCCGATCGGCATTTACCCGTACAAAGGTAGTGTAATCGCGTGGAGCATTCCGAACATCTGGCATTTTCAGGATACGAACGGCGACGGCAAAGCCGACAAGCGCGACGTCCTGTTCGGGCCACTCGGCTGGGAGCGCGACACTCACGGCATGAACGCGTCGTTCCGCCGTGGGTACGATGGCTGGGTTTACATTACACACGGGTTCAACAACAACTCGACCGTCAAAGGCCGCGACGGCAGCGAGATCAAACTGAATTCCGGAAACACCTACCGCGTGCGACCGGATGGCTCGCGCGTGGAGGCGCACACGTGGGGGCAGGTGAACCCGTTCGGACTCACGTTCGACGGCATGGGCAATCTCTATTCCGCCGATTGCCACAGTTCACCTATATATCTGCTACTCCGTGGCGCGTACTATCCCAGTTTTGGAAAACCGGACGACGGGCTTGGTTTCGCGCCGGTGCTCATGCAGCACAGCCACAACTCCACTGCCATTGGTGGCATCGCGTTCTACGACGAGGATCAATGGCCCGCTGAGTTTCGCGACAACATTTTTGTTGGCAACGTGATGACCAGCCGTATCAACCGCGACGTGCTTCGCTTCGCCGGATCGTCGCCCTCGGCAAAGGAACTCCCGGATTTCGTCACCACCGAGGACCCTTGGTTCCGTCCGGTCGATCTTCAGTTCGGTCCCGATGGCGCGCTTTACATCGCCGACTTTTACAACCGCATCATCGGCCACTACGAGGTGCCACTGACTCATCCTGGTCGCGACCGGGAGCGCGGCCGCATCTGGCGTGTCACTTACAAGCAAAACAGCCGCCCCCAGCCGCGATTTGATCTGACCGGACTCACCGCGGACAAAGTCGTGGCTGAACTAAGCAGCCCAAACCTCACGCGGCGCATGCTCGCGATGAACCATCTTGTGGACAATATCGGACGCCCGGCAAGAGAACCGGCGCTTCGAACGTTGGCAACGGCGCCCGACGCCAGCGCGCGCGCTCATGCGCTCTGGGTGCTTCATCGACTCAATGCGCTCGATGCCCGCTCGCTTGCGCAAGCGGCCAGTGATCGCGACGCCAAAGTGCGCACGCACACGATGCGCGTTCTCTCGGAAATCAAGACGTGGTCTTCTGAGCAGCGGCAGATCGCACTCAAAGGCCTAACGGATGCCAACGCACACGTGCGGCGCGCGGCCGCCGACGCGCTGGGCGAGCATCCCGCGCTGGAGCATGTGCGACCGTTGATTGCCGCGCGCCACCAGGTCGACAAGGGAGACAATCATTTGCTGCACACGGTGCGGATGGCTCTGCGCAATCAACTGAAGGCCGAAGGCGCTTTTGCCTCGCTGCGCAAAGACGAACTGAACGAAAAGGACTCCCGCGCCGTGGCCGATGTCGCGATCGCTGTAGCCTCGGCCGATGCGGGCGGGTTCCTGCTCAATCATTTGCAGCGTTACAGCGAATCGCCTCCCACCGCCGCGAAGTATTTGCGGCATGTCGCGAAGTATTTGCCAGCGGAGGGCATCGATCAACTTGTGGCTCTTGCACGCTTACGTTTCGCGGACGACCTCGACGCACAACTGGCCATGTTCAAATCAGTGCAGGAAGGAACGGCGGCGCGAGGCGCAGCCTTAAGCGCGCTTGCGAAGGCCTGGGGCGAAGAGCTTGCGGCTACGATTCTGCGTCCGTCAGCGGACGACGAATTGGAATGGCAGAACACGCCCATCGAGGGAATGAAAGAAACGAAGAACCCG
>Ga0075418_10004932_pt1 | contig 15131 bp, 6 predicted proteins | sample SoiMetdeltSBSDD2_FD_81776 | JGI IMG/M metagenome (GOLD analysis project Ga0075418, IMG submission 81776) | Bulk soil microbial communities from a Populus tree surrounding site in Tennessee, USA - Soil MetaG P. deltoides SBSDD2 | ecosystem: Environmental > Terrestrial > Soil > Tree plantation...
ACCATCAGCATCAGGGTCCTCCCACGGTATGCGGGCTGCCACAATTCACGAATAGGCATGTGCTCGCTCTGCGCCACTGCAACCGGTTGGGGTTCGTCCAGTGGGCGGCCTGTCTCCCGCATTACTTCTAGTTCGATCTCCTGCATGATCGTGTCTGCTTCCCTGTGCCGCCCTCGTGCTTCACACCAACGAGGAGATTCTGGCAAGCGCCGCCGAATGTACCAGGCGAATAAACCGCCGACGCCACCAATCACCATGACCCATCGCCAACCGTCCAGCAACCACTCGGTAGGAACCAGGAGTTTGGAAAGCAGGGCCACTACGGGTATCGCTGTGAATCCCACCAACTGCGTGATGGCGACATAACGGCCTCGAGCTTTGCTGGGCAGCATCTCAGTCACGTAGGTATCGATCACCACCAGTTCCGCACCAATCCCGACGCCCGCCAAACCGCGCCAAACAATCAACGCCCATGCATTTGGCGCAAACGCGCCAAACAACGTGCAAACGGAATAGATCAGCAGCATCAACACAAAGGATGCACGCCGTCCAAAGTAGTCGCTACCCATTCCAAAAACGATCGTGCCAACAAACATCCCCGAAAATCCGGCTGCGATCATTTGCGTGAACTGGTCGAGTGTCAGCATTTGCGAATGCTGCAGCGCCGCGCCGATGTACGCCATCATGAAGATGTCGTAGAAATCGAACCAGCCGCCAAGAGAAATCAGAGCGATGAAGCGGCGATGAAATCCGCTCAGGGGGAGGCGCTCGATCCTGGACGCGATCGAATGCTGTCTGATCTGTGAGAAGATTGCATCAGTTGAGTCGCTTTGAGTGAGTGACACGATCCAGAGGTGCGCAGACAGTTGGTGGCAGAATGGAATCCCGGCGTGATCGGCACGACTATACTGAAGCAGGTTGGCAAATTCAATGAAGCCCGTTTGGCGGACTCGAGAAGCAGTTACCGAGAACTGCTCACTCTCTGATGGTCACGACTTGGCCGGCCTCTACATCTTTGCGTGTGCTCACATTTCCAGAGGGCCAGCGCACGTCAATTTCGTCAACCTGGCGGCACGTCCCCAAACCAAAATGGGCGCGCACGTCGCTCGATGACGCAAAGCTGCCGCCTGCCTTGATCTCCCGCGTCTGAGTTTGCGGGCCGCACTTCACGGTGACGCGTGCTCCCACACCGCTTTTGTTGCTCTTTGTCCCCTCAAGTTTCACCCAGAGCCAATTCTGGCCGCCCAGGGGCTGATTCATCAAGAGCAGTGGCGTCTCATCCAGCACAGCCACAGCGATATCAACGCTGCCGTCATTGTTGAAATCAGAAAAGGCCGCACCCCGGCTGGACTTTGGGATCTGGAAACCGGGACCCGCCTGCGGACTCACATTCAATAGCCTTGGCCCACCGGTGTTGAGATAAACCTTGTTCAACTGTCGATAGGAGATCTTTAACCCGTATTTGTCGACCTGCGGATAGATGTGTCCATTGGCGACAAAGAGATCTTTGAAGCCATCGTTGTTGAAGTCGTAGAAACCAGCGCCCCAGCTCAAGTCGCGCATCGAGTCTTCGCCAATCCCTGAAGCCACGGTGACGTCATCGAACAAACCGCCCTTCTGATTCAGCCGCAACGTATTCCAGTCTTCAGAAAAGTTAGTGACAAACAAGTCCAGCCAGCCATCGTTATTCAGATCTTCAAGCTCGGCTCCCATGCCTGCCTGCTCGCGACCATCTTCGCTGAAAGCTACACCGGCACCAGGCGCAACGTCTGTAAAGGTTCCATCGCCGTTGTTCCGGTAGAGCAGGTTGGGTGTTGTGTCATTTGCCACGAACAGATCCGCATCTCCATCATTGTCGTAGTCACCCCAAACACAGGCCAATCCGTACAAGCCTTGTGGGTCGTGAACGCCAGCCGCCACTGAAACATCTGTAAAGCTGCCGTCGCCGTTGTTTCGGTATAGGGTGTCACCCGCCCCTTTCAACCCACGCGGGCCGCACGCGACGGGAATTCCGCGATACGAGCAAAACTTGCCCGACACTGGAAGCTGATTCAGGTCAAATTCAAGATAGTTCGCCACAAACAGATCCAGGTCTCCGTCGCGGTCGTAGTCCGCAGCTGCTGCGGAAGCAGACCAACGAGGATCTCCCACTCCGGCCCGCTTCGTCACATTCGAAAAAGTCCCGTCACGGTTGTTTTGAAACAGAATGTTAGGTCCGAGATTGCACAGGTAGAGATCGACCCAGCCATCATTGTTGAAGTCGGCCGCCAGCGCCCCCTTGCCCCACTCTGAGTTCCTGACGCCTGCGGCTAGCGTGACATCCGTAAACGTACCATCGCGATTGTTACGGTATAGCGCTCCAGGATACTGGTTTCCCCGCCCCGAGCGAGCGGTTTCAAGAGTGCCGCCGTTAACGACGTACAAATCCATCCAACCATCGTTGTTGTAGTCGAGAACCGCCAAGCCGCCGCCCACCGACTCCAGCAGGAATTTCTTCTCTTTCGGATCGCCACTGACCATGACGGCCGTGATGCCTGCTTTGGCGGCCTGGTCTTGGAAAGTAGGAATCAGGGGGGATGGATCGGGCGGAGAACTCAGTAGCCTAAACGTCGCGACCCAAGAAATGAGGATCAGGCATAGCCCAGTCCCAGCGCTGGCTTTCGACAATTTCAAACGAAGCACCGTTTCATTGTACTAGTCAAAGAAGGTTTCTACTCTGAGCCGTCCGGCTGGGGATCTCTTGCTTTTCGAGCTGAAGGACCACTTAGAGGCAGTACTACAAAGGCGAACCTAACTTACCGGCTAGGTCCCGAGACCATGGCGCCACCTTTCGGTCTGGACGATTCTTTGAGTCCTTGGAAGATCTCCATCTCGCGTTGCGATTCAACCTTGCGTCCCTGCTTGAGATAAATGCGTCCCAGGAGATAGTGTGAATCAGGAAACTTGGCGTCGTTCTGGACAGACCGTTGGAGGGCAACTTCAGCCTCGGATTCACGTCCCAGCTTCTGCAGTACCTTGCCACGCACATAAAAGACTTCCGCCGATTGTGGATTCATGCGCTGCGCTGACTCGAGCAATGCTAGGCTTTCCTGATGTCGATCTTTTTCGATCAGCAACTTCGCGAGATTCAACCAAGGCCATTCCGTCTGCAGTTTTTGCGCGTCAGCCAATTCGATCGCTTTTCGATAGCACGCCTCAGCCTCTTCCGTTTTTCTTTGGGCTTCCAGGGCCAATGCCAGATTGTCGTACGCTTTGACCGAGTCGGGATTCACCTTCAACGCGGTACGATACGCTTGTTCGGCTTGGGCAAAACGCTGTGCACTGTAGTAGAACCGGCCCAGATGGTACTGCATCAGTCCATCGCGGGGCGCCAGCCGCGCAGCCTCTTCAAAGAATGGCCGCGCCAGGTCCAGCCGTTCGAGTATCACCCAGTTCATGCCGGCTAGCAGGTACACGCGCGCATCCTTACGATGCAAAGCAAAGCTCCGTTCCAGCTGTTTGAGTGATTCTTCATGCCGCTTTTCAGCAAATAGGATTCGCGCTTGCAGAAAGAGAGTCTCGTAGGTCTCTCCGTGCCTGGTCACTTCTTCCTGCAGCTGCTGTCGAGCGACAGCGAGGTTTCCTGCGTCGATCAGACGCGCGATCGTCTGCAACTGCACTCGCTTCAGGTCTTTTGGCCCACTCAGGCCTGATTCCGAATCTGTCTGCGGAACCAAAAACAACATCACCATCAGACACAAAGCAAACATGAACTAAACCTCAGCTGCTCGAATCATGCCCAGGCTCGCATGCCTCTTCCCAATCAACGGTAAACGGTCCGAGGCCGTTTGAGGTGGCCTTGTCATCAGCGAATCACAACCTGATGACACTCGGACCTCAATTCACATTCTAATAAAAGTTGAAATCCGAAAGTGAGAATCTTGGAAGGGAAAGATTCCTGCGGTGTGCCGCGTCACGACAAATCGGAAGTGATCGTCTGCCTTTTGGACATTGGAACTTTGAAACAATTGTACTTGCCGCATGCACATGATCGGGTAGGGACCCGGCGCTCCGCGTCCGGATCGGTTTCGGGTGTCGACGCGCTGCAGAGCGTCCACACCGTTCAGTTTTTTCCAGCTCCGTGGAACTTCAGGGCGAGCAATTCGCATAGGCTGAGCCCCTTCCCGCGCAAAGGGAGGTCGTCTTATCTGTCGACCAGCCCCCAAGTGATCAGAGCAATGAGCGTCGAAATGGCGAGAATACTGGCCTCCACTCTCGGGTCTGAGCACCACTCCCACCAACTCGAATCGTGACTCTGATCGACCTGGTGATCCGAAATTTGAGAGCTATCCTCCGAATTTAGGAATTGTATTTGTTCACGCAGCCCTCCAACTCCTGACATCTTTGATTCTCGTTCTCCATCAAATTTGGTGGAAGGGTCGATATCCCTATTTTCATTGAGTAACTGGGGCAGCGGTCAGCCGCACTCGCGGCGAGTTCTTCACCCAGATGCGGGATCTCCAAACTGGGGTTGCAACGGATTCTCATTAAGCAATGCAAATTTTGATCGTCGGCTGACGTCGCCGCCGTGCACCTCGTTGAGAAATAACACCACACAGCAACCTACGCATTTCGGCTTTGGCGTCAGACTGTGCTATTTTAAAAGCGCTTCGGACTTCTGCCCTGTTTTGCCCCGCGGGTCCTCCACCCTAGCTGCATGAAAGCTGAAGACCTCCTGTTATCCCCTGAACTGAGTGCGGACGAGACTCATAGGTTCCTAGAAACGTACGGTTTCAAGGACCCAGCGGCGGTCGATCAAAACCTCCAGCTGATTGCCGATGAGCCCTCGTCACGACACATCTTGGCGCGCATGATGGGCGATGTTTTGGAGACAGCCAGCCTCGCGCCCGATCCGGATGCTGCGATCAACTCCTTCGAGCGACTCGCAGCGAACGTGGCGCATCGTTTGAATTTCCTGCGTTTTCTAAGTGAGACGCGTGAGGCACTGGAAGCGCTGCTCTTGATCTGCGGTGCTTCTCCGTTTAATGCCGAGATTCTGATTCGCAATCCTGAATACTTCTATTGGCTTCTTGACCAACTGGGCCTTCCCTCGACCAAGTCCGGGGAACATTACCTACAAGAAGCCCGGCAAGCCCTGAGCAAGTGTGAGCAAGACACACATCAACTGCAGGCCCTCGCCCGTTTTAAGCGCCGTGAATTGCTCCGCATCGGAGCGCGCGATCTAATGAAGATCTCCGCTGTGTCTTCCACGATGGAAGAACTTTCCAATCTGGCCGAAGCGGTCATTCAGTGTGTTTACGGAGTGTGCTTCCACGGGCTGATGGCCAAACACGGCACGCCACGATATCAAGACGCGAGTGGCATGAGTCGAGATGCAAACTTTACGATCCTGGCAATGGGGAAGTTGGGCGGGCAGGAGCTGAACTACAGCTCCGACATCGACCTGATCTATATCTACAGCGGAGAGCAGGGACAAACAGAAGCTACCGCGCCGTCTCAAGCCAGTATTTCCAACATGGAGTTCTTCGCAAAACTTGCGCAGGCGATAACGCGGGTGCTCTCTGCGTCAACCGAAGAAGGGTACTTTTACCGTGTGGACCTGCGTTTGCGCCCCGAGGGCAGCGCAGGACCAGTGGCTAGTTCACTTTCTGCCTGTAAGAATTATTACGGCTCATGGGGAGAGACGTTCGAACGTCTGGCCCTTATAAAGGCGCGACCCGTGGGTGGATCTGCGGCACTGGGAGAGGAATTTTGCCGAACATTCAATTCTTTCATTTATCGAAAGTTTCTCGACTTTGCGGCCTTGGACGAGATTCAAGAGATCAAGAGCCGCATTGAAGCCAAACTGTCGTCCAGAAAGAGCCACGACCAACACGTCAAACTCGGTACCGGGGGCATTCGCGAGGTCGAGTTCTTTGTGCAAGCTCTGCAGCTGATTTACGGGGGCAGGCAGCCGGAATTGCAGCAGCGCAGCACTCTCCGGGCGCTTGCCGAGCTTGCGCGCCTGGGCTACCTGCAGCTCGCGGAGCACCAAACGCTGGCTGAGGCCTATCTGTTTCTCCGCGATCTCGAACACAAGCTGCAGATGGTTCATCACTTTCAGACGCACGAACTTCCAAGCGAATCCGTGGAACTTTATCGCTGCGCGCGCCGGATGGACTTCAAGGCCAACACAGAGGCCGCGACGGTGGATCTCTTTCTGACGACGCTCAAGCAGCACCGCGCGGGAGTACGGCGCAGTTTTCACGACCTGGTATCGAGGAAGCGAATCGGCGGTGCTAACGAACAGATGCGAGAGGCAGCGCTGATCCTGAACAGGAATCTCAACGAGGTTGAGGCTCTCGAGGCTCTTTCGCGGTCCGGCTTCAACGATCTCCGAACGGCCCTCCATCAGGTCAAGTTGCTACGCGATGCCCAATCGTTTGCCCACTCGCCTTCCAAGATGCGCAACTTGCTGGCTAACCTGCTGCCGCCCCTGCTGGCGACGTTGCGCCTCAGCCCGGATCCAGACACTGGTTTGAGCTATTTTGAACGATTTGCCAGTTCACTCGGCGCCCGGGATGCGCTCTACACACTGCTGAACGAATCGCCCACCGCGCTCCATCGCCTGCTACACGTGCTTTCTTCCAGCCAGTTTCTGGCAGATTTTCTTTGCCGTCAGCCGCAGTTGCTCGATTTCTTGCTTCGCGACGAGTTCCTCGAAGGCGCGAAAACGATCCAAGACTATTTGCAGGATTTTCGCGGAGAGCCACAGACACCCGGCGATTGGAGAATGCAGACGCAGGCGCTGAGAGAGGTTCAACACCTGGAGTTGTTTCGCATCCAGCTGAGAGATATTCTCGAAGCGAATGACCGGCCTTCTGTCGGTGCACAGCTGGCGGACCTTGCAGAGGCCTGTTTGTTCGCGACGTGTAAGATTGCCTGCAGCCAGCTTGAAGAAGAAGGAGACCCTGGGCTAACTGAATGGGTGACAGAACACCTCGTGATCCTGTCACTAGGAAAGCTGGGGGGCAAAGATCTCAGCTATAACTCAGACTTGGACCTGGTGTGCTTCTACTCTGTCAACGGAGCTGAACAGCCCGCTGATATGCAACAACGCGCATCATGCGTCGTCGAACGAATTAACGAGATTCTGAGCGTTTCGCGCGGCGAGGGCTCGATCTACACGATCGACACGCGTCTAAGGCCGGAAGGCAAGAAAGGCGGGGTCGTGACGGCAATCCATCGGTATGAGGAATACCTGAGAAACCGTGCCGCACCCTGGGAGCGCCTGGCTCTGGTCAGGCACCGCTTCGTCTTCGGCAGCGAAGAGAACTGTTGCCGGCTCGGACAAATGATTCAGGCTTTTGTCTATGGCCAGCCACTCTCCGTGCAGGTGCTGGAGGAGATTCGGCATATTCGTCAGCGCATGGAAGTGGAGCTCGCTCGGGAACAAGAGGAGAATCGCTTTCATATCAAGGCCGGCCGTGGTGGACTGACCGACATCGAGTTTGCGGTGCAGCTTCTCCAGATTCGCCATGGCTCACGGCTTGACATCCTGCAAATGCCGAACACCCTCGCAGCGCTCTCAGGACTCGTTCGGCACGGCATTCTAGAGATTGCAGATTACTACACGCTCTATATAGGCTACGAGTTTCTAAGATTCCTGGAAAACCGCCTGCGCATCGCCTCCTCTTACGGCACCGCTGCTTTCGCCCGTGCCCCTCGGGACCTTGGGCGCATCTCACGACTGCTGGGCTACTCAAGCGCAAAAGATCCGCAGGGCTCCCAGAATTTCGAAGCTGGGTACGTCGACATCACAGGCAGAGTCCGGGAGGTCTTCCAACGCATCGTTTCGGAACTCGCGAAGTGACGACGCCTGCAAGCCGCAGGCGCCGTTCTCTGAACCTGAATGTCATTCGCCGTGGACTCGACACCTAGGACGCGTCTCCGCAAGAGACACGTTATTTGGTCGTTACGGATCTAAATGTCGTAGTACAGCGAGAACTCGTACGGATGCGGCCGAAGCCGAATTGCATCGACTTCTTTGCTGCGCTTGTATTCTACCCACGTTTCGACGACATCCTTGGTAAACACGTCACCCTTTAGTAGAAACTCATGATCCCCCTCTAATGACGTCAATACGTCCTCGAGGCTGCCCGGAGTGGATTTTACGTGGGCCTTTTCTTCAGCTTCCAAGTCATAAAGATCCTTGTCGATCGGATCCGGGGGCACGATCTTGTTCTGAATGCCATCCAGTCCAGCCATGAGGAGGGCTGCAAATGCCATGTAGCCATTACAGGAAGGATCAGGGAAGCGCACCTCGACCCGCTTGGCCTTCTCGCTGCGAGAATAGGCCGGGATCCGGACCGCCGCACTTCGGTTGCGCTGCGAGTAGATCAGATTGATTGGAGCTTCGTAGCCTGGGACCAGTCGCCGATAGGAATTGGTTGTCGGCGCACAGAATGCCAGAAGGGCCGGTGCGTGCTTTAGCACGCCCCCGATGTAGTAGATTGCTGCCTTGCTGAGATCGGCATATCCCCCTGCCTCGTAGAACACATTCTTCCCTCCTTTCCAGACGCTCTGATGAACGTGCATCCCCGAACCGTTGTCCTGGAAGAGAGGTTTTGGCATCAGCGTCGCCGTCTTCCCATGTTTCCGGGCGACGTTCTTTACAACGTACTTGTAGTTCATCAGATTGTCGGCCATTCGGGTCAGCGTGTCGAAACGCATGTCGATTTCGCACTGCCCAGCGGTTGCCACTTCGTGATGGTGGACTTCAACACGAATTCCAATTTGCTCCATCGTCAGAATCATTTCGCTCCGGATGTCCTGGAGGGTGTCCATTGGCGGAACCGGGAAATAACCTTCCTTATAACGAATCTTGTAGCCAAGATTGTGACCTCCTTCCTCCCTCCCCGAATTCCAGAAGCCCTCGTTGGAATCGATGAAATAGTAGCCACGATTCACTCCCTGGTCGAAGCGGACATCGTCGAAGACAAAGAATTCAGGCTCAGGTCCAAAGTAGGCCGTGTCTCCGATTCCCGTCGACTTCAAGTAGTTCTCGGCCTTCTGCGCAATGAAGCGCGGATCGCGCGTGTAGGGCTGCAATGTGACGGGATCCTTCACGTTGCAAATGATGTTCAGCTGTGGATAGGAACTGAACGGGTCAACGCAGGCAGTGCTCGCGTCCGGGATCAGCAGCATGTCGCTTTCCTGAATTTGCTGGAACCCGCGAATGCTGGATCCGTCAAAGCCTACACCTTCTTCAAACATCGATTCTTCCAGCTCGTTGAATGCCATCGAAAAGTGCTGCCACAGTCCCGGCATGTCAACAAAACGAAAGTCGATTATCTTGATTCCCTTGTCTTTCACCATTTTGACAAGTTCTTTTGGGTTCATGGTTGCTCCTTATGGATTGTGGTGAAGGGACGATTACTCGATAACTGAAGGAAGCGGCGATGCACACGCGGCGCTGCGTGAAGCCTGAGTTAAACTCATGCTGCGGTGCATGAGTCTGGAAGTGGGCTGAATCTTAGGAAAGAAATCTCGAAGTTGTCAAGGAACATGACGTTGCAACGTAGCCAGCACGACTGCACTTCGGCTTTGTCTGGTTCATAAGCTGTATTTATCGAAGCTATAAAATGAAAAGTCTTGATCTCAGAGCCATTTGATATAGACTCTGTCCCGCTTTTGCCCGAGAGTGTCGATGAACCGGGCGAAAAACAAGATCTTCAGCAGGACAACGGCGTCCACGCGATGAGGGGTTTCTCCTTTTTCAGTGGGCGTTTTTTTTTGCTCTGATCCGCTAGAGGCGGGTGGTTGCGAGCCCAGCTCTAGAGGAGTCAACGTCATGTTGGGCTTATCAAATCTCATCCTTAAGGAGTGAATCACAATGAGCGGAAGTGTCTCTCGGTTGCAGGCCATTTCGGCAGTGACAAACTACAAGCCGATTTCGGCGCCCTTGAACTTCGCTGAAACGCCAGCGAAGGATTTGTTTGGCGTGAACGTCTTCAGCCAGGCTGTAATGCAGGCCACGCTGCCCAAGGCGGTCTACAAATCCCTGAAAAAGACGATCGAAAACGCCAAACCTCTGGATGCCTCGGCAGCAGACGTGGTTGCGGCGGCAATGAAGGATTGGGCGATCGAGAAAGGCGCTACTCACTATGCACATATATTTCACCCACTGACCGGGTTGACTGCCGAGAAGCACGACAGCTTCATTGAGCCCGACGGTCAGGGCGGCGCCATTGCTGAATTCTCAGGCAAACAGCTCATTCAAGGTGAACCCGATGCCTCCAGCTTTCCCTCTGGCGGCATTCGCTCCACGTTCGAAGCCCGTGGCTACACTGCCTGGGACGTAACCAGCCCCGCCTACATCTTGGAGAATCCTAACGGCACCACGCTGTGTATCCCGACAGCTTTCGTCTCCTGGACCGGCGAAGCGTTGGACAAGAAAACGCCCTTGTTGCGCTCGATGCAAGCTCTGGACAAGCAGGCCCAGCGCATTCTCAAGCTCTTTGGCCATGAAAACCCAGCGCGAGTGACGGCAACCGCCGGTGCTGAGCAGGAGTACTTTCTGATCGACCGTAACTTCTTCTTTGCGCGCCCCGATCTGCTGAATGCCGGACGCACTTTGTTCGGCGCCAAGCCGCCGAAGGGCCAGGAGTTTGAGGACCACTACTTTGGTGCCATTCCCGAACGGGTTCTCGCTTGCATGCTCGAGACCGAACGTGAACTGTATAAGCTCGGCATTCCCGTCAAGACCCGGCACAACGAGGTGGCTCCGGCCCAGTATGAAATCGCTCCTGTTTATGAAAATGCCAACATCTCTGCCGACCATCAGCAGCTCATCATGATCACGTTGAAGCGCGTGGCGCAGAAATACGGCATGGAGTGTCTTCTCCATGAAAAGCCTTTTGCCGGCGTCAACGGATCCGGCAAGCATTTGAACTGGTCCCTCGGCAACGCCACTCAAGGCAATCTGCTGGATCCTGGCGACACGCCCCACGACAACGCCCAATTTCTGGTGTTCTGTGCCGCGGTCATCCGTGCGGTCAACAAGTACGCTGCGCTGTTGCGCGCCGTTGTCGCTTCGGCCGCCAACGATCACCGTCTGGGCGCCAATGAAGCACCGCCCGCGATCATCTCCATCTTCCTGGGTGATCAGCTCACCGATGTCTTCGCCCAGATCGAGAAAGGCGGCGCGAAGTCGTCCAAGAAAAAAGGCACTCTCACGATTGGAGTCGATAGCTTGCCGTCTCTGCCGAAGGATGCTGGTGACCGCAACCGAACCAGCCCCTTTGCTTTCACGGGTAACAAGTTCGAATTCCGTGCCGTGGCATCGAACCAGTCGATCGCAGGACCTCTGGTCGCGCTCAACACGATCGTGGCCGAGTCCCTCGACTACTTCGCTACACAGTTGGAGAAGGCCACCAAGGGCGATAGCAAGAAACTGAACGCCGCGGTTCAGAAGGCGTTGCAACAAGCCATCAAAGAGAATGGTGATGTGATCTTCAACGGGAACAACTATTCCGAAGACTGGCACCAGGAAGCCGCCCGCCGTGGGCTTCCCAACCTGAAGACCTCGGTGGAGGCGCTTCCCATCATCGGCAGCAAAGAAGTCGTCGCGCTCATGGAGAAGTACAAGGTTCTCTCCAAACGTGAGACTCACAGCCGCATGGACATCTATATCGAGCAGTATTGCAAGGCAGTAAACGTGGAAGCGAATCTGATGATTGAGATGGCCAAGACCAAAATCTATCCGGCGGCTTCCCGCTATCAGGGCGAGCTTGCAGCCACCGCTGCAAGTTTGAAAGCGGCAGGGTATCCGTCTGACTCAAGCACACTGGATCAGGTCATCTCTCTCACCAAGGGTCTCCAGACAAGTATTGGCGGGCTGGAGAAAGCGATGAATCATAATGGCGCAAAGTCTCCACTGGATGAAGCCAAACACTTTTGCCACGACGTGCTGCCGGCCATGCAGAAAGTTAGACACTGCGTCGATGAACTCGAAGCGGTTGTAGCTGATGATCTCTGGCCTTTGCCGACCTACCAGGAGATGCTGTTTATTAAATAGAACATGTTACTTTCAAAGGCCGCCCCGAGTGGGCGGCCTTTTTCTTTTGGGACCACAGCAAAACTTCGAAGCATGAAGCACTGGAGTTCAGATACACTTCCAGGACCCGCACTCTATTCGGAGCCGATCCCAATGAAGCGAGAATCGCCCTTCAAACGAAGTTATGCCTTCGCCGTTTTTCTGAATCTCTTACTGCACTGCAAGAGCTTTTACGGGCAGCGCCTCCCCAACTTTGTGATCATTTTTGCCGATGACATGGGCTATGCCGACATCAGTCCTTACGGCGGGAAGACTCGAACCCCGAATCTCGCGCAGATGGCGAAGGAAGGCATTCGGTTTACAGACTTCTATGTGGCACAACCCGTCTGCTCTGCATCGCGGGCTGCGTTGCTGACGGGTTGTTATCCCAATCGCATTGGAATTCTGGGAGCGCTGAACCCCTTGTCCAAGGAGGGAATTCATTCCAACGAATTAACGCTGGCCGAATTGCTCAAGACCCGAGGCTACGCGACGGCGATCTACGGCAAGTGGCATCTCGGATATCAGCCCCAATTCCTTCCGACTCGCCACGGATTTGACTACTACTTTGGCCTGCCCTACTCCAACGACATGTGGCCCAAGCACCCGGCTCCCACCCAGCCGTATCCGCCGTTGCCGCTGATCGAAGGTGAGCGCACAATTGAGACGGATCCAGACCAACGCCAGCTCACGACGTGGTACACGCAGCGAGCTGTCAAGTTCATTGAAAATAACAGAAATCAACCCTTCTTCCTCTACGTGCCCCACAACATGCCGCATGTTCCTCTGTTCGTTTCAAGCAAATATCACGGCCAATCGAAACGCGGCCTCTATGGAGACGTGATTCAAGAAATCGACTGGTCGGTGGGGGAGATCCTGGAGAGCTTGAAGAAGAATGGTCTCGACGAACACACGCTGGTGATATTCACATCCGATAATGGCCCGTGGCTCCTGTATGGCGATCACGCGGGCTCGGCGGGTCCTTTCCGAGAGGGTAAGGCAACCACCTTTGAAGGGGGCGTCCGCGTTCCTTGCATCATGCGCTGGCCAACTCAGATTCCTCGCAGCCAGGTTATTCGGGAACTGGCTGCAACCATCGACATCCTACCAACACTCGCCAAATTGGCTGGAGCGCAGCCGACTCGAGACCGCACCATCGACGGTAAGGACATTTGGCCACTCATCAAAATGCAGCCCGGCGCCAAGACCCCACACGAAGCGTATTTCTACTACTGGGGCCAGCACCTACAGGCTGTCCGTAGCGGTCCTTGGAAATTGCATTTCCCTCACAGCTACACCAAACCTGATCCTGCCGGAGGCAGCGCCAAGCCAGGCAAGTACGCAACGAAAGAAATCGGTCTGGAGCTTTTCAATCTGGGGAGGGATATTGGGGAAACCACGAATGTTGCGGCTCAGCATCCGGAGGTTGTGAAGCGTCTGCAAGCTCTGGCTGAGGATGCCCGGGAAGATCTGGGTGACTCAGGCACGAAACGCGAGGGCAAGAACATTCGACCTGCCGGGAAAGTCGTCGAGTAGATACGCAGGTTCAGTAAACGAGACAGCTGTTTCAAAGAAGCCGGACGGGCGATGTCACGGGTCCGGTGTCGAGGTTACGAAATACAACCCGCAGACCAGCGCCCTTTGCGTCTTCGAGCTTCAAGCTGTGAGACACTTGAATCAGGATGCTCCTCGCTCATCACGGTTCTGAATCAACAGCCGCAAACGCGCGCCGAGCTTGCGTTCGACCTGGGTAGAGCGGGCGCCCCCGTGCACGCTTCGTCCTAAGAAGCAGATCCTCTTTCTTTTCAGAGATCCTCTTGGGGGAACATCGTGGCTCGTTGACACTTCCCGCACCCACCCGCATAATGTCCCCACTCGCAACGAAAGCATCGATCATTTTCAAGACACGATATGGCTCCCTTAAATCAGCTCCCCAGGTATTTGGGCAGACTTCTTCAAAGCACTCTTCTGGCATTCGTCATTCTGTTGGGGACGTACCGGCTGACCGCAGCGGCCCCTGCCCAGACTTCTTCGGTTGCTCAAGCCGAGGCACAATTCAATGAAACCCTTTTGCCGATCTTGACCAAACACTGCAGCAGTTGCCACGCGGGAGCCTCGCCAGCCAATGGGCTGAGCGTTCAATCTCTCGCAAACCTTCTCAAAGGTGGCAAGCATGGTCCGGCAGTCACCCCAGGCAATGCTGGCGAGAGCTTACTGATACAGTACGTCCACGGCGAGCGGACACCGAGGATGCCGCTGGGCAAAGATCTGCCGGAGACAGAGATCGAAAGGATGGCTGCCGCCATTGCTCTGCTGCCCCCGGTTTCGACGGAGACAAAGAAGCCAGACGGCCATTGGGCCTGGTTGGGCACAAAGCCTGCCGTTCCTGCAATACCGAAGGTGAAGAATACCGCCTGGGTCAAGAATCCGATCGACGCGTTTGTTCTCGCTCGACTTGAAGCGCAGGAGTGGACCCCAGCGCCTGCTGCAAGCCGCCGCGCGCTGGCCCGCAGGCTATATTTCGATCTGATCGGTCTGCCGCCAACATCAGAGGAGATGCGCTCCTTTGTCAACGATCCTGCTCAGGACGCCACGCCGAAACTCATCGATCGCCTATTGGCCGATCCCCGTTACGGCGAACGATGGGGCCGGCATTGGCTTGACCTCGTTCGCTTTGCAGAGTCGGATGGATTTGCCATCGACAGCGAGCGCCCTACCGCCTGGCGTTACCGTGACTACGTAATCCGCTCCTTTAACCGCGACAAGCCCTATGATGTGTTTATCAAAGAACAATTGGCAGGTGACGAGCTTCCCGGTGCCGGTGACGCCGAGGAACCCAACACTCGCTCGGAGCGACTGGTGGCTCTTGGTTTCCTGCGTCTTGGCCCCTGGGAGGCCGACGCCAACTTTGCAACTCAGTTACGTCAGGATTTTCTAAACGAGAACGCTAATACGATCAGCTCGGTTTTCCTCGGACTGACCGTGGGGTGCGCCCGCTGTCACGACCACAAATACGACCCTATTCCGCAGAAAGATTTCTACCGCCTGCAAGCCT
>Ga0075418_10004933_pt1 | contig 15130 bp, 18 predicted proteins | sample SoiMetdeltSBSDD2_FD_81776 | JGI IMG/M metagenome (GOLD analysis project Ga0075418, IMG submission 81776) | Bulk soil microbial communities from a Populus tree surrounding site in Tennessee, USA - Soil MetaG P. deltoides SBSDD2 | ecosystem: Environmental > Terrestrial > Soil > Tree plantation...
CCTCTTCGCGGTTGCCCGCAACATGCTGCCGCTCGTTCTCTTCGGCGGGAAAGAGATCGGGACCTACATGGGGCTTCTGCTGGTGCCGCAGAACATCGTCAACGCCTTGGCGCCAATCTTGTTTGCGTTCATTCTTGCCCGATTGAGTCCGGATGTGGCCTTATGCGTGGCAGGCCTTTCCACATGCCTCGGCTACGTCGCAGTGGTGGCGCTTGCGCGCTTCTGCCGGGCGAACATGCCCCAAGACTCGCGGCAATCCCGCGCTGATGCGCCGCCAAAGGTTCAAGTGTTGCCGGAAAGCGTCCTCGCGCACGGCCGCAAAGGAGCTCAACAATTGACCACGGCTTGGCTGTTAGGGCGCTCGTCCCATAGAATGGCCTCTTGAGACGCCACGAACGCGATTTCTTCATCTAACAGCAGTGGTTCATGGGGGTCGCCGTGCCCTGACTGCAACCCATACAGAACCGGGTAGGCATAGTCACGGCAGTGATGGAGCACCATGTCGTGCACTGGGGATCCAAATGGAACGGGGCTCTCGAATATTTTAGTGAACTGCCCAATCACAACGCCGGAAAGATCAGCCAATAAGCCGGCCTGCCTCAAGCAAAGTAGGTTCCGATCTATTGCATAGTCGTATTCCTCGACATCTTCGAAAAAAAGCACCGAGCCCGAGAACCTCATTCGATGCTCACCGCTAATCATTTTGGTGATCAGCGTTAAATTTCCTCCACGGAGTCGACCGCGCGCCTGGCCTGAGCGTAGCGCCTTGCACTTTAGGATGGCGCGACGATTGATTGCCGCACGGGGCACCGACACGAGGCCATCGAGAAGCTGCCTCACGGACGCGCGCTTTTGGTCCGTGTGGATATCGATTGGCATCGGTCCATGAATCGGAATTGCCAGCTCGAGGCGCGAAGCTATCTCGAGTAACGGAGTCGCATCGCTATATCCGACTAATACTTTCGCTTTGTTGTTTCGACACTGTTCCGCGAGTCGACCCCAATTTATATATTCCGTGATGCGTGCGGCTCCATACCCTCCTCTGGCAATCCAAACAGCGTCATAGGAGATGTCGGCGAGCGCCGCCGCAAACTCTGCGGCCCTTTCACAGTCCGTTCCTGCAAATTGATGGTTTCTGCGAAAGCATTGCGCCGAAAAGACTACGTCGAGCCCTGCGCTCTTGCCAATGGCCGTAACCTCGGCAGCCATCTCCTCTGTTACCCAGCGAGAGGGCGCTATCACTCGCACCCTGCCGCCTTGCTTCAGTAACGGCTCACGCCGAGAAGATTCATTGTTTGTCATCCTGGTCCATTCTCGCGGCGCCACCGTCTCGCCATGGTAGGCTAACGCACACACAACAAACCAAAGACCATCAGGGTAACTACTCACCCCCTACCCGTCTAGCAGGCTGTTGAAATTCGCCGTTGCCGACAAGGCGGGGCGAATATGATTCCGTGCCGGCATCTGACGCAAGAACCCTGCAATCGGCATGGCTATCAGGATGTAACCTCCCGACAACGCGCGCGGTAGTCAGGCAACTGCGTCTGTAGTGGGTCATGAACGCCGGTCGTTGACGGAGCCCGGTACGTCACCGGCTTGGCCCACAAGCGCGCGACCGAGCGATGCACATTTCGTGAGCGCTCGGTCTGCGTCGGTGTGTGAAGGGTGAGTGCACCGGCCTAAAGCGGTCAAAAGCATTTAAGGGACAAGTGCCTGACTTAATTGGTGGAGCCGAGGGGAATCGAACCCCTGACCTCTGCAGTGCGATTGGTCCCAGGCCCGTTCTGGCGTCTTCAGGCATGTCAACCAGGTTCACGTCAATGCATTGAAATAGTTGAATTTATTGGACTTGCGACTGAACATCGGGTAACGTCCGGCTGCTTCAAGCAACGTCCCGGTGTGCGGCAGGTGTGCGGCAAAACCGGTGTCCACGGACAAATTTTCTGGGTGCCTGCCAATGCCCGTTCTCGCTCAAAACCACCGCCAGATCCTGGCGGCAAAGCCGCTGGCCGGCAGACGCACATGCTATCGCATTCAGGGCGTGCCCAGCCTCCTGCTCGACGTCCGTCCGAACGGCAAAAGGTGCTGGTTCGTCCGCTACCAGCCAGGCGGCCGGAGCAGCCGCCGCTTTCGCTGATACAAGATCGGCGACGCCAAGGTGATCGGCCTCCACGATGCGACCAGGCACGCCGCCAAGGTCGTAAAAGCCGTCCAGGAGGACGACCGCGATCCGCACGCCGAGCGGGTGGCCCAGGTGCGGGAAGCCAAGACGTTTGCCGACATATTCGAGGACTGGTTTGCGCGCCATGCCGAACCCAAGTTCGCCCGGGCTGGAACCGATCGCACCCTCTACCGCTGCCACATCGAGAAGGGATTTGCCAAGACGCGCGTCTCGGATCTCAAGCGGGCGGAGATCGGCCGCTTCCGCGACAAGGTCGCGAAGGATGCTTCCCCCCTCACCTCCAACAGCGTGATCGAGCTTGTCGGGCGCGTGCTCAACTGGGCCATGGGTGAAGGCCTGATCGAGGTCAATCCGGCGGCCCGGATGCGCAAGGCGGGGGTAAGGAAGCCGCGCGAGCGGGTCCTGCCCGAAACCGACATCCGGAAGTTCTGGAGCGCCCTCGCCGCCATGGAGGCCATGACCGGCGACCACATGTCCAAGGGTGAGAAGGGCCGCATGCTATCCCCGGCCCCCCGATCGATCCTGCGCCTGCTGCTCACCGGCCACCGGCGCGGCGAAGTCGTCGGCGCCATGAAGTCCGAACTCGAGCTCACAGGGCGGGAGCCGGTGTGGACCATACCTGGCGAGCGGACCAAGAACGGATTTGTTGCATCGGCTCCTGCTTTGTCCCCGCGCCAAGGCGGAGTTCGAGAAGGCTGTCGCGGCATCCCCGGCTGACAGCTTGTATGTGTTCCCCGCACTCGAGATGGAGGACGACCAGCCTGTTTCGGCCGAGGGAGATGGCGCGCATGGGGTTGCCTGCGCATGTCCGCTCCCTCGTCCTCAACCACAGCCCGCAGACCCGCGGGGTCACGGAGGCCGTCTACAACCGCTACGCCTATGACAAGGAGAAGCGGCAGGCACTCGGCAAGTGGGAAGAGCGTCTTCGGGTCATCCTCGCCGGACGTCACGGCACGTTTCCATGATCGTGCGCGAGCACGCGCAACACTTCAGAAAACAGCACTTCGAATGCTTCCCGCGCGGCCCGACTCTGCGGCAGACGAGTCGCTGACCATGCGGCGTTAATCCTGCAGAAGCAGGAGATGACGCGCTAGGCGGCCAATCGCGTGGAAATTTTTCTACTTGTTGGCCAGTGGCAAGTCTCTCCCCACAACATGGCGGCGGCAGATCAATTCATTGGTTTTGCGCGACTTTCGGTCCTTCGATCTCGAGATCGACGGGGAGCCTGGCACCCGCGATGTCCGCAATAACATACTTCGCGGACCGTCGCTCTTTCACTTGAGACCCTTTTCCAGGACGCCACCCTTGGTGGCTTCAGCCTTGGTGTCGAAGTTGGCCTTGGTGCGGCCCGTCCCATCGTTCACCAGGTCCCATCGGTCTTTGCGCTCGTTGTGTGTGAGCGTGTAGCGGGGAAGTTTCGCCATATCATGCTCCATCGCGGGTTGCGCTTGATCAGCGCATTTGAGCCGCAGCTTGCCCGATTCGCAGGCATCGGTGGAGTCGCCCGCCAAACCCACCATCAGCCGGAGCCGGTGGTGTCGCGCCACGCGGCAGTAAGAATATCGTGGTCCTGGCGCTCAAGGAGGTCAGGCGCACCGAATGCCAGTGCAGCGTCGAGCAAGGCGATGCTGGCTGCACACCACGGCTCTGAGAGCCTGGCGCCTTCCGGATCTGCCTCGTCCACAACCCACACGGACGGGCCCGCGAGGGCTTCCGCGCGCCGGCCGACCATATTGTGAATCATCCTGGGTGCTTTGCCGATGGGCGATCCTGCCTTCGACGCACCGACGGCCAGGGTGCCATCCAGATCATTGTAGCCATCGAGAGGGATGTTCTCGCGGACGAGCCAGCGCCTCCATACCCGGTTCTGTGCATCACCGGCACCCGCATTTCCGCCAATCTCTCGGCCCCCGCCAAATCAAGCTTGGCAGCGGCCTCGATCACGGCGCACACCTCCGCTCCGTGAGCGCCGAACAGGGCTGCGACCGGAACGGCGTGCAGAATCTTCACGGCCGCAGCTCGTGTGTATCCGGCATCGGCACGCAGTCCACCCGCGCCGTCCTGCGCGGTGACAGCGTCGACGATCTCGACGGCCCATAGCCGTCCGGGCCAACGCGCGACGACGACCGAAGACAGCTCGTGATCGACCGCGATCCACGGCGGCCCTCGCCCCGGAATGCGCACCGTGCGACCGGCCTCGGCCTTCGCCATTGCAGTGCTGTCGACCACGGACACGTAGACGAAGCCTTGCCGCGGTCCCACGCCCGTCATCATCGTCAGCGTCTTATTTGAAGCTCCAGATGCAGCAGTGGTGCAGGACGATGTGGCCGCCATCATGGCTCTGAGCTTCTACCTCTCTTACCTTCTGGTGCTCTTGCTGGTGCCCCTATTGGCGCAATGGCGTTGGGGGTTGGTAACAGCGCTCGTGGTGACTGTCGCCGAGCTTGGCCTGGTAGCTCTCGTCTTCTACCTCATGGCTGTCCATCACCTGCTGCCTGATGTGTTTGTGGGCGAGCCGGCGCCAGATGAGCATCCGTTCGCAAAGATGCGACGAGGGCAGGCGCAGGGCTACGTACAGCTGTTTATTGGGGGCGCAATACCGGCGGTTGCTGCGCTGGTCGGCGGCGGACTTGCGCTGGTGTGGTCAATCGCGCTGGCCGTCTGGCGCTCCATTGCCAATCGCAAGCCGACCGAAGGGCGCTCTTGAAGTCGCGGTCCGGCGACTTCACGCTAGGTACCGCAGAACGTCTGGCGCACGACCTGACCTGGCCTGGGTGGGTCGGCGTAGCGGGCGAGGGTCGCTGGCAAGTCAGCGTAAGGCCTGGCAAGCACAGCGACGAGCTCCTCGAACGGCGCGAAATCCGCATTGTTCTCGGCCGCCGAGATTGCTTCCTCCACGAGATGATTGCGCGGGATGACGGCGGGATTGGCGGCGCGCATCACTGATATGCGCTCGTGGGCGGTCGCGGTGCCGTCGTCAGCCAGCCGACGGCGCCATGCCTCGGCCCAGGCATCGTAGGCAGCCGGATCAGTGAAGAGAGCGCGGACAGCCGCGTCACCATCGGGATTAACGGCAGCCTCGCAGAGGCGGCGGAAAGTCAACGTGAAATCCGCGCCGTTCTGCGCCATGCGTTCCAAAAGGCCCTGTGCGAGCGACAGATCATCGGCTTGCGCCTGCAGCAGGCCCAGCTTGCGTCGAAGGCCCAGTGTGTAAGCGGTCTCAAAGCGGGCACCAAAGCCATCGAGCGCTTCATTCGCCTGCTGGACGGCGGCGTCCTTGTCTTCGCCAAGGAGCGGCAGGATCGCTTCGGCGAAGCGGGCAAGGTTCCACCGGGCGATGCGCGGCTGGTTGCCATAGGCGTAGCGGCCGGAGGTATCGATGGAGCTGTAGACCGTTGCGGGGTCGTAGCTGTCCATGAAAGCGCAGGGGCCATAGTCAATGGTTTCACCCGCGATCGACGTGTTGTCGGTGTTCATGACGCCATGGATGAAACCAACAAGCAGCCATTGCGCGATGAGGTCTCTTTGCCGGGCTATCACATGCTCGAGAAGAGCGTGGTAGGGGTTGGCCGCGCCAGCAGCTTCCGGGTAGTGACGGGCAATCACGTGGTCGGCGAGGCGCCGGATCGCATCCACATCTCCGCGCACGGCGAAGAACTGAAACGTGCCGACGCGGATATGGCTCGAGGCTACGCGGGTGAGGACGGCGCCGGGCAAGGGCATTTCACGGCGTACGGTCTCCCCGGTCGCGACAACCGCGAGCGAGCGCGTGGTCGGGATGCCAAGTGCAGCCATGGCCTCGCTGATGATGTACTCGCGCAGGACCGGCCCCAGCGCTGCTCGGCCATCGCCATTGCGGGAGAAGGGGGTGGGGCCTGAGCCTTTCAGCTGAATGTCCCGGCGCACACCCTCCACATCGACAACCTCGCCCAGGAGAATGGCCCGGCCATCGCCAAGCTGTGGCACAAGGGCTCCGAACTGGTGGCCGGCATAGGCCATGGCCAGCGGCTCGCCCGCGTGTGGCACGCGGTTGCCGGCAAGGACCGCGACGCCTTCCGGGGAGGCGAGCGAATCGGCATCGAGCCCGAGCTGATGAGCGAGAGCCTCATTCAGCCGGATGAGGCGGGGCCCGGCAACCGGGGTAGGTGGCAGACGGGCAAAGAAGCGCTCCGGTAACCGCGCGTAGCTGTTGTCGAAGGGAAACAGGTCAGTTGCTTGGGCTGGTGCGAGCATTTCGTATCCAGAAGGCGTCAGATTGCCGGCGCCGGCAACCCATGAAGTAGGCGTATTGACGGGCACCGGCAATGGCGCTGGTTTTCATGAGTGAACGCGTTGGCGTCGCCGTCGCGCGTTCCTGGCAGGTGATTGGCGCCGGTCCTTGTGTGCGCGGTCCAGTTTTCGGCCGGCTGATCGGTGCGGGCCGGCTGTCTCGGTCACAACACGGTCGGCGCGACAGCGGTCGCACGTCCCGCAGCGCGGTGGATACTCCTCCCCGAAATACCGCCGGATGAAGACGCTGCGGCATTCCGTCGATTGGGCATAGTTGGCAATCAGACGAAGACGCCGTTCGCCCTCGTAGCGGAAGGTCTTGAGCTTCGTCACCAGATCGCGGACGCCGGTCTTGAAGGTCTCCGGCGGCACGACGATTGCGACGCCTCCGTCCTGGTCCCGTTCAACGGATCCCACCTCTTCAAGATCCGACAGCAGCACCTCGCAGATCCGTGCCGGTACGCCGGCGGAGTAGGCGAGCGTCTCGGCGGTCGGGGCGCGATCCTCGTCTGTCCAGGCGGTGAGCGCGGCTTCGAGTCGCTCCAGATGCCGCACGCTTGGGCGGCCTTGGGCCTGAAGGTGCTCGTGGATTTCGAGGTCCGCAGGGTCGAACAGAAGAATGCATTGTGCGGGGCGCCCGTCGCGACCCGCACGACCCATCTCTTCGTGCTGACCAAGCGGGCGAAGACCTTGCGTAGCAGGGCGGACGTGGAGGTTTACCGAAAGGGCCGGATGCTGCCGGTTGAGCTTCTCGAGTCAGCGCTTGCGGACAAGGCGCAACCTCTGTTTCTGCGCGGCGATCACGACGTGGCTGTGTTTCAGGCGTTCAAGGAGGTGGAGGTCGCCGTGCGCAAGGCGGCGGGCGCCTCGAGTGAGGGGTTTGGCAACGACGTTATTGGCGTCAACGTCATGCGCAAGGCGTTCCACCCCGAAAATGGGCCCCTTACTGGCGGTGAAAGCGCCTTCTACTGCCGGTCAACCGATCGCATCCAGATGCCGGACGAAGGACTGTTCTGCGGCACCGGCACGATGACGCGCAGCGACGGATATTATGGAACCTTGCTGCATGAGCGTTTGCACGCAACGGGCTCGGAAAAGCGGCTCAACCGCAACATGGGCAAGCGTTTTGGCGATGCCGCTTACGCCGCCGAGGAACTCGTGGCGGAGATCGGCTCCGCTTTCCTCTGCAGCGAGCTTGGGATCACCCAGGATGTCCGCGCCGATCATGCGCAGTACCTTGCGCACTGGCTCAAGCTGCTCAAGGACGACAGCCGTGCCATCTTTACGGCAGCCGCCAAAGCCTCGCAGGCCGTCGCTTACCTCCGGCGGCTTCAACCGCCAGAATGAGCGCGGTCGCGCTCCAGTTCCGCGATAGACATTGACAGCGTGATCCGGCGCTGGCCGACCACCATCGCCTGCGCCTGCATGAGCCGGAACGCGTGCACATCCCCATGCTCGGCACGGGCCCGGGCTACGGCATTCAGCGCGTCATGCAGCCATTGCCATTCGCGCGCGACCTCCTGCTCTCTCGCCCGCAGCTCCGCCAAGGTCTCTGCCATTGTCGGCCTCACGCTGGAATGTTCTCTGTTTGTTCCATCCAGTTCGGCGCTCCGTGTCGAGTTTCTCCTTGCGGCCGGCCTCGCGCTTGAACGGCAAGTGTCCGCTGCTACATGTTGGCCATGTGCGGCCGCATCACCCAAAAAAGCCCACCCGAGCAGCTTGGCCTCAAGATCCTGCTTGGCACGCCCGATGACCCGCGCGTGACCAAGAGCAAGGCGCGTTACAACGGTGCGCCCAGCCAGGACCTGCTGGTGATCCGCCGCCATCCCAAGACCGGAGAATTCAAGCTCGACCTGCTGCGCTGGGGGCTGATTCCGAATTGGACGAAAGAGGTCGCGCCGCGCTTGAAGCCGATCAACGCGAAGGCGGAGCGCGTCGCGGGCGCGCCCATGTTCCGGGATGCCTATGCGCGGCGGCGATGCATCGTGCCGGTCGACAACTTCTTCGAGTGGAAAGCGATCAAGGGCTCGAAGGCCAAGCAGCCCTATGCCATCGCGATGAAGTCGGGTGAACCGTTCGGCATCGCCGGCGTCTGGGATGGGTGGAAGCATCCGGAAACGGGTGAGATCGTCCGCACATTCTGCATCATCACCACCACGGCCAACGAACTGGTGGCCGACATTCATGACCGCATGCCGGTGATCCTGCCCGCGCAAGCGAACGATCGCTGGCTATCCGACATCGAACCGGATCCCCGCGATCTGCTCGTGCCCTTCCCAGCCGAACTCATGATGATGTGGCCGATTTCGGCGCGGGTGAACAAGCCGGACAATGACGATCCGGGCATCCTCGAGCCGTTCGAGCCAGTGGATGCCGGCACACCAACACTTCTCTAAGCTGGCGCTTCTTCGCACGAGGGCATTTGCCGTCGTTAGGCATCCGCGCCGACAGCATCCATAAAGTCTTCCCGCGTCGCCGCCCACTTCAGGATCTCGTCGAGGGCTGGACAGAGTGCCTCGCCCCAATCAGTCAGGCCGTACTCTACCTTTGGCGGCACCTGGTGATGCACGATGCGGCGCACCACGCCATCATTCTCCAGCTGCCGAAGCTGCTGGATGAGCATCTTCTGCGAGATCGACGGGATCGCCCGTTCCAGCTCCGAGAAGCGCAGCAGCTTGCCGTCGAACAGGTGAAACAGGATGACGAGCTTCCAGCGTCCTTCCAGAACCTTCAGCGCCTGCTCCACGCCCTCGGCAGCAGACGCGGGCGTGTGTCCTCGATCCTTACGTTCAGGTGAGTACCTTACTTTTTTGTGCGTTCTTGCCATCCGGCCAGCTTAGGCACATGTCTTCTCTCGGGCAATGCGCTCCTGCAGTGCCCGAGCAAGGAGCACCCGCATGAGCATCCGACTGCCGGCACCGATCGACATCTACTTCGCGTCGGAGAACGCCCACGACCCCTCGGGCCTTGACCGCTGTTTCCACACCGACGCCACCGTAAGCGATGAGGGCAAAACCATCACCGGCATTGCCGGCATCAAGGCCTGGCGCGTTGAAACCGGCCGGAAATACCATCATTCCGTTGAACCCCTCGCCGTGACCACGCGGGACGGGAAGGTGGTGGTGACCGGCAAGGTCACCGGGGACTTCCCGGGCAGTCCGGTCACACTCGACCACGTCTTCGAAATCAAGGGCGGAGCGATCGCTTCCCTGGAAATTCGCTGATGCTCGGCGATCCCCCACTCGTGGGAAAGCGCGCCCTTGTCACCGGCGGCACCAAGGGCCTGGGCGAGGCCGTCGTAGCGCGCTTGCGAAATATGGGCGCCCAAGTCCTCACCACGGCGCGGTCTGCCTCGCAACCGGTCGACCCGATGTTCATCGCCGCCGACGTCGCAACCCCGGAAGGATGCGCGACCGTCGTGGATGCCGTCCGCCGTCAGCTTGGCGGCGCCGATATCATCGTCCATGTGGTTGGCGGCTCGTCAGCGCCTGCCGGCGGCTATGCCGTGCTCGACGACGCTGAGTGGGAAAAGGAAATCAGCCTCAACCTTTTACCGGCAGTGCGGCTGGATCGCAGCTTGCTGCCCGGGATGATCGAACAGAAGTCGGGCGTCATTGTGCATGTCACGTCCATACAGCGCCAGCTGCCGCTGCCGAAATCCACCCTCGCCTATGCCGCTGCGAAAGCAGCGCTGTCCAACTACAGCAAGGGCCTCTCCAAGGAGGTGAGTCCGCAAGGAATCCGCGTCGTTCGCGTCGCGCCTGGATGGATCGAGACTAGCGCGGCTACCGCCCTCGTCAGGCGCCTTGCAGCTGAAGCTGGCAGCGACGAGGGCGCCGCGCGGCAGCAGCTGATGGACTCGTTGGGCGGCATCCCGCTTGGCCGTCCCGCCAAGCCAGGCGAGGTCGCCGACCTGATCGCGTTCCTTGTCTCGCCACGCGCCACCGCCATCACCGGCACCGAGTACGTCATTGACGGCGGCACCATTCCCACGGCCTAGGCCTGCTTGCTGTCGCGCCGCAAGGCTACCGAATTTCACCAAGCCGCCGCTCGGCACATGCCGCGTCATTGTTGGCTGCAACCGCGCTCGTGCTCCGCGCCTTCGCTCCGATCAGGATCGAAAGCATCAACACTGTTTTCGCCGTCCAACCGCAATCACTTCTCTGGACCCACCAAAAACCATGGGCCCGCCCTTCGGGGTTTCGGGCCATCCGTCGGGCGAAGCTTGGCACCGGTACAGCTGATCGAGGGAAAGACTGACAGACGTCCGCTCTTATGCCGCCAGCTCCGGATGAAGGCGACCGTACTGTTCGATATAGAATTGCCGTGTCTTTGCGACTGCACGCACCGAACTGCGTTGCGCCACAGCGTCGCGCCACTGCATCAGCCGAGGCAGGCCGGATGGGATGTGGAGGTCGCGAAAGTGCTGCAGCGCTGGCAGCTGCTCAAACCATGGATAGAAGGTCAGATCGACGAGACTGGGCTGCGGACCCAGCCAATAAGGCCCGGCAGCAGGCCTCTTTGCCAGCGCCTCGGTCTCCATGAAGCGAAGGGCGATGGCGATTTGCTCCAACGCCGGTAGCCGGTTTTGCCGATGGGCCCCGTACAGCAGGCTTGCCGTCGTCGCGAACAGGCGCGAGTCGGCGAATTCGATCCAGAACCGCGCCTGTGCCCGCCCTGCTGGGTCGCGCGGCAGCAACGGCCGCTCGGGAAAGGACTCGTCCAGATACTCGTTGATGATGGCGGACTCGCAGATGTGCTTGTCGCCATGCCGGAGCGCCGGAACCTTGCCGTGGGGAGACACCTTCAGGAACGCTGGGGGCTTGTTCCTGAGGTCGATTTCGGTCAGGCGGTAGGCAATAGCTTTCTCCGCCAGGACCAGCCGGACGCGATGGGCGAACGGACAAAGGGGCATGCTGAAGAGCTCGAGATCACTCATGACACATCCTTGCCTGAGGGCACTTCTGGAGGAGGTCGCGGCGGCTATCCCTTGTATCCGCCGGTATCCAGGTAGTGCTGCTCCGCCGGCGTCATGCCGCGCCCGAGGATCGGATTGCGATGCGGGAAGCGGCCGAAGCGGCGGATGATGTCGCGGTGACCGAGTGCGTGCGACAGATCCGGCTCGCCAAGGCGGCGCACCAGCGCCACCGAGCGCTCCTGGTCGGCCAGGTCCTCGGAATGGGCGAACGGCAGGTAGATGAACTTTGCCAGTTCATCATCGACAGCAAGGTCATGCCCGGCCTTGACGGCTGCATCGGCGACCAGCCGCGCATGGCCGTCGGTCGCATACATGCGCGTCGTGCCGCGGAAAGCGTTGCGCGGAAACTGATCGAGGAGGATCACGAGCGCCAATGCGCCGTCGGCGCTGGTGGCCCAGCCAGCCAGCTCGCCGCGCGATGCTGCCTCGTGGGAGCCGAGGAAGCGCTCGCGAAAACGCTTGTCGAAAGCATCGTCCTTGGCGAACCAGAGCCGGGGACCCGCCTCCCGCCAGAACTCAACGACGGCGCGAGCCTCGGCTGGAACGTCGGCATACCGCGACCCTTGCCCGTCCGCCGTAAAGCCGTTGGACGTCAGCGCCATCAGCAACGGCAAGGCGGCCAATGTCGGGCTCAGTGAAAAGCGTCTCATGACCATCTCCATGTTGTTCGTGCCGGTGTTGGACCTGTCCGGCCTGGGCGGGAGCTATTCGCCGCAAAGTGGTCCTGATGCCAGTGATATGTTTTCAGAGCCATGCTGAACTCTGCTCATCTCTCACGCATCGATCTCAACCTCCTCGTCCTCTTTCATGTCGTGCACGAGGAGCGGCATGTCGCGCGTGCCGCCGAGCGGCTGAGCCTGACGCCTTCGGCGGTCAGCCATGGGCTCGGCCGGCTCAGGCGTCTTCTCAATGATCCCCTGTTCCTGCGAACCCCGAAGGGCGTGGTCCCGTCGGCACGAGCAGCCGAGTTGGCCCAGCCCATCGCAGACATCATTGCCAGGGCGGGAGCGGTGATCGCCGGCGCCGAGCCCTTCGACGCACTGCGGTCGCGGCGGCGGTTCACGATCGGTGCACCGGATGCGATCTCGGCCGTGCTGCTGACGCATCTGCTCGATGCGCTGGAACGGCGCGCACCCGGCATTGACATCGGCCTCGTGCAGCTGCTGCCCGAGCATCGCGGCCAGCCAACAAGCCAGGTCTGGCAGCACACGCTCACCGCGCTCGAGGCGCGTGCGCTGGATGTTGTCATATTGCCGATCGATGAGGTGCCACCGAGGTTCGTTGCGCACAAGCTCTTCGAGGAACACTTCGTCGTCACCATGCGAAAGGGGCACCCGTTCGCGCGCAATCCCAGCCTCAAGCGATTCTGCAGCATGGGCCACCTGCTCGTGTCGATGACGGGCGACCCCTATGGCGTTGTCGATTTGGCGCTCGCGCAGCAAGGATTGTCGCGCCGCGTGGTGCTCACGGTGCCAAGCTTCATGATGGCGCTATCGACCTTGGCGAAAACCGATCTTCTGGGCACCCTGCCCGCGCACATGGTGGCGCATTGCGCCGCGCAGTTCGGACTGGTGAGCGTCGATCTTCCCGTGTTGCGCCGGCGCGACCCGGTGTGTGCCGTGGCCACCAAGGCGGCCGTGATGGATGCGGGTATCGCCTGGCTGTTCGCGCTCCTGAGGGAGATACCCTGGGACGGCAAAGCATCCGTTCCTTCGCGCAGGCGGCATTGATTTCGGGCAATTCAGCCGCCCCTTCGAAGCATCGCCATGCCGCATCGTGTGCGATGGTCGAGCTCGATGGCGATGCCGCTACTCAACCGATGCGCGGCGTGGTCAGCCGCTGGCCAAGTCTCGATCGCCCTTGCCAGAAACCCTTAGGTGCGTCTGAGCCCGGCCGCTTTCAGCGCCGACGAAATTATGGCGGCAGGGTCGATGATTCGCCCGGCAGTTCGTTCCGGCACCGGCAGACCTGCGGCCTTGAAGGCAGCCTCAATCACCATGCCTGGGTCTCCAATCAATCCGCCGCTAGGCGCACTATCATCCTGAGCACGCAATGGTTCCGCCGACGCCGCAGAACGAGCGAGCGCCGGATGGAGGCTTGGCGGAACGCGACCGACTTCCGGCTGCATCTGTGCACTTCGCTTCCGCGCAGCACCTGTATCGAGCCCCCAAAACCTGGCAATCAGCTCCGTTGATGATATCCCCGCCTCCAGAAAAAACGGCCCGGCAATGCCGCAACCGTCAGCTTCCGTCGTGGCAAGCGGCACACCGTGCGCCATGCCGTTGATGCTGTACGCTTCGATCCGAGTGGCGCCTGTTGCGTCCTTCCAGACGCGCCGCGCATGACTCCCGTTCTGTTCTTCCTCGGAGGGCCGATCGGGAAGCTTCTGCACATCGATCCATTGCCTGATGATGTGATCACCGTTGGATGGGCGCACAACGGTATCGGCTGTGCCATGCCATACCGATATCTTTGGCCAGGGACCGTGATGCTTCGAGGCTGCGCGGACGAGGTCGCCCAGCGCGCGCGACGACGGTGCACGCTCGTTGAACATCGCTTCGAACGCTTCCTGCACGGTTGACGCCGAGCCGTAAGGCAACCCGGCGATGATGGCGCCACCAGCAAAAATCTCCGGATAGGTTGCGAGCATGACGGATGCCATCGCACCGCCGGCCGAGAGGCCCGTCACGAAAATCCGGCTGCGGTCAACGCCGTACTTGGCGATCGCTTGGGCGATCATCTCGCGGATAGACCGCGCCTCGCCGCTATCGCGCACGGTGTCGCCCGGAAGAAACCACGAGAAGCAGTTCTTCGGATTGTTCGCAGCCTGCTGCTCAGGGAAGACAAGGATGAAGCCAAGGCGATCAGCCAGATCGGACCAGCCCGCGCCGTAATCATACGCATCGGCTGTCTGGGTGCAGCCGTGCAGCGCGACGACGAGGGGCGGCGATGGGTCGATGCCGTCTGGCATGTAGACGTGCATGCGCAAATTCCCGGGGTTGCTCCCAAAGCTAGTAATCTCATGTAGCCGGCTGGGTCGCGCGGGCGCTTTCCCGGGCCATTTTCCCGACGCAGCCTTGAGCCGCTTCTCGAAGAGGTCGCGCAGAGCCCGCAGGCGGGAAAGCGAGATGCCGATGCCGGGCATGGAACGTCCCTTTTGCGTTGCAACAATGCATGCTGCAGTGCAATATGGACCTGGACGCGCGCAAATCAAGATCGCTGCGTCGAAGACGGCTCAAAAGCTCTCAAATGTCGTGCACGGTCTCAGCCATGAGCTGATCGACAATCCTTCGTAAGGCGCGCGGCCGCGTAACGCCTTGATCGAGCTGTTGTCGGTATAGAGCGAGCTGCCGATCGGCACTGGTGCCGCGAGCGAGAATTGTGCGCGCATGAGCGATGTCGGCATTGGTCCCGAGATTGTCGGCATCCTCGGCGAGAAGATCCAGGAGTTCGTCGACGAGCGCACTGCTCGTCATGATGCTTTCGCCCCGTAGGTCAATGAACCCCTGCTCCAGACCATAGCGCTGTGCCCGCCAGCGGTTCTCGTTCAGAACAAGAAGGGGGTAGCTCGGCGACTGACGCGCCTTCTTGTTCCGCCGCCACAGGCTACGGCAAAGGCAGCGAAAGAGGGCAGCAATGCAAAGGGCATCCTCCACCAGTGGACAGATATCGGTGATGCGCAATTCCAGCGTCGGAAATCG
>Ga0075418_10004934_pt1 | contig 15129 bp, 10 predicted proteins | sample SoiMetdeltSBSDD2_FD_81776 | JGI IMG/M metagenome (GOLD analysis project Ga0075418, IMG submission 81776) | Bulk soil microbial communities from a Populus tree surrounding site in Tennessee, USA - Soil MetaG P. deltoides SBSDD2 | ecosystem: Environmental > Terrestrial > Soil > Tree plantation...
GCTTGCAGAACGTGATCGCCCTCAATCCGGCTGACCAGGAAGTTACCGATGTTCTCGGCAAAGATGCAACGCCCACGGAGCAGGAGGCCTATCGCCAGGGACATCAGTCTGGATGGTTCAAAGGCGCACTGGCGTTCGGTTGCGCTGCCCTGGCAGGCTTGGCGGTTTTGAATGTTGCCCTTTCCGGCGGATCGAAGCCGGGACCGAAGGCCCTCTTGAAGGACAACTCATAACGCCGCGTCTCTGCCAGCCCTATGACCGACAAGCAAAGACGCATCTTGAAGAACGTTGGGAAGGTTACCGCCTATACGGCGATTACCGGAGGTTCCTATCTCCTCGCTCGTGGTGCTTTGAGCCTGCTCTTGAGAAGGATGGAGCCGAAGCATCAAGACAACGCGAGAACCAAAACACGCAACGAGAAATCGCAACCCGCCTGATGATCCCAACGCCAGATAGTTCTGGCACAAGACTCACACAATCCTGTCCGCTGGCCTGGTTCCATTGACTGGAAGCCATGGGCCCATTATTCTCTCCCCTGCCGCAAGGCGGATTGCTCCCCCTCACTCAGGAGGCGCACTATGGCTTGCTTTAGGACAAACATCAGGACGCGTCAATGGCTCGTGGGATTATTGTTGTTGCTGTCGAATCCGCTTTGGGCCCAACGGATTTTCAAAGAGCAGCGCGTTTCTCCTGCTGACTTCGTCATCCTGGGTTGGGGATCGGCTTCAACAGACCCACAACAATTGCAGTGGATGAAGGAAGCAGGGCTTAACGTTGCGGGCTTTGGGCGGGTCCAGGATTTGCCAGCCTACGAGAAGGCAGGCATTCAGGTGTTTGTTTCTGATCGGCGGGCAAACGGCTACGATTTTGACAAGCCGCTCAATGAAGACGAAGTTCGAAAGAACCTGCTGTCGCTGGCCAAAGAAGTAGGACAGAGTCCGGCGGTCATCGGATTCATGCTAACCGATGAGCCGCACGCGCGCGCGATGCCGAGTTTGGGACTGGTCTCGCGGCTCATTCAGGAGCTGATGCCGGGGAAATGGCCCTATGTCAACCTGTTCCCGGTCCGAGTGTCTGCCGACCGCACGGGCGTCGCCCGGTATGACGACTACGTCAAGATGCTGGTCAATACGGTGCACCAGCCATTCCTCAGCTATGACAATTACTCATTGATCAACGGCGAGATGATCGATCCGTTTTACACGAATCTCGAAGTTGTGCGGCGGCTCTCGCTGGAGACGAAGACACCGTTCTGGAATTGCGTGCTTTCAAACGCTCATTTCAACTATATGGAAAACACCGACGCCACGTACCATCTTCAAGCTTACGCCACGATGGCGCACGGCGGCCGAGGCATTCAGTACTTCGGTTACTTCACTTGGTCTCACGGGAACTATCGGTCGGGACCGATTGATCAATTTGGAAACAAGACTCCATCCTGGGACATGATTCGACGAGTGAACAACGAGATCCATGTCCTTGCCCCTACTCTCAAGCGACTAACGAGCACAGGTGCCTACCACTATCCCGACGTGCCTCCCGACTGCCGTCCGCTGAACGAGAGTAAGCTGGTGGAGTCCATTGAGACGACACAGCGCTACGTCGTACCGCCCGTTCAGGCGCGGCTCCTCGTGGGTGAGTTCATCGATGATCAAGGTCGTCCCTATTTAATGCTGGTGAACAAAGATCTCAACAACTCGTTCCGCTACAAGATGAATTTCCGAAAGCAGGACCGAAAGCTCATCCACGTCTCGCCCTATTCGGGACAGGAAGAAGCTTTCGGCAGGGAAATGGACTGGATTGCCCCCGGGGCAGGACACCTGTTTCGGGTAGAGTAAAGGCAGCGAGCCGTCAAACTACTTCCAACGGACTAGATTTTTGGCAACTCAGCGTAGTGCCGCTCCATTCCTCGATCGCACCTGCATCTCCTCCATCTAACCATTGAACAAGCAGGATTCATGACCTGTTGTTATCTCGCCGTCGCATGAGCACAAGCTCGGTGCGTGCGCAGTAACTTCTCTTGCTCTCGTGATTCAGGCTCGATGAACAAGCCTCAAACTCCAGTGGCTTTCGCTCCTTCCCGGCCCCGATATACCGCCGCGAAACTCTCTGCAAATTGCTCGAATGAAGTCGGGGTCGTATTAGCCGGAGACCGGTTTTCTAGTGGCTGCACACGTTCCTCGTTCAATGCTTGATCCATCTCGTTAAGCGAGCGAGACACATCTTGCGAAAATCCCATCGCCAGCATAGCTTGTTCGGCTTGCTCATAAGGGAATTGAACGTAAGCTAACCCTTCCTTCCCAATAGCCTTGCCAATGATTCGAGTGGCCTCGTGCATCGAGATGTCCCTCTGCCCAAGGAGTTCCTTGGTCAAGTGTCCCGAAAAATCCAATTGGAGTAGAAGCTCTGCCGCAACCTGGGCGATATCACGCGTGGCGATCATTGGGATGGGCAGGTCCCCCCTCAACGGAGTTCCGATAATACCTTGGCTTCTTATTAGGTCGAGACCGAAGAAGAAATTCTCCATGAAGTAGGCCGCGCGTAGATGAACGACGTTCAGGCCATCGAGCCGGCTCAACTGCTGCTCGACGTCGTAAAGCCCGCTGATGGGGCCTGCACCGCGCGAAAGCTGGGCTCCCACACTACTCAGGTTGACGACGAATGGAACGCCTGCCTGGCGAATCGCACTGGAATATGCGCTGCCAACTTCATTCTGATAGGCACGAAAGTCTTGCGCTGTATAGCTTGGAGGAATCATGAGATACGCCGCTTGTGCCCCTTGAAAAGCACGCAACGTCGCAGAGCTATCGGCTACCGATCCGACGAACGCCTCGGCTCCTTTCTCGACAAGTGATTGCAGGTTCTGAACGCTTCGTCCAATCACCCGTACCCTCTTACCTTTCGCCAATAAAGTCTCGGCGACGAGTCTGCCTGTGTTGCCTGTTGCTCCAGTGACCACGTACATTGGATTCTCCTTTCCCCTATTCCTAGCGGCGAGAGCCGCAGCTGCTTCTTACTCAGGAGTTCGAAGACTGCCGATCCTTCCCGGCCAATTCTTCCCCGACCTCATCCTCCCACTCACTAGTCTATCAAGATCCATTGGTGGTGACGAAGGTTCGAAACAACAGAGCAAACCGACAGGTCCAACCCCTGTGCGTGTCTGGGACGTCTGAAGCTCCAGACTGCCGATCCAGGAACTTAGTGCCGCGCAGCCCTCGGCAACAGCGTAAGCCTTGCTACCAGAAAGAAATGCTGATGCTCCCGGTCGAAATCGACGATCAATAAGTGAGCCAAGCACAGCAAGTTTCACACGTTGGCACGAGAATGTGGGACACCTGCTGGCTGGCAAATTGCAGCTTGAGGATAGGGGACCTCAAGACGAATTTCACTGCTTTGCAACCTAAGACTCAGCGAGTTAGATAGAACAGCGGTGATGAGGTGACGAGCCGTCAGCGCAGGGTCTCTGTCACAGTTCACGTACCGCGAACTGCAAAGGTGTACTTGTTATGTCGGAACTAAAGACACTGTTGGCTGAAGCGAAAGCGAGTTTGCAGGACCTGGATAGTTTGCTACAGCGAGCCCGATCGCTGGATGAGGTGGTTCACGGGCAGCAAATGGCCGGCCGCGACACTCTGCAAAACTGCATTGAAGAACTGGTGACGGTGATTGAGAGGATTCCGACAAATCTGCGCCACGAGGAAAGACTGCAACGCGAGGCTGAAATTGAACTGCTCCACCAGGAGATGGAGCAGGTTCGCCACCGAGTGGAAGCTGCGATTGAGAGAATGGAAGCTACCTGCGAGCAAAATGTCACGCAGCTCGCCACGTTCATTGAAACCCTTCAACAGCGGTTGCCAGGACTGCCAGAGGAAAACCAGGATACAGCATACATGTCACAACTGAATCAACTCCTGAGGCAGGGGAAATCGTCTCTGGCGACCAAGGATTACGAGACCTGCATGGCTACGATGCAGGAGGTCCTGCAGGTGGCTCCGGAGAATCCCGAAGCAGTGTCCTGTCTGGAAGAGGCGCAAAGAAAGTTGGAAGACCAGCGACTTGAAGAAGAGCTGGTGATCCACATTGATAACCTCAAAAAAGAGGCGACGGATCTCTTCGATCAGGAGAAGTACCGAGAATGCACAGGCCTGTTTAAATTCCTCTGTGAGCTGGAACCCAACAATCGGAGACTGCAGGACTACCTGGAGCTAAGTCAGGAGAAGGTCAAAGAGATTGAAGAGGCGGAAGCGGTGGCCCGGTTGGAGTTGCAGTCACAAGTCTACCCAGTGGTGGAACTCTCGAGTCACCCTATTGAAAATTCTGATGCAACAGACCCGAACCCACCGGTCGCAAACTTTCGAGCGGAGCCAGTTGACGCTGACGCGAAGGCAGTGTCATCCGGAACGCCAGCTAGTTTCAAGGACAACGCTCGGGAAGAGGACAAAAGCTCACGACCCGGTACTTCGTTGGCGGTTGTGTTCGGAGTGGTGGCAACGCTCACGTTGATTCTGGCGGGTGCACTCCTTTTGCGAGGATTCAAGGCGAGTTCGACGGGAAGCTTGAATCTGAACACAGAGCCGTCAGGTGTTGCTGTCCTGATCGATGGGCAGCCGCGCGGAGAGACGCCGTTGCGCTTGGATTCTCTGGAGGCCGGGCAACACACGTTGACCCTGACGAAGGAAGGGTATGCTCCGGCGTCACAGGCCTTCACGGTTTCATCAGAACAGCCATCGTCACTTGCAGTGCAGCTTCAGCCGTTGGCGCCTGTGCCTGCTGCAAAGGAACCGCTGCAGCAGGAAGCCGTTGCGTTGTTCAACAAAGGCTTGTTGTTGGACGCCAGCGAGCGTTGCGATTCACTCTTGGCAAAGGATCCGTCCAACAAAGTCGCTGCCGGCCTCAAAACCAAAATTCGGGACCACTACTGGCGGCAGAGCCAGTTGGCACAGCGACGCGACAAGATTTCGGAAGCGCGTCTTGCGCTGCAGAATCTGCTGCGCGTCTCGCCGCAAGACGCAACGGCTCTTCGCGCCTTGAAGGGGCTGCCGGGTAATCCGAAGGAGAAACTCCCGAGCGTGCCCGAGCATGCTTCTTCGCCAGTCAAGACCGAAGAACTGCACAACCAGATTGTTTCTGCAATGAGTGCTGGCAACTACTTCCCGCCTGCTTCGGGCAATGCCTTTGCGCTGATTCAGCGGCTCGGTGCGATGTCGCCATCTGACCCGTTCTTTAGAGATCGGATGGACCAGATTCACCGTGAGGCGGTCACCCAACTGCAACGGAAGATCCAGAGCAAAGACACGGAGGGGGCGAAAGCGCTGGGTCGGCAGCTTCTGGAGTTCTTCCCTGCCAGCGCTGAGCTGAGAAGTCTGCGGGAATCTATCAAGACCGAGGATGCCGGTCAGCTTGAGGTTCGAAACAGCTTGATGCAAAAACTAGATTCGGCCATGGCGCATGGAAACTATGTGACGCCGGCCAATGATAATGCCCTGGCATACTGCAATCGTCTGCTGGCTTTGGACAGCCAAAATGCAAAAGCGCAAGGGCTGAAGCGCGACATCGCGATCCGAGCGTCTGCACAGGCGAAAGACCTTGTGAGCAACGAAAAGTTTGATGAGGCGCGAACCATTTTCTCCACACTTCTATCGGTTGCGCAAAGTGAGGGAAAGACTGCAACGGTCCAGGAAATACGAACTCAAATCGAGAAACTGGAATTCACTGCTTATCCGGTGATTCACGACCATACCCTGGGTAGTTGCAGCGGGCGCTTGAGGATGAATGCGTACGTGATTGCCTACGTTCCTTCAGGAGATTCCAAGGACGGGTTTTCGCAAAGGCTGACGGATGTCGTCGAGACTGAGCCCGGTGACAAGCTAAAGCTTCAGCTCAAAAACAAGACCTACCGTTTTCAACCGAACCCCACAAAAAACAAAGAAGAGAGCCGACAAAAGGTTCAAGAGATTCTGACAAGGATGACAGCCCTCAACGCGGCGAAGTAGATTCGGAGAATCACGTTTGCCAACTTGAGCGGCTAGAAGATGTGCGCTCTCATCGGCTGCACGGCTCAGTGCTTCTTGCCATTCTTTTTCGCCTTCTTTGCCTCACGCTCATGCCGAGAGTCACCATACTCTTCCCCGTCTCTGCCACGCTTCTCCCACTCATCCTCGTTTCTCTCGCACTGCCCGGAGCCAGAAGACGCAAAGGACGGCTTCGCAGCCAGAGTCAGCACCGTAGGCACTACATAAGCAGTTTTTCGCAGGATCTCCCTTCGAGATTTCAGTTCTGACATGATGTCTCTCCTTCTCATAGATTTTGAGTATAAACACAGTGGAGCAATCGAGAGTCCAGATCAGCGTTTAATCTAACCGACACAAATAGCGATAGGTTACACCTCCAATCAGCCATCCTGCGTGTCGTGGGCGTCAAAATTATTTGGCCAAAGTGACATCGACGTGCAAAACGCTAGAACCAGACTGATGTGCCGCCTGACGTGCAGATTCAACACTTGCTTGCTCAGTGGGTTGGTTAATTCAGATGCGCACGGTCCCAAGAGAGCTGGCCGACGCTGGTTCCATCCGTGGTCTCCTGAAGCCCCATTTGCTCGGCGTTATTCATTTTCCGGCTGTATTGGCAGCGTAATGGTGAACTCCGTTCCTTGGCCAGGCTCACTTTCAACTGTGATGCTTCCCTTGTGCTTCTGGATGATGTTGTAACAGATGGACAGCCCTAGACCCGTGCCGACGCCGGTTCCTTTGGTTGTGAAGCCCGGGTCGAAAATCTTCGGCAAATGCTCCGGCAAGATGCCTTTTCCGTTGTCTGCAATCCGTATGCAGACGTTGGCATCGTCGGCGCGCGTGCTGATTCGAATCTCACCCTTGCCGTCGATGGCCTGAGAGGCGTTGATAAATAGATTCATGAACACTTGGTTGAGCTGGTTGGGCGAGCAGTAAACCAACGGCAGGTTTCCGTAGTCCTTGAGGACGATGGCCCGATTCCTCAGCTCGTGATGCACCAGGGTCAGCGTGCTGTCGAGTCCCTCGTGCAGATCCGCCCTTTGAAATTCGGCTTCATCCAGCCGGGCGAAATTCTTGAGACTGCGGACAATCTTGGCAATTCGATTTCCGGCGGTGACGGTGATCCGGTGATTCTCTTTGAGCATCTCGACGAGTTGTCGAAAGGTCTCGTTGCTTCTCAGTTCGTCCAGATTTTGGCTGCTTTCTATCAACTTGAGCAACCGGTCGATGCAGCGTGTGGAAACATCGGCAGCGCTGTTGACCGCGCCGATGGGATTGTTGACCTCATGTGCCACGCCCGCGACGAGGCTGCCCAGAGAGGCCATTTTGCTTTGTAAAATCAGCTCCTGCTGGGTTGCCTGAAGCTGTTGCACCGCATCCTGCAGAGCTTGATTCTTTTCATTCAAGGCGCGGGTTCGATCCAGCACCTTGTTTTCCAGGTTGTAGCGATACTCCTCCAGTAAGTGTTCGGCATTTCGGTTCTCGGTCACGTCGCGCAAACTGACGACGATGCCGCGCACGGACGGGTTGTCCAACAGGTTCTTCCCGGTCATCTGCATGGTCCGCCAGGTGCCGTTCTTGTGGCGCATGCGAAACTCTGCCGAAACCGGTTTGTTGGGATTCTGAAGGAATTGAGCCAGGACGTGGTCGGCCAGATCGAGTTCGTCCGGATGAAAAATCACACGTCCTCGCTGCCCAATCAGTTCGTCCGTCTTGTAACCCAAAACGCGCTCTACGGCGGGGCTCTCATAGCGGACGATCCCTCCGGCATCGATCAGCGTCACCACATCGAGCGCATTCTCAATCAGCGAACGGTAGTACTCCTCGCTGCGCCGTAACTCGGCTTCTGCCTTTTTGCGTTCACCCGTCTCCAGAGCGAGCGAAAGCAGGTCGGCCACCGACGCGGCGAAATTCTGCTCGTCGACCTCCCAACGCCGAACCGGACCCACGTGTTCGTGACAGATCACGCCTGCGATGGCGCCGCCTGCCCGGATGGGAGCGTCAAGCATTGAGGTGATCCCTAGAGGCGCCAGGTAGCTGGCGGTGAACTCCCGCGTTCGTGCATCAGTCCGGGCGTCGTGAGCCGCGATCGTGTGCTCCTCACGCAGGGCTTCGAAGTATGCCGGATAGTCTTCGGCCAGCAGTTCGACCCCGCTGGAGTGACGCTGTGGACCGCGTTCGAACAGATTGGCGCAGCGAAGGAGAGAAGGCTGACCATAGAGCCACACACTAGTGCGTTCGGTCTCCAGTGCCCAAGCGGCAGCCTCGGTTACTTCTCTGAGAACTTCCTGCCACTGCCCACCCGCCAGCTTCTCGCTACGGGCCAGCCTGACGAGGGCCTCATTCTGCCTGACCAAGCGTTCTACTCTCATCGTTCCTCCACAAGCACAGCGACGAGTGTAGGCGAGAACGCACGCCGATTCAAGGCTGGGTGGGGTCGGGATTGTTACCGACGTTCGTCTTGTTGGTTCCGCGGTTCCTACCGCTCGCGAGGGCTGTGCCCCGAAGGCCTCCGCACGAAAGACTCCGCACCTTGACACTATTTTTGTTATTCGATTACCATCCGTGCTGGGCGTGAAACGGCTACGTTCTCAATTTCGGTCTATGCCCCAAGGATGTTCCCCGGGCTGCCGGCTTCGCATCACTCATCGTCCTCCACCCCACGGTGCTTGGCTTCCAGGATTCACCTCGTGTCCCTCGACTGATCTGCTGCACCTGTTGGCAATATGGACATTCTCTCTGGCAGACAGGCCTCACTCCTCCAAGAAACAGCCCTGGAAGTTCAGAATCTGACGATTCTGGGTTTACGTTCGTTGTTGAACTTATTTCGGCGTCCACTCTATCTGCGCGAAACCTTTGAGCAGATGGATACCATCGGCGTCGGCTCCCTGGTCATCACCATGCTCACCGGATTCTTCACGGGCGCGGTGCTGGCTTTGCAGACTTCAAAGACGCTGTCTTCGTTCGGCGCTGTCGGTTACACCGGGCAATTGGTCTCTGTGACGCTAGTTCGTGAGCTTGGGCCAGTGCTGACGGCGATTGTCGTGGCTGGCCGGGTGGGGTCCGGAATTGCGTCGGAATTGGGTTCGATGCTGGTGAGTGAGCAGATCAACGCGATGCGGGCATTGGGCACGGATCCGAGCAAGAAACTGGTCACGCCGCGTGTGCTTGCATCCATCACCATGGTGCCCGTACTGACCATCATCTGTGATCTGGTTGGCGTGCTGGGAGGCTTTTTCGTAGCCTATTTTCTGTTAGGCATCAGCCCCGTCTTGTATCTGACTTCGGCTTATGACCGGCTGACCTACTCCGACCTCGTTCAAGGTTTGATCAAGCCGCCGATTTTTGGCTTCATCATTGCGGTCGTGGGTTGCTATTGCGGCTTGAGAACCTACGGAGGCACACAGGGGGTCGGCCGCTCGACGACACAATCGGTGGTCACCTCGATGATCCTGGTTTTCGTGTCCGACTTTTTCATCACGCGATTGCTGCTGGCCTTCATTTAGACAGATATGGGCGATTCGAACTGGGACCCATTGAGTCCCGCCATCGAACTTAAGAACGTGGTCAAGTACTACGATGACGCTCTAATTCTGAACAACGTGTCATTCACGGTCAGGCGGGGCGAAACGAAAATCATTCTGGGTGGCAGCGGTTCAGGAAAATCCACTATCTTGAAATTGATCATTGGCCTCGAAAAACCAGATGAAGGCGAGATTTGGATCGATGGAGAAGAAATCTCACGGTTTCGGGAAAGCGACTTGATGCGAGTACGGCAAAAGATTGGCATGGTGTTCCAGGAGGGCGCACTGTTCGATTCTCTGTCGGTTGCCGACAACGTGGCGTATCGTCTGCACGAGCAAGGCGAATTGGATGAAGAGGAGATTCTTGCCGTTGTGGCGAAGACGTTGGGTTTTGTGGACCTCGAGGATGCAATTGAAAAGATGCCTTCCGAACTCTCGGGTGGAATGCGACGGCGAGCGGCAATTGCCAGGGCACTGGTTGGGAGTCCCAGAATCATGCTCTACGACGAACCCACGGCCGGGCTCGACCCGCTGACGGCCAGGACGATTAATGAGCTCGTCATCAAACTTCGCGATCTGGAGGGTGTCAGTTCGGTTTTTGTTACCCATCGGCTCAAGGATGTGTTCAGCATGGCGAATCAGTATCTCGGCCACCAAGATGGCGTGCTGCGCTATATGACCGAGGAGGAGGGGAACCTCTGCCTCGTGAATACGCGGCTGCTCATGCTGCGAGATGGGTCGATTATCTTTGACGGTTTTGATGAAGAAATTCGTCAAAGCCAGGATGAGTACATTCAGAAGTTTCTCGCATAAGCAGACTAGGGGGAACTATGGCGCGCAAGAGACTTGCCTGGGCTGAGCTCCGAGTCGGGATCCTGGTCATCTTTAGTTTCACCATTCTGGCTGTGGCTATCGTTCTCATCAGCGGTGGCGCCGGCTTCTTCACGGAGAAATATGAGCTGAAAACCTATTTAGGGAGCGCTTCCGGTTTGCGCAAAGGATCTCTCGTCTGGGTGGCAGGCATCGAGGGGGGTAACGTCTCGACAGTGAATATCACGACCTCACCCGATCCGAGTCGAGCTGTTGAAGTCGTCATGCAGGTCGAAAAGCACTACTCGCAGATCATCCGCGAAGATTCAGTCGCAACTCTCGGCTCCATTGGATTACTGGGCGACAAGTACATCGATATTACACGGGGCTCGCCAGCCGCCAAACGCACGCCTCCTGGCGGCGAAGTGAAAGGATCAGCTGAAGCCGACATCAAGAAGATCATGCAGAACAGCAACGACCTGGTGGCCAACCTGGGAGAACTCGTCAATAAGATCAACGACATTACCCGCAAGATCGACGTGGGCGAGGGAACAATTGGCAAGTTTATTAACGATCCCAGCCTGTTCAACAAGCTGAATCGAACAGTCGAAGAAGCTCAAGACCTGCTGGCCACGGTAAAATCCGGGGAAGGGTCGATTGGACGGCTCATTTCTGACCGGGAGTTCTATGACACTCTGAAGGGAACCCTGACACGCGTGGACAACGTCACCGCCAAGGTGGAGAAAGGGGAGGGAACCTTGGGAAAGTTTGTGCACGATCCGGCTGTCTTCAATCGAGCTGAGAGCCTTTTGGCCAAGTTTAACGTCGTGGCAGACCGCATGGAAAAGGGAGAAGGTTTTCTCGGAAGACTCTCCAAAGACGATTCTCTCTATATCCAGTTCCGGGATATGGTCGGAAAGTACTCTGCACTTGCCGAAAGCATGCACCATGGCGACGGCACATTTGGAAAGCTCATGAGCGATCCCTCACTTTACTCGAACATAAACCAAGCGACAGGCGAGCTGGTCAAGTTGCTCTACGACTTCCGCCAGAATCCCAAGCGATTTCTACAAATCAAGTTCGGGCTGTTTTGACCAGTGAGGGATCGTTGTGCAGGCACTCGATCAGCGCGTCTACCACGAGGGGGTCAAATTGCCTGTTCTTGGCTTCGCGCAAGCGCCGCAGAGCTTCCTCTGATGCCAGCTTCTTTCGGTACGGGCGGTCAGAGGTCATCGCGTCGTAAGCGTCCACCACCGCAACGATCCTTGAGCCCATGGGGATTTCTTCTCCCTTGAGTCCGCGTGGGTATCCTGTTCCATCATAATTCTCATGATGATGAAACATGAGCTCGCGAGCCGTGGACAGTCGCTTGATGCCGCTCAAAGCATGGTAGCCGTAATGGACATGCTGGTGCATGCGAACGTACTCGTCGGGGCTCAAGCCTTCGGTTTTGGACAAGATCTCTTCCGGTATCCCGATCTTGCCAATGTCATGCAGCAACGCCGCCAGCTTGATGTGGAACAGATCGTCGCCATTGATCTGCAGCTTGCAGCACACCTGCTCTGCAAGTGAAAGAACCATCAGTGAGTGTGTTTGGGTGACCGGGTCGCGAATGGCGAGCAGATTGATCAACAGGTTCACTGTTTCATGGAAGGAATCGTGGAGTTCTTCCTGAAGGCGCCGGTTTTCGATCTTCAACTCGTGGCTCAAGAAGACGTTGTCAATCACATTGACCAGCTCGCGATGACCGAAAGGTTTTACCAGATAGGCCGCGAGTCCCATCGCCAGCAGCTCCTTGCGATGGGGTTCATCGACGGCCCGGGCGGTGAGCATAATAACTGGAGTGTCTCGAATCTCCCGATAGGCCGGATTCTGCACGAGCTGCTGAAACGTATCGATGCCGTTCAACACTGGCATCATGAAGTCGATCAGAATGAGATCGGGCCGCAGTGCCATGGCCTTCTGAAGCCCATCTTCCCCATTGACTGCGTCCAGCACCCGGTAACCAGCCCTTTCCAAAATCATTCGGGCCAGTTCCAACATCGGGCGTTCGTTATCGATTACGAGGATGGTTTTCTTCACAGGGACTTGCGCGGAATCCAATGGCGGTGCGCCACCTGACGGTTAAGGTTCTATAAGCTAGTCAAACACCCGTTTGATATCAACAGGAAAATGATTCTGTAGCAGTATGTTCGTAAATTCGATTACATATCTTTACTCATGGCCTTACACCACCCTGGATAGGATGAATTTGAGTAGCCACCGGCGACGCGCCAGCCCTGGAAGGGGGTTGAGCATCGCCCGTAGGGGGAATTCAACCCCCTTCGGGGTTGGCATCTTTTGTTTCATCAAGCCTGCAGACTGGCTCGCTGGACGGTTGTTGCGGCATAGTACCCGTCTCGCTCAAATTTCTCACTGGTAGACCTTAGCTTGGACTTGTAGGTATTCGGTACTTCTATGCTTCCTTCTATGCTTCCTTCGAGAAGGCCTGCCGAGATGGTGCGCTTTACGCGGGTGGCGCTCATCTTCAACCCCGCTGCACGAGGCATGCAAGCTCAGCGCGGGCGATTGTTACAACGAGTCCTTTCGGGGTTGACAACAGAAGGCATCAACGTGCAGGCGACTCCTACTTCGGGGCCCGGTGACGCGACGCGGCTGGCACGGGACGCGGTGGCGGCACGTTGCGAGGTGGTGATTGCGTGCGGCGGAGACGGCACAGTCAACGAAGTGGTGGGTGGCATGGCCGGGTCCGAGGTGCCACTACTGGTCATCCCGGGGGGCACATCCAATGTGCTTGCTCGCGAGCTTGGCCTGCCACGCGACCTCCTCGCTTGTGCTGCGCTACTGCGCAAGGGCGCCATTCGTCGCATTTCTTTAGGCCGCGCAGGCGACCGTCGATTCGTTCTCATGGCTGGAATCGGTGTGGATGCGGGCATCGTCGCGGCTTCCAATTCCCGGCTCAAACGTTATCTGGGTGAGGGGGCGTTCTGGCTGGCCGGCTTCCAGCAACTGGCGGGGTATCACTTCTCACCGTTCGACCTGGTCGTGGACGGGAAGTGTCATCGGGGTACGTTTGCCCTCATCAGCAAAGTCAAAAACTATGGGGGACCGTTTCAACTAACGCCGCAAGCCAATTTGTTTTCGAATCAGTTTGCAATCTGTCTTTTCCAGAGCGAAATGCGCTGGCGCTATCTCTACTACCTCAGCCAAGTAGCTCGCGGAAAGCACGCGAGCTTACCAGATGTCCTCATGCTGAAAGGGAGAACGATCGAAGCCAAGGGTAGCACAAAGATTCACGTTCAAATTGATGGAGAGCTCTTGGGCAGCCTGCCTCAAACCATCAGTATTCAGGACAATGCTCTCTCTTTGATCGTTCCCCGCGCGCGCTCCACCGATCTCTAGAACGCCATGCGATTCAAGTTCCTCTCTGTCGCTTTGCTTGTGCTATTTTCCGTCTGGGCGATCTACAGCTTTATGTTTTGGGGGAGACCGGTCCCGTTCCAGGTTCAAACAGTGGAGCGAATCGATGGCAATGGTGACGGCGTGATTGACACTTGGCGACTCGATTCGTCCCGGGATGGTCAGGCAGACATTACGGAACTCGACACGGACGGGGACGGACGAATCGACCGCTTGCTGCTGAGTCATCCGAGCGTGGAAGTGATCGATGTTTCTGGGGGCAAGACGCAGGCAGCCCGCCGGAAGCTGGCGGTGTGCCTGGATGGCGTTCCCTATGAGGACATGGCGGCGCTTTGGGATCAGGGATACTTTCGGGAGTTTGCCCGGCCTGGCAAGCTGATCAGCAGTTTTCCCTCCTTGAGCGATGTAGCGCTAACCGAGTTGTTGCACACCGGCAAGGTTCCAGGGTATGAGAATCTTTACTTCGACACAGAGAGCAATCAGATTGCGGGTGGAGCCACGAGTACGGTCTCGAAAGTACGGATGCCTTACCTCGATGCGCTCGACTATGACGAACCGGGCATCTTTAAAGGCCTGGCTTACCTGATTCCCATTCGCATCTATCACGCGGATTTGGGGCGGTTCCGCAAGCGCTATGCCGCAAGCCGCCTTCCCGCGTATGTTTCTCATATCTGCTCCACCGATTCGGTTTGTCACGTGCTAAATCGAGAGCAGTTTTTGAAGCTTATGGTGGAGGTGGACCGGTTGCTGCGGGAGATTTACATTCAGCACCGTGGTCAAATGGACCTCGTCGTCTTTTCAGACCATGGCAACAGCCATGTGCAGAACCGTCGCATCGATCTGGACAGATTTCTCGCCCAGCACGGCTTTCGCATGGAGCCGGCGATTCGGAGTCAGAAGAGCGTCGTCATTCCTGCATTCGGTTTGGTGGGAGCGTTGCCTGTATATTCCCAGCCACAGAACACACCGAAGCTGGCTCGTCTGCTTGCGAGTCATGAAGCCACCGATTTCACCGTTTATCTGGAAGGGGAGAAGATCCAGATTTGCTCCTCTCGCGGCTCAGCGGTGATTGAGGCGAAGGACTCGGGGGGATCTTTGAAGTATACGGCTGTGGATGGAGACGCGCTTCAGCTGAAGCCGGTGTTGCAACGGATGCTTGAACAGAAGCAACTCGATACTGAAGAATTTGCTTCGAAAGAGAACTGGTTTGCGGCCACAGCCGCGCATGAGTATGCCGACGCCGTCAATGCGATCTACGCGGGTGTGACGAATCACGTCACCAATCGTGCGAATGTGCTCGTCAGTCTCAAGGACGGGTATCACTATGGCAGCCCGTTTTTCGACTGGCTGGTGACGATGCGTTCAAC
>Ga0075418_10004935_pt1 | contig 15128 bp, 8 predicted proteins | sample SoiMetdeltSBSDD2_FD_81776 | JGI IMG/M metagenome (GOLD analysis project Ga0075418, IMG submission 81776) | Bulk soil microbial communities from a Populus tree surrounding site in Tennessee, USA - Soil MetaG P. deltoides SBSDD2 | ecosystem: Environmental > Terrestrial > Soil > Tree plantation...
ACCATCGCCGCGCAGGGAACGCCACCGCTCTCCTATCAATGGCAGCGCGACGGCGTGAATCTCGCCGGCGCGACGCGGGCCAGCCTCACCGTTACCAATGTGCAGGCCGCCAACGAAGGCGCTTACCGCGTCATCGTCGCCAACAGCTTCGGCTCCGTGACCAGCGTCGTCGCGGCTCTCGCCATCAGCGCCGCTCCCCAAATCGTCGCCCAACCCCTCGGCACCAACGTCTTTGTTGGCGCCAACGTCAACTTCGTGGTGACAGTGAGCGGAAGCCCCCCGCTGCGTTATCAATGGCGTTTCAATAATGTCGCCATCACCGGCGCGACCAATACAACGCTGACACTCAACAACGTGCAGACCAGCGCTACCGGTAATTACACGGTATTCGTTACCAACGACGTGGGGGCAGCCCTGAGCGCGCCCGCCACCTTAACGGTCACCATCCCGCCCGTGGTTACCGTCATCGCCTCGGACGCGAACGCTTCGGAGCCCGGCTCCAACACAGGAACATTTCAGATCAACCGCACGGGAAATACGTCCGTCGGGCTGATCGTCAGCTTCGCAGTCAGCGGCTCCGCAAGTTCCGGCAGCGATTACCAGGCGATCACCAGTCCTCTGCTCATCCCCGCGGGCTCCGCTTCGATCAACGTCCCCGTCACACCGGTCAACGACTCATTGCTCGAAGGCAATGAAACGGTCGTGCTTACGATTGCGAGTTCAGGCGAGTACGTCATCGGTGCGCAAACTGCCGCTACGGTGATCATTTTCGACGAGGATAACACGCCGCCATCGGTCACACTCACCAATCCAGTCGCGGGCGCCACCTTCAATGCAGGGGCAAACGTGTCGCTCGGCGCGACCGCGACCGACGCCAACGGGTCAATTGCAAAGGTCGAATTCTATTACGATGCCACCAATCGGATCGGCGAAGTGACCGCATCGCCATATACCTACACATGGACCAATGCGGCTTCCGGCCCCCACAATCTTACTGCCGTCGCCACCGACAACCTGGGTTCGACTGCCGAATCGGCCCCCGTCGCCATTAGTGTGAACCGCACCCCGGTCGTCACCATTACTTCCCCAACCAACGGCGCGACGTTCTTTGCGCCGGCAGGTATAGTGATTACGGCCACGGCGACCGATCCCGATGGAACCGTGGCTGCCGTTGAGTTTTACCAGGGAACAAATTTCGTCGGCTCCGACGCCAGTGCGCCCTACAACGCGAATCTGCCCGGCCTTGCGGCCGGAAATTACACGTTGACCGCGCGTGCTATTGACAACCAGGGCGCCGCCGCCGTCTCACCGGCGGTGAATATTACGGTTGGAGTTGCGCCGCCGGCTTTCAATGACAGCTTCGCCAGTCGCGGGCTCATCAACGGTTTCACGAACTTTGTCACGGGCAACAGCGCAAATTACACGAAGGAAGCGAGCGAACCGCAGCACGACAATAAGACTGGCACGCGCTCGGGATGGATCGAGTGGATCGCGCCCGGCAGTGGCACTTGCACGATCGATACCTTCGGGAGCAGCTTTGACACGGTGCTGGCCGTCTATCGCGGGACGGCGGTCTCCAGCCTGACGCCGGTCGCAAGCAACGATGACGCGAGCGACACCACGCTGCAAAGCCTCGTGACGTTCCCGGCCACGGCAGGCACTGCCTATGTGATCGCCATCGATGGCTACAGCGCTGGGCTGGGCGGTGCCTTAGTGTTGCACTTGAACCTGCCCAATCAACCCAACGTCACCCCGACGATCACACAACAACCGCTCAGCCGTACGGTCGATCCAGGCGCCACGGCCACGTTCAATGTCGCTGCCTCCGGCACAGCGCCTCTGCGCTATCAATGGCGTTTCAATGGCTCGGTGATCCCGAACCAGACCAATGCTGCCCTCGTATTGAGCAACGTCCAGCACACCAACGCAGGAGCCTATAGTGTCTCGGTGACGAATTCAGCCGGAAGCGTGCTCAGTCAGTCCGCCCTCTTGACCGTGCGCCCGCAGCTCGTTTCCGGCCGCCGTCTCCTCAACGGCCAGTTCGAATTAAATTACAAAGCGGCGGCGGGAACCTACGTTCTGGAAGTTAGCGACGCGAACCTCACCAACTGGACCACGCTCCGCACCATCAATCACATTGCCGTCGATGGCCAGGTCATGGACACAGACGCTCCGGCGCACTCACATCGCTCGTACCGCTTGCGCTTTTCGCCGTAACCGAGGCGGCTACAACACGCTCGCGCGCCACAAATAGAGCGCGGCGGTCGTGCGGTGCGGCTTCCACAACTCCCCGTATTTCCGAATCGCTTCGGGTTTCGGAAGTTTGCGTTTCCGAAAAACCATCGCGAACCCTTTTCGGATCGAAAGATCGTGCACCGGCAAAACGTCGGGCCGCGCGAGATCGAAAATCAACATCATCTCCACCGTCCATCGGCCCACGCCATTGATTTGCGTGAGGAGCGAAATGAGTTCCTCATCAGTGAGCGTGTCCACCTCCTCCAAAGTGGGCACAACTCCATCGAGCGCCTTTTGCGCGAGGTCCAGAATGTACCTCAGCTTCGCTCGCGAAAGCCCCGCGCTGCGCAATGTCTCGGGCGCGGTCGCGAGCACCTGTTCTGGCGTCGGCATTTCATTCCCGGGAAACAGCGCCTGGAATTTCCGCGCGATGCTCCCTGCCGCGATGCCGCTCAGTTGCTGGTGAATAATCGCGCGGATCAGTGCATGAAACGGCGCCAACCGCCGCGCTTTGTGTTTGATCTGCCCGATCCGCTTGACCCACGGCGCCAAAGCCGCGTCACAGGCGCAGAGATATTCGCATGCTTTCCGATTCACGAGAATCGAAGAATATCGTAAACTTCGTTGGAGCGCGAGCGGCCTCAATCGGGAATCTGACTTAGGGCACCTTCCCCTCAGCGCTCACCATCCCGCCCTTGGTGGAATCGACCGTGACTTTGAAGTTGCCGCTGCCACTCACGATAAACTGAACACGTTCTGCCTGCAGGCCGGAGATGGTATCGAGTTCCACGCGCTCAGGCCGTCGCTTCACCGCTTCGACTCGCTTGAAAAAGCGGTCAGTGACTTCACCCGACGACAGCACTTTGATCGACGGGCCGGAAAGCGTCACCACGTCGGGCGGGCTAATGTGATTATTGACGTCCTGGGCGAGGCGCGTCGGAATGAGCCGCTGATTTTCGATCGTCACCCACACCTTGTGCAGGCCGCCCACGATGCTCTCCGTCTTTACCTCGGCAATGCGCAAGCGCGGCATTTGCTCGGCATGATACAGGGTGTAAGCCATGTTGCGATGGCATTCCTCCTCCAGAAGAAACGACGGTGGTGTGCGGCTCCAGTTTTTGCGCGTGCCGCCGATCTCGATTTTTCCGTAAGTCGGATGATCAAACTCGTGCCACTTCACGACGCCCTCGTTCAGGAGCACGTAACGCAGAAACGCCGCTTCGTCTTCATCACTGGGCGAGTTCGTGCTTTTGTCCAGGTTGCGCATGTTCCACAGCTCGTTGCAGTAGGCAAGAATACCGCGCGCGCTGTAAAACCAGTCGAACTCGCCGCCCCAAACCGTGTAAAGGTCTTTCCACACGATCATCGAACGGTAAAACGGCAGCATCTTTTCGCCGCGTTCCGCGATCGCCTGGTAAACCCGATCGTCCGCCGAACGCATCTGGCCGCCTTCACGTCCGGGCGGGCGCAGAATCATTCCGCCAGCGTTGTGATACGTCTGCGCAGCGGCGATGTTCGGATGATCGATGATGAAATCGGCGATCGCGCGCGTTTCGGGCAATGAAAACGGATACTCGTGCGCGCCGCGCTGCACGAAATCCGGCTGCCAGTCCCACGCCCAGTTGCGATTCATGTCGTACCCGCCGCGCCCGTCTTCGTTCACACGGCCATCGCCGTCATTGTCGATCCCTTCTCCGCCGAGGAGCGTGTACTCGCCGGGTTGATCAGGCTCCGCTTCGATCATGAGCGTCTCGGGAAATTTCGGGTGCGGCTTCCACCGGCCATGCGGGTCCTTGATGCGCATCATCGTGATTGTCCCGTCGCCGTCGAGATCGTCGTAATCGTCTTCGTCGAACAATCCGTCGCGGTCATCGTCGCGCGGCTTCACCCCCGTACGCGAAGAACTCGCGCTGTGCGCCGCGTGCAGCCAGCGGTCTCGCCCATCAGGATTGATCGTGGGCACAAGATAGAAAACGCAGCGGTCGAGCAACTCGGTCACCTTCTCCACTCGACCGTATTGATGGCACAAATACCACGCTGTATAAGCCACGGCTTCTCCGCCCTGCACTTCGTTGCCATGAATATTGCCGTCGATCCACATTCCCGGTTTGCGCTTGGGATCGCCGACCTCATGCGCCGTCACTTCGAGGCACCACAACTCCCGGCCCTCGACCGACTGGCCGATCGAGTACAGCTTCGTGAGCTTCGGAAACGCCTCGTGAAGTTTTTTCTGGATGGCGCTCAATCCCGCGTGATCGTAGAAACGGTTCCACGGCACTTCCACTTTGCGTTCGGCCGTGATCCCCAGCGCCGGAAAAATGTTCGTGTCCTTCTTTTCCGCGGCAACGCAGGGAAGGACACTGACGGCTAAGGCAATGGAAACGGCGCGCTTCATTTCAATTCGATCTCCGCGTCAAACGATCCGCCCAGCGTGGAACGCACGCTCAGGCCCACCTTGCTGCTGTTCGGCGCGTGCACGACCCAGCGCACTTCCTTCATGGCGCCGCTGCCTTCAATGGCGTTCAATGCCGTTCGTTTATTGCCGGAAAGAATCGCTTTCTCGTCGAGCTTGAGTTCCACGAGCGTCGGATTCACTTCGCGCGTGGCGCCGCCCTGCGCCAGGGCGGTCGGCAGGTAACCGCTGTTCTCAATCTGGACGGTCACATCGAACACGCCTTCGCCCAGGTTCTTCACCTTCGTTTGCCGCACACGCAGTTCCGGAAATTTCTCCGCTAATTGCGTGAGAAAGACGCCGTGTTTCTGCGCGAGTCCCTCCAGCAATCGCTCCGGCGGGTTGGAGCGCGCGAATGGAGCGTAGCCACCGATCTCGACGTTCTTGCCCGGAAAATCCGGATGTTCGATTTTACGCCACGGCACGAACGCCTCTTTCGCGTTCTCATCGAACCACTTCAACTGCGCGCGTTCCTCTTCATTGCGATTGTCCGGTTTCTTCTCCTCTTTCTTGTCTTCCTTCTTTGCTTCTTCCTTCGGCTTCTCGTCCTTCTTCTCTTCTTTACCTTCGGGCTTCGCGCCTTTTTCGAGTTCCACTTGCAACGCAGCCGTCCACGGCCGTGCCGCCAGCGAGAAACGGCCGCGGTGAAAGTACATCCAGTCCGAGATCGTCCCGGGTTCCGACATTCCCGGAAGTTCTTTCTTCAGACCCAGCGCGTCCCGCCACGCTTTTCCAAGCTCGCGGTAAAAAGGCAGGTCGTCCGGCTGAAGATCCGTCTGCGGACGCTTGTTCGCGCCCGCGGCTTCCGCTTTCGGCGGCTGCGTCAGATTGTCCGCCGCGCCGAAGGTAAACACGATGGCGACATTCGGATGCGCCACGATAAAGTCGGCCAGCGCGCGCGTCTCCCGTTCGCTGATTTGGTGCGTTCCCGCGTTCGCCGCAAAAAATTTGTAGTTATGCGGGAAATTGCGGTTGAAATTCACGCCGCCGAGACCGTCCTCGTTCCACGCCTCGTCATTGTCGTTGTCACGGCCTTCAACCATGTAGCGCCACTTGCCAGCCTCTCCGCGCGCCCGATCGGCCTTCAGCAGTAATCGCGACTCACTCCGATCAACAATGTACTCGCCTTCGGGATCTTCAATCCGCATCCACGTGATCAGGCCGTCGCCGTTCAGATCGTCGGGGCCGTCCTCATCAATCAGACCGTCATAGTCGTCGTCCACCGGCAAGGTACTGACCGTTCGTTCCATCTGCGGCTTTTGGAAGAACGTCTCGGCGGCATCGGCGTTGAGGCGCGGAAAAATGTAGACCGTTTTCCGATCGAGCAACTTGCGCACACGCTCGTCGCTTTCAGCGTATTTCGCGGCCAAACCCTGCGCCCACGCCACGACGCTGTGCGTTGCCACCAGATCATTGCCTTCAACCCCCGCAATCACCAGCAGCGCCGGTCGCTTGTCGAGTTGTTCCTTATCTCCCACCCCGAGTTGCAGCAGCCACACATCGTGACCGGCGCGCGATTTTGTGACGCTCGACAATCGCGCCACGTCTCCATGCTTGCTCGCAATGCCTTTGAGGTCGGTGGCGAGTTGGGCGCTGGATTGATACTTCGCCGCCAGGCCGGTGAAAGCGAAGGAACTGGCGACGACCAGGACGCCTATGCTATAGCGGCATGTCATCAGGTGCGCGGAGTGTGGCCGCTGATCGCCATTTGATCAATACCGCGATAGCTACGCGGCCGTGATCTTCCTGTATGCCTCGCCTTCGTTCAATGTCGGGCGCTCGGGCCGGCCTTTGTAGCGATAGACCAACTGCATGTGATCGATGCCCATCAGATACAGAACCGTCGCGTGCAGATCGTGAACGTGGAGGCGGTCTTCGACGGCGTGCAGTCCGACTTCGTCGGTTGTGCCGATGGTCTGCCCGCCTTTCACGCCGCCGCCCGCCATCCACATCGTGAAGCCGGTCGGGTTATGGTCGCGCCCGTCGCCTTTCTCCGACATCGGCGTGCGGCCAAATTCTCCACCCCAGACCACGAGAGTCGAATCGAGCAGACCTCGCGCTTTTAAGTCCTTAAGCAAACCCGCAACCGGCTTGTCCATCGAGCGGCACAACTCGGGATGGCTCTTCTCGATTGCGCTGTGCGCGTCCCACTTGTTCCCAGCGCCATGATAGATTTGCACAAAGCGAACACCTCGCTCGACGAGCCGCCGCGCCAGCAGGCAGTTGCGGCCCATCGTCACCGTCTCGCGGTTGTCGAGGCCGTAGAGTTCTTTCGTGGCCTCAGACTCCTTCGAAATGTCCACGGCGTCCGGCGCTTCGGCCTGCATTCGAAACGCAAGTTCGTAACTGGCAATGCGCGCATCCAGTTCAGTCTGCTGCTGACGCGAGAGTGCATGCTCGCGATTGAGGTGATTCAAGTAATCGAGTTTGCCACGCTGCTGCGCGTCGCTGATCGCATCCGGCGTGTTCAGATTGGGAATCGGTTCCGAACCAAACGACAGCCGCGTGCCCTGATACACCGCCGGCATGAAACCGGAGCCCCAGTTCCGCGGCCCGTTCACGACCGTCGCGTTGTTGTCCTGCATCACCACGAACGCAGGCAGGTTTTGGTTTTCAGTGCCAAGCCCGTACGAAACCCACGCGCCAAGCGAAGGCCGGCCGGCAAGGATCGATCCGGTGTTCATTTGGCAAATCCCGGAGGAGTGATTGATCCCATCGGCCCAGCACGAGCGAATGACCGCGAGATCGTCGGCGCACTCAGCGATGTGCGGCACCCACTCGGACATCCAGAGCCCGCTCTGACCGTGCTGCTTCCAGGTGCGCGGCGCGGCCAGCAAAGGTGAGTAAAACTCGCCCATGGACGTGATCACTTTGGCAAAGCTGTCCGGCAAAGGCTTGCCCGCCATTTCGTTCAGTTTCGGCTTGGGGTCGAAAAGATCGATGTGACTCGGCCCGCCTTCCATGAAGAGAAAAATCACGCTCTGAGCCTTCGCTGGAAAATGCGGCGCTCTCGGCTCCAACGGCGAGGCCGATTTCTTCAGAGCCGCAAGAAGCGGGTTCCCCCCAAGCAGGTAACTCAGCGCAAGTGTCCCAAACCCAGCCCCGCCGCGCAGGAGGAAATCTCGACGTGAATGATAGGGCGCGTTAGTCGACATACAAAAACTCGTTCGCATTGAGCAGGACGTGACAGAAATCGATGAGCGCCGCCGCGCGCGGATTCGCGGGCGCAGTCACTGGCGCGATTTTCGCGCGAATGTCATTCGCGCGCGGCGACGAATCTTTCTGATAGCTCGTCGCCGATTCGAAACGCCAGAAGCCCATCGTCGTTTCATTGATCGATTCGGACGTCAGGAGCAGTTGCTCGGGCTTCAGCACGGAATTCGAAAGCCGCACGTCGTCGATGAGTCCGTCCCACACGTGGTCGACTCGATCGTCCCGCCCGCCAATCGTGAAATCGGCCCTGGAACGGATCGGTTGTGCGGTGCGATGCGCCACGTGCGCAATCTGGAGCGGTTCGTCATCGTTAGACAGGTCCTTGGAATAAAACGTGATGCCGTTCTCGTTCGTGTTCGCGAGGTCCACGCACGCGGCAACAAAATACGGCTTGTTGAGTTCTAGATTCAGTCCGGAGAAAATGGCTTCGCCTCCGGTGTTTCCCTCCATCGGTCGGCCGGCCAATTGCAGCACGAGCGTTTGTGGACGGTTGCGCGACTTGCGGCCTGTCACGCCAAATGACCACCCGGGGCTGGTTTCCTTGCCATCCCAAACCGAGGCGATCGTGCGCACCGCCGCGTCGTCATAAACCGACTTGAGAAGAACGAATGCTTCGATCGTGAATTTTTCAGTCACGAGCGAGCCGCTCCTGGGCACTTCAAACTTGTTCTGCATCCCATTCGGTTGCATCAGCGCGGCGCGCCCTTCCCGGTAAGGCATTTTGTCGGATTCAAACGCGATCGCGCGCGCTGGACGCGGCTTCGTGTCAACGCGTGTCGCCTGCTCTCGGAGAAACGCCACGGCCTCCCAACGTTCACCTGACTGCGGCTCACGTCCAAACGCGAGTCGGTAAGCCGCGGTGACAAGGTCGTCGTTACGGGAAAAGTTTTGTTTTTCCAACCGCGCGGCCATCGCGCGGGCGCGGTCCAGGAGATACGTGCCATTCATCATCAAGAGCGCCTGGCTGGGCGTGGTGGTCACGTTGCGCTGGCCGGTGCTGACGAAATTCTCCGGCACATCGAACACGTCGAGCAACGGATCGCGCGTGTTGCGCATCACTTTCGTGTAAATCGTGCGCCGCGGTTTTGAGGCATCCACCGGCGGGCCGCCCGGAGTCACATCGACTTCGCCCGAAGACGCGAGCAGCGCGTCGCGAATCTGCTCCGCATCCAACCGCCGAATATTCATCCGCCAAAGCCAGCGGTTTTCGGGGTCTTTCTTTTTGGCAACATCGCTCGGTGGCGTGAGCGCCGATTGCCGATAGGTGGCCGAGGTAAGGATCAGCTTATGCAGTTTCTTGAAGCTCCAACCATCGTCGATGAACCGCTGCGTCAACCAGTCGAGCAGTTCAGGGTGCGACGGTGGCTCGCCGAGCTTCCCGAAATCGCTCGAGCTCGCAACGAGACCACGTCCGAAATGATATTGCCATACGCGGTTAACGATCACGCGCGTCGTCAGTGGGTTCTTCGCGTTGGTGATCCAATTTGCCAGCGCCGTCCGCCGCCCGGTCGAGTTCGGCACGCCGTCGACAACAGGTATCACCGCGGGGTTCTGATCCAACAAAGTCAGGAATCCCGGTTCAATCGGCTCCTTCTTTCCTTTGGGCAGGAACGTCGGCGGCGCTGCAGAGCCGACATCGGTCGCGCTGAAAACCGGCGGCGGCGCTACCGGCTTGACCTGATCGAATTCCGCAAGCTGCTTCTTCAGCGCTTCCCACCGGTCCTTCTCTTCGCCCTTGATGCGACTCTGGAAGCGACCGTGTTCGTACAACACCTGGCGATAGGCAAGCTCCGCGATCTGGTGCTCGTACGGCGTGCGTTGCTCCTGCGGTTTGCGAATGAGTTCCTGCAGGTCATCCGTAAATTTTTTCATCACCACATCACCGGCAGCGAGCCTGTGCGGTGCCTCGATCTCGTCGATTTGCCGCCGAATCTCCGCTGTCGCATCTTCCCACTGGCGAAGCTTTTCTTTGTAAGCCGCGTATTCATTGGCAGTGGCGAGCGGCAAATCATCCCGCGGCAAAATCGGCGCGAAGAACGCCTGCAACCGGTAGTAATCCCTCTGTAGAATGGGATCGAACTTGTGATCGTGGCAACGCGCGCATTGGACGCCGAGGCCAAGGAACAAGTCGCCCGTCGTATCCGTGAGGTCGTTGAGGATGGTAGTCCACTGGCCGCGCACATCGCGGTTGTTGTATTCGTAAATCCAGTGCCGCAGAAATGTAGTCGCCACCATCGCTTCCTTTTCCTGTGGCCAGAGTTCATCGCCGGCGAGTTGCTCCTTAACGAAACGATCGTACGGTTTGTCGGAGTTAAACGCGTCGATCACGTAATCACGATACCGCCAGGCATTCGGACGATAGTCATCGATCCGATAGCCGTCCGAATCGGCGTAGCGCACCAGGTCCAGCCAGTGCCGTGCCCAGCGCTCACCGTAGTGGGGACTTGAGAGCAGGCGCTCGATCAGTTTCTCGTACGCCTCGGGGGACGCGTCGTTCACGAACGCGTCAACCTCCGCGGGCGTCGGTGGCAGGCCGATAAGGTCGAAGCTCAACCGGCGAATCAACGTTTGTCGCAACGCTTCGGGCGAAGGCTTGAGACTTTCGGCTGCGAGCTTCGCGTAAATGAACCGGTCAATCTCGTTCTGTGACCAACCGCCATCATCTGCTTTCGGCGGCGAAACCTTCTTCAACGGTTGGAACGACCACCACTGTCGGTCTTCGTCCGTGATTTTGCCGCGGGCGATCTTGTTCGTTTCGCTGCCGGGCCACGGCGCGCCCATCTTCACCCATTGAGTCACCGTGCGAATTTGCTCCTCCGACAACTTTTTGCCCTTGGGCGGCATCTGCAGGTCTTCGTCCCCATACCCGATCGCCTTGAGGAGCAGGCTCGCTTCTGGTTTTCCCGGTACGATGGCCGGACCGGAATCTCCGCCAGTCAGAAACCCCGAGAGCGAGTCAAGCACCAGACCGCCTTTGATCTTGTCCGCATTGTGGCTATGGCACTTGTGGCAGTGTTCGGTGAGGATCGGTTGGACCTTCTCAGTGAAGAAGCGTTCGCCTTCGAAGTTGGACGATGCCGCACGGGCGTTGGCCAGGATGCTCAGCGCACCCAGCAAGGCGAGCACGTGTCCGGACGACCAACTCATGCGTCTACTCATGCTACCGAACAAACCCACTAAAATCCACTGGGAAACCGCCCCGGTTTTTCGCGGCATTTTTGGCGTTGTCGCCGCAGTCGATTTGTGCTTGCCTTGCCGTGCTTGCGTCACCTTCAAACATTCGCACCCACGCCTATGAAGAAGAAGGCCATCTCTCTCGCGTTGTTCGGGTGTCTGGCTGTGGCAACTAACGCCCAGCCGTTCGCGATTGACTGGTTTACGATCGATGGCGGCGGCGGTGTCAGCAGCGGCGGCGCATTTACATTGAGCGGCACCATTGGGCAGTGGGATGCCGGCCCAACCATGCTGGGCGGCAACTTCGCGCTCACCGGCGGATTTTGGGCGATGCCGATCGCGGTGCCGAATCCCGAGGCGCCCGAACTGACCATTATCGCCGCCGGTCCGGGCCAGGCGACCATCTCCTGGAGCCCCGGTGGTCCCGGCTTCGTTTTGCAACTCAGTGACGACGGCTATGCCTGGTCGGACGCTCCCAGTGGCGCGGCCAACCCCGCAACCGTTCCCGCAACTCTCCCGATAAAGTTGTACCGGCTGCGCAGGCCGTAGGCAACGGTCGGCCTCAAAAATCTTGCTTCCGCGGTCGCGGTGAACAGCATTCGTTCATGAACCATTGGACCCTCACCGGACTTTCCCTGCTGCTCACGATTCTGACTGGATCGTCGCAAGAGAGTGGATCGCTTCCGCCTGCGCTCAACATTCCAAAACCTGGCCCCACAAACGAAAGCCCCTACGCCCCGCAGCCCATCCTTCAGGGCGGAATCGTGATGCCGCTTTATCCGCCGGCCTCGCCGCAGTTGAACCGGGAACGCGTGCGCGAGGCCGAGTATTACAACCTGAGCAAAGCTGTGCCGGGCCGCATCAGCAGCGTCACGAATATCCACAACCCGTCGATCGAAGTGCACACCGTCGAAGGCGGCATCAACACTGGCGCAGCGATCATCCTCGCGGCCGGAGGCGCGCATCGCACCTTGAACGTCGGTTCGGAGAGTGCGGACTTCGTCCCCTGGTTTTACAACTTCGGCGTGAACACGGTCATCCTGCGCAATCGACTGCGCAGCGACGGCTACAACGTCCAGAGCAACGCCGTGAATGACGCGTTGCAGGCGATCCGTCTCGTCCGCGCAAATGCCGCCGCGTGGAAGATCGACCCGAACAAAATTGGCATCATGGGATTCTCGGCCGGCGCCGAATTGGCGGCGCCAACGGCGCTGCTTTTCGACGAGTTCGACAAGAAACACGACGACGGGCCGCTGGGCGCCATTTCTTCGCGGCCGGACTTTGTTGCGCTCGTTTACCCCGGACCGACGCCGTTCGCGCGCGGCGGAAATCCGCCCATCCCGCCGAATGCGCCACCCTCGTTTATCACCTGCGGCGGTTCGGGCGATCGCGGTCACGCGATTTGGGCCAACGAATATTTCACGGCCATGCTCCAGGCCGGCGTGCCGAATCTCGAGATGCACATTTACGGCAACGGCCGCCATCCGGGCGACCAGATGAGCGACGGCACGCGCATGGCGGCAGGCCTGGCCGACCGCAACGGCATACCGTTTGGAAAATGGCAGGACCGATTTATCGAGTGGTTCCGCGACCTTGGCTTCCTCCAAAAGCCAGGAGTGGAAACAAAAGCCGCGCGCGACGTCGCAACATACGTAAGCCAGCCTCCGCGTCGCGGTGAGAGGCGATGAACGGTTCTTACGAGCCTACAGCGTTCATGCCCGCCTTCTCACGTCGCATATCCAGCCATCGTTACGATATGCCATTGGCCGTTGCGCTCGCCGATCAGGAAGCGCCTGCCGGCTTTGCCATCATCGCTCTTGAAGAGCAGCCGGATCATTTTTTGGGGAAGTAAACTGTAGCGCGGCGCCGTGTCCGGCCTGGCGTTCTGGATCTTGTTGATTTCCGCCAGGTCTTTGGCGGGAATCTCCTCGACTTCGATTGCAGTCGTCTCCCGCCCAAACAGATAGTCGACTTGCTTGCGATTGGTTTCGCGCACCTCCGGGGTGTTAAACCGTTCTTCGATAAAGAAGCAATCGAGAAACTTTTGCGCGTTCTTCTCGCGAATGGCTGCCCATAGCTTTTCCTGGAGCTGAGCGATCTGCTTGTCCTGGTCTTTAGCGGATTGAGCGGTCGCACCGCCGGCCAGGACCAGGATCAGCGCCACGAGGACTGAACTGGAAAATACTTTCATGGGCTGTAAAGCTCGTAGTGCGACTGTGCGGGCAAAGGGAAACGGATGAAAGATCAATTCCAGCTCGGGGCGCCAGCCATATCGTGACACACAAATGGCTGTGTCCATTATTTCAGTATGACTCCGCTGAGAAGGGAATTCACTGGCAGGATTTGCTACAAATGTAGGCCAGTGAATGGTGGAATTCGCACTGCGAGAAGGGCTTGTGGTGATCCGAGTTTTGTGAACGGTTTCTTCATGTGTGGCTTCGGCGCGCTGGACTTTCGGAAGCTGATTTGGTACGAAAACGGAAAGCCCACGGATATCAGCAGAACGCGAGATGACTGTTTATGACTGAATCCTGCGTCAAGCTCATCCCTGCGCTCGATCCGTTCACAAAAGGCAAATCGTATGAAGAGAATCGCATCAACCCTCCTCCAGATGTTCTTTATGTGTTCCGCCATCGCGCAAGTTCCAACGACCTTCACCTACCAGGGCCGGCTGACTGAAAACGGCAGCCTGGCCAACGGTAATTACGATTTTCGATTTGCCATCTACGACGGTCTCACAGCCGGCACTGCGCTGACCCATCCGCTTACCAACGCGTCTGTGATCGTGAGCAATGGCCTGTTCACCGTTCTGCTGGATTTCGGAGCCGGCGTCTTTAGCGACGGCGATCGCTGGCTGGAAATGGGGGTGCGCGCCAATGGCAGCGCCGGGGCATTTACGATTCTCGCGCCGCGTCAACCGATCACATCCTCACCCTATGCGATTCATGCGGGCAGTGTGAACTCGGTTCCGGCCGGAAGTATCACCGGTACGATCACGGATGCACAGCTCCCGGCGGACATCGCTCGACTGACGGTTCAGAACACCCGCACGCAGGCTACGGGCACACCGACAGTTGCGAACGGGTTTGTCATCAGCGCAAGAGTCACCAACGGCGGCTCAGGGTACACGGCGGCGCCAGCAGTGACGATCAGTGATGCGACGGGTTCGGGTGCAACTATCACCGCGACGGTTTCAAACGGGATGGTAGCAAGTCTCACGGTTGCTAATGCTGGAAGCGGTTACTCATCAGGAGCGACGTTGACGATCGAGCCACCGCCGAGCAATGCGTATCAAGTGTTTGCCAGCAGCAACTTCTTTACGGGCGTCAACACGTTGACCAATCCGGCCAACATAATTGCTGGCAACGGCGCGGGGCTGACCTCGCTCAACGCGTCTCAGTTAACTACGGGCACCGTGCCCGATGCGCAACTCGGCAGCAACGTGGCGCGCACAACACAGGTTTGGTTGCTAAGCGGCAACGGACGCACCGAGCTCGGCAATCATTTCCTGGGCACGACTGACGATCAGCCGCTGGAATTGCGGGTCAACAACATGCGGGCGCTCCGCATTGAGGCAAAGACCAACGATGCGCCCAACATCGTTGGAGGCGCGACGATAAACTTCGTGGCCCCGGGCGTGATTGGCGGCACCATTGGCGGCGGCGGCGCGCGCAGCTACTACAACACACCGTACAGTAACTCGGTGGCGGCCCACTTCGGGACGATTGGTGGCGGCATTGGGAACGCCATCGCACCGGGCGCGACGTTCGGGGGCACGATCGCCGGAGGAGAGGTAAACACCATTGGTTCGAATTCGAGTTATAGCGCCATAGGGGGTGGCGGGGGCAACAAGATAGCGCAGAGGGCCAGTTACAGCACTATCGCGGGCGGCTCCGCAAACAACATTGGTACCAATTCGGAGTTCAGCGCTATCGGCGGCGGATCGGATCATACAATTGACATTGATTCTGGCTACAGTGTGATCGGCGGCGGGCGCGATAACGGCATTGGTACAAACGCCGGGACCAGCACGATAGGGGGAGGCGTTCGGAAC
>Ga0075418_10004937_pt1 | contig 15127 bp, 14 predicted proteins | sample SoiMetdeltSBSDD2_FD_81776 | JGI IMG/M metagenome (GOLD analysis project Ga0075418, IMG submission 81776) | Bulk soil microbial communities from a Populus tree surrounding site in Tennessee, USA - Soil MetaG P. deltoides SBSDD2 | ecosystem: Environmental > Terrestrial > Soil > Tree plantation...
ACAGGCGCCTACGATGTCAAACGCCGGCTGGGCCTTCATCTCGAAGATACGAATCACGCGATTATTGCCATGGCAGGCATCACAGCACGAGTCGCCAAACGGCTAGCCGCAGACTAATTTATGCTGCTCGGAATCCCGCAAGCCGCCGCGACGCTGCTCACCATCCTGATTTTTTACGCGATGGACTTCACTCTCATACGTCGCTATGACCAGCAAAGGCATGCCAGCGGCTCGGGACGCGCCTGGGATTTCACCTTCTTCATTTTCCTCATGGTTGCAGTTCTGGTTCTGCAGCCGATCTTTTTCCCCAACCTTGGTTTCCAAACAACTCATACATGGGGATTGCTGATCCAGGTTATTGGCGTTCTTGTCATCCTTGCAGCACTTGCCCTGCACATCTGGTCTCGCGTACATCTACAGCACTATTATGCCGAACGTGTGGAAGTTCAGCCCGAACACAGAGTCATCGACACGGGCCCATATGCCTTGATGAAACATCCGGTCATCACTTCATTCTTTGGCATCGCCAGCGGACTCTTTCTCATCAATCCATCTATCGCAACCATCGCGACCCTGCTGTACACAATTTGGGACTTCACCCGCGCTGCCCAACAGGAAGAAGACTTGCTCTCCAAAACATTACCGGGTTATGCTGATTATGCGCGTCGGACTCCCCGATTCCTGCCGCGCCTTTGGAAAAGCCAATGATTCCCTTTGAGCACTTCCTTGAGCTCCCAGTCGAAGACATCGCCGCACGCGTACGGGCCACCGGACACAAAGTCTGCGTGTTTCCTGTCAACGGGACGCGGCGGTGGTTCATGCTCGAGCACAGTGACAAGATTGGCAATGATTTTTTTGAGGCCTACATGGAGGTGTCCATCAGGAACCACGTTGGCCTGTGCAAAATGCTTTTTGACCATGGTATCGAAACGATCCTGGCCCCGGTCTTTGGCCGTGAACTCATGCGTCGAGGTGACGAATACACCAAACGCGTTGGCATTGATGGCCTGGTGAGAACGGCCACCGACCCAATTTATCGTGAATTTTTCGACGCGTACAATGTCAAGGTTCGTTTTTATGGCGATTACCGCGATGTGCTATCTGGTACAGACTATGAATACGGGCTGAAATCCATCTATGAGTTGACGGAAGTCACGAAACAACATACGCGTTTTCAACTGTTCTTTGGCGTTTTTGCCGATGAAGCCACAGAAACGATCGCAAGGCTATCTGTGGAGCACTATCTTGCGCATGGTTCCGTGCCCGATCAGGAAACGCTCATACGAAAATATTATGGTGAGGACTTGCCGCCGGTCAGCCTGTTCATTGGCTTCGATAAGTTCAGCGTGTTCGACATGCCGCTGCTGGCATCTGGTGAGGAAGACCTGTATTTCTCGGCCAGCCCGTCGCCGTACATGACCGAACGCCAATTGCGGGCGATCCTCTACGATCATATCTATGTGCGCCGAATGGCCGAACCGGATTACACCAAACTCACCGAGGAAGAACTGGGTTGGCTAAGAGAATACTATCGCACAAACAAGGACTATGCCTTCGGCGTCGGAAAACTCAAATTCAACCTTTGGTTACCTGATATGGGAAACGACGAATGACAGACCCCTTAAGTGAACTCATTGACAAAATCGGTCCTGGTCATATGGCAAGCACAGCCTACGATACTGCCTGGGTGGCCCGCCTGGGAGAAATCGACTGGCCCCTGAGCAGCCGAGCCCTTTCGTGGCTGGCCGAGAATCAACTACCCGATGGATCGTGGGGCGCGCCTGCGCCAATGTATTATCATGATCGCGTATTATGCACTCTGGCTGCCATGATCGCCCTCACTTATCGCGGTCGACGCGGCCACGATAAAGTTCAAATCGAGAATGGCAGGCTCGCGTTGGAGCGAATGGTCGGCGGCGCAACACAGGGACTGCAGGCGGATCCCAACGGAGCAACTGTTGGCTTTGAAATGATCGCCCCCACCCTGGCCACGGAGGCTGAAAAATTGGGCATCATCAAAAACCAGGGAAATCGTATTCTCGGGCGATTATCCAAACAACGCGCCAAAAAGCTGGCCTATCTCCAAGGAAATATGATTTCAAGGCACGTCACGATGGCATTTTCCTCTGAAATGGCAGGTATCGACGGCCAACAGATGTTGGATGTAGAAAACTTGCAGGAAACGAACGGATCAGTAGGATTAAGTCCATCTGCCACTGCCTATTTCGCGACATACGTCAAAAAAAGTGATGAGACTTCGTTAATCTACCTGCGTCAAACCTCTAAGCCGGATGGTGGGCAACCGAATGTTTCACCCTTCGATATATTCGAAGTCGCCTGGTCGTTGTGGAATCTGAGCCTTGTTCCAGGTATGAAAACGCTGACAAAACTCCAGCCACATATTCAATTCCTTTCGAATGCATGGGAGCCGAAGCGCGGCGTAGCTTTCTCTACGGCCTATTCTGTGAAAGACAGTGATGATTCCGTCGTTACGTATAATGCTTTGTTGCGATTCGGGATCGAAAAAGATCTTGCCAGTATCCTGGCCTATGAGGAAAAAGACCACTTTCGATGTTTTAATCTGGAGGTCAATCCTTCCATCAGTGCCAACGTTCATATTCTGGACGCGCTTCTACAATCTGGACTGACCAACAAAAATTCCTCTGTGATCAAAATCCTGGGTTTCTTGAAAAAGGCCCGGGGTGAAAATCCTTTCTGGGTGGATAAGTGGCATGCATCTGCTTATTATCCTACGGCTCACGCCGTCATCGCCTGCGCAGGGTCCGTTAATTACTTTGCGGAGGAATCGGTCCAATGGCTGCTGCGATCCCAAAATGCAGATGGCTCATGGGGTACCTACCTCTCCACAGTGGAAGAAACTGCCTATGCCATTCAGGCCCTGTGGGTTTGGAATGAAAAGGTGGCCAGAATCCCCCAAGGTGTTCTGAAAAACGCCGCACGCTGGCTGACGGATCATATGGACAAACCCTATCCGCCGCTGTGGATTGGCAAATGCCTATATAGCCCGCAGTTGGTTGTACGCTCTGCTGCCCTTAGTGCGCTCGCTTTGGTTCACACAACCTGAATCATACGTATGGATTTCCAATAGAGAGATAAGGAAGGCCAGCGATGCCAAAAAGAATTATCGTTCTAGGAACAATGCGCAGCGGCACTTCATTAGTCGCGGAGTTGATCCGCGTATGGGGTGCTTATGCAGGGGGAGACGAGAACCTGTGGAAATCCAATGTGGAAGACCCGCGCGGCTATGGCTATATGGAATATATCCCATTGCAGGAGCTTAACGACGAGCTCCTGGATCATAACGACCGTATGCCTCCGCTCATTCAGCTGATGGAGGAAAAGGCCGAAAATCAGGACCTCCGAAAACGAGCGTTGGATCTCATCGAGATCATGGACGAGCGAGCCGTTAAGAATCAAGCCCCAGCCTGGGTTTGGAAGGACGCGCGTTTACCGTTGACGCTGCCTTTCTGGCTGAAACTATGGGGAGATGTCAGCTATGTAATTACCGTCAGGCATCCTGCTGAGATCACGCTATCTGCGGCCCGGGCCCAGGAATTTCAGGAGGAAGATCCGCCTTTTTCGGCAGGATTACTGTACTGGCAATATTGTATGCTTAATGTGATCACCTATACCCAACCTAGCCCAAATAAGATCTTTCTGGCATACGACCAAATCATCAACACACCCCAAAAAGAATGCGACCGGCTCAGTCATTTTCTTGATACGCAATCTAACCTGCCACAGGAAAGCGCTAAACAAAGAGGAAATGCGATGCAGTCTGTGGTCGCGGGAAATCAACGGCATTACGATTATAAAAAGTCGCTGGCTGAAATCGAACAAGCCACAACGGAACAGCGGGCTCTGTACAATTTTCTTCGCGTAAAAACCCTGTACCCAGACGAGCCTTTCAAAAAACAGGATTTTGAGCTGTATCCTGGCTGGAAAGAATTCCTGCAAAGTTTGGATATGTTGTTAACTTTAAGCGACAAACTGGACACCTGGGCAACGCAACCGCCATCACCACTCGATAAAGATGCAGGATGAGTTTTACCTGTCCATTTTCACGTAAGCTAGTCTGATAGATGCCATGAAGAAGTTTTTCGATTCCATTCTCAACGTATCCGTTCCGGATCCTGATGACGCCCGGCGCAGAAGGCTGCTAAACATTCTCCTGCTCGGTAATACCATCGCTGCCCTGCTGGCGCTGCTGGGAATCATCGTGGCAAGTCTAATCGTCCAGCAATCCAACGAATCAGATGTGCAAATACTCCTGGTTGGCATCATTGTGATTACGCTGGGTATTATGGGGATTTATCAAATCAATCGCCGGGTTTCGGGTCGCTGGGCAGCCTTACTATATTTGCTGCTTCTCAACCTCATCTTTGCATTCACTGATTCCCCCGCTGAACTTTCCAATGGGCGGTCTCTCTTCCTCTTTACCATTCCTATTGCGATGTCCAGCCTTATACTCGCCCCGGAAGCTAGTTTCCTGTTCGCGGCCATCGGCGGCGGGATCGTGGCCGGGCTGGCATTATCGATCGATCAAAACGTCAATTTCTTCTCGATTATTGGCTTTCTCATGCTGGCCTTGGTCTCATGGCTCTCTGCACGCAGTTTGGAAGCCGCTCTCAAAGACCTGCGCGCCATCAACGCCAACCTCGATCAGGAAGTCATAGATCGCACGCAGGCCCTGACTCAGTCCCTGGAACGCGAACGCATTGAAGCCGGTAGGAATCAAGCCATACTCAACTCGATTGCAGACGGCGTGATCCTGTTCGATCGTGAATGGAATGCCATACTGGCCAACCCCGCCATCAGAGGCATGCTGGAATTGCCCCTCGAACTCATCATTGACAAGAATTTCCGCACTCTGATCGAACATCCAAAACTTTCTTCGCAAAGTCGTGTACTGCTGAATGCCATGATCGAACATGACACACAGCCGATTGGCTTCCGAATTGTCTGGGGCGAAAAGACTCTTTCCGTGAGCGCCGCGCAGGTATACGACAACAGCAAGGTAAGCAACTCGCATATCGGCACGGTAACTGTTTTCCGTGACTTTACGCGCGAGGCCGAAGTGGAAAAACTCAAGAGCACCTTTGTTGGTATTGTCTCACACGAATTGCGCACGCCTCTCAACGCAATTCTTGGATACGCGGAGATGTTCAAAGAGGCAGTTTACGGGCCAATGAACGACAAGCAGGTCAACATGGCGGAACGCATCATGAAGAACACGCAGCGTCTGCTGGCCCTGATCAACGACCTTCTTGATCAGGCACAGATGGAAGCCGGGAAGTTGACTATTCATATCGCGCCGCTGAAGCCCGCCGAGCTGCTCGATGCCCTGCATGGATTGATGGACAAAGCCGCTTCAGACAAACGCCTTAGGCTGACCAGTGAAATTGATGATGAACTCCCCGAAATCCTGAACGGTGATGCGGCACGCCTGCAACAAATCCTTGTGAATTTGGTTAACAATGCTGTCAAATTCACAGACCAGGGAGAGGTGCGCGTAAAATTCATGCGCACAGAAGATGCAAAATGGGGAATTGCCGTCGAAGATACCGGCCGAGGCATGCCCGAATCAGAACTCCCTTATATCTTTGATACGTTCCGGCAGGTAGAAAGCTCAACGACCCGCGTCCATGGCGGGTTCGGGTTGGGGCTGGCCATTGTCAAGCAACTCGTCAATTTGATGAGCGGCGATATCAAAGTCGAAAGCAAACTGGACTCTGGCACCAAATTCACCATTAACTTGCCGTTGGTAATTCCATAACCTTTACAGGCTTGGGCGGGGGTAAGCCGCTGCCCGAGCCTCACCAATGTAATTTGGAGGACGAAATGAGTGAACTGGCACTGATTATCGAAGATGATGAAGATCTGGCCAATATCTTTGCAGAAGCGCTGCGCGGCGTGGGGTTTGAAGTGGAACATGTACCGGATGGAAGACTTGCGCAGGAACGCTTACAAAATGGCGGCGCCCCTTTCATTGTCCTGCTGGATATGCACCTACCCCATGTATCTGGCGCCGATCTACTGACCATCATCAAACGAGAGGAAAAATTTGCAAAAACCCTTATCCTCATCACGACCGCGGATGCACGTATGGGCGATTTATATAGTGACCAGGTGGATTTTGTTCTAATTAAACCGATTTCGTTTGTTCAGTTGCGCGACCTGACAGCTCGGTTAAGACCAAAATAATCTCGCTGAGGTTCCATTCAGAGCTTCTCCTTCGAAGTGCACACCTGTCCCTGCCGGGCCGGTGTCACGGAGGTGCAAGTGTCGCGAAGCCCTGGATGGCGCAATAAGGCACTAATCGTAATAATACTGCCAGCAGGAAAGTTCATTCCCTGCTGGCGTTTTAATCGTTACTGGCCAATCGGCATTGACGACTTTATAAGCATCCAGGTCGCTTTTGATTCGAAAGAAAATACGATCGGCGTTGAGCCGCGCGATATGAAAGGATTGCCAGGGCATTTCTTGACTGTCCTGCTCACGATCATATCGCTTGCAGAATAGGGCCGCTCCTACCTTCTCACGGACAGCTTCTGGCATGGATTCGTTCTCGAAGGCACCGGCCAGTGCCGGCACGGCATCATCGGACAGATCCAAAAAGTATTGAGTGTCCAGTTCTACACGGTCACTCAGGGTAAGGTTTTTTTCCGCTTCCCCACGCAGCTCGCGTTGAATGTTCTGATTGACGATAAACGCGTCCACATTCAACAGGTTTAGCGAAATGGCGAAACCTAGAGCGGCCAACACCATAGACAGCCCCACGGCGCGTTCCTGTCGTGTGAATTCCAGTGCCACGACTACGACCAGTAACAATGCCAGCCAGATCATAAAGACATGGGTGTACGTTCGTAGACGTGAAAAGCCGTATGCGGTTTCATAGAGAACCAGTCGCTGGAAGGCGGAGACCAGCATCACAGTCACGAGGCCGACCAGCACAATTCCAAGGCTGGAGAATGTCCGCCGTTGGGTTTCTGTCTCACGCCGAGTGATGGCTCCCAGGCCCAGAATTAGCAAAAGGCTGAAGAATGCCACGGCTACCAGTTCACCAAAGCCTTTACGCGCATATTCAGAATAGGTGTAACCATCCAAATAGATATTAACTTGTCCTCCAAAGAAATATTGAAATTGAAACACCACGAAGACTGTAAATAAAACCACCACACTACCCAGCACAATCGTCGACTCGGTAAACCCCAGAAATGGTGCAAAGTGTGTTTTCTGTTCCGCCACTTCACCGGATTTCTGCGCGGCATGCAGGAAGATTCCCGCAATGGCATAGGCAAAGACCAGGATGTAAACCAGCCGGAAAATGTATTCGGGTAGATTTTCAAGGTTGAACAACTCGACAAAAGCTTCAAAACGGTTTGCAAAAATGGGATCAGAGGAAGCCAGCAGCGATGCAAAAATGGTAACGACCGGCAACGCGATGACGAAGCCACGCAGGATTGGCCAAATGGGTGCCGCCCGCCTCTCACTCAGGGCCAGCTGATCGCGCCGCACCTGCGAGGCAAATCCCAGCGGACGCGCAATCACACTCCCAAGGAGAGTTAGATAGCCGAAGATATAATCGATCAGCCCAAACCGCGTCCATTGACCGCTGAGATAGGTCAATGCAAAGACGCCCATGAGAAAACCGGTCATCGAAACAGCTAGGAACACGCTCATGGGTTCCTGCCGGATGAAGGTCATGGATGAAAGGAACAGGATGGGGATCAGAACCAGGCCCGACCGACGCGCGAGGCGATGCCCATCGGCTTGCAGAAGGTAAATTCCTGTAGCAAGACAAAGAATCACGTAAAGAAAAAAATTGATTCCCGCGGGCTTCTTCCAAAAAAGGAAATCAAATATCCAGCCTAGCAGGATGACGAGAAACCAGAAACGATTCGGGTTGGCTTTCATGCATTTCTCCTTGTGGTTTGTTGGCCAATCATAATCCGGGCTGGCTTGCGAAGTCTCTCAAAAAGTGTCAAAAAACCGCAGAACGGTTGAGCAGTCGGAATTACAGTTTGATAAGAAGTGATTTCCGCCTATTGACATCCAAATTGAATTGTGACATACTCTTAGCATCAGCCGGGGCAAACAAATTGAATTGCCATCCTTAAGAAAGGAGGAGGTGATGTCTCATATGGATAGTAGTATCAAACCCTGCGCTGTGGCATCCCTCCTCAAGTAATTAAAGGAAGCCACAGCGCGCCACGGATGCCGCCCCACGGGGCGGCATCCTGGTTTTAATATCCAATATGTACGGGATGGGATTGACTATACCGGTTCCAACTGTTCGCTCTCTTGAAGCGAACGGTAGTAGGCATAACCCGCGCAAGCTATACAGGTCGGCGTTTCGCCTCCCCAGGCTTCACGGCCACTATTGATTTCCTCTCCACATCCAGAGCAAAGAATCTTTTGTCTGGGCAATCCCATAACTTCATTGAGATTTTGGGTCAAAGCAACGGGTTCGATGTCCAGGAGTTCAGTATCTGGAAGAATCTGATATGCGATAAGTTGGACAAGATATGCTCTGTGCTCGTTACGAGTGTATTTTTGGGCAAGGTCTCGCAGACGGGGCTTTGGAAACAGGCGGAAGGCGTGTCCCGTTTCAAGTTGGACAAAAGTTGCCGCAATTTTTCCATAGTCTTCGATTCTTAACGAGCGCTGGGCGAGGCTTACCTGGGCGGTCACCTCAATCCCATTTACAAAGCATCCATCCGTCTCCACAATAACCAGCAGATTTTTTCGGCAGGTCCCTGCATCCATATCCAGCAAACGAAGCCCGGCCAGCCCAAATCGCACTCCCAGTACCTGATGTGGACATTGGTGGCCATGTCGTAATTTGGCAGTATTCAAAAGATGCTGTTGAGTATCCATGCTCTTTAATAGCCTCTTATCAAGAGCATACATAAAAGTACCGAATTTGCAATCCATACTACACCCTTCACCCGGGTGTGATTCCCCTACCTAAAGGTAGCAATATCCCTATTAAAAGCTCGAAACAGGGAGTCGTAGTTAGAATCTACTCGTGATTCTGATCAGGTAGTTGAGCAACTCGAGTACGATCCACTCGCAGCCCTTCCATCCTTTCACGAAATATTGGAGGATTCCATCCCTTGGGCAAATTTATTCATCGCCAAATGAAATGCCTATACCGCGGGCGGTTAATACCGCATCGCCTTGCACATCGACGCGTTTCGGAACGGCCAGCGCCTCGGATAGTGGAATATCAACAATTTTGGCGGAACGCAGCGCCACCATACGATCGAATTTTCCTTGCGCGGCAACACGAACCGCTGCAGCGCCGTAGCGTGTGGCCAGCCAGCGATCAAACGCAGTCGGACTGCCACCGCGTTGAAGATGACCAAGAACAGTTACTCGCGTTTCCAACCCGGCCTTCTCAAGATACTCCCCCACTACCTGACTGATCCCGCCCAGGCGCGGCACGTAGATTTCATCTCCACTACGAGAATAGACCTGCGCTCCGCCAGCCGGTTTGGCTCCTTCGGAAACTGCAATAATGCTGAACAACATCCCATGTTCCACACGCTCACGCACCCGTTCCGCCACAGCTTCATACCGGAACGGGATTTCAGGAATGAGAATAACATCGGCACCCCCGGCAATGCCTGAATGAAGCGTGATGAACCCGGCATCGCGCCCCATCAGTTCCAGGACCATCACACGATGATGAGCCTCTGCCGTTGTATGCAGTCGGTCAAGTGCCTCCGTGGCAATGCTGAGTGCGGTATCGAAGCCAAAAGTAATGTCGGTGCCGCCGATGTCGTTGTCAATGGTCTTTGGGACGCCAATGATTGGAACGCCTTTCTGATACAACTCATGTCCGATATGCAAGGTCCCATCGCCACCCAGCACTAGTAGAGCATCGAGTGCCAGATTCTTGATTCCTTTGACGATTTCATCGGACACATCAACAGTCACTTCCTTACCATTGCGAACCACTTTGCGCGCGTAGGGGTTGCCGCGATTCGCGGCTCCCAGAATCGTTCCACCGCGCGGCAGAATTCCACGCACGTTTTCCAGCCTCAATGGAATGATTCCATTTTCTTCGATGAAGCCGTCATATCCATCGCGGATACCAAAGACTTCACAGTTATACTCATTAATCGCGGTTTTCACAGCCGCGCGAATCACTGCATTTAATCCAGGTGCATCGCCGCCACCCGTGAGGATTCCGATGCGTTTCATAGTTTGCTCCTTTGTTCCGACAACAATCATACTCCAATCCGTAAACTTTTCTTGCACCCAATCGTATATCCCCATATAATGAGTGCAATGGAACAGACAACTTCCCCATCGCGTGTGCAAAAAATATCCTACTGGCTTGTTCCCCTGGTTGGAATCATTGCATTTGCCGTTTGGTCTTATAATGCGCCGCCTGGTGTGCTCGGCAAGCTGGATGCCGTTGGATATGCCATCTGCCATCGCATTGGTGAACGATCGTTTCACATTGGCGACCGCCAGCTACCGCTGTGTGCAAGGTGCACCGGTGAATTCTATTCCGCCGGCATTACCTTGCTTTTCCTGGCCCTCACGAGCAAAAACAAAAGCGGTATGCCCGGATGGAAACTGGGCACGCCACTCCTATTTTTCTTCCTGGCTTTCGGCATCGATGGTTCCAATTCATATCTATACCTGCTCAAGCAGACTTCCAACGGCGTGTTGAATAACATTCCCAATCTCTACTTACCGAATAACACCCTGCGTCTGTTTACTGGCAGTGGCATGGGCATTGCCCTGGCTTCCATTCTCTTCCCTGCGTTCAATCAAAGCGCGTGGAAGGCTTATGACCCCAGTCCTGCGCTCACGTGGAAACAGTTGGGGACTCTCGTAGGCATCATGCTCGTCATTAATCTGCTTGTTCTCACCGAAAGTAAGTTCATCCTCTACCCGATGGCTTTCCTCAGCGTCCTAGGTGTTCTGATATTGCTCATCATGGTTTTTAGTATGGCCTGGGTGCTCATGATGCGCGAAGAAAATGCCTTCGACTCCCTGGCACAAATGTGGATGCCTTTCCTGGCTGGAACGACATTTGCCTTTATCCTCATTACAGTGATAGACGTGCTTCGCTTCAGGCTCACTGGTACCTGGGGAGGCTTCCCCTTAGGCTGATTCACGCTTAGACTCTGGAAACCGACAGCAAGCTGTCGACATGGAGCAAGCACCAAGATTTAGGAGTTACTTATGGACCTACTAACTGGAATATTCACGGCCTTCGGGCTTTCGGCCAGCGCGGGATTGAACGCCTATATCCCCTTGTTGGTCGTGGGACTACTGGCACGTTACACAAGTTTCATTCACCTCAACCAGCCCTGGGATACACTTTCCAATCCCTGGATCATTTTGCTGTTGTGTGTACTGGTCATCATTGAAATGCTGGCGGACAAGGCTCCACTGGTCAACCACATCAATGACCTGATTCAAACCGTCATCCGGCCTGCGGCGGGAGCGATCGCCTTTGCTGCCAGCACCAACGTGGTTACTGAAATACATCCCGCCATTGCCATGGCGGCTGGTCTACTGGTCGCGGGCACAGTGCATGTTGCCAAAGCCGGCGTTATGCGTCCAATCGTAACGGCCACCACCGGTGGAGTAGCCAATACGCCGGTGTCCATTGCCGAAGATGTCACTTCAACGGTGTTATCTGTCCTTTCGATTTTGATGCCGATCGTCATTGGAACCCTGCTTATTGTACTGGTCGCCTTCCTCTTCTATTGGCTCTCCAAGCGCGCCGAGCGGCGAACTACCTGATATAATCCGGCCAAGTACTTATCATTTTGAAAATAGGAGAATGTATCATGAACGACCAGATGCCCCCCACCATGGATCAGCCAAAAAAGAACAACAACACTATGATTATCGCGGCCGTGGCAGTTGTAGTGCTGTGCTGTTGTTGTATCGGTATTGCTGCTCTGTGGCAATACGGCGATGCTATCGTGCAATCTCTTGGCCTGTAATACTTCATTTTGACTAACAACGAACCTCCGCGCTATGTCGGAGGTTTGTTGTTTAAGAAGAGAATTTTCAACTCCTCCAAACCACGCAACGCATTTTGTCTTAATTCTTCACTCAAGTTCAGCACTTCGAATTCATCTTCATCCAGCACAGTTTGTTGTCCATTTGTTGAGACCCACAAATCCAAAGCCAGATCCACATAGGAGACCATATGGTCTTTGATGAGAGCGGGCTCACCGATATTACAGTACCAGCCTTTGAGTTTTCCATCGTCCCGATCATAGATCACAAAGATGTTGTACCAGCGGTCGGAATAGTAATACTCAACGAAATGGTCGCCTTTTTTGAAGGTAACATCCATAAATGGCATGTCTTCACGTGTGAACAGTGCTTCCAACGTAATGGAATGTGCATCGCGGTGTAGTTCATCGCCCTCATACTCAATTTGCACCTTCCCGGCGGGATCCATCTTTTGCACTTTAATTTTCATACGAGACATTCTATCTTAACCTGTACCGTCCTCTCGCTGCCGATTTTGGGTGCTTCATTCAAATAGACGTAGAACCCATTATCAAATGTGACCTTGAAGCGGTCGTATTGAAATATTACATCGGTCACCACACCTCGAATGGTGTTCGCTTCATCTGTGGCCACAACTGGCCGCGCCAGCAACCTGACTTTCTCTCTACTGGAATGTTTGTGAGGGCAATCTACGACGAAGCTACCATACTGGGTCTGAAATTCAGTTTCGGATGTCGCTATCCCATCCATCATAGTGCCCACACCCAGGAATTCTGCCACATAGGCGGACTGCGGATCTGCCCATACGTCGGCAGGCGTGCCTTCCCTGATAATTGCTCCATGATAAAGAATTAATATCCTGTCTGCAATAACAAATGCCTCTTCCTGATCGTGTGTCACGTAAATGGCGGGCACTTCTGTTTCATGCAAAATTTCACGTAATTCATTCAATAAACCTTCCCGCAGGGTCCGATCTAAAGCGCCCAGGGGCTCATCGAACATCAGCAGCCGCGGGCGAATTGCCAGCGCGCGCGCGAGCGCCACGCGTTGTTGCTCGCCGCCGGAGAGATCTGTCACGGTGCGGTCCCCAAACTCGGTCAGGCGGACCAGTTTCAGGGCTGCGGCTACACGCTCTGAAATCTCATCCCGTCGCAGGCGGCGCATTTTCAATCCGAACGCGACATTCTCATGGACGTCGAGGTGAGGAAAAAGAGCGTAGTCCTGAAAAACCAACCCGAAGTCACGGAGATGAGGCGGTGTGGATGCAAGGTCCTGTCCATTAAAGAGAACGAGTCCGCCGTCAGGTTTTTCGAGCCCGGCAATGATCCGCAAAAGTGTGGACTTTCCGCTACCGGACGCGCCAAGCAAACAAAGTGTCTCCCCCACTGCGACGGCAAATGAAACGCCATTGAGAAGTGATTTATTTTCGTAAACCTTGTGAATGTCGCGAACTTCGAGCATCAGAATTCCCCTGCATTGGGCAGACGGAATTTTTCGATGAGCAAAATGCTTAGCAGCGTCAGCGTCATGAGGATGGTTGCCATAGCCATGGCCTGACCATAGTTGAGACCGCCTGGTTGTGAGAGAAAACGCTCGATCGCAATGGGAATCGTCGGATACTCAGGTCGGGCAATCAGGAGTGTCGCGCCAAATTCACCCAGTGAGATGGTAAAAGCAAAGGTCGCGGCGGCCAAGGTGGCGCGGCGGAGAATGGGAAAATCAATGCTTTTCCAGACTTCAAGAGGCGATGCTCCAAGAGATGAGGCGGCCTGTCGTAACCGGTCAGGAATAGAGGCGATCGCGGGCTGCACTGTCCGTACGACAAATGGAAATGCGACAAGTGCATGAGCAAACGGAACCAGAGAAGGAGAGGTGAGCCAACTGCCAAACGTGAGAATAAATCCCAACCCCAGCATCACAGTTGAAGAACCGAGCGGAAGCATGATGAGAGGATCAAGAATTTTTTCCAGGCGCGTTGGTTTTGCCAATGCAAATGCCGCAGGAAGACCAAACAGGAGCGAGAGTATGACCGTTGCGGTCGCGTATCCGACGGAATTGACGATTGCTTGAATGGGCGGAACATAAAAGACCGATCCGCGTCGGTTGATGAAAAGTTCTTTGTAATAGTCGGTTGTTATTCCATAATGGATTTCCCCGCGTTGACCACGATCGGCTTCAAAGCGAAAGAGAGAGCGCAATGGAATAGACGAGAGTGGAAGGATGAAGAAAGATGTAAAAAGAAATACAAAGGCTATGACGAAAATCCGTTCACGCATCGTGCGTGGGTTTCGGAGATTGGACTGCGCGGAGCGCGGGGCAATTTGCGTTGTACGTTGTGTGGAGACGCGACTGTATAAGATGGCAAAGATAAGCGTACAAATCAATTGAATTACGGAAAGGAAAGCCGCCAAAGGAAGGTTGAGAAACCGGGTGGCTTGAACATAAATTTCCAGCTCCAGGGTTGCATATTGTGTGCCTCCCAGCAATAGAATTACGCCAAAACTTGTAAAGTCGAAGAGAAAAACAAGGAGTGATGATGCAAGGATGGATGGCCGAAGCAGCGGGAGGGTAACATTCCACCAAACCCGAGACGAGTCCGCACCCAAAGAGCGAGCAGTTTGTTCGAGCTTGGGATTGAGGTTCGAGAGGGCCGCGCTTACAACGCGGATGACAATGGTTGTGTTGTAGAAGATGTGGGCTATGAGAATGGCTGGCAGCGTACCAACGAAAACGAAAGACGAAAGAGGAAAGAGGAGGTGGATTAACCCACGTGGGCCCAAAAGCGAATTGAAACCTGCAGCGACGATCACGGTCGGGAGCATGAAGGGTACCGCAGTGAGTGTACGAAGGAGGCCTTTGCCGGGAAAGTCATAGTGGGCAAACAGAACGGCAGCGGGTAAGCCAAGGAGCAGTGTGAGGAGCGTGGAGAGGGCAGCCTGATAAAAAGTAAAACCTAAAGTCTCGACTGCAACGCTGAAATTTTCTGCAGTAAACGTTTGGAAGCTGAATGTAAAGTTGAAAATGCGTGACAGAGGCAGGAAGAAAAAGATGGCAAGAAATGCCAACGGCAGGAGCCAGAGAAGAACGCGATAGGTAGACAGGTATA
>Ga0075418_10004939_pt1 | contig 15123 bp, 12 predicted proteins | sample SoiMetdeltSBSDD2_FD_81776 | JGI IMG/M metagenome (GOLD analysis project Ga0075418, IMG submission 81776) | Bulk soil microbial communities from a Populus tree surrounding site in Tennessee, USA - Soil MetaG P. deltoides SBSDD2 | ecosystem: Environmental > Terrestrial > Soil > Tree plantation...
CTCCTCACATTTGTTAGTAGAAGAGATATCCGTTTATTAAATTTAATCTCGATCGAATGAAAGTAACCCTTATGATCATTAGCTGGCTTCTTTATATATTCCCGGCAAAAGCACAAAAAAGCATTTATGATGCTTATCCTGTTTATAAAGGCAATGATCTTGGACTCACTTATTCAAAGAATCAATCAACTTTTCGAATTTGGACGCCCACTGCCGAAAAAGCCCAGCTAATATTTTATAATGGAGGCGATGATGAAATACAGACAGGAAAGCTCGATATGAATAAAGGTGCTGATGGAACATGGACCATTACGGTGGCCGGAGATCAAATAGGAAAATTCTATGTTTTCAGGGTTCAGATAAATGGCAAATGGTTAAATGAAGTTCCTGATCCTTATGCAAAAGCTGTTGGCGTGAACGGTAAAAGAGCAGTGGTGATTGATTTGAAAGAAACAAATCCTCCGGGTTGGGAAAATGATAAAAGCCCTGAATTCAAAAATAAAACTGATGCCATACTTTATGAGCTGCATGTAAGAGATGCTAGCATACATCCAAATTCCGGAATTAAGCATAAAGGAAAATATTTGGGTCTTACAGAAACAGGAACAAAAAATGCCGAAGGGTTTTCAACGGGGCTTGATCATATAAAAGAACTGGGAATTACACATGTACACTTGTTACCGGTTTTTGATTTTTACTCAATTGATGAAAGCAAACCTGATAAACCACAATATAATTGGGGCTATGATCCACTGAATTACAATGTACCTGATGGTTCCTATTCTACCAATCCTTATGATGGAGTGACAAGAATCAAAGAATTTAAACAAATGGTGCAGGCATTTCATCAAAATGGGATCAGAGTAGTGATGGATGTTGTGTACAATCATACAAGGCTAACTCAGGATTCTTATTTCAATCAACTAGTACCGGGCTATTATTACAGGCATACAAAAGATGGAAAACTTTCCAATGCAACAGCATGTGGCAATGAAACAGCAAGTGAAAGATATATGGTGAGGAAGTTCATGCTTGAATCGGTTTTGTATTGGGTAAAGGAATATCATATCGATGGTTTCAGATTTGACCTGATGGGTGTGCATGATATTGAAACCATGAACCTGATCTCAAGGGAACTTCATAAGATAAGACCGGATATTTTATTGTATGGCGAAGGGTGGACGGCGGGATCATCGCCCTTACCTGATTCACTACGGGCATTAAAAAAGAATGCATACAAACTTGATCGTATAGCTGTTTTCAGTGATGATATCCGTGATGGAATAAAAGGAAGTGTATTTGAACATGATGACAAAGGTTTTGTAAGTGGCAAACAGGGCATGGAAGAAAGCATAAAATTTGGAATTGTTGCTTCCTGCAAACATCCGCAGGTAGACTATACAAAAGTGAATTATTCAAAAGCGGCATATGCTGCGCAGCCCTGGAATACGATCACCTATGCCGAGTGTCACGACAATCTTGTGCTTTGGGATAAACTGGCTGTTTCTGCAAACGATGCAACAAAAGCTGAACGAATCGAAATGGACAAACTTGCCCTGTCAATTGTATTGACCTCACAGGGAATTTCTTTTTTACATGCCGGCACCGAATTCTTAAGAAGCAAAAAAGGAGTGGAGAATAGTTTTGAATCATCCGACAGTATCAATGCAATTGACTGGAGTTTAAAAACAAAGAACAATGAAATATTTGAATTTGTAAAGGGACTGGTCAAATTGAGAAAGGAACATCCTGCTTTCAGAATGACTGATGCAAAACAAATACATGACAATATTCAATTTCTCGACAAGGGCCAAAAAGACCTGGTAGTATACCTTCTTAACGGACAACATTTAAATGATCCCTGGAAAAAAATACTTGTTATCTTAAATGGGAGAACGAAAAGAACTATTGGCGTTCCTGCTGCCGGGCAATGGAAAGCAGCCATATGGGATAACAAATTTGAGGTTACTAGTGTTGGGGGACCAAGTCTTTTAGTAGAGCCGTTCAGTTGTTCGGTTTTATACCAGGAATAAGATTCATGATTTATAGATAGTTTATCTTTATTTCCATAACTACACGACTATGAGAAAACTTTTTCTTGCCTCCCTGCTTTTATTTTCTGCAATTGTTATCTCGGCACAAAACAAAAAAGCTCTTGTCGGCGGTACACTTATAGATGGGTATGGCGGAGAACCAGTAAAGAATTCTGTGATACTGATAGAAGGGGAGAAGATTGTAAAAGTGGGACAAGTGGGATCGCTGCAGGTACCAAACGATTATGAAATCATTTCTACTGAAGGCATGAGTGTATTACCCGGTCTTTGGGATATGCATGTGCACCTGATGATCGACGGCCATTCTGATTATGCATATTGGGATAAAAAATATCCGCCATTATTTCGCAGTGTTATCATGCCTGCTTCTGCAAAACAATTATTGCTTGCCGGTGTTACCAGCGCAAGAGATCTTGGCGGGCCATTGGAAGAAAGTATTGGCGTAAGGGATGATATTAATAAAGGAAAAATTGACGGACCAACCATGTATGTAAGTGGACCATTCATCCAGCATGCTCCCTATCCCGGTACAGAACAATTTCGTTGGGGAGTAAAGGGCGTAGATGATGCAAGAAGCAAAGTGCAGAGGCTGGCAAAAGCAGGAGTTGATTGCATAAAACTAATTGACCAGGACCAGATGACTATGGACGAAGTGATCGCAGTAGTAGATGAGGCACATAAGAACAAATTGAAAGTTGTAGCGCATTCTCATCGTCCTGAAGAAATAAGAAGAGGATTAAAGGCCGGTGTGGATTGTTTTGAGCATACCGGTCTTGCCACAGCTCCGGAGTATCCTGATGATATTATGGAAATGATAAAAGAAAGAACCGCCAACAGTAACAATAAACTTTTTTGGACACCAACAGTTGAAGGTCTTTTTAATTATGATTACGTTTTAAAAAACCAGGAGCATCTAGATGATCCTTCATGGAAAGTGGGATTGCCAGACAGTATTATTCAGGATATCAGGAAATCTATTTCAAAACCATCGGAGCTTTCTTATTTCCAGGTAACACCATACCGAAAACCAACATTAAAGAAAAAAATTTCACAATTAAAAGAATCAGGAGTTATCATGATGATAGGAACAGACTCTGGTATTCCAATGAAATTCCACAGCCAGAGTACATGGAATGAGCTTGATATTTGGGTAAGAGAAATGGGAGTGGACCCGATGCTTGCAATAAAAGCAGCCACTTACTGGCCTTCTGTTTTCCAGGGTGTGGAGGATAAAGTGGGAACCATAAGTGAGGGAAAATATGCAGATATTATTGCAGTGCGTGGTGATGTATTGCGCTACATAAATCTTTTACAAAAAGTGGATATAGTTGTAAAACACGGCAAGCGATACAAATAAAACTATTTCTTTGCTGCTCTATCAATATTCTTTCCGATTAAATACCCAACAGCGGCACCAATAACACCGCCACCAAGTGCCCAAACGAAATCGCCTTGTGTAGCGAAATATAAAACGGCCAAGCCCACCACAGCGCCGCCGACGGCAAATACAGAACTTGCCTTTGCCTTTTCTTTCGATTCTCCTGTCTGGCTTGCGATCCTGTTCTGAAATTGTTTTAAATGTGCTTTATGTTTTTTACGATGATGCGGATTTGCCATGATGTGATATTTACCGTAAGATAACAATTTACCTGTTTTGATTTACTTAAAGAAGGGTCAGTTTATTGATTAGAGGATCATGCCATAATTAAAATAAGATACTGGCAACAATTATAAATCCTTCAAAATAAAAATACCCGGCAAATAACCGGGTATTTCCTTATAACAAAATAAAACTAGATTTATAATGTCGTAAATATTTTTACAATACCGTCAACTTCGCTGCTTACTATTAAAAGCCCTTTACCATTCGGGCTTTCGCTTGCATTAACAAATAAAACACCTTCAGGCCCAACGCCGCAATTTAACCATTGCAAATAAACAGGACTATCAGGATCAGTAATATCATATACGGCAACGGCATCAGATCTTTCCATTCCAACAAACAGAAGGTTTTTGTTTCCAACTCTTCCAATTGTTATTCCTTCTGGTTCTGTTGATTTGTCGTCGCTGCGGCTGTCAACATATTTATTGTTCGCTTTTGCCCTGACATCTAAATCATTTTTACTGTCAAATATTAATTCACCTGTATTACCATTCCAGATACTAAACGATCTTGCACCTTGTGCATATATTTCATCATAATCACCATCGCCATCTGTATCGCCCAATGTTCTGGTAACATTCAAACGACCAAGTTTTGAATTAGGTTTATAGTTTGTTGCGGCATTAGGAAAAGCTGTCGGGTCAAGAACATAGCCAGCGTTACCCACTCTTACATTCTCAACAAAGCCTGCCCATTCTCTTGCATCGCCTTCATTGGCACTATAAACATATGGTATTCCATTATTCGGATGAACCGTAATTCCATCAGGGCAATAAATTCCTTTCACCGGCCAGGGAGCCAATAAACCGATAGCTCCATCCTGATCACTAGGATCAATCGCATTCATTTCAAGATTGAAATTCTTAAACCCAAGAGGGAATATTGACTTAATAGTTTTTGTTCGAAGATCGATTCTTGCCAGTCCATTATTTTCCTGCAATGTAACCCATGCCGTATTCGAGTTGGCAGAGACAGCGATATACTCCGGCTCTATATCCTGTGCAAAGCTTGCGTTAGGTCCGAAAATTCTAAGACCATTTGCTTTCAATTGCGCGGCTTGTGATGCAAAACTGCCGAAATCAAGTGTCGTTACCGAATAGTTATTTTCAACATCAATAATAGAAACAGTTCCTAAAGGGTCAATTGTATATGCATCATTCGGCTCTCCTTCATTGGCAATAAGAATCAGTTTTCCATCTGGTGAAAAAGTAACCATATCAGGTAAAGAGCCAACTGTTCTTACCGCTATTTCAGCATATGTTTCTGTATTGAATACAACAACCCTTCCTGCATTTGTTTTAACCGTTGCTTCAATGGCTGCGGCAAGTTTTCCATTTTTTACATAGACACTATTTACCAATCCGCCATAAATAGAAATCGGGATGGTGGTGATCAACACGGGAGCAGATGGATTTGAAAGGTTAACTACGTCGATCCGGTTATTACCAGCTGTATTATTTACAACAAAAAGTTTCTTAGTATGCGGATCAAATGCGCTGATCTCGGCAGCACCACTTTCCCCAAGATCGATCATTCCTGCTTCGCCAAATGTTGCCGATTCATGATTAGAATTTCCCCCCGCGGCGGTTGCAATTTCTTCATCGGCCGCCTGTGGTTCCTGGAAAGTTTTTGTACAAGATGCTAACACAATAATGCCAGCCAATAGCAGATAAGTTTTTTTCATTTGTTGTTAGGTTTTGAATGGCACAAATAAATAAGAGAAACGTTTCGGAAATATTACTGGTTAGTTAACAGGATATTAATTTTTAGCGGGGGCTAAAAGTAAAGAATAGAAGGCTTCAATAAATAGAAGCAATGATTTGTGAATAAATTTTTGCTGGGAAAGATCAATAGCGACCACGGTCTCTCGGGGGTCCCGGTCTTCCATGACGACCACCGCCGCCACCACTACCGCCACGATAACCACCACCTCCTCCGCCGTATGAACCACCGTCACGGGAACCACCACCACCAGGTTTGTCATCAGCTTGTTTAACTATCAGGGGTTTTTTACCGAGAGAAATATCATTGAGACTTTCAATTGCATCTTTTGCTTCCACTTCATTTGGCATTTCTACAAAACCAAAACCTTTGCTTTTACCCGTTTCTCTGTCCATAGCCACTTTTGCCGACACCACTTTGCCGAATTTTTCAAATATCTCTTCAAGTTCTGCATCATCAAGGTCATAGGGCAAGCCGGCAACAAATATTTTCATGTGCTGTATTTTTTGTAAATGTAATAAACTAAATGCTAAAAATCCCAATAGATTAGAATCAATTAGCCTGTGCTTTTGCATCCACTACTTCAATTTCAAAAACCAAAATACTATTGGGTGGAATTTTTGCTGCCCTTGTCCGAATAGAATAGGCAAGATCAGAAGGAATAATAATCTTGATCTTACCACCAATTTTACATAAGGGAACCCCAATTTGCCATCCCATGATCAATCTTTTTAGAGGGAAGGTTGCAGGCTTATCTTTTGTTTCATCGAATACAGACAGATCACCAAACAAATAGCCCTTATAAAAAGCAGTAACCGTATCGTTGACAGAAACCTGCCGACCCGCACCTTCTTTCATTTTTGCGTAATAGATACCATTATGTTCTTTATATAGTAAACTATCCCTGTGAAATCGGCCACTTGTCTGTAGAGCATATTCAATATATTTTTTATCTCCACTTAATTGCTCCAAACTATCAACATGAGAATAAAGATTTACTATAGGTAAAGGATCTTTATTCTCTGATAGATTTTTCCATGAACCATTTCGCCGCTGGCACCAAACCTCATTTATCTTTATTTGAAGAGTCCTTGTCCTGGAAGTAAAAACAGCAGGTTGGTTAATTGTATTCCATTGTCCCGATATCTTACAGGTTCCGATCAGCTTCCATTTCTTTTCTTTGGGTAAAAAAACATAGCCTGAATACAAGGCAAAATTTCCTGCGGAATCTCCGGCGGTTGCGATCATTAATTTATAATTCTCTTTTTCTGTCCATTTATACTTCCAGCTGAATTCATCTTTCTCTTTTTTTATAGCAATGCCAGTAGCCATCACCGTAGAACCCGGGGGAAATTCGAAAACGATCTCCCTTTCTTTTTTGTGAGCTTCAAGAGAAAGTTTGACAACATCAGTCTTAATACCGATTGAAATCTCTTTGTTCGTTACTATTGGCAAAACGGAAATATCAACAAGAAAAGAACCTGCTTTTACGCTATCGGGCAAAGGATAATTAAGTGTATTGTCTTTTTGTGAAAATGAAATAAAGAAGGCGAAAACTAAGATAATTAATGTTAAGAGCCTTTTCATGTTTCGAGTTGTTTAAATGCATTGCCAATATTATCGATTATATCACCAGCTATCATTGCTTCCTGCGAATATTCTTTTGCTGCTAGATCGCCGGCCAACCCATGCAAGTATACACCAAGTATTGCCGTTTCTTCTGAAGAATAGTCTTGCGCTAATAAGCCCGTTAGCATTCCTGTAAGCACATCACCACTGCCTGCCGTTGCCATACCCGCATTACCCGTGTTATTAAAATAGCCTTTGCCATTTGGACAAGCAATGAACGTATGATGCCCCTTCAAAACAATGACACAATTCAACAATTCAGCCTTCGCTATAGCTTTCTCAATTCTTTCAAAATCATTTTTACATTCTCCAAATAACCTTTCAAATTCTTTTGGATGCGGAGTAAGAATAGTGCCGGGTGGGAATGTAGGCAAATTTTTTTCCATTGATAAGCCATTCAATGCATCGGCATCGATCACTATTGGCTTTTTATACACTGAAAACGACTCTTTAAGAGCAGCTCGTGTTTCTGTTGCCGTGCCTAAACCGGGTCCTATTCCTAACGAATCATATTTTAAAATGTCATCATCAATTTTGGTGATCATAGAAGAATTCGCATCAGTGAGTATCATTGCTTCTGAAACAGCGGTTTGCATAATCTCATAGCCGCATTTTGGAACGAAAAATGTAAGCAACCCGACCCCGCTTCTTAAACAGCCTTTAGCCGATAATACCGCGGCCCCAATTTTTCCATAGCTGCCGGCAACGATGATAGCATGCCCGAAATTTCCCTTATGTGCGAATCTGCTCCTTGTTTTATAAATTGAACGAATAATTGAACCATCGAGTAATTCAGAATTAGTAGCTATGGTTTGGAGAAACTCTGGTAAAAGTCCAATATTAAGAATTACCACCTCACCGGTATATTCACTGTTTTCGGCTACGAGAAATGCCGGTTTATAACATTGAAAGCTCAATGTGTAATTCGCTTTTATGATCGGGTTCCCTTTTGAAGACCGATCAACTGACATTCCACTGGGTATATCAATTGCGATGATCTGACAACCACTTTTATTAATATGTTCTACAAGCTTTGCAGTTATTGCTTCCAGTGGTCTCGTTAAACCTGAACCAAACAGGGCATCGATAATAACCGTTTCTTTTGATAACGTATGAAAATTTGCTTCATCCTGTACAAAATGGATAGTAACAGAAGGGTATTGATGCAGCCTTGCAAGATTTGACTGAAAATCATCAGTTCCTTTATGACCAAACTCAAGAATGTTTACGGAAACTGTGCAGCCTCTTGCTGCCAGCATTCTTGCAATAGCAAGTCCATCACCACCATTATTTCCTTTACCGCAGAAAATTGAAAAAGAATGAACGAACCAATTATTCTCTTCAAGCCATTCAAAACATTTTGTGGCCGCTCTTTCCATCAGGTCAATGGATGCAATGGGTTCATGTGCCATCGTGTACTGATCCCATGCTCTTATTTGCTCAGCATTTAAAATCTTCATTGCTTAAAATACTGGCTAAAGTTGAGAAAGAATTTCCAAAAAAGAAATGGAGTTATCGTTTTGTTTTGGTGGAGCTTGTTTTCGGCGTGTCGGCCTCTTCTTTTACGGAATTTTCACCGACAGAATTGTCATCAGCATCATCACTGTCATCATATTGCTGATTGAGTCGTGGGTTATAAACACCAAAAAGATTATATGCCTTAGATGCAGAGTTATAAATATTGCGGTTGTATTTGTTTCCAATTACGATCATCGTAGCATTTTCGTCGGGGAATCTTACAAATACTGCATTGGAACCATGCCAGCGGCCATTGTGATAAAGAAACTTTTTTCCATTAGGGAAGATCATCATGCGCCATCCCAGTCCATAATTATGAATGGATCTTCTTTCGTTGCTAAGTGGCGTATAGGCAGAATCCAATGTTTCTTTTTTAAATAGCTGGCCATGACTCAATGCCTGGTCCCATTTTAAAAGATCATGAGCCGTTGTATAAATATTTTTATCGCCATAAGTACAATCAAATGGGTCGGGCTGCCATAAGCGACCGGTCCATTCAAAACTTGGAGTAGGCGCTAAGGTGTCCTGGTTTGCATAAACAAAAGTGTTTGTCATTTGAAGCGGATCAAAAAATGTTCGCTTCATATACGCCGGAAAAGTTTCTCCCGTTACTTTTTCTATGATCATTGCAAGCAATACATAATTAGTATTGCTATAGCTAAATCGTCTTCCTGATCTGTGTTCAAGACCTGGCTGAATGGTGAAAAGCGAATTCAATACATCCTGGTTGCTATAACAAGTATCTTTTGCTTTTAATTCTGATAAGTAATTAAGATAATTAGGTAACCCGCTTCTGTGACTCAATAACATTTTCACCGTAATGCCGGGATAAGGGAAGCCAGGAAAAAACTTACCGAGTGTATCGTCAAGTTGCAAACTTCCTTCTTCCATTAAATGTAAAATGGCCATCCCGGTAAATGTTTTACCCACGCTTGCGATATGTAAAGGTGTATTCTGCTCAAGACTATCCTTTGTTCTCATATCGGCGAATCCCATTGTCTTTTCAAAAACAACGGTACCATTTTTTGCAAGTAATATTTGTCCATTAAATCCCCTGTTCAACAGAGAACCTTCAAAGTGATTTTTAGCAACATTATAGTAATAGCGAAATTCTTCTTTTGACAGCTCTTTGGGGGTAGGAGGGTAATAGGCCAAAGAATCTGCCGGCGCATTCGTATACACCTGCTGATTCGAACCATTACACCCGGTTAAAATAGCTATCGCTATAGGGTAAAGAAGATTTTTCAATTAGAATACAGTTTAGACAAAAATAATAGCATAAGTCATGCCTAATCAATGCGATTTTTCCCCACAACCGGAAATTTGTTAATAGTTACAACTCTATATTTGCACCCATGGAACAACAAAAAACCAGTTATCCGAAGGAAAAAATAAGAATTCTATTTCTGGAAAACATTAGTGATACTGCGGTGAAAAATTTCAGGAGCCACGAGTATTCTAACGTAGTAAAAATCACAAAGGCACTTAGCGAAGATGAGCTTATCAAAGAAATAAAAGATGTACACATCCTCGGCATTCGTTCTAAAACGCAGATAACAAAAAAAATATTGGATGCCGCAAAAAAATTACAGGCAATTGGTTGTTTTTGTATTGGTGTGAACCAGGTTGACCTGAAAGCAGCCACTAAAAATGGCGTTGTTGTTTTTAATGCTCCTTATTCAAATACAAGATCCGTTGCAGAGTTAGTGATCGGTTTATCCATCATACTCATTCGTCGAATAGTAGATAAAAACAAAGCGGCACATGAAGGCACATGGCTTAAAGATGCAAAGAATAGTTTTGAGCTGCGTGGTAAGACGCTTGGTATTATAGGCTATGGAAATATCGGCAGCCAGGTGAGTGTATTGGCCGAAGCCATGGGAATGAAAGTTATCTTTTATGACGTAGAAACTAAATTACCTCTTGGCAATGCTGAGGATGCAAAATCATTAAAAGAGCTTTTAAGCCGCTCTGATATTGTAACACTCCATGTACCTGAAACTTCTCAAACAAAGAACCTGATCAATAGATCAATTCTCAAACATTTTAAGAAGGGTGCGATATTGATAAACTACGCGAGGGGAGAAGTGGTAGACCTGGAAGCTTTGCGAAAAGCAATTATCGATGGTAATATAAGTGGTGCCGCAGTTGATGTATTTCCTGTGGAGCCTGAAAAAAATGGTGATCGTTTTCAAACTCCATTACAGGATCTTCCGAACGTGATATTGACGCCACATATCGGTGGGTCTACGGAAGAAGCCCAACAAAATATTGGTGAAGATGTAAGCACCAAGCTTTTTAATTTTCTGGAGAAAGGAATTACGTTCGGCTCGCATACTGTTCCTGCACTTGCTCTGCCACCGCAGGAAGGTAGTCATCGCATTTTGCATATTCATAATAATGTGCCCGGTGTGTTATCAGAAATAAACACAACACTTTCAAAAAACAATATCAATATCCTGGGCCAATATTTAAAAACCAATGAAGATATCGGATATGTTGTCCTTGATGTGGACAAACAAATATCATCAAAAGCATTGCATCTTTTAAAAGAAGTGAAGCAAACAATTAAAGTGAGAATACTTTACTAAGGCTTTCAATAATCACAGAGACACGAGGCCACTGAGTTGCACGGAGATTGCTTTGTGTTTCTTTGTGTCTCCGTGCCTCCGTCGTTCAAAAAACAAATTATGGGATATCCAGCCATCACTCATAATCTTTTTGAATCTTAAAAATCGTGGTTCCTATATTTGCAAACATGGACGCATTACTAACCAGCTATCCCAAAGAAAAGATCAGGATATTATTTCTTGAAAACATCAGTGAATCTGCTGTCAAGAATTTTCGCAGCCAGGGCTATACACAAGTTGAAAAGATCAATAAATCACTTAGTGAAGATGACCTGATCAAAGAGATCAGGGATGTTCATATACTGGGTATCCGCTCCAAAACCCGTATTACAAAGAATATTTTCGATGCAGCAAAAAAGTTACAGGCCATTGGTTGCTTTTGTGCCGGTGTCAACCAGGTGGATCTGAAAGAAGCGACAAAAAATGGTGTGGTCGTTTTTAATGCCCCCTATTCAAATACCCGCTCAGTTGCTGAATTGGTGATTGGCGCAGCGATCATGTTGCTGCGTCGTGTGCCCGATAAAGATAAAGCCGCGCACAATGGCTTATGGGCAAAAGATTCAAAACAGAGTTATGAATTGAGAGGAAAAACCATGGGTATTATTGGCTATGGTAATATCGGAATGCAGGTAAGTGTAATGGCAGAAGTGCTCGGAATGAAAGTTATTTTTTATGACGAACAAACAAGACTGCCTCTTGGCAATGCCGAGAATGCAAAATCAATAAAAGAGTTGATGGGCAATTCAGATGTTGTTACGCTTCATATGCCTGAAACCCCGGCAACAAAAAATTTTATCAATAAGACGACGCTAAAGAATTTTAAGAAGGGTTGTATCCTCATCAATTTTGCCCGCGGCAAATTGATCGATGCCGATGCCTTGCGTGCAGCCATTCTTGAAGGTGATATTGGTGGCGCAGCTATTGATGTTTTCCCGGATGAACCTGAAAAAAAAGGCGAGCCCTTCCATTCTGTTTTACAAAACGTCCCTAATGTTCTACTTACTCCGCATATTGGTGGCTCCACTGAAGAGGCCCAGGAAAATATTGGTGAAGATGTAAGCAATAAGCTTTTTAATTTTTTAGAAAAAGGAATTACACTGGGGTCACATACGGTACCCGGGCTTGCATTGCCATTGCATGAAGACAGTCATCGCATTTTGCATATTCATAATAATGTACCAGGCGTTTTATCGGAGATCAATACGACTCTTTCGAAAAACAACATCAACATTCTTGCGCAATATTTAAAAACAAATGATGATATTGGCTATGTTGTTCTTGATGTAGACAAACAGATATCGTCGCAGGCAAAGCAATTGCTAAAAGAGGTAAAGCAAACTATTAAAGTGAGAATGTTATATTGATACCAGCTTCGGGTTTTCATGGCATCACCTATTGCGTCGCAATCACTTTATCGTTCCGTTTTCATGGCAGCTAACCTTTAATTTTAAGTTTTCAAAAATTATTGAAAATTGTGTAAATTTGAGCCGTAAATGATTTATAGATGAAAGTAATAATCGTTGGCGGAGGCTTTGGCGGATTAAAACTTGCGCGGAAACTAAATAATAAAACAGGTTTTGAAGTTTTATTGATCGATAAATTCAATTACCACCAGTTCCAACCCTTGTTTTACCAGGTAGCAACAGCGGGGTTGGACGCAAGTAATATTTCTTTCCCATTAAGAAAGGCTTTTCAAAAAAGTAAGAATGTCCGCATCAGGATCACCGATCTGAAACAAATAGTTCCCGCAGAAAATAAAATAATAACAGGCATCGGGGAAGAAAAATATGATGTGCTTGTCTTAGCTACCGGCGCCGATACAAATTTTTTCGGCAACCAGCAATTAGAGGAATATGCTTTTCCCATGAAGTCAACAGTGGAAGCACTACAACTTCGTTATAAGCTTGTTCAAAATTTTGAAGATGCATTAGCAACCAAAAACGAAGAAGAACTGCAACGCCTGATGAATATTGTGGTAGTGGGAGGGGGCCCAACAGGAGTTGAGATCTCCGGCGCCCTGGCGGAAATGAGAAGATATGTTTTGCCTAAAGATTATCCTGAACTCGATTTTTCGAAAATGAATATTTTTTTATTGGAAGGCACCCAAAAGACGCTTGGGCATATGAGTGAAAAGTCCTCCATGCAATCAAAAAAATATCTTGAGAAGCTTGGGGTAAAAGTGATGACAGGTGCTCAGGTAAAAGACTATGATGGTAAAAATGTGTTACTTGGCGATGGACAAAGTATAACCTCAGCTACGGTTGTATGGGCTGCGGGGGTCAAAGGTAATATTCCAGATGGTGTTGATAAAAGTTTAATAGTCAGAGGAAACAGAATAAAAGTTGACAGGCTAAACAAGGTGCTAGGTTCTCAAAATGTTTATGCGATTGGTGACCTTGCTTATATGGAGACACCTGCTTATCCGAATGGTCATCCGCAGGTAGCAACGACTGCCATTCAACAGGCAAAAACGCTGGGTGAAAATCTTTTAAAAATACAAAGAGGCCGAACTGATCTCAAAGAATATGAATACAAAGACAAAGGCACAATGGCGACTGTAGGCAGAAATCTTGCTGTCTGTGATATTCCAAAACCAAAGCTGCATTTTGGCGGTTGGTTTGCATGGATCATCTGGATGAGTTTGCACCTGATGCTGATACTGGGTGTAAAGAACCGGTTTTTTGTTTTCGTAAACTGGCTATACAATTATATTACGTATGACCAAAGCCTGCGATTGATCTTTAAAGAATTTAAGAAAACAAAAAAATGAGCCAGAAGAAATTTCTTACCGCAGAATGGCGAAAGCTCATCATGGCTAATTATGAAATCGATCCCCGCATCTTAAAGAAATATATTCCCGCAAAAACAGAACTGGATGTTTGGAATAGCAAAAATTATATAAGCCTTGTTGGATTTATGTTCTTAAACACAAGATTACGTGGATTACAGATCCCTTTTCATGCAAACTTTCCCGAAGTGAATCTTAGATTTTATGTGCGGTACAGATCAGGTGGTGATTGGAAAAGGGGAGTTGTTTTTATCAATGAATTTGTCCCGCGGTCGGCGATCACTTTTGTAGCAAACAAGCTATACAAAGAGCGATATGTTACTTACCCCATGAAACATAAATGGGATATGGGTGACAGACTCATGATCGGTTATTATTGGAAGAAAAATAATAAATGGAATAAAATTGAAGCAACCGCATCGGTAAATTCCTGCGAATTGGAAAAAGGAAGCAAGGAAGAATTCATTACTGAGCATTACTGGGGTTATTCGTCGATCAATAAGAATAGAACCGGTGAATACAAGGTTGAACATCCCCGTTGGTGTATTTATCCTGTCGAGCAGTATTCAATTGATTGCAACTTTGAAGCGCTTTATGGAAAAGACTTTGGGTTCCTGGATCATGCTGAACCTGCATCAATATTTCTTGCTGAAGGCTCACCTGTAACTATTTACTCGAAGAAAATTCTTTAAGCAAGTTCTTCGCCCTTGTTTTAAATGCTATCGTTTCATAATCCCAACGTTCTTCAATAACCAGTTTTATTTCATTAATGATCTCCGGGTATTGCTTCGCAAGATTTTGTAATACCGTTATAGAAAATGCTTTTACTGCCACCGGTTCCGTTGGCGAGCTGATATACCGAAAGCAAATATCCATTACCTCACCATGAAACTTTTCAGGAATTGGTGTATACTGCAAAAGCCTGACAGTATTTCGTTTTACTGCATCATGTATTCCTTCCTTATTAAGATTCTTTAACAGTTTAGCAAAATGTTTTTTTATCAGCTCCGGATACTTCTCGACACAATAACTCATCGACCACCCGGCTCTTTGTACAACACGATACTCATCATTTAAAAAAAGGTCAAACAATTCATCAAATCTTTTTTGATCATTACC
>Ga0075418_10004940_pt1 | contig 15121 bp, 8 predicted proteins | sample SoiMetdeltSBSDD2_FD_81776 | JGI IMG/M metagenome (GOLD analysis project Ga0075418, IMG submission 81776) | Bulk soil microbial communities from a Populus tree surrounding site in Tennessee, USA - Soil MetaG P. deltoides SBSDD2 | ecosystem: Environmental > Terrestrial > Soil > Tree plantation...
AACGTCGTCCGCTCCGATGGCTCTGGCCAATGCGCTGCGGGCTGAAGTCAGAGCGCTCGACAAAGACCTGCCCGTTTCCAAAGTGCGCACGATGGAGACGGTCCGCGGTGATTCCATCGCGCAACCGCGTTTTCGCGCGCTGCTGATTGTGCTGTTTGGCGTGGTAGCCCTCGCCCTGGCTACCATCGGAATCTACGGAGTCATGGCTTATTCCGTCGCGCGACGCACTCACGAGATCGGTTTGCGGATGGCCCTGGGAGCGCAAAACACCGACGTGCTGAAACTCGTGTTGCGGCAAGGGATTCGGCTGGCAGTCACAGGCTTGCTCCTTGGCCTGGCCGGCGCGTTTGCGTTGACGCGTTTGATCTCCGGCCTGCTCTACGGTGTGAGCGCCACAGACCCACTGACCTTCGCAGTCGTTCCCGCACTCCTGTTCGCCGTCGCGCTGCTTGCCTGCTGGATTCCGGCGCGGCGCGCGACGCGAGTTCATCCGATGGAGGCATTGCGTTATGAATGATCTGCGCTTCGCCTTCCGCCAACTGCTGAAGAACCCCGGCTTCACGACCACGGTCGTGCTCACGCTGGCGCTGGGGATCGGCGCCAATGCGACGATCTTCTCAGTGATCAACGGGGTCCTGCTCGAGCCGCTTCCGTATGCCGACCCGGCGCGGTTGGTGGCCTTGAAGGAGACGCGTCCGCTCGCCGGTGGAACGACGGACCAGCGGGTGAACGTGCCGGTTTCGGCGGGTTCGTTCTTCGACTGGCGCCAACAAGCGCCCTCGCTCGAACAGGTCGCGGCGGTCATGACCCTCGACCTTACCTACGCGGGCGGCCCGCAACCGGAGCAGATCGCTGGCGCCGCGGTATCGGGGAATTTCCTGCCGATGCTCGGCGTCGCACCGATGCTCGGCCGCAATTTCCAACCGGACGAGGAGAAGCCGAACGCGAGCCGGGTCGTGCTACTCGGTCACGGTTTCTGGCAGCGAAGGTTCGGGGGTAATCCGGCGGCCATCGGCCAGGCTCTTACCCTGGATGACCGGCCGTTCACGATTATCGGCGTCATGCCCCCATCATTCGATGGCGCGGGATCGGCGGGCCTCACGAGAAACGCGCGCCGCGACCTCTGGATTCCACTGACGCTCGTCGAAGCGGGAGCGTCGCGCGCCGCGAACTTTTTCGATGTGTTTGCGCGGCTCAAGCCCGGCGCGACCATTTCCACCGCCCAAGCCGAGATCGATGCCATCATGCAGCGGCTGGAGAAGGCATTTCCCGAAACGAACGCCGGCCGCGGCGGCAAGGTGCTGTCGCTGAGCGATTTGGTTTTTGGAGACGTCCAATCGACACTGTGGCTGCTGCTCGGGGCCGTGATGCTCGTGTTGCTGATCGCCTGTTCGAATGTCGCGAATCTGCTGTTCGCCCGCACGACACTACGAAGCGGTGAAATCGCCATGCGTGCCGCGCTCGGCGCCAGCCGGAGCCGGTTGATCCGGCAGTTTTTCACGGAAAGCCTGGTGCTCTCATTTGTCGGCTGCGTCGCCGGGCTGATCCTCGCGTGGGTGAGTCTGCAGACATTCACGTCGATCTTGCCAGCGAACGTGCCGCGGATGGATAGCGTCGGGATCGACGGACGCGTCCTCACTTTCACTATGTTGATTTCGTTGCTGACGGGAATCACGTTCGGCTTGGCGACGGCATGGCAGGGAGCGCAGACGGATCTGAATGCGACGCTAAAAGCGGCAAGTCGCCATAACCCCGGCGGAGTCGGCCGCACGCGCACGCGCAACGCACTCGTCGTCACTCAGGTCGCACTGTCGCTTGTTCTCCTCATGGCTGCGGGCTTGCTGCTGAAAAGCTTCGTGGCGCTGCGCAGCGTCGATCCGGGATTCGAGCCGCGGAACGTGCTTTCATTGCGAGTCGATCTTTCGAGGGAGAAATACGGCAATTCGCAAAAGCGAAGCGCGTATTACGCGCAATTGCTGGCCGAGCTGAAGAACCTCCCTGGCGTGGAAGCCGCTGCCGTGGTTAGCCCCGTCCCTTTTTCGTCGCTCATTTCCAACCAGCCTTTTCGCGTTCCCGGTCGACCGATAAACCTGGCGGAACAGCTCTCCGCGCAATACAACATCATTAGCCCTGACTACTTTCGGACGCTTCGGATCCGCATCACGCAGGGGCGTGGGTTCACCGAGCGCGATCGGATCGGCTCGCCGGCGGTGGCGATCGTCAACGAGACACTGGCGCAACGGATGTGGCCCGGCGAGGATCCCCTCGGGAAGCGACTCGGACTGGGACGCGATGAGAGCGAGGTGGTGGGCGTGTTTGCAGACATCAAGCAGCGGCAGCTTGACAGCGAGCCGCGGCTGCAAATCTACGTGCCTGTTTTGCAACAGCCCACGCGCTCGATATTCGTCGCGGTTCGCGGGAATTCGAAGGTGATGATGCTCTTGCCGACTATCCGGCAGCGGATCGCCGCCTTGGACGCGGACGTTCCCCTTTCCGACATCGAATTGCTCGAGGACCGCGTGGCGGGCTCGATCCGCAAGCAGCGATTTGCGATGTTGCTGCTTGCAATTTTTGCCGGCACTGCGCTCGCGCTCGCGGTCGTTGGACTCTACGGCGTGATGTCGTATCTCGTGACGCAGCGGACGCGTGAGTTCGGCATCCGAATGGCGCTCGGGGCCGAACTGCGCGACATGCTGAAACTGATTGTTGGGCACGGGATGAAGCTGGTGCTTGCCGGGCTTGTGCTCGGCGTGGCCGGATCGCTTGCCCTGAAAAAAGTGCTCGCCGGCATGTTGTTCAACGTGCAGGCCACCGATCCGTTCACGTTTGTGGTCGTGTGCACATTGTTGGCGGCAGTGGGCGCAGTCGCCTGCTACGTGCCGGCCCGTCGCGCCGCGAAAGTCGATCCGATTGAAGCCCTCCGCCATGAATGACATCCGCTTCGCCTTCCGCCAATTGCTGAAGAACCCCGGCTTCACCATCGTCGCGGTGCTTACGCTTGCGCTCGGCATCGGCGCAAATACAGCCATTTTCACCGTCATCAACGCGTTGATGCTGCGCTCGCTGCCCGTGAAGAAACCTGACGAACTGGTTCAGGTCGTGACGCGCTCGCGATCGGGACAGGTGGACCATAGCTTTGATTATCCATTCTATGAGTTGCTTCGGGATAACACGCACAATCTTGCGGCATTGTTTTTCGCCGGAGGGGTTGGGAATAAAGATCGCCTGATCGTTTCCAGCGATCAGGCGAGCCCGACGGCTGAGTTTGTGCGCGCCCAGATTGTGTCCGGCAATTTTTTTACTGCTCTGGGAGTGCCCGCGTTTCTAGGCCGGACATTTACACCGACGGACGACCAACCAGGCAATGCCCAACCCGCGATAGTCATCAGCCATGGTTTCTGGCAACGGCGATTCGGAGGCGATTCGTCGATCATTGGGAAGATTGTGAGCTTCAACGACGTCCCGTTCACCATTGTGGGTGTCACGCCACCGGGCTTTTTTGGCGTTCAGCCGGGCGAGAATCCGGAATTGTGGTGGCCCGCGCAAATGAGTCCGCAAGTTGATCGAGATCCTGCGGGTCGTCGTTTGAAGCAGGGGTATAGTTCGTTCCGTCTATTTGGCCGCCTTGGCCCGGGGGTGGACAGGTCTCGCGCCGAAGCGGAACTCCGGATCGTGTTTCAGCGTTGGCTTCAGGAATATGCTGAAAGGCGCGCGTCGAAGTGGAGCGCAAGTGAACAGAGGTCTCATTTTGCGCAAAAATTGGAACTCCAATCCGGTCACGCCGGATATGCCGCTGCCCGTCAACAGTTTCGCCGACCGTTGCTGATCCTGATGGTCATTGTGGCGGTCGTGCTGTTGATCGCCTGTGCGAACGTCGCCAGTCTGCTGCTGGCGCGCGCAGCCGCGCGAACGCGTGAGTTCTCCGTGCGCAGTGCGCTCGGTGCAGGCCGGCTGCGACTCATGCGTCAGTTGCTCACGGAAAGCCTGCTGCTCGCCGCGGCGGGCGGCCTGTTGGGTCTGCTCCTGGCGCAAAGCGGCACCGGCATGCTTCTTAAGTTCATGGATGTTGAGAACAATCCCGTTTCGTTCGACGTCGCGCCAGATTCTCGAGTTCTCCTGTTCACGGCGACTGTTGCGTTGCTGACAGGCCTTTTGTTCGGACTCGTGCCCGCGTTGCGCAGCAGCCGGACTGATCTGGCGGCGGCGCTCAAGGGCACCGCAGGCACGGTTGCCGGCAGCCCTTCGCGCCAGCGAGTGAACCAGGCATTGGTCGTGACCCAGGTGGCGCTTTCACTGGTGCTGTTAATCGGTGCGGGATTGTTCGTTCGTACTCTGCGCAACCTGAAAGTCATGGACATGGGTTTCAACCGCGAGAATGTGGTTCTGTTCAGTCTCGACTTCACCGAGCGCCTGGACGCAGCACGCCGCACGGCGCTCTACAAAGAGTTACTCACCCGGCTGGAGACGTTGCCCGGCTTGCGCTCGGCGAGTGTTTACAATTTCGGATTGTTGAGCGGCAACAACTGGACGGACAAGTTTTTGGCGGAAGGCCAGGTCGCCGGTGCGGATGAAGACCTTTCCTGCCACGGAATGTGTGCCGGACCGCGATTCTTCGAGACGCTCGGTATCACACTGATTTCCGGTCGCGATTTCAATGTGCAGGACGAAACACCGGCCGGTGCGACCAATGCCGCGGCACGGCGAAGCGCAGTCATCAACGAGACGCTCGCTCGGCGCTACTTTCCCGGCGTCGATCCGTTGGGCAAACGCATCTATTCGCCCAGGAACCCCGAGAAGAAGTACGAAATCGTGGGCGTCGTGAAGGACACCAAATATCGTTCGCTTCGCCAGGATCCACCACCGACGTTGTACGTGCCGTTTTTCCATGAAGCGATGAGTTCTGGAGTGATCTTCGCCCTCCGAACCCCTCAAGAATCCCGCATTGCTTTGGCCAGCCTTCAGAATCTTGTGGCAGAACTCGACCGGACAGCTCGCGTTCGCACGGCAAGGACGATGGAAGACGTAGTGGGCGACGCTATGCACCAGGAACGAGTGGTGGCGCAACTCGGGAGCCTTTTCAGCGTGTTTGCCGTTGCGCTTGCGTGCCTGGGTCTTTACGGCGTGTTGTCTTTTGCCGTCGTGCAACGCACGCGCGAAATCGGAATCCGTATCGCCGTTGGCGCACAGAAATGGGATGTGCTCTCGCTCGTTGTTAAGCAGGGATTCAAGCTCGGCCTGCTCGGCTCAGTTCTCGGCATTGTCGGCGCCCTCGTCACCACACGGTTTGTCTCCAGCCTGCTTTACGGCGTGACAGCCACTGATCCCGTGACGTTCGTTGGTGTTTCCTTGCTGTTGATCGTGGTCGCAGTTTTAGCCAGTTGGATTCCGGCGTGGCGCGCAACCCGGGTGGATCCCATGGTCGCCCTCCGTTATGAATGATCTGCGCTTCGCCTTTCGCCAACTTCTCAAAAATTCCGGCTTCACTTCGGTAGCCGTGCTCACGCTGGCACTCGGCATCGGAGCGAACACTGCCATGTTCAGTGTGGTGCACGCGGTGTTTCTGCGATCGCTGCCCTTTCGAGAGCCGGATCGGTTGGTTTGGATCGAGAACGTCGGCACGGGTGGGCTGCAGCGCGAACCACGCGCGTGGACAATTTTCTAGAGCGGCGCGAGCAGAATGAGTCATTCGAAGAACTCGGCGCTTACTTTGCCTTCTTCGATTACGCGCGCTTCACGCTGATCGATCACGGGGAGCCGCGGCGTTGGGATTTCGCGTTGCCTTTGGGCCTGCCAAGCGGGTGGATCAACGAAAGGGTCGTAGCCCAAGTAGGCTGTAACGCGAGGTTGTTTCTGCCCCTGAGGGTCTCGCAATCGACATCCAGCGCTTCTTCTCGAAGCCTATCCCGAGATCGGTGTGGGAGCGGAACAAAGTCTTTCACGATTCGGACTTTGTGGAATTCATTGAGAAGTATCTGCGGCTTTCCAAGTGAACTTTCGAGGACGCCGCCGTCGTCGTCCAATTCTCATGCTTATCGTCCTCATAGTTCGGAAGCCCTGCGGCCTGAGGCAGTTTAACGGGAATGCTGATCCTACAGCGACGTCGTAATTCTCAGTTTTATTCTCACTTCGCTATTCTCACGGAAGGCAGGACCGCCGAAACACCCTGATTCTATTGGCGATTGGCGAGTTTGGAGCGGGTGAAGGGAATCGAACCCTCGTCTCAGGCTTGGGAAGCCCACGTTCTACCATTGAACCACACCCGCGTGTGGAGTGGCTAAACTTGTAACAAACGTTCGCGGCAAAAGCAAATCGAGAACGACTAACTGCGAAGGCCAATAGCATTACCGGGAAAGCATATCCTTGAGGTCGTAATGGGTCCAACGAGCGTCGCTGGCGACATTTTTTGAATCGGCGTTGGCCACCCAAAAGTCCAGCGTGTCCGGCGCAAAGAGAACCGAGTGGATGTTGGAATTCATGGCCACCGGACGCCGCATGAGTTCGCGCGCGGCTTCAAGGTCGATGCGGCCATGTTTTTCTTTGACGCGCTCGACGAGTTTTTCGTAACGGTCGCCCGCGCTCATGAGGACGGCGTCTTTGATAGCGTGAGGAAGTTGCGGGTGCGATTCGCCCGCCCAAACGGTTTCGAACTTCTCACGAGTGGCTGCGATGCCCACCGCGCGGCGATTCTTGCCATCCGAGATGACGTAATAGTATTCACAGGTGCGCTCGCTCTTGCGCATGATGTCGAGGGCTTCGTCGATCGTGCTCGCGCGTTCCATGACTTCACGGACCAGTTGCGCCATCGGTTTGCCGTCCCAGTTGCCTTCGCCGCGCCCGCCCATTTCGCCAATCGCGATGTGTTTCTCGTTCATGGCGGTGACCGAACCAACAAAGCCCGCGTAGCTGACGTTGACCCACGCATTGCCACGCTCGGGTTTCATGACAATTACCACCGCGTTCTGTTCCAGGCCAACACCGCGCAGATAATCCAGGACACGTCCGTGGAATATGCGACCGCCCGAGGTCGCGTCACCGAACAAGGCGAAGCCGCTGCAATGGAACAGTTCGGGAAAATAATTGGCGAGGCGCACTTCTTCTTTCTCGAGGCCCGCGGCAAAGGCGATAGCGTCCATTTCCTGGAGATACTCGGGGCGCATGTGCGGAGCGAGGCGCTGCTGCGCTTCCTCGATTTCGCGGAAGAACCATTTGCCTTTGGCGAACGAACTGCCGACGCCAACGCCGTAGAGAATGCGATCGGCCACGTTGCGAATGGATTTTTTCAGGAGCACGCCATGCTGACGTCCCATTTCCTCGGGCGTGCCGCTGAGAAAGAGCACGCGCGTGCCGTCGATGAGTTCCAGGCGGCCTTTGCCTTCGCTGGCGACCAGGCGGGACTGGCCGTTGGTGGGTGGCAGCGACGGAATCATTTGCCCGAGGCTGTTGAAGGTGACACTGAGAAAGCGATTGAGATGCGACAGGGCAGTTCTCTCGACGTGAACACCTTCTGCCGGGCGCAATTGCCATTTTTCCGCGGGCCAGGGCGCATTGAAGCGAGGGTCGAGAAAATCGACGGCCAGATCGACATTCCCCTCACGATAGGCGATACGGCCGGGGAGGTTATCCGCGCGTCGAACCCAAAGAGTGAACGAGCCCTTCGGGATTGCAAAGGCCTTGAGCGCCTCGGGCCGCGGGCGGACCTTCAGGACATGGCACTCTTCACCATGAACGGTTTCGGGAGCAGCCGAATCGATCTGCATTAAGAACGGGAGCAAAGCGAGTTGCTCCGGTGCGAGCGCAAGCTTGAGCGGGCCGAGCGTGGTTGTGTCCTTCTTGTGGGGCGCAGAGAGAAAACGCGGTTGATCGGGTTCGCCGATTACTGCAAAGCGCTTGCCGGGAACGCTGGCCCAAAGTTGCTGGCCGTTGCGCGCGAGGGTGTAAACGTCATCGCCGGCCTGGGCAGAGACAAGCAGTCGATCGGGGGCCTGCAATGCGAGTTCCACGGTGGAATTGACGAAACGCTGAGGGACGCCCTCGGCCTTGTTGAATTGAAGACGCGCCGTGAAAGTGCGCGAGGTGGTGGCATCGATCGGCGTGATGATTTCCACAATGTTACTGAGGGCCGAGGCGAAGATGGCTTGAGGGGCCGGCTCCGATTGCGCCTTCGCCGACCAGGCGATCAGGACCAAAAGTAAAATCCGCGCACGCATATGCGGCTATGTTCGCGTGCTGAGCGTCGTTGTAAAGTTAGATACCCGGAATTTTGGTAATCAGGCCATCGACCTCCTGGAGCGGCCCAAGCGGTTTGATCTTGCGTTCGATTTTGTCAACGAAGGGTTGGCCAGAGCGAAGCTTATAGACGACGACACCGTCTTTGATGAGCAGGAGCGCTTTGTAATTCCAGCCGTAAACCTGGGTTTTTTTGGTGAAACCAGCCATGTCAAGAGCCAGGTTGCCGAAGCGCCGTTTGCGGACGATATCGAGGTCCAGTTCGTAGCCCATGCAACCCTCTTTCAACTCGATGCACTGGCGCACGTCGGGATGAAGATCCTCTTTGGTAATGGAGGAGTTCGGAATGAAACGCTCCATGATGTCGAGGTAATTCAACACTTTGATGTTGGGCGTTGTATGCGGGTCAAAGCCGAGTTCTTTGAGGTCTTCGACGCGAGTTGTGTGGACCTCGATTCGGTTGAAGGCGGCGTCGGCGTCATCGAAAGTTTCCCACGTTGTGACCGAGCGATGGTTTTCAGAAACAAACATGGACTTACAGCCGGTGGTGATAACCACGGTAACAAGGACGAGCGGGAGGCATGTTTTCACGGAGGTACTACTTTCTAAAGAGTTCTTTTGTAAAAGAACGTGGGCTACTGTAGAAATGTATCATGGGTGGGTGTGTTACGCGAATTGGGGTGAAGACCTGTGCGAAAGGGCGTCCCGAAGGTAAGTTGCTTGCGCGGAATGGTAAGTTTATTTCCGTTGGGCGAGCGGCCCGAAGACCTTGAGCGGCACGGCAGTATTTTCAAGGTGCGCTTCCGCGCGAGTGAGTTGCCCGTTTTCGCTTGCCAGAAGGGCGTAATTTGACGTTCACTGGACGTATTCGAATGGCAACCCCAGCGTTATGGCATCCGTCATCATCCGCTCCGGTGCCGAACGCATTCTTCTTATGAAAGGCAAGAACTCACGTCGCGGCCTCCTCGCCGGCGGAAACTGGATAATCGATCAAGTCAAGCTCGTCGACGTTTATCCAAACCGCGAACGGTTGGCCAACATTCAAGGGCAATCGCAGGGGACGGGCGGCGCGCCATATAATGTCCTGATGAATTTGGCGAAGCTGGGGGCGGACTTCCCCCTGTTCGGGGCCGGGCTCGTGGGGAAGGACACTTTGGGCGCGCAGATTCTCGAGCATTGCAAGCAGCATCGAATCGACACGCGCTGTTTGCGTGCAACGGCCGACGCGACCACATCCTATACCGATGTGATGACCGAGCAGGAGAACGGGCGGCGCACATTTTTCCACTATCGCGGCGCGAACGCGTTGTGGACGGGAGAGGAGATCGATTTCGCGAAGTGCAAGTCACAAATTTTCCACCTGGGTTATCTGCTGCTGCTGGATGCGCTGGATGCCGCCGACGCGAGGCATGGAACCAAGGCGGCCCGGTTGCTCACCGCGGCGCAGGAAGCAGGCATGAAGACAAGCGTGGACGTGGTGAGCGAGGACAGTGACCGATTCCAGAAGATTGTTTCGCCGGCGTTAAAGCATGTTGATTATTGCGTCCTGAACGAGATCGAGGCGGGGAAGACGGCGGGATTCAAAATTCGCACGCCGGATGGGCAACTCGACACCGTGGCCCTGCGCCACGCTGCGGGCGCGTTGCTGCAGCAGGGCGTTCGCGAGTTGGTGGTGATTCATTTTCCGGAAGGCGGGTTTGCGCGCACGCGGAAGGGCGAAGACGTGTGGCAACCGTCGTTGCGATTGCCAGACAAGTTCATTGCGGGCACCGCGGGGGCCGGAGATGCGTTTTGCGCGGGCGTGCTGCTCGGGCTGCACGAAGGATGGGAGCTGCCGCGCTGTCTGCAAACCGGAGTGTGCGTCGCCGCAGCGTCGCTGTCGCACCCAACGTGCACGGGCGGGATGAAGAGTTTGAGCGCGTGCCTGTCACTAGGGAAGAAGTACGGGTATCGCGACGCGCTCGAGCCCGCTGAGTAGCGCCGCAGCAACAACTCCTCCGTCCAGGCACTTCCTGTCGAAAGGGGGGTCAAGGAATTTGCCTTTTGCAGCCTTTCAGTTATTCTTTATCATCTCTCTAAGCTTTCAAGGGTATGAAGATGAAGCTCTTCACCGGATGGTTGATTTCGTCGGTTTTGTTGCTTTGTGGCTGTTACGCAGGTGCCGCGGCGACGCACACGTTGACAATCCACACTAACGGCGCGGGGATCGTCAATCGCAACCCAACCAACAGCGTGTATCCGCAAGGGGCAGTGGTCACCCTAACGGCGATAGCGTCCAACGGATGGATGTTTGTCTCGTGGAGTGGAGGCGCTACCGGTAGCGCCAACCCGCTCAATGTCACAATGGATACCGACAAAGTCATCACAGCCAACTTTTCGCTCCTCCCGCTCTACACTTTGACCGTGGTCGTATCCGGCGAAGGGTCCGTCAATCCAAACGGAGGCACCTTTCAAAGCAATACGGTGGTGTCGCTTGCAGCGACGCCTGCGAGTGGATGGATTTTCAACGGGTGGAGTGGCGATGCCACTGGCTCAGTCAATCCAGTGAGCGTGACCATGAACTCCAACAGAACAGTGACCGCGTCATTCGTGCAGCCGCCATTGATCGTTTCACAACCCCACAGCGCATCTGTGGGGGTCGGAGATACCGTCACTTTTAGCGTGGGAGCCAACGGGACACCCCCCTTAAGTTACGCCTGGCGGTTGAACGGGTCCGTGTTATCAGGGGCGAATTCCACGAATCTGACTGTTACGAATGTGCAAGTCACCCACGCGGGAGATTACTCGCTTGTCGTGGCTAACGCCTACGGCTCGGCTACCAGCCAGGTCGCAACACTCACGGTCACTAACGTTTGCATCGGATCCAATGTGGTGACGGCATGCAATGAAACGGAACTGCGCGCGGCGATCGGGCGTGGGGGCACAGTCCAACTCTGCTGCAACGGCACGATCACCCTCGCGAACACGATCGAGGTAACGAACAGCGTCGCGCTCGATGGCGGGCCTAACGCGGTCACCATCAGTGGCAATAGCGCCGTGCGCCTTTTCAAAGTCGCCACCAATGTCACGTTTGAGTTGAAGAATTTGACCCTCGCCGACGGCCGGCATACGGGCACCAACGGGGCCAATGCCGGGGAATCGCAACCGGCGCAACCGGGCCAAGACGGTTTGGGGGGCGCGATTTACAACGGTGGCGGAACGGTACGCCTCGTTTCGTGCACTCTCAGTAACAATTCAGCAGTCGGAGGCACTGGCGGCGCCATCTCCCCCTATTACCTAAGCCCAACCGCTGGAGGTGCAGGCCGGGGGGGTGCCGTTTTTAATGACCATGGATCGATCCTCTTAAGCGACGTCCTCGTCGTAAGTAATTCGGTCCTCGGTGGCTTCATACAACTCGTATCACCCTGGCGAGGCACAAATGGTCACGGCCGGGGCGGGGCAATCGGCAGCCGTGGCGGATCCATGACTGTGACCGGTTCGGTTTTTCGCGGCAATCTGGCCACGGGTCAGATCGATGGTACCGGCGCAACGGGCTCTGAGATTACAGCTGGACACGCGCGCGGCGGAGCTTTGGAAACGGAGGGGACTTCGCTCGCTCTGCTGAGCTCGAAATTTATCGCGAATAGAGCAGTTGCAGAGTCCGTAAGTTTCGGATCCTCTGCAGCACGACCTCCAGGTCCCGCCTACGGAGGAGCGCTATTTGTGACTTCGCATACAGCCGTGGTATCGCGCTGTGAGTTTGCGGGAAACAACGCCTCCGGTGGGAATGGATATCGCCACTCGGGAACCGGCGAAGGGATCGGTGGCGCTATCTACAATCTCAGCACAGTTGACATTTCAGACACAACATTTTCAAACAACGAAGCCTTTGCTGGGAATTTTTCGAGCGTGAATCAGAGCGGTAAAGGCGGCGCCCTTTTCAACGGGGGTACGGCTTGGGTTAGCCGCACCACATTCGATCATAACCTCTCTCGCGGCGGTCAGGCCGGATCGTTTGGCACTCCGGGCGCTTCGTATCCCGGCGGACACGCCCACGGAGGCGCAATTTTCAATAGCGGCACTTTATCGGCCACGAATTGCACCCTTGCGTTAAATCGAGCGGAAGCCGGTGGCACCGCGGGCTTTGCTAGTGCACCTGGCGGCACAGCTTTCGGCGGCGGAATTCAGAACGCGGGGGGGAGCGTCTACATCATGAATACCACAATCGCGAGCAATGTCGTTGCTCAAGCATTTGGAAGCCCCCCTCCACAGGGCGCCAACCTCGCCAATACAAACGGCACACTCGCCTTGCGCAACTCACTTGTGGCCTTCGGTTTGGGATTCAGCAACACGGTTGGTGGTGTTTGGACCAACGCCTCCGGACCGATCGTTGATGGCGGGTTTAACATGAGCTCGGATGGTTCGTGTGAGTTCAACAGCGGATCGAGTTTCAATTTTACCGATCCAAAACTTGATCCATTGGCCGACAATGGAGGACTTACGCTCACCATGGCGTTGCAGCCCGGCAGCCCGGCCGTCGACTTTGGCACTGCGATTGGTGCGCCGCCAACCGATCAACGCGGGTTCATACGCCCGTTCGGCCCAGGGGTGGATATGGGTTCTTATGAACAAGGCTCACCTCCTCTCCAGCTCACTGTCGCACGAAGCGGCTCGATGATGGAGCTTTCGTTTAATGCCGAGGCTGGAGTGACCTATCTACTCCAACGCTCGGCCGACCTGATGTCGTCGTGGCAAACCCACGAAACGATTGGGCCAGTGGGGGCCAGCGGTGTGATTTCACGGCTCATCCCCGTGACCGGCACGTGCACGCTCTTCAGACTGACAGTCCGATAAGAAAAGCCCGCCGGATGGGCGGGCTTTGACAGAATCGTTTTGTGAACGCTAAGCGCGCTCCATGTACTTGCCAGTGCGGGTGTCGACTTTGATCTTTTCGCCGGTCTTGATAAAGAGCGGGGCTTGGACGGTGATGCCCGTTTCAAGCGTGATCGACTTCTGGACGTTATTGGCGGAATCGCCACGGATCCCCTCGGGGGCGTCTGTGACGCTGAGAACCACGCTCGACGGCATTTCAATTGAAACGGCTTTGTCTTCGACGAAAGTCATCGTGACCTGAGCGTTTTCGATGAGGTAGTTCTTGGCGTCGCCGACAATTTCGGGCGAGATGTTCACCGTTTCGTAGGTTTCGGGATCGGAGAAAACGTAATCCTCGCCATCCTTGTAGCTGAACTCCATCTTGCGGGTCTGCATGGGCACGACCTCGATCTTTTCCGTAGAGCTGAAGCGCACGTCGGAGGATTTGCCGGTGCGGATGCTGCGGATGCTGGCCTGGACGAAGGCGCGCAGGTTGCCGGGGGTACGGTGCTGGCTGTCCAGGACCACCGCGATATCACCATTATAATTAATCGCCATGCCGCGGCGAATGTCATTTGCTGTTGCCATACGAGTCGAAAATAAACCGCTGAGTCCGGGTCGTCCGAAAACAGCGGAGCGTGGAATGTAATCGACCGCGGAGCTTTTGCAAGTGGGATTTTCGCTAGCTCAGATGCTGCTGGATATGGATGTAACAAAGCCCGGCTATTGCGGTCTTTAAGGCAAAAAGAAAGCTGGCAGGCGAAACCGCGGGCGACGTAAATACACCGAAAATGGCAGTAAAACGAAGATCGGGCTGGGGCAAATGGATCACTTTGCTGGTGCTCGCGGCGGCTGTGGCCGGCGGTGTGGCGTGGTACACCCAACGGCCTAAGGAGGATGCGCCCGATTACAAGATGGCGACGGTGACGCGCGGGGACATCACGCAAATCGTGACGGCCAACGGGCAGCTCAGCCCCGTGAAGAATGTGCAGGTGGGCAGCCAGATTTCGGGGATCATTAACGAGATCAAGGTGGATTTTAATTCGCGGGTGAAGGAAGGCGAAGTGATCGCGCAGATGGATCCCTCTATATACCAGCGCGCCGTCGAGCAGGCGGATGCGGAATTGGCGAACGCGAAAGCGGGGCTGGAATTGGCGGAAGTCGAGGCGAAGCGCGCCGAGCAACTCAGCGAAGGACAACTCATTCCCAAGTCGGACGCGGACCGCGCGCGTGCGGAGTTCAGCCAGGCGAAGGCGGTGGTGCGCATGCGCGAGGCGTCCTTGAGCCGCGCGAAGGTGGATTTGGAGCGCACCACCATTTACGCGCCAATCAGTGGCGTGGTGATCTCGCGGAACGTCGAGCCGGGTCAAACCGTGGCGGCAAGTTTCAATACACCGACGTTGTTCCTGATCGCGAACGATCTCGCGAAAATGCAGATCGAAGCGATGGTCTCGGAAGCAGATGTGGGCGGGGTGGAAGAAGGGCAGAAAGTGAACTTCACGGTGGATGCGTTTCCGGGCCGGCCGTTCCAGGGGACGGTGAAGCAGGTGCGGTTCAACCCAACAACGAACCAGAACGTGGTGACTTACGTGACGGTGGTGGAGGTGGACAATGCCGATTTGAAATTGCGTCCCGGGATGACGGCGAACGCCTCGGTGGTGATTGGAGAAAAACAAAACGTGCTGAAAATTCCGAACTCAGCGCTGCGGTTTCGCCCGCCGGCCGAGGCGATGGTCACTGGCGCCACGAATGCGCCTGCGGTGGTTCCCGGTGATACGAATCGAGTCGTGCAACTGGCTGGTGGTGGTGGTGGTGGTGGAGGCGCAGAAGGCGGCGGTCGTGGAAACCGCGAAGAGATGAGACGGCGATTTGAGAGCATGAGCCCGGAGGAACGCGAGGCGTTCCGCGCGCGCATGGATCATCTCGTGCAACGGGTTCATTCCTGCCCTCCGGCCGCGGGCTTTACCGAGGTGCTGATGCCCGGTGAGATCGAAGCCCGGCAGGAGGCGGAGCGGCGTCGAACGGGGCTTCCGTTCAGCCGGGG
>Ga0075418_10004944_pt1 | contig 15117 bp, 25 predicted proteins | sample SoiMetdeltSBSDD2_FD_81776 | JGI IMG/M metagenome (GOLD analysis project Ga0075418, IMG submission 81776) | Bulk soil microbial communities from a Populus tree surrounding site in Tennessee, USA - Soil MetaG P. deltoides SBSDD2 | ecosystem: Environmental > Terrestrial > Soil > Tree plantation...
ATTCAGGTACCCTGAGCTATACAGAGATATTTCCGATAATCGCGCGCAGGAATTGGCAGGTGCTTTGATAGCGTCCAACTTGGGCGTGCAGCGGAGCGCGCGAGTCGGTGTTCGCCGTATACGAGTGCTACGTCGCGCGCCCGCTGACAATGGCGTGAACCGGAGCCGCCGAAGCGTTGTCTTTATGGTTCCTGCCAGTGTTCGGCGGCGGCCCGGTTACGCCGGGCGTTATGTGGCTTGCGATCACTCAGGATCCTTGAGTCTTTACAGCAAGGGAGGTGGTTATGAAGTTTATTCGCTCGTTAGCATCACTCGCACTGCTGCTATTGATCGGCGCTGACCATGCTTTCTCGCAGCGACCTTCGCCGCAGCGAACGCCCATCATCGACATGCACATCCATGCTTTCAGTTGGGATCATCAGGGCAACCCGCCGCCGCCCAACCCAGTGACAGGTAAAGTGCCGACGGCCCGTACCAACAAAGAAGCGATGGAGGCGTCGCTGACTGAGTTGAGACGCTATAACGTCGTCAGGGCTGTCGTCGGCGGGCGCACCGAGCACGTATCACGTTGGCACGCCGCCGACCCGGAGCGGATCATCGGAGGCACCATGATGCCTCTGCCTGAGGTCAGCGTCCTGCGCAAAGAGTTTCTCGCCGGGCAGCTCGGCGTCATGGGTGAACTGGCTTTGGTATACGCCGGGGTGGCTCCTAACGACCCTCAGATGGAGCCTTACTGGGCCTTGGCCGAAGAACTGGATATACCCGTTGGCATTCATACCGGCTTAGCCCCCCCAAACACTCCCTATCAATGCTGCCCCAAATTCCGCAATTCACTAGGGAACCCGGCGCTGCTAGAGGAAGTGCTGATTCGACACCCGAAGCTGCGTGTCTACTTAATGCACGCCGGCTACCCGTATCTGCAAGAGACGAAAGCCATCATGCACATGTACCCGCAGGTGTATGCGGATTTGGCCGCGATTGATTGGCTCAGACCGCGGGAAGAATTCCACGAGTATCTGCGGGCGCTGGTGCGCGCCGGGTTCGGAAAGAGGCTGATGTTCGGGTCGGATCAGATGGTCTGGCCGGAGGGGATCGGGATGGCTATCGAAGGGATCGAGTCTGCCAGCTTTCTGACGGAAGAGCAGAAGCGGGACATTTTCTATAACAACGCGGTCAGGTTTCTACGACTGGATGAAAAGAAATTCGTGCGCAGCTCGTCGAGATGAAAGCCGGCACATAACAATGGGATCGACCGGAGCCGCGCAAGCGAGTTTCGTACGGTCTCTTGCAACGTTACATGCGCGGCCCGGTCATCCCTATCGTTAGACAGCTCTAGGAGGCGGATGCCCATAACCAAAGTACTAATACTATTCGTCGGTTTCATTTTTCCGTTCCAAGATGTTCCTTCTGAGCAGACGACGTCAACTCGCGTTACATTAGAAATCCGGTTAGCAGAATACGAGCGTAGTGTCGGCCTCATCGAGACAAATTCAGTAGGTCCGCAACAGAAAATCTACCTGCACAAAGAGGCTCTCGTGACGAATAAAGATGTCATTGAAGCGAGTGTGGTGAGATTTCAGGCCGCGAAAGAGATTTCTGAGGCGATGAGATCGCTGGGTGTAAAAGACGTAAGAGATGTTGGCGATACATATGAAATCAAGGTGGGATTTACAAAAGAGGCCGGAGACAGAATGGCTAAGGCAACCGAAAATCATATGGGCAAACCGCTCGCTCTACTCATTGATGGAAAAGTCATCTCGGCTCCTATTGTCAGTGGGACGATTCGCGACAGAGCAAGCTTAATAGGGGGCGGCGGATTAGGTTTTACTAAGGATGAAGCGCAGCGGATAGCAAATGCGCTGAATATGAAATAAGCGCAGTGCGGTAAAGCGTGGGTGCCGCTGTCTAACTTCCCGTGCACCGGAGCCGCGCGAGTTCGTTTCTTATGATGCGGTACTGTTGCTCGCGTTGCCCTCGTAGCAACGCGCGGCCCGGTGACGCTGACGTTAGGCGGCTGGCCTTACAGGAAAGCGGAAGCTGATGCCTCTATACTGCAAGGCATGCATAAGGCCTACCAAAACCCTCCGCATCGCCCTCTACGATTGGACTTGACTTATGTCTTTGACCACTCGATCGCTCCTCGGACTCGCCTCAGGGATTCTATTCGGCGCTGCAATCACGGCAACACACAACGCCTTTCTTCACAGACTCGTTTTCATTATCGAACCGGTCGGATCAGTTTGGGTCAATGCCCTACGCATGACAGTAATCCCTCTGGTTTTTTCGCTCGTTATTGCGGGTGTCGCTTCAGCCTCTGACGCAGGCTCTGTCGGACGGATCGGTGTCAAAGCCATCGTGCTCTTCCTGCTTATGCTTGTTGCTGCCGCCACTTTTGCGGCGCTAGTCACGCCGCCGTTGCTTAGCTGGCTCACAGTTGACCCCTCCACATCAGAGTCGCTGAAATCTAGCATTGACCCTGCGACAGTCGAGTCCGCCCAGAAAGTACCCAGCCTCACACAAAGGCTCGTCAACCTTGTCCCGCTCAACCCGATTAAAGCGGCAGCCGAAGGCGAGATACTCCCGCTTATCATCTTTGCGCTGTTTTTCGGATTTGCCATCAGGCGTGTCGCGCCCGAGATGCGACAAACGCTCGTGTTATTCTTTCGAGCCGTCTCTGAGACGATGCTGGTAATCATCCGCTGGGTGCTTTGGCTTGCCCCCATCGGTGTCTTCGCGCTGGTGCTCCCTCTCACGATGCGGACGGGTATGAAGGTCGTTGGCGCGCTGGCCTACTATGCCGTGTTGCTTTCGGCCTTGGCAATCATTGTAATGATTGCGCTGTATCCGGTGGCGGTATTCTGGGCGCGAGTCCCTCTGCGGCGGTTCATGCGAGCCAGCGCGACCGCGCAGGCGGTTGCGTTCACCACGCAGTCTTCACTCGCCTCTTTACCGGCAATGATAGAAGGGGCGGAGAAGCGGCTTGAACTCCCGCCTCAGGTCACGAGCTTGGTTCTGCCGTTAGCCGTTTCGGTATTCCGCATCTGCAACCCGGTAGCACAAATGTGCGGAGCTCTGTTTATCGCACGGCTTTACAACATTGAGCTTGATGCGGCTAAAATCATCACGCTTGTAGTAACTTCTGTATTTGTTAGCATGAGCAGCGTCGGGGTGCCTGGTGGGGTATCGCTGCTGGTGACACTGCCAGCCACTTTCGTCTCTGTAGGACTTCCGGTTGAAGCAATCGGGCTGCTACTATCGGTTGAGGCCCTCCCGGATATGTTCCGTACGACAGCTAATGTGACGGCAGACATGGCTGCGGCAGCAGTTATTGGTCGCCACACCAAAATACCCACGCCGGTAGCGGCTGTTTCATCCGAAGCCTGACACCAGCACTGCGAATGATCACATTACGAGATCGTCATGCCCGTAAGGCGTCTGATTTGCTTCCAGCTCGGCCGCCTAACAAACGCATCCAGCGGAGGCCGCGAAGCAAGTTTCTCATTGTAACTTGAGTGCTCCGCGCGGCCCCGCTGATGCCGAGCGTTCGGCGCTTCGTTGAATACTATGAAGATGCATTTCTCGTTGCTGCTGGTTTGTTGGCTCCTGTGCTGTGGTTCCGTTTTCGCGTCAGCTCAAGAGTTAAAGGACACGACCGAATCGAAATTCAAGGTTGGTCAGTTGTGGGCGTACAAGACTCGACCTGGCGAAGAGAAATCCTATTTCATCGTTGTCAAAGTAGAAACGCACACGAAACTCGGAACCATTGTTCATATTGCGGTTCGCAAATTAAAGATGAAGAATCCACGTAGCCCGGACGGACTAAGTGAAGACGCCAATCACATGCCTTTTGCCGAGGATGCGCTGAATAAAAGCGCCGTAAAAATTCTCAAAGACAAAGTTGACCTACCGGACTTCGAAGATGGCTATAACGAGTGGCGTCGTGCGTTCGAAGAGGGACACGCTGGAATCTATACAATTACGTTGGCCGAGGCCGTCAAAGTGATGGAGGCTACGTTGAATCAATAAATCGCGCCGAACTAACGGTTGCACCGGAGCCGGCGCACACATGTGTTCATCGTACCGCCAGTGCCATCGCGCCGGCCCGGTGAAGCTGAACGTTATGCGGCTTTGAGTGATTGATGAATGACATACCTGATTTCGCAGAAGCGCTTTATCAGTTTCGCCAGTTTCTTGCGAAGAGCGGGCATTCCGATCAGGTGTTTTGGGTTTTTCGCGATGACGTATGGCAACCGTCGCCCGGTGATCTTCGGGTCAAGTATCCACCATCTGTCGAGAATGACGCTTTAGCTCAAAAGGTCTTCGCGGAGGGGCGAGAACGCGGTCTCGTTGAGATCATTGCAATAGCGACTGTTGAAGAAAAGGTCGCGGCAAAGGTCTGGTTTCCAAAGTATCCGAACGAAGAGGTACAAGGCTGGGATCGCGGGATGAAGTTAGGCCTGTCGGAACCTCTGCCGCGTGCGAAACGTGTAGGCGCCCTGCGATGGTGGCTTTTTCAGTTTCTACCACGTTACCGTCGTTTTCAGGACGAAGCATTTTTCATCGGCACCAGAAAATGGGCCGCCGCATAACTCTGCGTGCACCGGAGCCGCGCGAGTTTGTTTCTTATGATGCGGTCCTGTTCCTCCATTGCTCTTGAATCAATGCGCGGCCCGGTGACGCTGACGTTAGGGCACCAGGCTAGGTGAAGTTCAGTGTGGTGGCGAGGCCAGCATCTCAACGATGTCAGAAAGGGGCGCGATGGTCGTGCCTGGCACTTCCGTGTGTGGCATGACTTCGTTGACGGTGTATACATTCAGCGTGTGTTCTTTTGGGACGCCGACAAGAGCGAAACGGGGGCAATCGAGTTCGCCAGTGACAAGGCCCTGCACGTTTCTCGCCTCCGACAGAGTATTGGAAAGGTAGTACGAGAACCGCGGTATCGTTCACTACATCGGCGCCCCCTTCGGTTCCCGGTAGAACGTGAATATCGGGAATATGCACCGTTCGAGCAACTCTAGAGTCTTTAGTGTTGGCGCTGCCTGACCTCGCGCTGGAGCCGACGCGCCTTTTTCGTCCAAGGTAAAGGGGTCACCGAGCCGCGCGGCTCAGCGCGGTCGTTAGGGCGCCGGACGAGTGCACCGATGAGGCGACTGCTTGCATTTGCTTTCGTGATCGGGTTCTTGGCGACGGCCCTGTCGTTGCTCGCCGAGTACCAGTTCTGCGCGGACGGACCCGGAAGGGGTGTTCCGGCCGCGATGACCCATCCTGCACACGGCGAGGACCCGATGGAGTTTCCGTACTCGGGAAACGAGATCGAAGGCATGGTGTTGGACGTTCGAAGTGTCGGGATCAACTTGCTGGCGTGGTCGCTTGTTCTAGGGTTACCGGCTGGCCTGATTGAGCGCGCAAGAAGGCGGCGGAGGGCTGCGGTCTAAGTCGGTCCGCTCGTGCGGACAAATCGAGGAGTAAAGCTGCCAGCAGTTCGAACAGGGGCGCCCTAATTCCCGCATGCACCGTAGCTGCAAACTACGCGGCACGGTGATGCGGAACGTTATGCTTCTTATCTATTGGAAGATCATCGAGTGTGATGTGCGATATTCAATTCTGATTCTGTTTTTGATTGCGCTCATCCTGTCCAGCGCGCGGGCGCAGACGCCACGTTCAAGCATAGTAGAGGCAATTCCGAACGTCTCTTTCTGCAACATGCTCAAGAACCCTCAAATCTATGGCGGAAAGGTTGTTCGGTTCCGCGCCATATTTACCCGCGGCGGTGAGGATTGGGTTGCGATTTACTGTCCGGAATGCTCTACGGATAAGAATCTGGTTAGGCTTGAGTTCGATGAGACGTTTGACCAGTTAACCAGCTCTAAGATCCGCCGAAGATTTGAGCAACCTGACATCACGCTCGAAGTAACTTTAGTCGGGAACCTAGATCCGTCACACCCGCTTCTTTTTCACATAATTCGTGCCGAACGAGCCGACGTGATCTCGAAACAAGGCACATCTCCGTGGCGCTTGCCGAACAAACTGAAAACGCGTAAGACTTGCTAAGTCGAAGCATAACTCGCCGCATGCTCCGTAGCCGCAAACTACGCGGCACGGTGATGCGGGCGTTAAGCTCATATGAAGCAAGCGGAACAAAAAATCCTCGACCACATCGAGAAGTTTGACTGCCATGTCACTTCCGTGTTCGATCCGGATGGGATAGAGCCCACTTTCTCCTACTCCATAGGCCTCAGGAAGAAATTCGGAGTTCCTGAGGTGATTGTAGTCGGGCTGGAACCTGAGTTGGGCCATGCGCTCGTAAATGAGTACCGCGATCGTGTTAAGGCCGGAGGGCGGTTTGAGCCTGGCGTTCCGTACTCCGGCTTTCTAGATGGCTTCTCTGTCTATTTGGAGCCGGTGATCAAAAAGCACCGAAAGGGCTATATGCTCTCAGCATGCTGGCTCTATGGCGGCAGCGACTTTGAGGCGGTGCAAATTGTCTACCCTACTACTTCGGGCGTGTGGCCCTGGGAGCCGGAGGCATCTGATTGGTTTCGCAACAACCAGCCCATGCTTGGGCTTACCAGGCAACCGGATAAGCCCTGACAATTCAAGCCGAAGCCGCCTTGCTCGGCGGGCTTTCATTAGTCAACCGCTGACGGTGGCAATATGGTCGGCGGACTGAAGTGGTTTGTGGTGAGATATCTATCCGGTTATCGCCAGCATCAACATAACACCGCCGTTGTCGTTACGCGTGGTAGGGCCGCCTAACTTCCGCATGCACCCGAGCCCGCGATCAATGTTTGTTCGGTGACTTCAATTTTCGGCGCGGGCCGGGTGATGCTGGGCGTTAGCCGGACACGGAAGGATGTCGCTTTCGTCTTACAAGCACTCGGTCGTGGACGCAGTCGCTGGCGTCCTGGCCCCGCTGGGCTTTAGGAAGAGTGGTTCGAAGTTCAGTCGGTCGCTCAGCGACGTCGTACACCTTGTGTCGGTGCAATCCAGTGTCAGCAGCACGGCAAGTTTGCTTCGCGCAACGGTGAACCTGGGAATCTGGATTCCGGCGCTGGCTGATGACGGTGCGAAGCCGGACATCTGGGCTGCCCACTGGCGGGAGCGCCTCGGCTTCCTCATGCCCAACGCCACCGACCGGTGGTGGGAAGCGCGCTCAGATCGGGAAGCGGCAGCTGCGGCCCTCGAAATCGGCCACGCCCTGAGGACGTTCGCTCTACCGGTGCTGGACTCGCTAGCGACGGCCGACGCTGTTGCGGCGCTCTGGCGCTCCGGCAGATCGCCCGGCCTTACCGAACGGGGTGCGCAGAGGTACCTCGATGCTCTCGATCGGGGGAGGGGAGCCGGCTAACACGGCATTGCAGCTGACGGGCGCGTCGGTCGCTGCGCTCCCTCTCGCGCCCGCAGCTGAATGCCAGTATCGTTAGCCGAATCGCCGCGCTATTAGAGAGAAAGCCGAGGGTGTAGTGAAGCGTATCCCCCAGTTACGTTACCAGTGCAGTCGTTGCGCTTACGTGGTATCTATGCTCGTGGTCAGTTTATGCCTGTGAATGTGCAGGAGTTGCTGGACTGAGCGAGGAACTGGAACGATCGGACATAATATTTGCCGGCAAAGCCGTAGCGGTTGAAAGCGCTTTCGTCTCCGGCAAGGCTACGTTTCAGGTATCCCAGGTATGGCGAGGGGCGGTGGGAGCTATAGTCACGACTTCCAATGTTTGGGACTGCATGTCCGTCTTTAGGGTGGGTGAGGAGTATCTGGTCTTCGCGCGCAAAGTGGATGGAGAATTGGGTTTTGGATATCAACTAGTTGCGAGCAGGTGTGGGCAAACCAGGCAGCTGTCCTATTCAGGAAAAGCGCTAGCTGTGCTGGGGCCGGGCTCGCCTCCTTCATATAACACCAATACGCCCTCGAATAAGCTTGAACTTCTTTTGATAAGTGGGGCGGTTCTAGCGATATTACTTACCGCAGCCTCCGTTGGCTTTGTTCGGAAGAGGCGTTTGCGGAGGGCTGGCTAACTCTGGCATCCAGCGGAGCACGCGAACGAGTTTGGTCGTCGCGTCCATTTCCCGGCGCGCGCCCGCTGATGCCAACGTTAGCCGGAAACGTCGAAGGGATTCTCCAGCTTCGTTGCTTTGCGGATTGGTGACGCGATGACACTAAGGATCGGGGCCGCTCTCGTGCTTCTCTTTTGTGTTGGCGGGTTCGGACTCGCTGCAGCTATTAATCACTATGCGATCGTTGAAGCCGTCAATGCGAAGTTGCGAAGGGAAGAGGAGTTCGAGTTACTCGGGTGGTACCCCAGGAAAGCGTTAAGACTCCGCAGTGAGTATCGCCGCCTTTATCCAACTGGTAGGCTATTACGCCGAGAAGGTGTCCTTGAAGCGATCATGCTGCTCTGCCTAGTCCTCGCGGCTGCGATCATAGGCTTCCCTGTTCTCGCAATCGCGTGGGTCGGTGGAGTCGGGGTCTTCTCGCTGTGGCTAGGTTATTTCAGGAAGTGATATCTGTTATGAAGCCGGCTAACTCTGCGTGCACCGGAGCCGCGCGAGTTCATTTCTTATGATGCGGTCCTGCCACTAGGATGCGCCTCCATCAACGCGCGGCCCGGTGACGCTACCGTTAGCCAGCCCAGGGAAAGGCTCTGTCACTGTCACGGCGCTGGATTTGAGGAGTAATTCGGGATGCTCGTCGGACACTTCGCGATAGGCATGATCGGCAAACGCGCCGCACCACAAGTTTCTTTGGGGACCTTGACGCTCGCATCTATGCTTCCGGACTTGCTGGGATTCGTGTTCATCATCACTGGGCAGGAGCATTTGCGCATGGTTCCCGGCGGCCGCGGTATCGAAAGCGTAGAGCTTTACGATATCAGCCTGAGTCACAGTCTGGCGATGGACGCGCTTTGGGCAGTCTTGTTCGCGGGTTTTTATGGCTGGCGTAGGCGGCACGGCGCCGGGGCTTTCATGCTGTTCGCGGCGGTGATGAGCCATTGGGTTCTGGATTTCATCAGTCACCGCCCGGACATGCCGCTCGCTCCGGGCGTCACACAGGTTTACGGTCTGGGATTGTGGACTTCCCTGCACTGGACTCTGGCCGTGGAAGGGGGTCTTTGGTTGGCCTCTCTGATTGTCTACGTGCGCATGACCAGTGCGAAGAACCGCGCGGGCGTATACGTGTTCTGGCTCGTCGTGGCCCTGCTGACGGCGTCTTGGATCTCGAACTTGACGGCATCCGCCCCTCCCGCCGGGCAATCTCCGGTCTCAGGATCGATCGTTGCTCTGGTATTCTTCTCCATGATGGTCGCGTGGGCATTCTGGATGAACCGGCTGCGGCCGGTCTCCTCACCGTCCTAACAGTCCTTCCGACGGAGCCTAGTAATCCACGGCGCTGTCGGGTGAGTGCTATTTGCGTGGCCCGGTTACGCCTGGCTTTAGCCCTCGAGGAAGCAACATGACACGTGAGCGCAAGAGAAGGGGCAGCTTCCGATTGATCAGGAATATAAAACGTAAAGAGTCGGTTCAGAGGGAAGCCTGCTTCACTAGATGGCATATCGGGCAGGACCACCCGCCTGAGCTGGAACTTCTGGATGAACGTGAGAAGCAAGACGGCGGGTGGCATCTAACCCGATATGAGGCATCGTATTGAAGGTGAATAAGTGGTAAAGCACAAGGTCTAACTCTGCGTGCACCGGAGCCGCGCGAGTTCGTTTCTTATGATGCGGTCCTGTTGCTTGCATCGCATCGGCATCAACGCGCGGCCCGGTCAGCTTGGTCGTTCGGCGGCTCGCGAGGTGAGTCATGCTGTTCCACATAAGCGAAGAATCTGACATCGAGCGGTTCGAGCCACGACCGTCGGTATACATTCCCGGGCTCGTCGTGTGGGCCATCGATGCGGCTCGCCTCCGCAACTACCTCGTCCCTCGTGAGTGTCCCCGTGTTACCTACTTCGCCGGGCCCGAGACCACCTCGGCCGATGTGGAGCGGTTTCTCGGGTCGAGCCCGGCGGTTGTAGCAGTCGAAAGCGGTTGGTTGCAGCGCCTGCGCTCGTGTCGGTTGTATCGCTACCACATGCCGCCGAAGACGTTCGTCTGCTTCGACGAATGCGCTGGGTACTTCGTGAGCCGAGCGCCCGTTGTACCAGAACGCGTCGACGCCGTGGATGACCCGATCGCGGAGTTGCAGGCGCGTGGGGTCGAACTCCGCTTCCTGCCGAGTCTGTGGCCACTGCGGGACGCGGTTGTGGCATCGAGTCTGCAGTTCTCTCTCATTCGAATGCGAAATGCCGTGCCGCGGAGTGTCCCCGAACTAGCGGTTGCACCGGAGCCCGCGCAGCAAAGTTCGGTCGACCTCGGGTAGGATGATCGCGCGGCCCAGGGAAGTAAGGCGGTTTTGGGCGAAGAAGCGTCAAAAGCTAGCATCGCTACCATAGTACCCTCGTCTCAGAAGGTTGATGATATGAGATTACTTCAATCGAAGCTCGCATTAGCCATTTTCACCATCGGTGTTATCACGATATCGTATGTAATCTGGGACTATAGCAATACAACAAGTCAGCTTTGCGCAGTTCATCACCAGTATTTGAGAAAAGACAAAGTGAAGGTTACCTACGGGCTCAGGGATTACGACAATGAGTATTATGACGCTGAGCGAACTCTCTTCCCCAATGCTAATACATATGCTGATGGAGGGTGTCTTGATGACGGCAGTAGGAGTCAGAGTCAGCATGTACTTTACTGTGGAAAATGCAGGATAACCCAAGAGGAATGGTGGAAACAGTACGTCGCAACTTCGCGGAATAGATGAAACCGGGTCTACCTTCCGCATCCACCCGAGCCCGCGACCAAGATTTGACGGGTGACCTTCAATGTTACGCGCGGGCCGCGTGATGCTGGGCGTTATGCCCTCGCGATGAGCGAAGATGCGGAGTCGCATTTTGATCAAAACGAAGACAGTGCAAATCGAACTCAGGTTTTACGGAGACGGGCGAGTCATTCAGATGAAACCCGATCACTTCGTTGGCGGCCTGCCTGATCCGAAACTCGGAAAGAGTATTTCCTTCACCGTTCACAGGCAGATCGCCGACGAGGATGGGTTGATGAATCCGATTGCCGACGAGCGCGCGGTCGAAGGAAGCTTTCAGATCAACGTCTCTGGCAACAGCAAGGGGTACAAAGAGCTCGGCAGATATCTGCTCGCGTTGGCTGAATTGGATACTGCAGAGGATGATCATGATCATCTGGTAAGCAAAGACGGCCGAACGCATTTACACGTCATTCTACTCAAACGCGACAAACTCCCGCGTAGTTCGAAACGGGGCATAACTCTGCGTGCACCGGAGCCGCGCGAGTTCGTTTCTTATGACGCGGTCCTGTTCCTCGCATTGGTCTTGAATCAACGCGCGGCCCGGTGACGCCGTCGTTAGGCGTGCAACGTATGTCCTTCCGACAACACAACAAGAATCCAGACACAACTTGGCGTAGACAGCACCGCCGTGAGCTACTCAACGCTGGTCTGCCTGGTTACGTGGTCGATGACGAGAAGCGTTGGCATTACGTGCTTCTTCATGGAGACGACCTTGAGACTTCGTGGAGTCCGGCTTCGATCACGAAAGAGCAGGCTGCTGACATGCTCCGCTTGCTTCAGTCGCACTACGAGAGCAGAGTGGGCTTAGATTTGTTCACGACACTTGAAAAGAGGATTGATGATAAACAGCACGCTTAACATGCGCTGCAGCGAACCCGGCCATCGCGTCGCGGTTGCAATCCACGCGGCGCGGGGGCCGGGTCGCTGAGCTTGGGTCGTTGGGCGCTCGCGGGCGTAACGCCGAGTCGAGTATAATGTCGCGTCACTTAAGACCTGAGGTTTGGTATGAGTCGAACTTTGACAATCTCAGATGAACTATACGAGCGGCTAGAAGCGGAGGCCCGCAGCCGCGGTCTCACAACGGTCGAGGAGTTACTTGAAGGATTGCAAACCCTCGAAGCGGACGTAGCTCGGCGGGAGGAGGTAGTTCGGGAGATAGACCGTCTGCGTGAGGGGCTCTTCACCCGCTATGGCCAAATGCCTGATAGCGTGGCTCTAGTGCGGGAAGACCGAGCGCGCTAAATGGCAAAGCTGGTGGTCGACGCGAGCGTAGCGATCAAGTGGTTCGTTGTGGAGCCGCTTTCGGTCGAAGCTCGGCGAATCCTAGATGACTATGAGGCGGGCACACTCTCTTTGGTCGCACCGGACCTGATCAACGCAGAGATTGGCAACATTGTTTGGAAAAAGCAGACATTTCAAGGACTCAGCACCGACGACGCCAAGGCCGTCATTGATGGCTTTCGCAAGCTCGAGATTGCGTTCACGTCCACTGCGCATCTCCTCAGCGATGCCTACAATTTGGCTATTACCCATCGACGCACCGTCTACGACTCACTTTATTTGGCCTTGAGCATCCGAGAGGCATGCCAGTTTGTGACTGCCGACGAGAGGTTGGTCAATGCTGTTAGTTCGGTGCTCCCGACCGCGGTTTGGCTGGCAAACTGGCCGTGATCCAACCGTCGCGCCCAACTCTGCGTGCACCGGAGCCGCGCGAGTTCGTTTCTTATGACGCGGTCCCGTTCATTCCAATGCTCTTGCATCTACGCGCGGCCCGGTGACGCCGACGTTATGCGGCTTCGGGCAGGTAAGGATATGAGCTTAGAGGTTCACAAGATAAAAGAGATTCATCCGGGCGTCTTTTGGATGTTGCTGGATTTCCCAACCTCGAGACTCTTGCCTTTTATTCTCAGCGATGAATACCGATACATCTGGTGTCACAATCACCGAGTCGGGAATTATTCCTGGGCTGAATACCGTCTGCCATTATTCCGGGACAAAGATGCTCATGATGTCGCGTCGCGGATTGTGTTGTTCGACTTCATTGTCTCTACGGAGAAATTCAAGGAGATTCTGCCGAAGCTTGATGCGGGCGTTCACGTTATCCAGCTAAACGAAATGCCGCCGGACCATTTCGATCTGGATAAGATCAAGGGGAAAGAGCGTTATAGATTGCTCCGGGAAAGTGATTGGCTGTTTGAATTTGATGTGCCGGGCAATGATTACGGGCAGATTGCAAGCCCCAAAGAGGAATTGCTCCAGAGTATATTGCAGAATCGGGCGATTGATACAAATGATTTGCCTTGAATCATTCCAGCAATACGCCGCATAACTCTCGATCCAGCGGAGCGCGCGCAGCGGTCAGTAAATGAAACGGTCCGGAGCGCGCGCGCCCGCTGATCGTATCGTTAGGCGCTATGAGTGACCTCGAATGTTCGAATATCGCGTAACAAAGTACGACCCCGCTCAGCGGGATCCCGACGGTGCTTACCGACGAGATGAGTGGACTTCGTTCTCTGACATCGGCAAAAGCTTCGGCGGCCAAATGTTGACTGCGGAGAGCTACGCCCAAACGGAACAAGCCTATCTCACGACGGTAGACAACTTCTGCGTCGAGGCCCCGATACATTATCTCACCATCGTGGGCTTGGAGAACTACGGAGATTACCGCACAACGCTGTTCGAACTTCGCGAAGGTGGTATTGTCGCGCAGTCGGAAATTCAGGAAGCCGTGCGATGTCTGCTGCGTGAACAGTTCTGGTGTCGCATCGAGGACGGCAAAATCAGATTCGTGCATGTGGGTTACGATTACTACCTTTATGTAGGTGTGCCGTCGCCGTGCAGCGAATCGATCAGGATTGCGCATTCGCGCGGGCTGTTTGTCGAAAAGTATGAATCGCCGTATCGACTTGTCTCAGCGTAAGTGCGCGCCTAACTTCAGCATGCACCCGAGCCCGCGATCGAGGTTTGAACGGCATCCTTGAGTGTTCGGCGCGGGCCGGGTGATGCGAGGCGTTAGGTGCGGAAAGTAGCCGTTGAATGAAAGGAGTAACAATGAATAATCACAGCACATGGGTAATATTAGTTACTATCATTTTTGCCAATGTCATCCTCGTACCTGCACAAACCTCAAATGAGGAAATCAAGACGGGAAAGTTGCTAAAACGGCAGAAAGAGAATGGAGTAGACAACTATGCCTATGCGGCATACAGCTTTAGATTTAGTGGGAACGGGCCTGAGATTCAGCAACTCTGCCATAATAATTGGGAGCTACTGTTCGGCAATAGCCCTTTGTCAGATGCCTTTGATGTGACAATGGTGACGGATGACCGCAGCCGAATAAAGGACTTGGGGAGATATACCTGGGGCGAGAAGTTTGACATTCCGCGACTGCCAGCTTATGAAGAGCCGGAGAGGGAGCCGAGCGTGAAGGCGATAGAAGGGCATATGTACTTGGTACATAGCCGAGACGCAGATACAGACCTCTATACGCTATTCCGAGTAGAACACCTAATGACGGGTGAGAGCGTCGAAATCAGCTGGAAGCTCATTGCACCGCCACAAAGACGATAGCGAAGGCCTAGGCTGCACCTAACAAGGCGTTGCAGCGGAGGCCGCGCCGCGCAGTTCTTATGGGTTGTCTCAATGCCGTTCGCGGCCCCGCTGAACGCGGGCGTTAGCCGGATTTCAAGCGTCAAATTTGGCGATTCAGCAATCGCAACGAATCCGGCCTTTGGCATTCGGTAATCGCCGGCGTCGGCATCCAGGATTGAGACGGAACTGATAGTTCACCGGTCGGCAAGTCCGCGCACGAACCAAGTATGGCAGAACTGTTAACTCCAGAGCAGTGCGCACTCGCTAAATACATGTCCGAGCTATCTGAGGAGGCCTACTGCGCGGGCTGGATGGCTGACCTTGAATACAATCTGTGGGAAGCAGTGTTGGGGCTTCGGAGAGCATATGGACGCACTACGATTTCTCATGCGAAGAAGGAGAGATTACGGGCGCTGTGCGATGCCTGTGCAGGGTGGATCGTTTTTGAGAACGGTGTTGGCGAGACGTGGTTACCGCTTGATGCTTGGGAACAACGCTTCAGTGAGTGGCAACAGGACAAGCCTTCGCAGGCGAGCCGCGGCTAACTCGGGCGTGCAGCGGAGTTCGGTAGCCTGGGATACAGGCGAGGGATCGGGAAGAAACTGGGGTGAGTGGTTCCCTTTTTGACATATAATTCGTGCGGCAAGCCAGTCGAGAAGGCCGGTA
>Ga0075418_10004945_pt1 | contig 15117 bp, 13 predicted proteins | sample SoiMetdeltSBSDD2_FD_81776 | JGI IMG/M metagenome (GOLD analysis project Ga0075418, IMG submission 81776) | Bulk soil microbial communities from a Populus tree surrounding site in Tennessee, USA - Soil MetaG P. deltoides SBSDD2 | ecosystem: Environmental > Terrestrial > Soil > Tree plantation...
AACCTGCCCACGCTGCGCATCCTTCCACTTGAAAGTTTGATCCTGCACGAAGACCATGATTATCAGCGCGCTCTGCCACTCGTTGAGAAACTCCGCGCCGTTGGGGTTTTACGCAACCCGCCGATCGTGATGCCACTGGCGGATGATTCAAATCGTTTCATGGTGCTGGATGGTGCGAACCGGGTCACATCCTTGCGTGAGTTGGAATTCCCGCATATCGTTGCGCAGGTCGTGGAAGCTAACAATCCCAATGTCAACCTGCAAACATGGAATCACGTAACCTGGGGAATGAAGACCAAAACGCTGATAAGCAGGCTGCGACGGATCAAGGAACTCGAACTGGTAAAGGTCAACCCGCGTAAATCTGTGGATGCACCCAAATATGTGCCGGTACAGATCCGGTTGCCAGATGGGGGATTTTATATGTTGAGGGAAACGCCCAGTGATCTTCCGACGCATATCAGCACATTGCATAAAATCGTCAATGTATATAAAACCAGCGCCTCTCTGGACCGAACCAGCCAGACGCTGATCGATACCTTTAAACATATTTACCCGGATATCACCGCGCTGATCATTTTCCCCCATTTCAAAATCAAAACCGTCCTTAAACTGGCCGCTCAACAAATTGTGTTACCCACGGGCATCACGCGGTTTACGGTTTCGCCCCGCGCGCTGCATCTGAACTATCCCTTGCACGAGCTTTCGAGCGGCAAACCGATGGCATACAAGCAGGACTATCTCCAGCAATGGGTCGAAGAACGTGTAAAGAAAAAAGGTGTGAGGTTGTACTCGGAAGCGACTTTTTTATTCGATGAATGAGATAACTTTCCATTTACGATTTACGAATTACGATTGGCAAGCGACGACTTCAAGACCAGGAAACTATGCGACCATCAGACCCAGCGACGAAGAGTCGCTAAGAGACTAACCATGGATTTCTTTTTCCCCGAAGATAACCTCAACCGACTGGTACCGGAAGAGACGAATATCACGTCCCTTTCCGCACAGCCGTATCCCGATGGCTATCGCTTGCACGTCAACATCGAAATGACCCCTTTTCAAAAACGACCCTATATCGAAGTACTGCTCCGAGACGCAGATGGAGAAGAAGTTGCCTCATCCACCATTGTGGAACCGCTGAATTGGAAAATCGAATTCACCATGCATATTCGCGGCGAGCTGAAGAATCCTTATACCATCGAAGCCAAACTCTATTACCCGGATGGACCCAGCCAGGCGCCACGCACTTTTGCCTTTGATGTAAAACCCACCGAGCCCTCCCCTGCATCGAGTGACGAGGCCGGCCCGCAGTAAGCCTCTCCAACCCTCAGGACTAAATTCCCTTTGTGTACTTCCTTCACTTCGTGTTAAATTGTTGCCGATGCGAAAGCTTTTTCCCCGCCTTACTGTGATAATAACGATCTCGGTTTTGATCGGCCTGCTCCTGGGCTGTACACAGTCCATTGGAACCAAGCCACCGGAGATCGTTTCAACATTTGCCACGGCTACGGAAACACCGGAATTGATTTTTACTGCCGCAACCGGAGCACAGGAGATGGTCATCTTTTCTTTCGAAGAAGATGGCTATGCTCACCTCTTTGCCTACATCCCGGAGAAGACACCTCTCACGCGTCTGACCGTTGGTGATTGGGATGATGTATCTCCGGCCGTTAGCCCCGATGGAAGACGGCTCGTATTCACGTCCAACCGCAAGGGTTTCTGGGATTTGTACGTACTGAATCTCACCACTGGCGATCTCACCCAGCTGACTAATACGCAACGTTACGAAGGTGCACCGACGTGGTCACCCGACGGCGCTTTCCTGGCATATGAAGCCTATGAGGATGAAAATCTTGACATCTTCGTCGGACCCGCGGAAAACCCGGCACAAGATGCCATTCAGTTGACTGAATCACCGAATGCTGATTACGCTCCTGCCTGGTCGCCGGGTGGGCGGCAGATCGCTTTCATCTCAAATGGCGAAGTGATTCTGGCAGACCTGGATAAGACCGGTGAAAGCCGTTTTACAAATTTGAGCAGCACCGAGCTTGCCGCTGAGTCACATCCTGTATGGTCCTCGGATGGAACGCGGCTTGCCTGGGCGTCCTCGGCACAAATTATTGCACGCAGTGGAATCTATGTATGGGATGCTACACGCAACGTTCCGGCGGAATGGATAGGCGATGGGGATTATCCAGCATGGAACCCGACTGGCGATAAGATCCTCACCACGATACCAGCGCCTAACGAGATGTATTTAACAATCTATTCTCTCGAGGGCCAGCTTATCCAACCGTTAACACCGTTCCCAATGAATCTGCGTGGCTTAATCTGGGCAAACCTGCAGATGCCTGCTTCGCTACCAAACCATTTTGAAAGAGCCGCGCAATTCACGCCGGCCCCACTGTGGGCGGCTAGTGGTGAGCCTTTATCGGAAGGTCCGGATGACAGATGGACGGTTGTCGATCTGTCCGGTGTGCAGGCTCCCTATCCGCAATTACATGATCTGGCCGACGAAGCCTTTGTCGCGTTGCGGGAACGTGTGATACAGGAGGCCGGCTGGGATGCGCTGGCCAGCTTGGAAAGCGCTTTCGTTCCACTGACCACATCACTGGATCCCGGATTCGAACAGGATTGGTTATATACAGGACGCGCTTTCGCAATTAACTCACTGATGACCAATGCAGGCTGGATGGTGGCTGTGCGCGAAGACATTGGTGCGCAAACCTATTGGCGACTGTATCTGCGCACACAATTGCAGGACGGTTCTCTGGGCGAACCGCTGCACGATACACCCTGGGACTTATCCGCGCGCTATGACCTTGACCCCAAAGTTTATGAGCAGGGCGGTAAATACAGCAGTGTGCCACCCGGCTATTGGACCGATGTCACATCGCTGGCACGGCAATATGGCTGGCAGCGTGTGCCAGCGCTACCAAATTGGCGTACATTCTATCGCGGCGCGCGCTTCACCGAATTTGCACTCACCGATGGTATAGATTTTTATTCTGCGATGCTTCAGCTTTATCCACCCGAAATATTGCTCACCCCAACTCGATTGCTAGCGCCTACGAACACGCCCACACGTACGGCCACAGCTACACGCACAGCAACGAACACACGTACGCCGCGCCCTACGCGTACAGCCACACCCACCCGCACGGCGACACCAACGCGCACACCCAGCATCACACCAACACTCCTAAATACGCTGACTCCAACGGAAACTCCAACCCCTGTTGTCCCATGAAGAAGATAACATTCCAGCGTGGGAGCTCGCTACTATCTCCCATCATCAGACGGATGGCCTGTAAAACCGTGATCCTGTTCGTTTTTCTCGTTGCGGCCTGCGCGCCAGCCACTCCAACAAGCCTGGAAGTGCATCAAACTTCAACGGCGGTCATTGCCGGAGAAACGCCGATCCAGGTGGCGGCTGGGTCGGAAGCGACGCCGCGTCCCACGATTGTGCCCTTCCGCTTCTTCCTCCCCACGCCGGGAGCAGAACCTGTTTCGGGATGGCGTCCGCCTCTTTACCCTGTGCCGTGGGCTGTTTCGGCTTACGATCACTTCTATTTCGCCCGACCCATCGCGGCAGACAATGTGAACTGGCCGTTGGCTGAGTATCGGTATGGAGGTGTGTTTTTTGCACCAAATATCGTCCACACCGGCGTCGATATTGACGCCGCGGAAGGAACGCCGATCCTTGCCGCAGGTCCCGGCACGGTAATTTCGGCGAATTGGGGTCTATACACCGGAGCCGAGGGCAATGAGAATGATCCGTATGGAAAAGCGGTGGTCATCAAACATGATTTCGGTTACAAGGGCGAAACTCTATACACAACCTACGCTCACATGAGCGAGATCATTGCGGTCGCTGGTCAGCATATTGAAACCGGAGATGTAATTGGGCTGGTCGGTGACACTGGCGTAACTACCGGCCCCCACTTGCATTTTGAAGTACGCATGGGGCCAAATACATTCTTCAGAACCTACAACCCCGAATTATGGATGGCCCCCCCTCAGGGCTGGGGCGTCTTGGTTGGAAGACTGACAGGCGAAAAGGGCGAGATACTATATCAGTTCCCTGTGGATGTGCTTCCACTTCCCTCCGAAAGGCCGATACGTACAGTGTTCACCTATGCAAAAGGCGCGGCCAACTCAGATCCTTATTATCAGGAAAATATGGTTCTAAGCGACCTACCCGCCGGCATCTACAAAATCCTCATCAACTATCTGGACAAGGATGTTCAGTTTTTTGTGGAGATTTTTCCTGGTCAGGTCACGTACTTCACGTTTACAGATAAGCATGGATTCCAGACCGTTACGCCACCCGCGCCGACGTTGGATTTTCTGCCTGTCACACCGACAGCAACAGCAACGGTGAAACCGTGAGGCTTAAAACAGCCGAATCAGATTTTCACAAACTGCATTTAATGAGATATTTGCCGATTCGAAATCGTGGATGTTGATTCACGAAAAACCAGCCGCCTCAAATGAGCCGGCTGGAGGTGTTCAAGGCTATGAAGACTTCTTCGCTTTGGCAGTCGTTTTCTTTTTCACTGCCAATGGGCTCGCGTCGGACTTCTTCTTTTTGGTCGTTACTTTACCATTCACTCGAGAAACTTTTTTCGCGCGGGGTGCTTCCACATCCTGCTCTTCAATAATTTCCTCTGGTTTTTCCTCCGGCTTGGGCTGGGTGGAAATTTTGTATTCCTCTTCCCAATTCTCAGCAGCGCGAAGATTGATGGCCCGGTATCGGGCCATCAACATAATCGCGCCGGCAATTGCCATCAACGACGCTACGATCGCAGAATAGCTGATGCCCAATCCTTCAATCTTAGGTTGGTCAGGTCGGAAGAATTCGATCCATGTGCGTCCAACACCTGCCAACACCAGCCAGCCTGCAAAGACCGTGCCTGGCTTTAATTCTTTTTCGTAACGGCGCGAGAGCCACAGCAGGAAACCGGCCGCGGCGAAGTTCCAGAGCATCTCGTAGGCAAATGTCGGGTGGAATCGTGTGGTCTCGATGTAAGTCAGGATCTCCTGGTTCGAGCGACCCTGCATTTCAATGGGTATCTGGTAGGAATTCTCAGGGAAAATTTTCAGTCCCCATGGAAGCGTCGTCGGAGGACCAAATAACTCCTGGTTGACAAAGTTGCCAAGCCTTCCAATACCTTGACCTACGAGCGCAGCAGGTCCTATGGCATCCAAAAAGAGCCAGGGATCAAGTTTGTTCCTGTTCAGGTAGATCAGGAGCGCGGCCGCGCCAAATAAAAAGGCGCCAAAAATGTGCAAGCCGCCATTCCAAACCCTGAAAATCTCTGCGGGGTTGTTGCTAAAGCGCGTGTCGCCGCCCAACGTGGCATTGAGCACATACCATAGCCGGGCGCCAATCACCCCCGGAATTAACACCCAAATCGCTGCATCCCAGATCAGTTCGCCGTTCTCACCGCGCCGCTTTAATTCGCGTTCAACCATCCATGAACCGACCAGAAAACCAGTCATCAAGATCACACCGTACCAGTGTACAGGCCAATTCACGTAGGGGATTGTAAATATGATAGGGTCTATCATGAACACCTCAGTGGGGAAAGTTTTTTGAATTATACTGCCTACCGGTTCGAACTCAACGTCAAGTTACAAGATAGGTTCTTTTTGGATGCACACCGAGGTAAATTCATTTTCAACTATGTTTTCCCAGGATAAGGACAAGAGGACCCATATCAAACAGACAGTCAATTTTGTTCAGGTAAACAAAATTCTCGAAAATAGTGTGGTCAGCCAGGCAAATCAATCTCAACGCGCCCTGCTCTCAAATTTGAAAGTTCGGCTCGAAAAGAAATGAACTGCTTGCATTGACCTTCTGAACATGCTATAATATTCGAAATTCCCCGCTTCCTTGACATCCCCAAGTGCGTTATCCGTTTGCATGGCGATTCAACCTGCACGGGTGGCGCTTGATACGAACTTGAACGTAGACCCAAATTCACCGACAACCTAAGGGACTCTCCCAGACCAACCCGCCAAGGGGCTATACTGGTTTGGCTGACATTTCATCCATCACATCACTACACGAGAAAACATATGAAAATACTTGAACTTGAGAACGAACCTCTTTCAAAACTGCGCGGCATGGCGAAAACGCTGAACATTCCCAACTCCAACCGCCTCAAGAAAGAGACGCTTGCCATGATGATTCGGGAGGCGGAGGCTCAGAAGGAAGGCATCGAACTGCGCGGCGGCATCCTTGAGATTATGAGCGAGGGCATTGGTTTCCTGCGAGCAACCAATTACCGGATTAGCGACCAGGATGTCTACGTCTCGCAAGCCCAGCTTCGCCGTCATGATCTACGAGCAGGCGATCTGGTTATTGGTCAGGTCCGGCCGCCGCGTGAGAGTGAACGGCATTTCGGGCTGCTGAAGGTGGAATCGATCAACGGCCAGGATATTGAAGAGGCCGGACGCAGACCGAATTTCGAAAACCTGACGCCCATTTTTCCCGATAAGCGCTTCGACCTGGAAACTGACCACGATACGCTCGCTCCACGGTTGATCAACCTTATTGCTCCCATTGGCCGTGGACAACGCGGTTTGATCGTATCACCTCCCAAGGCGGGAAAAACCACAATTCTCAAGCAGATTGCCAACTCGATTTCAACCAAATATCCGGATGTTCATTTGATCGTAGCGCTCATCGGGGAACGCCCTGAGGAAGTCACCGATATGGACCGCTCAGTAGATGCCGAAGTGGTTGCCTCCACATTTGACGAACCGGTCACATCACACGTGCGCACCGCGGAACTCGCCTTAGAGCGCGCTAAGAGACTGGTGGAAATTGGCCGCCACGTGGTAATCTTGATGGACTCGATCACGCGCCTCGCGCGGGCATACAACCTGGTGGTAAACCCTTCCGGGCGCACGCTGTCCGGCGGTATGGATCCTTCCGCTTTGTACCCGCCCAAACGTTTCTTTGGTGCCGCGCGTAATCTTGAAGAAGGCGGATCGTTGACGATAATTGCGACCTGTCTCGTAGATACGGGTTCGCGTTTGGATGATGTGGTATATGAAGAGTTTAAAGGCACCGGCAATATGGAACTTCATCTCTCGCGCAAGTTGCAGGAGCGCCGACTCTTCCCTGCTGTGGATATCGAACGCTCGTCTACACGCCGCGAAGACCTGCTGCTGGGTCCGGATCTGTTGCAACGTGTCTGGCTGATGCGCCGTATGTACATTCAAATGACCACTCAACAGCCCCAAGGCGCAGGCATGGATCCGGCCGTGGCGACAGAAGCGATCATCACACGCCTGGACCGTGCCCGCAATAATCAGGAATTTCTGGAAAACCTTGGACGAGAGGATTAGAAAACAAGTATCCATTGCGCAACCTATGGTCAGTTTATCGTGATCGTTGGAATTATGCGGTGAACGTATCCTGATTGCAATCAAGTGTCAGCATTGTATGGAAAAGGTCAAAACATTTTTCAGCAACAATAAACTCACGATTGGCAGTTGGGGGCTTACCTTCGTCCTGGTGACAGGCATAGTTTTCGGCGGTATGGCCTGGAAGCAATCCACCACCACGGTGACAGCATTGCAGCCTCAGCCCACCACAGCCCCAGATGAGAAACAGCCAGAGGTGGCTATGCCCGCCTTGGGTGGATCCGTAGCGTTTTTGTCCATAGGGAGAAATATTCAGTTGAAGACCAACATCCCGGCAGATAAGCCTCGATACCAGCCCGAGGAGTATCGTGTTGTACGCGGCGACTCTATCTTTGCGATTGCTGAGTCCTTCAAACTTAAGCCCGAGACTGTCTTGTGGGCCAACTACGATGTTTTGCAGGACGATCCACATAGCCTTAAGCCCGGGCAGGTATTATCAATTCCCCCAACCGATGGCATCTATTATCAATGGGAAGAAAATGATACACTCGACAAAGTCTCCAATGAATTCAGCGCAAATATTGATGATATTTTGAACTACCCTGGAAACAGCATCGACCTTTCAGATCCGAAGATCGATTCAGGTTCATGGGTGATGATTCCTGGTGGACAACGTGAATTTGTGCAATGGATTGTTCCCACGATTGCGCGCGGTGCCTCGGGCACTTCGCCGACAAGTCAGAGTGCCTGTCCCGGTGGAGCTATTGGAGGGGGTGGATTCGCCTGGCCGGCCGATTCTCATTCCCTATCAGGGAATGATTACTGGTCAGGACACCTTGGCATCGATATCGCTGCAGGGGAGGGTGCGCCTGTATATGCCGCAGATAGTGGTGTAGTCACCATGGCGACGGGCGGCTATAATTATGGCTATGGTAATGTGATCCAGATCGATCACGGCAATGGTTATTCAACTCTTTATGCGCACTTGAGCACCATTGGTGTGGGCGTGTGCGCCAGCGTTGGTTCCGGTCAATGGATTGGCGCCTCTGGCAGCACTGGCAACTCACAAGGCGCACACCTGCATTTCGAAGTACGGCAGAACGGGGGCTTTATCAACCCCTGGTTTGTGTTACCATAGAATTCCATGGATCAACAGGACCTCATTCAAACACTTTCCGATCTGCCAGTAGGGGATGTTCGCTATTTCAGTTCCATAGGGTCCACCAACGATGAAGCCATAGCATGGGCGGCCAAAGATGTACCGGATCTTTCCATAATAATTGCAGATGAGCAGACCGCTGGCCGTGGCCGCCTGGACCGTCCCTGGTTCACTCCCCCCGCTACTGCCCTGGCCTTCAGTTTGATTCTGCGGCCCAGAGCAGATGAAATGCCACATCTTTCCCGCATTGTGGGTTTGGCCGCGTTGTCGCTGATTGACGCCTTCGGGAAATTGGGATTGGCACCGCAAATCAAGTGGCCCAACGACATCCTGTTGAATGGCCGCAAGGTGGCTGGCATTCTGATTGAATTAACCTGGGCTGGCGAAGATGTGGACTGTGTTGTCATCGGTATTGGAGTCAATGTTGCCAAAGGTGCCACACCAGCCACCGATGTGCTGCGCTTTCCAGCAATTAGCCTGGAACATGTACTCGGTGAAGTACCGGATCGAACCAGGTTACTGCACGATATTCTTATATCGTTCCTAGCTCTGCGCCCGCACATGCATACTTATTCGTTCATGGACTCCTGGGAAAAGTCCCTTGCTTACTACGGCCTGGAGGTCCGCGCAGAAATGGGCGGCGATCAGGTCGTTATAGGCAAAGTCATTGGGCTGGAAACAGACGGTAGCCTGAAAATTCTCGTTGAGAATGGCAAGATCGTAACAGTACGATTTGGGGATGTGCGTCTGCGCCTCTTCGCATGATATACTCTGCCGCGAGGTACAATTATGTTTGATAATTTGCGTGAATCTGCTGATTCATCCTTCTACGAAGAGGAACCGAATGATCTCTATAAAGATCCTGCCCCCAGCCGCCAGGCTGCTTCGATGCCCCGTCGTCGCCGCAGCAACAGCAACTTCCTGGGTATGACAGCGCAACAGCGGTTTATTCTCTCGTTTATGTTTATGCTCACGGTCTGCATCATGGGCACATTGGCCATGTTCCTGTTGGGCAAAATGTCTTTCTAATACGATCTAGAATCAAATACAAAATAGCGACCACGTCTTTCGGTGGCCGCTATTTTGTTTAAAAAAGACGTGCCGCAATCCAACACGGATTTGCTGCGCAGATGAACGGGAGGAGGCTTATGTTAAATCAACTGCGGTTGAGGCTCCACATTCTCATCCTCGGTAACCTGTGCCCCCGCCCGCTTCAGATCCTCGGCCGCGATACGGGCAACCGATGCCACATAATCGCCATCCTGCGGCTTGATGAGATGCACGCCTTTCGTGGCTCGTCCAGCCTGTTTGACATCTTTGTTCTTGATGCGGATGGCCACACCATTGGAAGTAATGATGGTCAAATCATCGGCCTTTTGCACGACTCGCGCAGAGACGATCTTGCCGATTTCCTTCAGCGCCTTCTGGTCAATTGTGGCGATCCCTCCCGTCGCGCGTCCCTTCGCACTATACTCTTTCAACGGAGTTTGTTTGCCGTAACCCGTGGAGGTGACAACCAGCAATGAACCGTCCTGTTCAACCACGTCCATGCTTGTGACTGCATCATCCTTCTTAAGTTTGATGGCCGCAACACCCGCAGCCTGGCGTCCCATCGAGCGAATTTTGTTTTCGTTGAACCGCAACGCCTGTCCATTTTCGGTGACGAAGATCACCTCGTCATTTCCATTGGTGATACGCGCCCAGCCTAATTGGTCGCCTTCATCCAACGACATAGCAATCAGACCAGAGGGGCGTACGGCTGCGAATTCTTCCAGGACCACGCGTTTGACTCTGCCGCGCGCAGTGGCCAGGACACAATAGCCATGGGCCGAGAAATTCGAGACCGCGATCGCGGCTGTCACCTTTTCCGTCGCATCCAGTGACAGGATGTTGACCAGGGGGATGCCTCTGGCGGTGCGGTCTGCATCCGGTATCTGATAAACCCTCTCACTATAGACCTTGCCTTTATCCGAGAAGAAAAGCATAGTATCGAGACTGCGGGCTGGAATCAGCGCGACAACTTCATCCTCATCCTTGGTGGTATGACCCAAAACGCCGCGTCCACCGCGACTCTGCGCGCGGAAAGCAGTAGCTGCCACGCGCTTAATATAGCCGCGCTCAGTGAGACTGATCAGCACCGCCTCATCCTGGACAAGGTCTTCATCGCTCAAGGATTCCGTGGCTTCGCTCGCGATTCTGGTGCGGCGATCATCGCCATATTTCTCGGCCAGGTCTCGCATATCGTCCTGAATCAGAGCCAGGATCTTTTTGGGGCTTGCCAGCAAATCTTCCAAATAGGCTATCTGCTGAGTGACCTGCTTGTGTTCCTCTTCGATCTTCCAGCGCTCCAGGGCAGCCAAACGGCGCAATTGCATATCCAGAATGGCCTGCGCCTGAAGCTCGCTCAACTTGAAATGTTGGATCAGGTTTGCCTTGGCCTCATCGGCATCCTGTGATTCACGGATGGTCTTGATCACCGCGTCCAGATTGGCGAGGGCGATCAGATATCCATCCAGGATGTGTAAACGAGCCCGGGCTTTTGCCAGCTCAAAATTCGTACGGCGAACGATGACTGTCTGACGGTGTTCGAGGAATATCTGCAAGGCACGTTTAAGCGGCAGGGTACGCGGTTCGCCATCCACGAGTGCCAGCATCTGCACAGCAAAGGTAGACTGTAGGGCCGTATATTTATATAGTTGATTTAAGACCTTCTTGGGTTGCGCACCGCGTTTAAGTTCGATCACAATGCTCATACCGCGCTGATCTGATTCGTCGCGCAGGTCGGAAATCTGGTCAATCCTATCCTCACGCACAAGTTCAGCAATCCTCTCAATGAGGCTGGATTTGTTGACCTGATATGGGATTTCGGTGATCACAATCTCGTGCCGGCCACCCTTCGCCTCTTCGATGTGCGCCATACCTCGCACCACCAGACGGCCCCTCCCCGTGCCATAATCGGACTCGATGCCTTCACGTCCGACAATGATGCCGCCGGTTGGGAAGTCGGGCCCCGAGACGCGTTTCATCAACTCTTCGAGGGCAATGTCATCCATCCGTTCGTAGTTGTCAATTAAATAGATGATGGCATCTGTCAGTTCACGCAGATTGTGGGGCGGGATGTTGGTTGCCATGCCCACTGCGATGCCAGAGGCGCCATTGAGAAGCATGTTCGGCACGCGGGAAGGCAGGACCAGCGGTTCCTCCAGCGATTCATCGAAATTAGGGCCAAAATCAACTGTGTCCTTTTCGAGATCTGCCAGAAGTTCCTCGGCCAGCTTTTGCAGACGCGCTTCCGTATAACGCATCGCAGCGGGAGCGTCACCGTCTACCGAGCCAAAGTTGCCTTGTCCATCCACCAGCAAGTAGCGCATGGAAAAATCCTGCGCCATGCGTGCCATCGTCTCATAGACCGCTGCGTCGCCGTGGGGATGATATTTGCCCAACACTTCACCTACGATACGGGCGGACTTCTTATAGGAGGAATTCGAGCGGATGCCTAATTCCTGCATGGCATACAGAATGCGCCGATGGACCGGTTTCAGACCATCACGCGCGTCGGGCAGGGCGCGTGCCACGATCACGCTCATGGCATAATCGAGAAAGGCAGAACGCACCTGGGCGTCTATATCGACGTTCTCGACATTTCCAGCATTTCCATTTCGCTTATTGTCTTCGACCATGATTTTCCCTTACAGATTTTTGAAAGTTATATCAACAAAAAATTTTATCTTGGTATTACGCTGGTTCACGGGTGTGGCATTCACAAACACAACATAAAAACGGGGAGCAGGCATAAAAAAGACACGAAGAACGAGACTCTGTGGCTCCGCGTCTTAACTAATGAAGAATTCACCTGATTTACTCTAATTATACCACCTCCCTGCAGGGGCCGCCCGCCTGTATACGGCCCGTTTTCAGCCTAAAAACAGGCATTTTTGGCGAAATCAATTGGCTTGGTCTTGAGAACCCAGCCATTGTCGAAATTCCTACAATGAAAAACAAAAACCCGCCGGAGGCGAGTCTGTTTGGTGTGCCGAAGGAGGGACTTGAACCCTCATGAGATTGCTCTCACTACGCCCTGAACGTAGCGCGTCTGCCAGTTCCGCCACTTCGGCTTGCGATGCTTGGCATCGATAGCGCCTGAATTTTATCTCAAAGATGAGTTTTGTCAACGTGAATTGATGACGCAACGCTTCGTTTAGATCAGCGTATATGTTTGCGGAACAAAAAAATCTTGCGTGGCGTCCAACGTATAGGATTTATGGTGTGAGATACTCGGATTTTCAGTACTCTTAGGGGATATAACTTTTCAAATCATTAGCGGTTAAATAGATATATGAGAAAGGAGGCACCTATGTTCGTTGTCGCCGTCACCATCTGCTTGCTCCTGTTTGTGGCCCTGTTTGGCGCAAACTGGCTCATCGCGAATATTGACTCGGATGAGTTGAGCAGCATGGGTATCGAGAAGAAATCATGAAAGAAGATACCCAATTTCTCTAGCCCGATGCGGAACATCACGCGTCGGGCTTTTTGTTTGGGTTTAATGTAGGGCGGGAGAGGGACAGGTAACGGATGAGGCAACTCATCCAGAAGTGTATAATGAAGAAAAATCCAATCGAGGACTATCCGAATGAATTTTTCTCTCTCGCAGGAACATCAAATGGCGCAAAAAATGGTACGTGATTTTGCGCAAAAGGAAATCACCCCCGTCATCAAAGAACATGATCGCAGGCAGGAACCTATCCCCTTTGCGCTCAAGCGCATGGGCGAACTCGGCATTTTAGGCATTTGTTTTCCGGTTCGGTATGGTGGTGCGGGCATGGATTTCATTTCGTGGGGTCTGGCGTGTGAGGAACTCGAAGCGGTGGATACAAGCCTGCGCGTGGCGATGTCGGTGCATACGGGCTTGTGTTCGATGAGCATCTTCCAATGGGGCAATGCAGAACAGAAGGAAAAATTCTTGAAGCCGCTGGCGAGTGGCCAAAAGATCGGGTGCGGCGCGTTCACAGAGCCAGGCATGGGATCAGATGTGGCCGCCATGTCCACCAACGCAAAACGGGATGGGGACTATTACATCTTCAACGGCGAAAAGATGTGGATTTCCCTCGCCTCCAAAGCGGACCTGGCGCTAGTTACCGTCAAAACGAACGCTGCCTCCCGAAAGCCTTCTGACGGGTTATCGTCCTTTATCGTGGATTTACACAGCGAAGGAATTAAACGCGGCGACCTGCACGGCAAACTCGGTGTGCGTGCCGGCGCGACAGGCTGGATTTCGTTCACGGATGTAAAAGTGCCGGTGGCGAACCGGCTGGGTGAAGAAGGTGAAGGATTCAAAATCACGATGAGCGGCTTCGACCACGGGCGATACACGGTCGCCTCTGGCGCGACGGGTATTATCCGAGCCTGCCTGGATGCCAGTGTAAAATACGCAAAAACACGTAACACCTTTGGCACAGCCATTGCAGAGCACCAGTTAATCCAGGAGAAAATTGCCAAGATGTCACAGGATTATGAGATCGCGCGCCTGTTGTACATGCAAGTGGGCTGGCTGAAGAACGAAGGCAGGCGACCAACACGCGAGACATCTTTCGCGAAGAAATTCGCCACGGAAGCCTCCTTCAGCGCGGCCAACGAAGCGATTCAAATCCATGGCGCGTATGGATATAGTGACGAATACGACGTGGAACGCTATCTGCGTAACTCCAAAGGCGCGATGATCTACGAAGGTAGTTCAGAGATTCAAACCCTGATCCAGGCGGGCTATGCTCTGGGCGAACGGGTGGATAAACCTCTGCGCTGTGAAACACCCGCCTATGATGAAGCCTTCTGGCACGGATAAAGTGAAGTTGTGCCAACACAACAGTAATGGAGGAGAGAGTGTATGGACGCAAACAAACGCGTCGACCTGCTCAAAGATGAGTATGTCATGTTACAGCACTTCTATGAAGACATTGACCAGAAGGGCCTGAATATCAAGAACTGGTCAATCACCGTGGCCCTGGCCTCCGTGGGGGCGGGATTTATTTATCACAAGAATGTTTTCCTGCTGGGCATGGGAACTGCCATCATCTTTTGGATTTTGGAGGCGTACTGGCGCGGCCTGTCCTATTTTTTCGTGGTGCGCATCAAGGATATCGAAGCTGCCTTCGCGAACGAAACACAAGATAAAGAGACACCATTACAAGTCTACGCAACCTGGGAACGTGCATTTGAAAAAAAGAAGGATCAAACGTTGCGTTACATGTTCAAGTTTTCATCGCTGCTCCCTCACGTGGCCATTGCGCTCATCAACCTGCTTTTATATTTTTTCGGTGGCAGTCTGCTCCCAAGCAAGTAAAACAAATGCATAGCGAAACGATCGGAGACTCGCTGGCACAAGATGGATAACGCCACCCTACTGATCACCGTTAGTCTTTCGATCTGTATTGTCGTGTTCGGCGGGCTGGCAGTCGTTGGAGCGCTCTATGGAATCCTCGTGTGGTATCCGCGGTATCAGCAGAAAAAAGTAGACGCCATCAAAGCATCTGGCAGGCAGGGTGAAGCGACCATCATCCGCTTGCCAGATCATGATCTGG
>Ga0075418_10004947_pt1 | contig 15115 bp, 8 predicted proteins | sample SoiMetdeltSBSDD2_FD_81776 | JGI IMG/M metagenome (GOLD analysis project Ga0075418, IMG submission 81776) | Bulk soil microbial communities from a Populus tree surrounding site in Tennessee, USA - Soil MetaG P. deltoides SBSDD2 | ecosystem: Environmental > Terrestrial > Soil > Tree plantation...
GCTCAACACCGCTGGCGAGGCTGGAAAGATCGGGGAAGACAAACGACTGCCAGTAGGTTTGCCCGACCCGCAGCGTGCGTCCGGAGTTGCGCGCGCCGACTCGGATCAGGACACCGTCACGGACCGGCACCGCAATCGGGTCCACGACCGCGACCAGGTTGGTGCGGGGGGGCGTCGGAACGAGGTTGGAATTGGCGGGTGCTTTTGCCGACACCGACGCCGACGCCGACGGCGACGGCGACGGCGAGGCTGAGGGCGACGGCGAGACGGATGAGGTGGGATCAGCGCCGGCGCCCAGCGCAAGGTCGGTCGGGGCGACCGCGACCGCGGGACCGATCGCGGCGAGAGCAATCAGTACCGCCCACAGGTGGCTTTTCATCCGGTTCCTCCTCGAAGATCCGCGTTGGCCACTATCGCGAGGTGGCCGCAGCGGACGGGGCTTGTCTGTCCATGACACCGACAAGTACAAGATCAGGTTGTGACGTGGCGCCGAAATATGAAGCGACCTTCCACCCGCACTCTTTACAGAAAGGTAACTACCTGGATATGTTTTCGGACACAACAAATCGTCCCCGTCCCTTACCTTCCCGAAGAAGGAACCGCCATGACACCGCAAAGACGGCGCATAGGCTTGCTGGCTGGCGCCTGTGCGGCGACGCTTGTCTCAGCCGGCGTCTTGAGCCTGGGTAGTTTTCAAGCTCAGGCCTCGCACTTGCCGTATCACGATCCCTCGCTTCCCGTGGCGACCCGCGTCGCTGACCTCTTGTCCCGCATGAGCCTGGACGAGAAGCTGGGCCAGATGACCCAGGCCGAGCGGACAGCGGTCACCAACGCCGACATCACCAACTTCCGGCTTGGCTCGCTGCTTTCCGGCGGGGGATCCGCACCCAGCCCCAACAACGCGACGTCCTGGGCGAACATGTACGACGGCTTCCAGAACGCCGCTTTGGCGACGCCCCTTGGCATCCCACTCATCTACGGTGCGGATGCGGTACACGGGCACAACAACGTCGTTGGCGCCACCATCTTCCCGCACAACATCGGCCTGGGTGCCACCCGCGACCCGGTGCTGGTGCAAAACATCGGCCGCGCCACGGCCGAAGAGGTCTCCGGCACGGGCATCGACTGGGACTTCGCGCCCTGCCTGTGCGTGGCGCGCAACGACCGCTGGGGCCGCACCTATGAGTCGTTCGGGGAAAAGCCCGAGCTGCCCACGCAGATGGCCACGATAATCACGGGCCTGCAAGGGTCCTCGCTGAACGGGCCCGCCTCGGTGATGGCCACCGCGAAACACTACGTAGGCGATGGCGGCACCACCAACGGCACCGACCAAGGCAACACCCAGCTGACCGAGGCCGAGTTGCGGGCCATCCACCTGCCTCCGTTCCAGGAGGCGGTCCGGCGCAACGTCGGCTCGGTGATGATCTCGTACAACTCGTGGAACGGCGTGAAGCTGCACGGCCACCAGTTCCTGATCTCCACTGTCCTCAAAGGAGAGTTGGGCTTTTCCGGTTTCGTCGTCTCCGACTGGAACGGCATCGACCAGATCGACGGCGCCGGCGGCTTCACCGCCGCCGAGGTGCGCACGGCCATCAACGCCGGCATCGACATGGTCATGGTGCCCAACGATTGGCGCAACTTCATCTCCTTGCTGCGCACCGAGGTACAGGCCGGCCGGGTCACGATGGCCCGCATCGACGACGCCAACCGGCGCATCCTGACCAAGAAGATCGAGCTGGGACTGTTCGAGCGGCCGCTGACCGACCGCACCTACACATCCACTGTGGGCAATGCGGCGCACCGTAGCCTTGCCCGCCAAGCGGTCGCGAAGTCGCAGGTGCTGCTCAAGAACGCGGGCAACGTGCTTCCCCTGGCCACCGCCAACAACCGCATCTTCGTGGCCGGCAAGAACGCCGACAACATCGGGTTCCAAAGCGGCGGCTGGACCATCTCCTGGCAAGGCAGCGGCGGGAACACGACGCCGGGAACCACGATCCTGCAAGGCATCCGTAACACGGTCGCCTCGTCCACGACGGTCACCTTCAACCAGACCGGCGCGGGCATCGACTCCAGTTACCGGGTGGCGATCGCCGTGGTCGGGGAAACGCCGTACGCGGAAGGAGCCGGCGACCGGCCCAGCGGCATGGGTCTGGACACCGCGGACCTCAACACCATCAACACATTAAGAGCTTCGGGGGTACCGGTTGTGGTGGTCCTGGTGTCCGGACGCCCGCTGGACATCGCCTCCCAACTGCCTAACTGGAACGCACTTGTGGCGGCCTGGTTGCCGGGCACCGAAGGTCAAGGCGTGGCTGATGTCTTGTTCAACGTGGTCTCCCCCACCGGCAAGCTGCCCATGACCTGGATGAACAGCGCCTCGCAGCAACCTATCAACGACGGCGACGGCAAAGCGGCGTTGTTCCCCTATGGATTCGGGCTCAGCTACGGTGCGCCGCAGCCTCCTCGGAGCGCGTTCACCCTGATCCAGGCGGAAAGCTACGACGCGCAGTCCGGTACCCAGGTGGAGACCACCACCGACACCGGTGGCGGGCAGAACGTAGGCTTCATCGCGCCGGGTGACTGGCTGGCCTACGATCTCGACTTCGGCACCGCGTCACCGGGCACGGTGACCACACGGATCGCTTCCGGCGCCACCGCGAGCGGCACGATCCAGTACCGGCTGGACAGCACCACCGGACCGATCGTGGCCAGCGTCCCGGTAAGCAACACCGGCGGCTGGCAGAGCTGGACTACCAACACCACAACCCTTTCCGGGTCGGCCACCGGTGTGCACCGCCTGTTCATGACCTTCACGGGTACCGGCGGCGACTTCGTCAACATCAACCACTTCCAGTTCCAGACCGGCGGCCAGCTGCCCAACGCCTACAACGTGCGGCAGGCCGAGTCGTTCAGCTCCCAGTCCGGCACCATGCTGGAGACCACAAGCGACACCGGCGGCGGGCAGAACGTGGGCTGGATCGCGCCGGGCGACTGGCTTGCCTACTCCAATATGGACTTCGGCTCCACCTCAGCGGTCAGGGTGCTGACCCGAATCGCGTCGGGTGCCACCGCGAGCGGCACGATCCAGTACCGGCTGGACAGCACGACGGGACCCATCATCGCCAGCGTTAACGTCAGCAACACCGGCGGCTGGCAGAGCTGGACTACCAACACCACGACGCTGTCCGGCTCAGCCACCGGGGTGCACACCGTATTCATCACCTTCACCGGCACCGGTGGCGACTTCACCAACATCAACTGGTTCCAGTTCCAACGCTAGCCATCCTTGCCCAAACAGGGCCCGGTACTTAGGTACCGGGCCCTGGTAGCGCTCGCCTGACCGCGATCTGGCCTGGCGCGACGGGCCGGGCGTGTCGCGGGGGGGGTTCCCATTTCGCGCTGGTGAAAACTCTGCACACCTCCGCCAGGGTGGGCAGATTTGTGCCCAAGAAGATAAGGGCTACCCCCGCTTGCTTCCGACACGACCGTCCAAATTGGCCGAATTGGCCGAATTGGCCGAGCAGCCACCGCGTTAGGCGTTGGGGCGCTGGAATCCCGTGACCAGCAGGCCTTCACGGCAGTTGGTCCCGGACGTGTTCGGCAGCTGCGGCCCGGCCGTGACGCAGGTGATACGGATGAAGATGGACTGGTCGCCGGTGATCTCGATCGGTGACAGCAGGTGGAACTCGTCGTTGCGGAAGTTCTTCAGCTGGTACACATAGATCGGTGAGCCGTTGACCACGATGTCCAGCCGGCCCTCGTCGCCCTGGGGATTCTGGACGAAAAAGTCGGTGAGCACCAACGTGTTCCCGGTCGGTGCCCGCAGCTGCGAGCTTGACCTGGTGGTGTTCGCGTTGACCGGTCCGCTGACCTCGAGGCGGAAGCGCAGCGGCGTGGTGACCTTCACCGGGGGTGCCGGCGTGACCGGTGGGCCGGCCGTGGGCGTGGGTGACGGGCTGGGTGATTCCGGCGTGCCGGTCGTGGCGGCCGTGCCGTTCGTGCCAGCGGCGGCGGACGTGTTTCGTTGTGCGCCACCGGTTTGCTCTTTGACCGCCTCCTGGGCCGCCGAGCTGATCGCTCCCTTGATCGGGCCGAGCCATAGGGCCACCGCGCCAAGTGCCAACAGGACCAAGGCGGCCAGGGCGCGGATCGCGCCGCGCGAGAGGACCGGCTGCTGAACGGTTGCCCCGTCGAGGGCGATCGGTGGACCGTCGGGGGTCTGGACCACGACGCGGAAGCGACGGGTTTCCGGTTGCCCGCGCCACAAACGCTTGCGGTGTTTGACGTTGATGGTGGCGAACCTGGCCTGATCCGATCCGACGTCGAAGACGGCGGGTAGGGCGGTGATGACCATCAGATCGTCCGGATCGGACGCCTGCACCTCGACCTGAGTCGGCACGTTGCCACGGTTGTCGACCGCCAGTTCGTGGCGGGCTCGCTTGCGCCCGACCGAGGTCTGCGGGCGCAGTTCGGCGACCGTGTCGGTGAACGGCACGACCTCCACCACGCCTTCGGGTACGACGCCCAGCTCGGGATGGTGCGACGGTGCCACCCGCACGCCGAAGGGAATCTCTCCGACCTGCACACCGGGCGTGCGCGGCGGATGGAAGACGATGGACACGACCGCCGTGTCTCCTGGAACCAGGGACACGTTAGACGGCTGGACGATTGCCCAGCCCGAGCCGGGACCCACGACGTCGAGCTGATACGACTCGACGATCTGGCCCTCGTTACGGATCTCCAACTGGCACACGGCCTCCGTTCCCGGCATGACCTGAACCCGGTTCGTCAGCAGCGTCGCGACTGTCGTCATGACCGTTGACGGTATTGACGCCCGTGGACCTTGAAACTGTCCGATTGGGAACGCTTGGGGGCAGAGTCGTGGGCGCGTTAAGTCCTTGTTGACTGGGCGATTGGATGCCCCAACCATGCTGCCTTAGGGATGTTTCAGAAAGCTGGGGGGAAAAATGCGACGATTACTGGTATACCTGTACACCAACGATCCTATCTCCCGGGCCGGGATCGCCAGCCAACTGCGACCGCAACCGCGGGTGCGAGTCGTCGACGAGGACGAGATCGGTCAGGCCGAGGTCACGGTCGTGGTCACCGAGATGGTTGACGAGCGAACCATGCGCTCACTGCGCTCGCTTCGCACCAACGGAGGCGGCCCGGTGGTACTCATCGCCTCCACGATCGACGACGCCGCGCTCATCTCCGCGGTAGAAGCCGGGGTGGCCGGTCTTGTACGCCGAAGTGAGGCCACGGCGGAGCGGCTGGTCGCGGTCATCGAGTCGGCCGCCGCGGGTGAAGGGGTGGTCCCGCCGGATCTGCTCGGCCGGCTGCTGCACCAGGTGGGTCAGGTGCAGCGCACCGTCCTCGGGCCGCGCGGCCTGGCCTTCGCGGGGCTGGCCGAACGGGAGGTCGCCGTGCTGCGGCTGGTTGCCGACGGCATGGACACATCTGAGATCGCGGTAAAACTGTCCTATTCGGAGCGTACCGTGAAGAACGTCCTCCACGATGTGACCAGCCGGCTGCATCTGCGCAACCGAACCCATGCGGTGGCTTACGCGTTGCGCAACGGCCTCATCTGACCCGTCGAGAGCTGCGCGACTGCCCGATGGGGCAGCCGGAGCTACCCGCGCAACTGTCCCGGGTGCTCTATAGCGCCGGCACGGTCTGGGTAACGGTGGACTCGTGCGATGGAAAGCGATCGTGCCGGCGCTGGCACTTGTACTGAGCGTGGGTTCGGTGGCGGCGCGGTCTGCGGCCCAGGAAAACCCGGTCACCTTCGAGGTGCAGAACTTCAACGAACCGCAGGAATACGTTGGTAGGTTCCTCACCCTGCGGTTCCAGGCCCGCAACAACACCAACCGAGGGCTGTTCATGACGGTCTCGGCCACCATTCCGGCCGGGCTCACGCTGGTCAGCCCCGCCTCCATCTCCCCGCCGTGCCCCACCTTCCCGAATAACTGTTTCCTCGGGTTCATTCAGGCGAACACCTTCGCCAACCTCAGCGTGACCCTGCGCGTGGATGCCGTGATGAACGCCGTGGCCACCGGGGCTCTGCACGCCGAGTCGCTGTGCTCACCGGGCATCATCATCGAAGCTGCGGCGACCACCGCCGCCGCCCCGTGCGAGCCGATCTTTGACCGAACCGCTTCGGTACGCGTGGTGACCTTCGCCTCGCCGGTGGAACTGAGCATCGCCGTTGCGCCGCAACCGGGTTGGGTCGGCGGTGATCCGATCACCGCCACCTACACCATCCGCAACATCCACACCTCCGGGCTCACCAACGTCGTGCTCACCCCGGGACTGCCCGCGGGCTGGGTCTCCACGTCGGGCTGCGCACCACCGCCGCAAGCCTGCACCGTCGGCTCCATCGGCAGATTCGGCAGCGTCACAAGGACTTACACCCTGACCCCGGGCGGACCCGCCACGACGCCGATCAACGCCAGGGTGACCGCCACCTTCGATGCGTGCAACGACGGGTGCTTCACCACCGCGAACGCCACCGCGGTCGCGCAGGTCCGCATCGCGCCGCTGCCCGTGTTGACCGTCTCCCCCGCCCTCGGCCCGCCCGGGTTCGTCACCGCCGCCACCGGCACCGGTTTCCCCAACGGCGCCAAGGTCAAGCTGACCTGGATCGACCCGTCGGGCCGGTCGCTGCTCACCGAGACCCTGAACCTGACTGTCGTGAATGGAGGGTTCAGCACCCAGGTGCTCATCTTCCGGCGGGACCAGAAGGGCGACCGAAGTCTTGTCGCCGAGTGGGTCAGCGGACCCCGCTTCGGCCCGGTCACCGCGCGCTTCCTGGTCGTACCCGATGTCTGGACTCCGCCTGTGCCGCAACGGGGGTGATCGATCGTGATCCACGAGGTGGACGAGGCGCTGCGGCGGCTGATCCGCGACGAGGCGCTGCGCGGCTCCCAGGTCGAGGTGGCGCTGGAGGCGCCGACCAAGGACTGGGCCGCACGACGCAACGCCCCCACGGTCAACATCTACCTGTATGACATCCGTGAGGACTTGCGCCGCAAGTCCCGTGGTGAGGAGGAGGAGCGTGACGAGACCGGCAGCGTGACCGCCCGCCGCAAGCCGCCACGCTACGCGAAGCTGTCCTATCTGGTCACCGCGTGGACACAACGCCCCGAGGACGAGCACCGGCTGCTTTCCCTTCTGCTGGCCGGGCTGTTCGGCGTCGAGTCGCTTCCGCCCCGGCTGCTGACCGGTTCCCTGGCACAACTCAAACTTCCGGTGCCGCTGACGGTGGCCTTGCCGCCGCCGGAGGACCGTTCCTTCGCCGATGTCTGGACCGCCCTGGGCGGCGAGCTGAAGCCCTCGATCGATCTGGTCGTGAGCAGCCCGATCGAACTGCCGCCGGACACCTCGGTCGGCCCGCCGGTCACCGGCGGCCTTCGCCTTGACGCACAGGCGGTTTCGGCCGGCGCGCTGCCCGATCTGCTCGGCCCCGACGGGCGCCCGCTGCCCGAGGCCGGTGCGATCGACGACGGCCGGACCGGCCATGCGATGCATTTGGATCGCATCGCGATCAGGCGTACCCGGCGATGAGCGACGGCGGCCTCTGGGAACGCCTGCGGGGCCTGGAAGGCAGGGTCCGCGAGGCGGTGGCGATCCGCCGCCGCACCGACGCGAACCCGCAGGATCCGTTCCGCGGCCTGTACCTGTCCGACGAGACCATCGACGCACTGCTCAACGACGCCCGGGATCCGTTTTCCGGCTTCGATTCCCCGCCGCCCGATCCGGCGACCCGCCTGGGTGCCCTCGCGTTGGCCGCCCGCCTGACCGACCTGGACATCGAGCTGCTTCTCGTCGCCATCGCACCCGATGTCGACTCAAGGTTCGAGCAGCTTTACGGCTATCTCAACGACGACGTGACCCGCCGCCGCGCCGGAGTCGGCCTGGCGCTTCGCCTTTGCGGCCTGCCCGAGGCGGCGATACTCGGGCGCGCCCGCCTGAGCGCCGGGGGCCCACTCATCGACCTTGGCATCCTCGCCGTCGAGGACGCCGAGCGCCCGTTCCTGTCCCGCGCCCTGCGCTCACCCGATCGTGTCGTGGCCTACCTTCTCGGCGATGACACCCTCGACGCGACCCTGACCGGTATCGCCGGGACGGGCCGGATGGTCCCGGTCGATCTGGCCCACCAGACCTTGCGGTCCGCTTTGGACAGTGGGGTACGCCTGGTCTACCTGACCGAGCGGACAACCGGCGACGCCGCACCGGTGGCGACCGCCGCCCTGCGCGGCAACGCGCTGCTGGTCGACGCGATCCGTGCGCAGCAACAGGAAATCGCCACCGTCGCGACGGCGGTCGTGCGTGAGGCGGTGCTGCGCCGGGCCGGGATCGTCGTCGGCCCGCTCGACGCGGTCGAACAGGCGGAAACCTTGCTGGAGATACTGACCCGCGGCGACCTGCCGGTGATCGCCCACGGCACGCAACCCTGGAATCCCAGGTGGACGGAGGATCCACCGCTTCACCTCGAGGTGACACCGCTTCCACCCACGCGACGCACCGAGCTCTGGCGTTCAAGCATCCAGCTCCCGCTTGACCCCGGCGACCCGGGCGGCGATCCAATCGAAGCCGTGGCCCACCTTTCCCTTGGCGCCCAAGCGATCGTGCGCGCCGCCCGGGCGGCCGACCTGCTGGCCGGGGTGGATGAGGGCACCGTCCACACCGGACATCTTCGCGCCGCGGCCCGCTCGCAGAACGCCACCGGGCTGCTGCGCCTGGCGCGCCGTATCGAGCCGACGGTCGGCTGGGACGACCTGGTGCTGCCCGGCGACGTCCTCGACGCCCTGGGTGAGCTGGCCGCCCGGGCCCGCCATCGCGACCGGGTGCTCGACGAGTGGCGCATGCGCCCGGGCGGCGGCCGGGGCCGCGGCGTGTGCGCGCTGTTCGCCGGCGACTCGGGGACCGGCAAGACGATGTCGGCCGAGGTGATCGCGGCCGAGCTGGGCATGGACTTGTATGCGGTGAACCTGGCGACCGTCGTCGACAAATACGTCGGCGAGACCGAGAAGAACCTGGAGCAGATCTTCCAGGAGGCGGCCGGGGTCAACGGGGTGCTGCTCTTCGACGAGGCCGACGCCATCTTCGGCAAGCGCTCCGAGGTACGCGACGCGCACGACCGCTACGCCAACATCGAAAGCGCTTACCTATTGCAGCGCATGGAGGCCTTCGACGGGCTGGCCGTGCTGGCGACCAACCTGAGGGCCAACCTCGACGACGCTTTCACCAGACGTCTCGACATGGTGATCGACTTTCCGGTACCAGATGAAGATTCTCGTCTTGCCCTTTGGGATCGATGCATGGGCATGCGGATGCCCCGGGATTCCGATGTGGACCTTGGCTTTCTGGCCAAGTCGTTCGAACTGTCCGGCGGCAACATCCGCTCCGCCGTGGTGACCTCCGCGTACCTGGCCGCGGCCGAGGACCGCCCGGTGACGATGGCCGACCTGATCGCCGCGGTCGCCCGCGAGTACCAGAAACTAGGCCGGCTCTGCCTGGAGAGCGAGTTCGGCCCGTACCTGGACCTGGTCCTATGAAAAAGTCGATGGGTCCCAAGCAGTCCGGCAAATCCCGGGCCAACGACAAAGCCAAAGGCAAAGGCAAAGGCAAGGCGGCAACGGGACACCCGGGACACGCTGCCACGCAGTCGGTCACGAGCATGGTCACCGACCTGCAACGCCTCGCGGGCAACGGTGCCCTCGCCGGCATCCTGAAGCTGCAACGCTGGGCCGGACCCGAGCACGAGGAGATCGGCGACACCACGCTCACCGAGATCGACCTCGGCGGCGGGCTGGTGCTCACTTGGGGCCAGGTGATCGCGATCGCCGGCGACCAGTACGGCTCGCTGCAGGAGCTGCGCGACGAAATCGCCAACAACCCGGGTGTCTTGCGGCACAAGCTGATGCACGCCGGGGTCCGCGACCCGATCCCGTCGGCCCTGCCGGGAGTGCCGCCGGGCACCGGCAACATGCGCTACGTCATGCTGGCCATGGAAAACATCAGCCACTTCGGCGAGGGCGGCACCGCACTGGAGACCTGGCGGGGCTATCACGGCACCGCCCTGCTGGAGGCGGCGACCGCCGGCATGGCCCGCGACGAGGCCAAGCGCCAGTCCTCACTGCTGACCGAGGCGTTCGGGCAGCACTTCCTGACCGACATGTTCTCCGCCGGGCACGTGCGCACCCCGCGAGCCGCGATCCTGGCCTGGTACCGCAACACGTTCGCCCCTCGGGTGGTTCCGGCGCTTCGAACCTGGGCCTGGGACCGGGTGCACAACGCCCTGCGCGAGGAGTTCCGCCGCAACCTTCCCGGCCCCGCCGGCCTCTACGCCGCCCCGCTCGACCTGGCGATCGGCGCGCTGCTGCACGGTTTCAACGCCTTCTTCGAGCAAGAGGTGAACAAGTGGGTGGGCAACGTGGTCGCCGGGGCGATCAGCGGCGCCCTGCACGACCGGGACAACCTAAGGGGCCTATGGGTTTCCAGCGAGGCGCATCCCGATCCGTGGATGACCCTCGGCGACGGCGGCCTGGCGTGCAGCCCGGTCACCCGCGAGCAGGTCGCGCACGCCGTCAAGGCGGCCAAGGGCCGGGTGGACCGGGCTTATGCCGCCGGGACGCACCAGCGCGACACCGAAGACAGCGCCGACCAGACTCCCGCACCGGCCAACTCCGCACCGGCCCGCGTCCACTTCGGATTCGACTCCTCGACCCTGGCCGGCGCCTCACTGTCCGGTGTGGACGATGCCGCCGACTACCTTCTGTCCCACCCGCAGGTGCGCGTCTCACTGGTCGGGCACACCGATCCGACCGGCTCCGACGGCTACAACCACGGGCTGGGCTCGCGGCGGGCCGACGCCGTCGCGGCGAGGCTGGTCCAGCGGGGCGTGCCCCGCGACCGGATCTCGGTCTCCTCGGCCGGCGAGAGCCAGCTGTTGTCCGGTGAACCGTCCGGCTATGCGCTGGATCGCCGGGTCGAGTTCGGCTACGAACCGGCTCCGGTGTCCAATGACGACGGTGGGGTGTGCGTCACCCCGCGGCAGGTCGTCGCTAGCGACTTCCCGGGCCCGCCCTACCCGAACGTGGAGCGCTACCTCCCGCGCGAGGTAGTGGCGCTCAACGATCCGCAGGAGGGCTGGCACTGGGGCGAGCTGAGCAGCCAGATGGCCGCCGAGGTGGACACCTGGATCAAAGGGTACGTCGGAGGCGCGGCACCGGGCGTGCTGGCCGACCCGAAGTGGGACGACATCGTCATCGGCACGCCGCAACCGGCTCCCGGGCGCGGATTCCCGATGCCGCCCGGGATGCGCCCGCCCGGGATCCCGTTGCCCACCAGCGTCACCCTGCATCCGCGCACGCACCTCGAGGCGGTCATACGCGAGCTGCTGGCCGACCCGACCGGCCTGCTGGGTCGCATGTTCGGCTCGCCGGCAGCCAACCATTCGGTGCAACCGTTGCCGCCCATGGACGCGTGCCCGTGAAGACGCCGGTCCAGAAGACGACCGAGGCGGGCGAACAACCGGCCCGCACGGCCAAGCGCGCCCGCCTGCACCCGATCGCCCGCCTGCAACGATCGGCCGGAAACCGCGCCGTATCAAAGCTTTTCACCCGCTCCGCGGTGCAGCGGGCCGACTGCCCGCCGGCACCGGTCGCCCCGCCCGGTACCACCGCTACCGAGGATCCCAAGTTCGGCGCGGTGACCGGCGGTGTCGCCGCCGATGCCAAGGCCGCCAAGGACCATCCGCCGGCCGAGGGCGAGGCGCGCAAGGCCGCCGAGGCCGCGGTCCCGCCGTCCGACGACAAGGAGGCCCAGTCCAAGGCGGCGCACACCGAAACCATGAGCACGGCCAAGCCGGCCGGATTCGACAAGGCGGCGTTCATCGCCGCCGTCACCGCCGCGATCGAGGCACAGCGCCCGAGCACCAACGAGGACGCCAAAAACTTCGCCAGCTCCGGCCGCGCCGCCGCGGTCAAGTCGACGGTCGCCGGTCAGGTCGCCGGCGGCAAGCAGACCTCCGCCCACGACATCGCCGAAAAGACCGCGCAGGCGCCCGATCCCGGTGTGGCCGTGGACAAACCCGTCACGCCGCTGCCCGCGCCCGCGCCGGCGCCCGGTCTCCACGGTCCCGATCCGGCCAAAGCCATACCGGACAAGGCACCCGCCGAACAGACCGAGCTGGGCGAGACCGGGTGCACGCTCGAGTCGAAGATGGCCGAGGCCAACGTCACCGACGAGCAGTTGGCCAAGTCCAACGAACCCGAGATGACCGGCGCCGTCGCCGCCAAGCAGGAGGCGATCGCGCACGCCCAGACCGCGCCCGCCGCCATGCGCTCCGACGAGGAGGGTCTGCTGACCTCCGCGAAAACCGGTGCGGCGCAGGCGGGTAAGGCCGGTGCCGCGGGCATGCTCTCGGAGCGGCTGACCCAGACCTCGCTGGCGGGCAACGCGCAGGGCGCGGCCAAAGGCCGTGACGAGCAGGAGCGCGCCCGGATCTCCGGCCAAATCAAAAACATTTTCGAGGGTACCAAGAAGACCGTCGATGGAATCCTGAGCGGACTCGATGGCCTGGTCGAATCGGAGTTCAACGCCGGCGAGAAGGCCGCCCGCGACGCGTTCGAGGCCAACCACAAGCGGTGGATGGACGAGTACGAGGACCGCATCGGGCTGGCGCAGTGGCTCATCGACAAGTTCCTGCCGACCAAGCCCGAGGTTCTGCAGATCTTCACCCGGGCCGCCAAGCAGTACGAGCAGGACATGAAGGCGGTCATCGCCAGGGTCGCCGACGTCATCGAGCGCGAGCTGAACCGGGCCACCACCGAAATCGCCAACGGCCGCGCCAAGGTCAAGGCGTTCGTTGCCGACCAGCCGAAAGCGTTGCAGGGCATAGCCGGTGAGGCCGCCGCCGAAATCGGCTCGAAGTTCGACAGCCTCGACTCGGCGGTCAAGGACAAGCAGCAGAGCCTGGTGGAGGACTTGTCCCAGCGCTACAACGAGGCCCGGCAGGCACTCGACAAGCGGGTGCAGGAACTTCAGGAAGAGCACAAGAGCTGGCGCGACAAGGCCGTCGACGCAGTGGACGGCGTCATCGAGACCATCAAGAAGCTCAAGGAAATGCTGATGGGCGTGCTGGCCCGCGCGGCCGGCGCGATCGAGCTCATCATCGCCGACCCCATCGGCTTCGTCGGCAACCTTGTCAACGCGGTCAAGAGCGGCGTGCTCAACTTCAAGAACAACATCCTCGACCACCTGCAGAAGGGCCTCAAGGCCTGGCTGTTCGGCAACCTCGCCGCGGCCGGCGTCGAGATCCCGCAGACGTGGGACCTCAAGGGCGTCCTGAAGCTGATCCTGTCGATCCTCGGCCTGACCTGGTCGGCGATCCGGGTGCGCATCCTCAAGTTCATCCCGGAACCGTTGCTGGTCATGCTCGAGGGCACGGTCGAGGTCGTGAAGATCCTCATCAACGAGGGCCCGGCCGGGCTGTGGAAGTGGGTGGTCGCGAAGATCGGCGACTTCAAGGAGATGATCCTCTCCGAGATCAAGCAGATGGTCGTCGTCGAGATCGTCAAGGCCGGCGTCATGTGGCTGCTCAGCCTGCTCAACCCGGCCTCGGCGTTTGTCAAGGCGTGCAAGGCGATCGTCGACATCATCATGTTCTTCGTCAACAACGCCGCCCAGATCGCCTCGCTGGTCAACGCGGTGCTCGACTCGGTGGAGTCCATTGCCCGCGGCGGCGTCGGCAAGGCCGCCGCGGCGGTGGAAAAGGCGCTCTCCTCGGCGATCCCGGTGGTGCTGGGGTTCCTGGCCAGCCTGCTCGGCCTGGGCAACATCCCGGCGAAGATCAAGGCGATCCTCACTAAAATCCAGGAGCCGATCGGCAAGGTCGTCGATGGGATCGTCGGCACCATCGCCAAGTTCGGCAAGAAACTGCTCGCCAAGCTCAAGGGCAAGAAGAAGCCCGACGACCCGGCCGAGAAGGAGAAGCGGCTCAAGAAGGCAGCGGCAGCGGCGCAGAGCGCGGTGCGGCGCTTCGCCGGCAAGCCGGTCGGCGGCAAGCTGCTCAAGCCGATCCTCGCGGTGATCCGGGTGCGCTACCGGCTGACCAGCATCACGCTGGTCGACCAGAACGGCACCTGGGCGGCCCAGCTGGTGATCAACCCGTCGACGCTGGCCAGGCTCGGCGTGCCCACGCTGAAGAAGATGATCGAAAAGCTCAAGAAGGAGATCGCCAACGTCAAGAAGCAGATCAAGAAGAACCAGAGCAACCAGGCGGACACCAAACGGAAGATCACCAAGACCGAGGCGGGCATCAAGAAACTCGAGGCGCAGTCCAAAACGATCGCCAAGGATATCGTCAAGGCGGCTAAGGACCCCATCTTCAAGCCGGGCAAGGGTTACACCGGCAGGACCATCGCCACCGACGACCCCAGGGTATCGGACAAGCAGCGCCGCGCCATGCAGGCGATCGGCAAGGAAAGCTGGTGCCACACCTGCGGCAAGCCGGCCAAGCGCGGTACCAAATACACGCCGGATCACCAGCCGCCCTCCAAGCTGATGACCTACGTCGTCGAAGGCAAGGCGCTGTTCTCCGGACCGCAAGAGCTCTACCCGCACTGCCGCGCGTGCTCCAACGAGCAGGGCGGCAAGGCTTCGGCGATTGCCCGCGACTACAAGGCCTATCAACGTAAGCTGAAGGCGATCAAACGGCTTGAGACGATCCTGCAAAAGCTCAAGGCCTCGCCCAGCGACGAGGCGAAGCTCAACGACAAACTCAAGAAGCTGGAAAAGGCGCTTGAAGAGGCGAACAGCGGTGGCTAACCGATGGTGGATCTGATTTTGCGGCAGCTCGACGAGGCGGCCGAGGACTACAGCTTCCCCGGCCCGCCCAACATGAACTACCCGACCGCTGCGGTGCGCCTTGACGCGTTCGCCAGCGAGAAGGAAAGGCTGCTCGCGTTCCAGGTGCTGCGCTACTCGCGGCAGAACGACGAGTTCGAGAATGGCATCTTCCTGTTCGGCGACGATGTTCAGGAGCCCGGGCTGCAGCCCGAGGACGTGATCGCCGACGACATCCCCACCGATAACCCGCTGCGCTTCA
>Ga0075418_10004949_pt1 | contig 15113 bp, 14 predicted proteins | sample SoiMetdeltSBSDD2_FD_81776 | JGI IMG/M metagenome (GOLD analysis project Ga0075418, IMG submission 81776) | Bulk soil microbial communities from a Populus tree surrounding site in Tennessee, USA - Soil MetaG P. deltoides SBSDD2 | ecosystem: Environmental > Terrestrial > Soil > Tree plantation...
ATGATTCAGGACGATAGTTTGCGACGAAGCCTACTGCAGCAACCCCTTCTCCTGCAGCTCCTGACAGTCGATGCAGAAGGGAGTCCAGGGAACGGCCTGCAGACGCTTCTCGCCGATCTCGGCGCCGCAGTTGGTGCAGGTTCCGTAAGAACCGTCTTTCATCCGATTGAACGCTTCCTCGATCTGCATGAGGAGATTGCGCTCGGTGTCGGAGAGGGAGAAGTTGAGCTCTTTCGAATACGCGCTGGCGGCTTTGTCCGCGAGATCCTGGATGCCGTCGTCGGGCGTCTGGTTGCCGGCGGCTTTGTCGCGTTCGTAGGAGAGGAGGAGCTCACGCTGCTTGGCGCGGAGTGCGTCCTCTTGCATCTGGTATGGGTTGGCTTTCGCTTTCGTTCTCGCCATTCGAGCCTCTTCGCTCCGCCCCGCGGAGCTATTTGTGATAGCGAATGTTGCGCATCAATGTGCAGGCCCGATAGATCTGTTCCAGCAAAACCACCCGTGCGAACTGATGAGGCATGGTCATGGGGGTCAGACTGAGCAGCTTATCGGCGCGCTGCCTGACGGAATCATCGAAGCCGGTGTCGCCTCCGACGACGAAATTCACGCCGTGCGGACTGTCGATGGTCAGCTTCTCGATCCACTTCGCAAACTTCAAAGAATCAAATAGTTGGCCCCGTTCATCGAGGACCACCGTATACCCGCGATCAGGGATCGCAGCCACCAGGCGCGCGGATTGAGCGCGCATGATAGCCACATCACTCTGACGTTGTCTACCGCGCTGCGGCGGCACTTCGACCACCTCGATCGGAAAGAAATGTTTGATCCGATTGAGGTAACGCTCCGCTGCCTCGGCGAGCTCGGCGTCGGCATGGGAACCGGCCCAGATGAATCGAAATTTCATGAATCGAGCCCACTACTCGAGGCCGTACTTCTTCCGCTTTTCTAACAACGTTTTCCGGTTGATGCCCAGGATTTCGGCGGCTTTCGAATAGTTCGAGCGCGTGCGGCGAAGGACTTCGCGAATGTAGTGCGACTCGAGCTGATCGAGCGTCCATTCGCCGCGCGCGGCGGTCATGACGAGGTCATCCGAGTTCCGCATCGGAAGCGACGCGCCGCTGATCGACTCGCCGTCCGCGAGCAGCGCCGCGCGCTCGAGCGCGTTGCGGAGCTCGCGCACGTTACCCGGCCACGCGTAGCAGGTCACGATGCGCTCCGCTTCCGCATCGAGGCGCTTGCGTTTGAGGAATCGTTTCGCGAGCGGCAACACATCCTCGGCACGCTCGCGCAACGGAGGAAGCGTGAGCGTGACGACGTTGATGCGATAGTACAGATCGCGACGCAGCGCGCCGGACGCGAGGAGCGAGGTCAGGTCCACGTTCGATGAAGAGATGACGCGCGCTTCGAAGGGAATCACCGTCGTTCCGCCGAGTCGCGTGAATCGTTTCTCCTGAATCGCACGAAGGAGCTTCGCCTGCAGCTGCGGCGTCAGCGATGAGATCTCGTCGAGATACACCGTGCCGCTCTGCGCGATCTCGAGCTTGCCGATCTTGCGCGTCTGCGCATCGGTGAACGTGCCGCGCTCGTGTCCGAAGATCTCGCTCTCGAAGAGCTCCGCGGGGATGTTCGCGCAATCGATGTGCACGAACGGCGCGTCGCGGCGGATGCTGCAAGCGTGGATGGCCTCGGCGAGATAGTCCTTTCCGACTCCGGACTCGCCAAGAATGAGGATGCTCACGTCGTGATCGAGAACCTTCTCGACCGTCTCCAGGACGTTCCGCATCGCGCCGTTGCGCGTGCGGAAGAAGTCCCGGAGTCGAGCATCACGAGGTTTTCTTGAAGGCACGCGGTTGTTCGGCTTCGCCCGTGAATTCCGCGGTCACGTTCGGCGCATCGCCCCACAGACGCTCGAGGCCATAGAAGCGCCTAACATCCTCGGTGAAGATGTGAAAGATGAAGTCGCCGAAGTCGATCAGCACCCAGCGGCCCGGCGTCGTGCCTTCGACCAGGAGCGGCTTCACGTTCATCTCCTTCTTCAGCCGATCGAGGACGTTGTCTGCGATCGCAGTCGCCTGCCGCTCGTTCGTGGCCGAGGCGAGAATGAAGTAGTCGGCGATCGACGTCAGCTCTCCGACGGAGAGCACGTCCAGATCGGTTGCCTTTTTATCGAGCGCCGCCGCAACTGCCAGACGAACGCGTGATTCGATCGAATCGCTCACGATTGGCCCTTTCGATAGAGTCCGTAGTGTTGAATGTAACGCGAGACGCGCGCATCGACCAGATCCTCGATGGAGCGGCCTTCGCGAAGGCGGGTGCGGATTTCCGTGGCGGAAATGGGGACGGTGGGGTTCTTGGCGAAGCTTATCGGCCCTATAGGCCCTATAGGCCCTATGGGGCCTATACGACTGAGGACGACGATGTTCGCCAGTTGGAAGATCTCGTCGATCGACTTCCACTGATGCAGCTTCTCGAGATTGTCGTCGCCGATGATCCAGTCGAAGCTGGCGTCGGAGTATTCGGCGCGTAGTTGGCGCAGGGTGTCGATGGTGTAGGAGACCGCGCCGCGATCGAGCTCCACGGTGGACACGTAGAAATCGTCGTGCGCTTCGGTCGCGAGGGCGGCCATGGTGAAGCGATGAAAGGGTGATGCGGTTTCGATGTCCTGTTTGAACGGCTGCACATAAGCCGGGACGAAGATCACGCGATCCCACTGCATCGTTTCGCGGACGGCCAGGATGGGGTCGAGGTGGCCGCGATGGAAGGGATCGAACGTACCGCCGCAGATTCCGATCTTCATGCCGCCTGCTGCTCGCGCACGAAGCGCGCGAGCTTGCGCACGAGCTCTTTCACGCCGTCGCCGACGACGGCCGAGATCTCGTGATAGTCGTAGCCGTTGTTCTTCGCGTACGCCTGCAGCTTCTCGCTGTTGCCCGGCACCGCGGAGTCGAGCTTCGAGCCGCAGACGATGCGAGGCTTCTCGGCGAGCGTCTTCGAATACGCCGCGAGCTCGCGCGCGATCACTTCGGCATCGTGATCCGGCGTTTCGTTCGCCGAGAGATCGACGAGATGCACGAGCACAGAACAGCGCTCGACGTGACGCAGAAACTGGTCGCCGAGGCCGTGACCTTCGTGCGCGCCTTCGATGAGTCCGGGGATGTCGGCGACGACGAACGTCTGATTGTCATCGGCGCTGACGACGCCGAGGTTCGGGACCAGCGTGGTGAAGGGATAGTCGGCAATCTTCGGCTTCGCGGCGCTGATCACGGAGATGAGCGTCGACTTGCCGGCATTCGGAAGACCGACGAGCCCCACATCGGCGATGAGTTTGAGCTCGATGAAGAGCTCGCGCTCCTCGCCCGGATTTCCATCATGCGCGAAGCGCGGAGCCTGACGTGTGGAAGTCGCGAAGTGCTGATTGCCCCATCCGCCGCGTCCACCTTTGGCGATGAGCACGCGCTGGCCGTCTTCCGCGAGGTCGGCGAGGATCTCGTTGCTCTGTTTGTCGCGCACGACCGATCCGATCGGCAGCTCGATCGTGACGTCCACACCGTCGTGGCCCGAGCATTTCGAGCCCATGCCATGCTGGCCGCGCTCGCCTTTCCACTCGCGCTGAAACTGGAGGTGGTAGAGCGTGTTGAGGCGCCTAGAGGCAACGATCCAGACCGAGCCGCCGTTGCCGCCGTCGCCGCCGGATGGCCCGCCCTTCGGAACGAACTTCTCGCGGCGGAAAGCGACGCAGCCGTTTCCGCCGTCTCCGGCTTTCACGCGAATCGTCGCCTGATCAATAAACATGCAAAAAAATAGGACCTATAGGGCCCATATGGCCTATAGGTCCTATGAGTCCTATCTGCAATTACTCAGCCGGGGTGACGCTGATGTATCTCCCGCGCTCGCCTTTGTCGTGGAACTGCACGACGCCGTCGATCTTCGCGAAGAGCGTATGGTCACGGCCAATGCCGACGTTCACGCCGGGGTAGAACTTCGTGCCGCGCTGGCGGACGAGAATCGATCCACCGGTGACGAACTGTCCGGCGAAGCGCTTCACGCCGAGCATCTTCGGCTGCGAGTCGCGACCGTTGCGCGATGAGCCCTGTCCTTTTTTGTGTGCCATGGAACTCTCTCCCTAGACGTTGATGCTGTCGATGCGAATCTCGACGATGTCCTGACGATGTCCGTGCGTCCGCTTGGTGTGATTCTTCCGGCGCTTCTTCTTGAAGACGATGATCTTCTCGCCGCGAGCCTCGCGAACCACGGTCGCCGCGACCGAAGCACCCTGAACCGTCGGGCTGCCGACCTGCGGCTGGTCGCCGCCGATCATCAGAACCTCGTTGAACGTGATCTTGTCCTGATCCGCGCTGCCGAGCACATCGCGCTCGACCTGAACCGTGTCGCCTGCGGCAACGCGATATTGCTTCCCACCGGTACGAATGATGGCGTACACAACGTCCTCCAGAAAATTGCCCCTTCCAAGGGCAGGATCTCGATTAACTGGCTGAGCGGGAAGAGAATTCCCGAGGGAGGACAGGCCGGACGGCCTGTCCTCCACTGCCGGAATTAGAACGTGAAGCGCGCGCCCACCTGGTAGCGGCGCGGGTCGAGAACCGTACGGGTCTCTCCGAAGTGGGTGAACGTGCCGTCGTTGTGGACGATTTCTTCGTAGAGCGCGTCCTGATTGTTGAGCACGTTGTAGACATCGAGGAAGAGGTCGAGGCCGGTCCCGCGCATCATGTCGAGCTGATAGCGGAACTTCAGATCGAGGGTGTGATAGCTCGGGTGCTGTTCGGCGCCAACCTTCGTGAACTTGAAGTCGGTCGTGTTCGTCGGCGTGAGGTCATGCGGGATGACGATGCCGTACGCGCGATCGCCTTCGGTGTAGTACGCGCCCGCGCTCCAGAACCAGAGCGCGCCGACTTCGATGTTCCACGGCGTGCGGTACGTACCGAACAGCTTCAGCGTGTGCGGGATCGTGCCCGGCAGATTGCCGTCCATGTAGTCGTGGCGCGGATCGACTTCGAGCAGGTCGCCTTGCAGGTCGGCGTCACCGTCCGAGCTCGTGTTGCCGGTGCTGTCTTTGTACGAGTACTGAATGCTCGCGGCCCAGTTGTTCTCGAACCTCTTCTCGAGCGCGAGATCGAGACCGGTGTGGTCGCGCTTCGCGCCGATGAGATTCGCGAGGAAGAAGTTCACTGCGCCCGGACCCGCGGGGCCGTAGCCAAAGTCGGAGTACTGGAGTCCGAGGCCGGCCGCGGTCGCAGCGGGATTGTCGATGTAGACCGCGGGGTCGTAGTCCTCGAGCAGATTGCGATCGCGACGCTCCCACAGCTGCGCGGTGAATCCGATCGTCGGCGAGACGTTGATGCCGTACGTGATCGCGTACTCATCCTGATACTGGTTCTTGATGTTCGGCGCGAAGCCGGCGTCGAGAACCTCGGCCGAGCCGCGCGTTCTGTACGTGAACCACTCGCCGCCGATGAAGGCCTGCTCGTGGAGGATGCGGCCCGACACGTTTCCGCCGAAGTGGACCATGTTCATGCGGATCGGGTCGTAGTAGCGGCCGTAGAACGCCGACACCTTCTGGCGGCCCTGCCCGCCGATGTCGTACGTCAGACCGAGGCGCGGCGCGTAGGTCGGATCGAGATCGACGATCGTGTTGCCGAGGGAGTTGATGTAGTGCAGGTCCTCGACGCGCAGACCGAGGTTGATCGCGAAGTTGTTGATCGTCCAGTCGTCCTGCAGGAAGACGGTGTTGTACTCCTGCTTGACGTTGTTCGCGCCTTCGCGCGCAACGAAGTTGCGGAAGAAGTTGATGCCTCCCGCGTTGCCCGCGTTCGACGAGAACTTGATCTGCCCGAACTCTTCCTTCGTCAGGACGCCGTCGCCGTTCAAGTCGGCGGCCTTGAAGGAATTGCTGTTCGGAGCGAGAACGAGCTTGTTGAAGATGTAGTCGAAATCGGTGCGGCTGATGTTCTTCGAGTAGACATCCGCCCAGGTGATGCCCGAGTACTGCGGGGCGATCGACGTGAGCGTGTAGCCGCCGAAGAACTTGCTGTTGGTCAGATCCTCCAGCTCGTGCATCTGCACGCCGCCTTTGATCGTGTGGCTGCCCATCGCGTTCAGGAAGTACGTGCCGGAGACTTCGATCTGATCGCGCTTCTGGATGTTCGTGAAGTCGGTCGCGGATCCGCCTAACAGCTTGATGTAGTTCGGAGCGGGATCGCCCGCCGCGAACAGAAGCGTGTTCTGCACGCCGAGCTCCGGATGCGCCGCCTGTTGGAAGAAGTCCCACTTCATCTGGCCGACGCGCGCGTCGACGAGGAACGAGTTGCCGAAGATGTGCTGCGCGGATCCCCACAGCGTCTTCGGCGTGCTGTCCGTCGCGATGTAGCGGTTCGGCACGAGGTTGACGTCGGTCGATCCGGAGATCTCCTGCGGATCTTCGAAGTACTGGGCAATGAGCGTCGACTTTTCGGTGAGCTTGCCGGTGAGCTTCGCGAAGTAGTTCTTGCGCTCGTTCTTGTAGGTCTCCGTGCCGCCGGACTGCGACGCGGACGACGAGAGTTGCACGTCGTCGCTGTTCTCGCGCATCTGGCCGGAGAAGAAGAACCACGCCCGGTCGCGGAGAATCGGGCCGCCGATCGTGGCCGCCATGTCGTTCTTGTCTTCGAGATTCACGGCCAGGCGCGAGTCATTGCTCTTGAAGTCCGAGTAGAAATCGGGACTCAAGAGGTAGTAGTTGACCGAGCCGTTGAACTCGTTGCCGCCCGACTTCGTCACGATGTTGCCGACGAATCCCTTCCCGCCTGCGAATTCCGCGGGAACGCCGGACGTGATGACCTGCTGCTCGAGAATGACTTCGTTGTTGAACGACATCGAGCCTTCACCGGACGTGATGTCGGTGATCACGAGGCCATCGAGGTAGTACTGGTTGTCGCGCGAGCCGGTGCCGCCGGTGCGGCCTTCGGCCGTGCGATCGCGATAGTTGTTGCCGCCTTTCGATGAAGGATCGACGGCGACTTCGCGTCCGCCCTGGTTGGGAACGACATTGACGCCGGACACGAGCTGCGCGTAACCGCGATAGTCACGGCTGACCGGAAGCGCTTCGACTTCTTCGAGCGTCACTTCTTCCGCGATCGTGGCGCGCTTGGTCTCGACGATCGGCGCCTCCGCGGTGACGGTGATCTGTTCGCTCACACCCGCCATCGCCATCTTGGCGTGGACGTCGGTGGTCTTGTCCGCCGAGACGTTGGTCGTCAGGTTCTGGGTCTGGAATCCATCGAGCGAGACTTTGACCGAGTACTTGCCCGGGGTCAGACCGCTGAGGTTCACCGTTCCGGCCGCGTCGCTCGTCTCTGTACGCGTTCCGATGAACACGGGCGACGTCGCTTCGACGGTGGCTCCCGGAAGAGCGGCACCCGACGAATCGGTGACCGTGACTTTGATGGTGCCGTACGTTGCACCGAAAACGGGGATGGAAACCGCGAGGATCAATAGAACAACCAGAGATCTCCTCATCAAGCGCCTCCTGTTTGTCATTCGCCGGGCACGCGGGAACGTAGGAAGGGCGACCGTGCACGCAGCGAATCGTTCGGGTTGTGGGAAATGGCCGAGGCGCGATTGTAACGAACGTGTGAACAACATGCCAACAAAAAAAGGCGGCCCGAAGGCCGCCTTGTTAACAACGCCAATTTGGAGGCGAGATCAGCAGTTCGGCGACGGAGGACCGGAGATCGTCACCCACTGCGAACCGTTCCACTGGTACCACTGCTGAAGCACGGTCACGTCGTCAGAGCAACGCGTCACTTCGTGATACCAGAACTCGCCATGCCGGTCGCCCGAACAGCTCTCGTAGCCGGTGCAATTGGTCCAGCAAAAGCTCGTCTCATTGAGAGCGCAGTCGAAGTACTGGTCGTCGTAGTAGTAGATCGTCGCGTGAAGATTGCTGGAGTGGGCTCCGACCAGGAACACGACCAAAGCGACCACCATCAACCGCATCGCGTTGCGCATGACGTCCTCCTGAAACGCATGTCGAAATCTAGTGCGCCGACTGCGAACGCGCTAGAGACATTTCGTGACGGAGACGCACACCTCCCGCTTGCCGCCTAAAAAAAAGGCGGCCCGAAGGCCGCCTTGTTCCAACGATGGGAGACGATCAGAAACGGAGGCGCGCACCGAGCTGCGCGAGGCGCTGCTCGCCCTGGCCGGTGTCGCCGGCGAACACCGTCGGCTCGTAGACTCCGGAGGAGTTGCGCACGAAGCGCACGCCGTTCTTCGAGTTGAAGAGGTTGAAGATCTCGCCGATCAACTCGATGCCGTAGTGGCTGCCGAAGCGGAACTCTTTCGACAGACGCACATCGACCTGCGAGAAGTCCTCGCCGCGCTCGGTGTTGACGTGCGAGACGCCCGCATCGAGACGATTCTTGTATCCGAGCGGCCCGGTCGGGTTGCCCGGGATGAAACGAGAGAACGGGAATGCCGAGTGGTAGCGCAGGACGCCAGAAATATTGATGTCCCACGGAGCGCGATAGAGCGTGCTCAGCGTGACGCGATGACGCGCGTCGGTGAAGAGCGGTCCGAAGGTCTCGTCCGCATACGGGTCGAGCGGATTGACCGACGAGTTGAGCTCCGCGTCGGCCTGCGAGCCGCCGTCCCACAGACGGAACTCGTCGGCGCCGGTGAGAACGTTGCCTTCGCTCTCCGACCACGTGTAGAAGCCCTGCGCTTCGAAGCGCGCCGAGCGCGCGTGGAATCCGACGTTGAAGCCCGTGTATTCGGCCTCGCCGTCCCCGACCCAGAGGCGAACGTTGCCCGAGCCCACGGCGGGAGCGAGGATGCGCGAGCCGCCGACGACCGGATTCGCGCGGAAGCGGAACGGGATATTCGAGTATTCGACGCGCACCGCCTCGAAGTTGAGGCCGAGGGTGCTGTTCACTTCCCAGGAGTATCCGAGGGAGAGCTGCTGCGACTCCGGCGTCTCCCACGATTTCTGGGCGATGTTGTTCGGCAGAATCGCGGCGCCGCCCTGGTTCGGCGGAAGGGCCTGACCGGGACGGAAGAACGAGCCGTCGGGATTCTTGATGCCCGTCGGATCTTCATGGGTGTAAATGATGCCGTACGTGGACTGCACCGCCGCGGCCGGGAAGAGATTCGTCGCGTTGGTGTACGGGAAGTCAAAGTAGATGCCGTAACCGCCGCGGAGGATGTGCCGGCCGTCATTCTTCAGGTCGTACGTGAATCCGATGCGAGGCGCAAAGTTGTCGTCGTCGTCCTCGAGCTGGTCGGCCTTCCCTTCCGCAAACGGCTTGAGCCAACCGATTTCCGGATGCGCCGCCGCGGCAGCCTTGTACACCGGCAACAGCGGATTCGCTCTCTGATCGAGATCGAATCCCTCCCAATAGTCGTAGCGGATTCCGACATTGATCTTCAATTGATCGCTGAAGGTGATGTCGTCCTGCATGTAATAGCTGTATTGATCGATCGGCGTCTGGTCGCCGAAGAATCCGCCGAAGATCGTAATGGCGCCCACCGGCGAATCTACACGATTCTCGAGCATGTCATAACGGCCGCTCGTACCGGTCGTGAAATCGCCGCCGAGAATCGGCTCGTGAATGTAATTCGCGCCGACTTTGAAGTCGTGGCGCTTGTCCCACAGGGTCGACGACCAGCTGAAGTCGTCCTTGAACTGCGACTTCTCCTGAATCGTCGTCTGCGGCGTATTGACGTTTTGTCCCGACTGCACGCCGGAGGGGAAATAGAAGTTCGGATCGCTCGAGTCGGCCGTGATGCCGTTCTCGAAGCGCGTCCACTGATAGACGAACTCGTTCAGCTTGTCGCCGCTGATGGTCCAATTGTGGCTGCCGAGCACGGACTTGTAGTCATTGGAGATCGTGCCCCAGCCGGTCGGCGCGATATACGGGAACGCCGCGTATTTGTCGCTGTTCTTCTGGTATCCATAACGAACCTGCACGAACTGCTTCGCCGTCGCGTTGAGGCTCGCTTTGACCGTGGCCAATTCGTCCTCGAACGGAACGCCGGCCGACGTCCCATCGAGACTCGGGAAAACTCCCCCCGTGTCGAACGTGGTCGTCGTTTCGCGATCGGTTTTCTCGTACGTGCCGAAGAAATGGGCGCGATCGCGAAGGATCGGTCCGCCGAGCGAGGCGCCGTACTGTTTGCGCTCGTACTCGCCTTTCGGCGCATCATTGCGCTCTTCCTGCTCGGTCTTCTCGTTCAGGCTCTTGTCGCGGAAGAAGCCATAAGCGCTTCCCGAAAATTCATTGGTGCCGGTCTTCGTCACGACGCTCAATACGCCGCCGGACGAGCGTCCGAATTCGGCTTTGTACTGCATCGTCTGGATCTTGAATTCCTGCACGGCTTCGAGATTGAAGTTTTGTAATGCACCGCCGATCGTGTCGTCGGTGTTGTCGCCGCCGTCGATGATGAAGTTGACATTACGGCCGCTGCCGCCATTGAGCGCGACCGTGAGCTGACCCGGCTTCGTCGGGTCCGCGTTCACGGACAGCGTCGTGCCGGGTGCGAGCGACGCGAGGTTCGCGAACTGACGGCCATTGAGCGGCAGATTCTCGAGCTCCTCCTGACTGACGATCCTTTCGACCGCAGGCGTCGTCGAAACGAGCGGCGCCTCGGCCGTGACGGTGATCGCCTCGCTCACTGCCGCCTGCTTGAGCGTGACGTCCAGGTCGCGCGGCGTGGCCACGCTGAGCTGCACGTTCTCCGTCGTGACCGTCGCGAAGCCGGAGAGCTCCGCCGTCACTTTGTACGTGCCGATCGGCAGCGACGGGAATCGATACGAGCCGTCCGACTCCGTCACCGTCGTGCGCGTGAGACCCGTCTGCGCGTTCGAAACGGTCACCGTGACGCCGGGGACCGCGGCTCCCGACGCATCGGTCACACGTCCGGAGAGAGAAGATCCGGTTGCCTGCGCGAACAGCGTCGCGGGCAGCAGGATCGCCAGGATCAATAAAAAGGTAGACCGCCTGAGAAAACGATTCATAGGTCACCGTCCTTGCGCTGAAAAAGTTACGTTTATCCTGAATGTAAGGCCGATCATAAGACAAGGGAATACTCGTAGAACGCGTTTTTTAGGCATTCGTTTTTTTGGCGGTGAAATCCAAAAATCTATCGCGGCGAGGCCTGGAGTTGCCGCACCATCGCCTGCGCCGCAACGCGCTGCTGACGGAGCTCGGACGCGCCCTCGGACTGCGCGATGAAGGTCCGGTACTCGGCGATCGCACCGCGAACGTCGCCGCCGAGCTGGAGCGCAACGGCGCGATTCAGACGCGCTTCGAGATACCGCGGCGCGAGCTGCAGCGCTTTGTCGAAGCTCGCGACCGCTTCCTTGTAGCGATTGCGATCGATGTCGAGCGCACCGAGCCCGTTGAACGGATCGGGATAGTTCGGCGCCAGCTCGATCGCGCGACGGAACGCCGCCTCGGCCGCATCGTGACGGCCTAACGCGCGCGCGGCATTGCCGATGTTGTTGTAGATGCGCGCGTTCCGCGGATCGAGGGACGCCGCTTTCTCGAACTCGTCCATCGCCAGCGCGGGACGCCCTTCGGCGGAGTGGATGATGCCCAGGACGTTGTGCGCGTCGGCGCTCGAGCCGTCGCGGCGCAGGGCCTCGCGGACTGCTTCGGCCGCGTGTGTGAGATCGCCCGCTTCTTGAAACGCCGCCGCGAGGTTGTACCAGGCCTGCGGATCCTTGGGCGCGAACGCGATCGCCTCGCGGAACAACTCGATCGCGCGCTCGGGTCGCCCGCGCTGCCGCTCCGCTTTCGCGAGCGACGTGCGAAAGACCGGATTCTCCGGATCGCGGCGCACGAGATCTTCGAGCATCGCCGCCGCTTCGTCGTATCGCTTCGCAGTCGACGCCCACGTCGCCTCCTCGAATTTGCGGAAGAGCGGCACCATCACTTTCGGATCGGGAAGCGCCGCGCCGGAGCGTTTCGCCGGAATGCCGCCGACGTAGCCGAGGCTGGCGAGCTTCGCCATCGTCTCGGCGTCGGGACCTTTCGACGGCGCAGCCTTCGCCGTCGTTGCACGCAGCGACGCGAGAGAGCCCGACAGTGCGCGCATGACGCGGCGCTCGTCCGCGTACAGATTGCGCGTCTCGTGTGGATCGCGCGCAACGTCGTACAACTCCGCGGCGGGCGCGGAGATGAACTTGTGATCGCCGCGGCGCAGCGATGCCAATCCATTCCAGCCGAAGATCGACGGGTATTCGGTCTCGGCGTAGACATCCGCGCCGGCAGGCTCGCGGCGCGCGCGCAGCGACGAAGAGAGATCGCGCCCATCCGCGTTGAGTGGAATCTTCAGCAGACCAGTGATCGTCGGAGCGATGTCCGCGAGACTGACCGGCGTCTTCACGACCTGCGGATCGAGCATGTTCGGCGCGGAGACGATGAGCGGAACGCGCAGCGTCGGCTCGTAGAGCAGCAGTCCGTGCGTCAGCTCGCCGTGCTCGCCGAGGGCTTCGCCATGATCGCCGGCGATGATGACGATGGTGTGGTCATCGACTCGCTCGAGCAAACGTCCGACCTGCTGGTCGACGAAGGCGATCTCGGCGTCGTACGGCGCCGATGCGTATCGACTGCGAAACGGCTCCGGCGCGAGATAGGGCGCGTGCGCGTCGTACAGATGCACCCAGGCGAAGAACGGACGATTCGCGTTCTCACCGAGCCACGCCACCGCGCGATCGACGACGAGATCGCCGCGGCGCTCGGCCTCGAGATGATCGCCCAACGTCGGATCGCGCGGAATCTCGTCGTCGTAGCGCGCGAAGCCGCGATTGAGTCCGAAGCGATGATCGAGCACGAACGCGCCGAGAAATGCGCCGGTCTCGTAGCCGTTCGACGCGAGCAGCGTCGCCAGCGTGGGCTTGTCATTCGGAAACGATCCCGCTCCGTTGTTGCGCACGCCGTGATGCAGCGGGAGCAGTCCGGAGAGAATCGTCGCGTGCGACGGGAGCGTCAGAGGCACGGCGCTGGTCGCATTGGTGAAGAGCACACCCCCCTTCGCCAGCCGCTGCAGATTCGGAGTGAGAGGACCAACGCGATCCGCGCGGAAGGTGTCGAGGGTGATGAGAAGGACGTTGTACTTCGGTTGTTCGCGCGCGCAGCCGAGGAACAGCAGCAGGAAGATCGCGGCGCGTTTCACAGGGGGATGTTGCCGTGTTTCTTCGGAGGATTCTTGTCGCGTTTGTTTCTGAGCATCGCGAACGCGGTGATCAGTTTCCTCCGCGTGAAGCGCGGCTCGAGGATCTCGTCGATGTATCCGCGCTCGGCAGCGATGTACGGATTCGCGAATTTGTCTTTGTATTCGGCGACTTTCGCGCTGCGGTCTTCCGCGCCGCGATAGAGGATGTTCACCGCGCCTTCCGCTCCCATGACCGCGATCTCCGCGGTCGGGTAGGCGTAGTTCATGTCCGCGCGGATGTGCTTCGAGTTCATGACGCAATACGCGCCGCCGTACGCCTTGCGCGTGATGACCGTGATCTTGGGCACGGTCGCCTCGGCGAGCGCGTAGAGCAGCTTCGCTCCATGAATGATGATGCCGCCGTACTCCTGGCCCGTGCCCGGCAGAAATCCCGGCACGTCTTCGAGCACGAGCAGCGGGATGTTGAACGCGTCGCAGAAGCGCACGAATCGTGCGCCCTTGCGGGAGGCGTCGATGTCGAGCACGCCTGCGAGAAACGCAGGCTGATTCGCGACCACGCCGATCGATTGTCCGTTGAGGCGAAGGAACCCGACCACGATGTTGCGCGCGTAATGCTGATGCACTTCGAGGAAGTGCCCTTCGTCGGCGATGGTCTTGATGAGATCGCGCATCTCGTACGGCTGGTTCGGATTCTCGGGGATGAAGTTGTCGAGACTGGCGTCGACGCGGTTGACGTCGTCGCTCGTCGCGACGCGCGGCGGCTCTTCCATGTTGTTCGACGGCATGAACGAGAGGAGCTCGCGAATCAGGGCGATGCAGTCCTCATCCGATTCGGCCGCGAAATGCGCGACGCCGGAGACCTGGTTGTGCGTCTCCGCGCCGCCTAACTTTTCCTTGGTCACCTCTTCGTGGGTCACGGTCTTGATCACGTCCGGACCAGTGACGAACATGTAGCTCGTCTTCTTCACCATCAGGATGAAGTCGGTGATCGCGGGCGAATAGACCGCGCCGCCGGCGCACGGACCCATGATCGCGGAGATCTGCGGGACGACGCCCGAGGCCAGCGTGTTGCGAAGAAAAATATCGGCGTAGCCGCCGAGGGATACGACGCCTTCCTGGATGCGCGCGCCGCCGGAGTCGTTGAGGCCGACCAGCGGCGCGCCGTTCTTCATCGCCAGATCCATGATCTTCACGATCTTCGCGGCGTGCGTTTCGGAAAGCGATCCGCCGAAGACGGTGAAGTCCTGCGCGAACGCGTAGACCAGGCGGCCCTGCACCGTGCCGTATCCCGTGACGACGCCGTCACCGGGGACGCGCTGCTTGTCCATGCCGAAATCCATCGAGCGATGAACGACGAGCTGATCGAGCTCCTGAAACGAACCGGGATCGAACAGCAGCGCGATGCGCTCGCGCGCGATGAGCTTGCCTTCGTTGTGCTGGCGATCGATGCGCGCCTGGCCGCCGCCTAACTCACTCAGCTGCTTGCGGAGCTCGAGCTCTTCGAGTTTCACCAAACGATCTTCCTCTCCGCGGCGATGCGCTTCATCTCCGCCTCGACCTGCTCGTCCGATGCGCGCGGTCCGAGCCGCTGGCGCGCTTCACGCTCGATCGCCTCCGCTTCGGCGAAACTCTCCTCCAGCGCTTTCGTGACGACGAGGATCCCCGCCTCGGCATCGCGGAATTCGACCAGCCCGCGATCCTCCAATCGATTGACGATGGCCCGGGCGAGAAGTTCGACGCGTTTGCCGGTGGCGCTCACGACCCGGCGAATTAAAGCATCAACTCCGCGCCGAAGGAACCGCCGCCGTACGGATACCAGATTCTTTCGCTGGAAACGGCGTCGATCCGCGTGACTCGCACCGATGCAGGCCACGCGTTCACGCCGTCATCGACGAGCACGCGCAGCACGAGCCCGTCGACGGGCCCGAGGAGCGCGACGGCGG
>Ga0075418_10004951_pt1 | contig 15110 bp, 41 predicted proteins | sample SoiMetdeltSBSDD2_FD_81776 | JGI IMG/M metagenome (GOLD analysis project Ga0075418, IMG submission 81776) | Bulk soil microbial communities from a Populus tree surrounding site in Tennessee, USA - Soil MetaG P. deltoides SBSDD2 | ecosystem: Environmental > Terrestrial > Soil > Tree plantation...
GGGGAAACCGTCCTGGACCCGTTCGGGATGACGGGGTTCTTCGGTTCCTAGCCCCCTAATACATCCGCCCTTGTGCACCCCTCCAAAGTGGAGGGGTGCCTTTTCCTGTCAACTCGACGTCCGTGATGACCGAAGCCTGCGAGCGGGTGTGCCGGGTCATGCAGCGGGTAGCGAACGAGGAGAAGATCCGAAGCGGTGGGGTGTTCAACTGCCGCAAGATCTCTGGAACCAACGTCTGGAGCCAGCACGCCTGGGGCAATGCCCTTGACCTGTTCCCTACCGAGTCCCGGTTCAACGACGAGATAGCCAGGGCTGCCGTTACCCAGGCCACCAAGCGAACGGTAGCTAATCGTGGGCGGAAGCTGGAGCTATCCAACGTCATCGACCACCTGAACTCCCGCATCTGGACACCCGGCACCGGCTGGCACGACTACAGCGGTTCGGTCGGTCCCCACGTTCACGTCCAGGCCGCCCCTATCAAGACCGGAACCCCGGCCTGTGCGTGATGGACGTGCTCTTCCTCGCCGGCTTCGCCGCCGCCCTGGTAGCAGGGTTCGTCTTCCTCATCCAGTGGGCCTGGCGTGAAGACCGCAAGACCACCCTCAGGGAGCGTTTCAAAGACGTCGTCTCCGACTGGGGGAAAGAGGAATGACCGAGTGCCTTGATTGTGGAGCCCCAGCCGAAGTGACCGGGGGCCATGAGATGGCCGGGGTGGACTACGACGGCCGGGATGCCCTGTTCTGGATGGACATGATCCAGTGTGCTGCCGGCCATCGCTACGAACTCATCGACAACAACCGCACTGTCTACCTGGAAGGGATCTTTTGAACGAGCGCTCACCCGTCCATGAGACCAACGGGAACACCGTCACCCTCCGCGAATACATCGAGGCCATCATCGGTGAACGGGACCGTGCCCTACAGGCTGCGTTCAGGGCCCAGCAGGACGCGCTCAACCTCGCCACCCGGAACCTGGAGCTACGCCTAGAGAAACTCAACGAGCTACGAACAGAGGTCACCCAGGACCGTGCCAACTTCCTAACGCGGGATCGGTACGACAGCCAGCACGCCGCCCTCCAGGACAGGGTAGCGCTACTTGAGAACTTCCGAGGTAAGGCCCTGGGATTCGGGGCGCTAGTGTCCCTGCTGTCTGCCGTCGGTGGTGCTCTCATCGTGAAGGCCATCGGCGGATGAACGGCCCCGACACACCCCCCGAATCCCCCGAACCCGGTGATGTGGACTTCCCTGATTCGGTGATGAAAGAGGCTCACTCGGTAACGCTCATTTGCCCCGAATGCAACGAGCTGATCCGGCTGCGCGACGTACACGCCTACGTGCTGTCGAACCACCTAGCGGTCTGTCGAGAGATGACACTACTAACGGGGGAGCGGGATTGATGATCCCCTTCGGTTTGGACCCTCGACGCTGGGGACTATGTGCCTGCCCCTGTCATCAACGGGCTTACGAGGATGACCCCTTCTACGGGATGCCCCCGGCCGATGAGAAGGGGCTGTGTAAGCCCTGCGCCGACGAAGCCAATCTGCCCTGGACCGACACCCTAGCGTCGTTGTCACTATGACCGACCTACCCCTGCCGCCTCAGATGACCTCCGATGAGATAGTCGGGCAGATACGCGATCACTGGGTGAAGAACCTGGGAGCTAGCGAGCTCGAAGCCACACTGCGGGCAGAGCGTGGCTTCATGCATATGTTGCAGACCGGCCATATCAGGGAGTGGGGATTCAACGACAGGGGGGAGACGCTCTACGAACCGCACAGCCCCGTCGTCTCGGAAACCATCGTCTACGTGCTGATGCAGAACAAGGAGGACTAGTGGATTTGTACGCCATCCTGCTACTCGCTGCGGTGATCGTGTTCGCCATCGCTGCATGGCTGGGCAAGAGTCTTGAGGCCCTGGGCCTCGCCCTATTCGCCGGGGCTTTCCTGGCTAAAGCACTCTAGGAGGTAGCGTGTTCAATCTTGGTTTCACGCAAGACGACGTCAAACGTGTCGTATGGACCGCCATCCAGGCGTTCCTCGGTGCGGTACTGGTGCTAGCGCCAGGCATCCTACAGGCTCCCAACTGGGAGACCGCCAAGACCCTCGGTATCGCTGCCCTGGTGGCCGGCGTTGCAGCGGCCTTCTCTGCATTGAAGAACCTGTTGCTGGGCGACGGCTCCGCTCTCAAGTAATGGACCCGATCCCCCGGAAAGACGAGGGACTAGTCTGTCCCAAATGCGGCTGGCGGAAGAACCGTGCCAGTGACGGCTGGTGCTGGTCATGCGGTGTCATGCTTCCCGCTGACTGGTGGCGTAAGTGACCGGATCGACCGGCCTCCAGCGTTATCCCCTCGGTGCGAAGCCGTCCCGCTACGACCCCCGTGACTACCGCTTCGGCCCGTGGACGGCACGGGCGAAGGCTGCGGAAGCGCTAGACCGGAAGATGTACACCATGGTCAATCCTGACTTCCGTATCAACCAGGGGATGGAGGGCACCTGCGTAGGCCATGCGGCCACCAACGTCCTGCTGGCCGGCCCCTCCCCACACCGCACCTATGCGGGGTTCATGTCCGAGGAACTCGCGCACCAGTTCGCCCGCAAGCTCTACCTGGATGCGTCCGGGGACACCACGTACCAGCAGGGGATGCACCCCCGTGACGCCTGCGCGGAGCTCCTGTCCGATGGCCTGATCGAGTCCTACTGGCGGGTGCTCCAGGTCGAGGACGTGACCACCGCCCTACTCACGTTCGGGCCGGTGATGCTGGCTATCCCCTGGTATAGCTCAATGTTCTACGACGACGCCCGCCTCTCGAAGCTCTACGGCAACTTCTATGTGAAGGTCAACCTCGAGTCTGAGCACGTCGGCTACCACGCCCTCACGGCAACGGGGATCGACCTAGAACCCGACGACGGGGGCCCACCCTTCCTGCGCCTACAGAACTCCTGGGGATCGGAGTGGGGGGCCAACGGGACCGCCCGCCTCACGGTCGAGAGCTTCCGCAGGCTGAATATGTGGGACAACTGGGCTTTCCAAGAAGCCGCCTTCTAGCAGGCATAATACAAATCTGCCCTTGCACCGTAGGGCATCCTGGCCGTAGATGATTTGCGAGCACCCGGAATGCACGGGTTCGCACGATGACCGCCGCTTCGCCACCCTGTGCCCACGATCCAGGGAGAACAAGCGTGCCGCCGGCCGTAGGCAGTACGAGCGCTGGACGGGATACCAACGCAACCGCAAGCTCCTTCGCACCCGCCGTATCAGAGCCCTCCAACGGATGAACGAGAGGGGGTTACGTGGCCCGGTACAGGGAGAAGGATGAAACCGACCTCACCTGGAATCGGATCCGCCGGCAGGTCACCAGAGACCTGGATACCCGGATCCAGAACTTTCGGGAAGAGCTCCTGAACGAGATGCTGACCGCCTCCTGGGAGAAATACACCCAAGCGATAGAGAGTGGCACCCTCGTCGAGCTCGAGGATGAGGCTACGCGGTGGGTAGATGACCTGCTGCGCCGCCAGCTTCGACCGGGGCTAGCCGATGGCAAAGTGGCGAAACGTTAGGCCCCTTCGGGTCTTAGATTTCGACTGCGAGAACCGCCCCCTGTCATACCTAGGCGGGGACTTCACCACACCGGAGCTCACGGTCATCGCCTGGAAGTTCCCCCGTGAGGATCTGCAGGTGATGTATCAGCCCGAACACACCCTGAGCGAGATGCTGTCAGGGTTCGTGGAAGCCTACGACTCAGCCGACATGGTGACCGGGCACAACATCCTCAAGCACGACCTACGCCTGATCAACGCCATGCTGCTGGAGCACGGCCAACCCCCGCTCAGGCCCAAGCTGGTGTCAGATACCTACCGTGACCTCAAGAGACGATCCCCCGGCTTCGCATCCCAGGCCAGCCTGGCCGAGATGCTGGGGGTGCGTGCCCCGAAGGTGGGGATGACTACGCCGGGGTGGCGGAAGGCTAACCGCCTTCTGCCCGAGGGGGTAGAGCGGGCGGTGAACCGTGGGGTAGGGGACGTAAGGCAGCACATCCTTCTGAGGAAGGAGCTCCTGAAGCGGGGGTGGCTCCGACCTCCCCGGATTTGGTATCCCTAGGGTTCCCTCCAACACCCATTTCCAGCCATCCTAAGCGCTCCTAAGCCATTTTCAGCCTTGCCTGGTGTCCTGGCACCAGGGGATACTGCCGATGCCCCTTAGATGGAAGCGTTCAGATCGGTCGGCGGCACCCAATGGCACTTCCTGGACGATGAGACCAGGGAGTCCTGGTGTGGCATACCCCCGGGCTCCCTCAGGAAGGACGCCGAGGACTGGGACGAGCTCCCCGACCAGGACCGGTGTCAGCGTTGTCGGGTGAACGATCCTCGACCACTACCATTGGTTCGGGTGGTTCGGGGCAGACCTCTGCCAGAGGTGGGGGGAGTTCGTGAAACAGGAGGGCTAACGCGACGAGGTTCCCGTAGGCCGGCATGGACGTACCACGAAACCACGTCTCGACAGTTTTGGGGTGGACTTCGGCCCCCAGATCACGCAGGGCATCCCGAACGCCCATCGTCGAGAGCCCCCGAGCCTGACTGGCTTCCCGAATCCATGACACGAGCTCTGCCTCTATCTGGGGAAGACTCACCATCCCTCCCTCCCAAGTCTAAGCACGAAGATTAGAACGCCAAGAACTTCCTGGTCAAGTCGCTTTCTGGTGAAACCCCTTGCACTACAACGCTGTAACCCATGCGGGGGGAACACGTAGTGCGTTCGGGGGACACTAGATATGGTGGTAGAAGATTTCTCGGAAATCTTGTGGTGGCTCCTTGACGGAGGGGCTTTTAGGGTATACAAACCGACCCATGAACTTGGGACGCGCCGGGAATGTACGTAATGACTCTCCTACGCGGGTAGTTCCACGCGTCGGATTCGAGAGTTCGGCGGGGGTTGAGCCGAAATCCCTCCCAGGTTCAGAAGCTCCCCCCGCCGAACCCCCCTCCGAAGCCTTCTGCCATCACTTCTTCCGGTGCTTCTTCTGCCACATCGGAGATCGCTACATCGAAGACCACTTCTGTGAACAAGGCCGCGAACTGCTCGTCGAGATGCTCGATGAGATAGCCGAGAGGGAGGGACGGTTATGAAGAAGGCACTTGCAGCCCTGGCCGTAGGGGCCGTGCTACTCACGGCCTGCGGTTCAGACACGGAGACACCGGACAGCTACGACGTTGCCCCGGTTGAAACCACAGGTGATTTCAACATGGATGCCATCCGTCTGGCATGGGATCACATCCCAGCGGCAGACCGCGAGGCCATCTGTGACTTCTACAACACCCCGCCAGTCGGGATCACACCCCAGCTGGTTCGCATCTTCGATGAGGAAGCCCACCTCGGCTATGCCGAATCGGAGCGGGTGCTCAGTGCCCTGCTAGCGGAAGAGTGCTGAACCGGTGAGGTCGGACCTCATCCTTCGCAAGACCATCGTGCGCCTGGATGAGGACGCCCTGCTCGAAGGGGGCCGCAAGGTGGAGCGGGGGCTGCGGTACGAGAACTCCCACGATTCGATGCTCACCGATGAAGAGCGGCTGTCCGGCCTGTTCATGGCTAGGGAGGCAGCGGGACGCACCTTCGCTACCTGGAACGACACTAAGGAAAGGCTTGCATCCATGAAGGAACGAGCGACACCGCGAGGCCATGACATCGACTGCCCCTGCACGTACTGCGAGGAAGGGTGGAAGCGGCTCATCACTGCCGTGGGGATCGTACCTAGGGGCAAGCGGACGATGGATGCATTTGGTGTCTACCAGGTGGAAGTCCCTGAGGACTCACCAGTGAGGGTCACCCGCCACCGGAAAGACGAGAGCGACAAATGACCGACGACCCACTCTCGCCGGCACGAGGAGTCATGTACGGGATTGCACTCGGACTCGGCCTATGGGCCGTAGCCATCCTTATCGCTACGTGGTGGGTGCGATGACCACCAAGACAGTAACCCTCATCTTCACGGATGAAGACCTTCGCGGGAACGGGACCAAAGAGAACATCTACCGCCGCATCCCCAAACTGTTCACGCTCGATGGCCGCCTGGTTTGCGAATACGACTACGGCGCTACTGGCGAGGGTGTGGGCACCGTGGTTTCCAGCGTCCTTTCGGGACTCTTTCAGGACCACCCATGATCCCCCTTGCCATAAAGCAGGTGTGTCGGGACTGCGGTGCCGTTCTCCGCTACGTCGAAGACCTGGACACCCACGACCTGCGCTGCCACGGCCCCATCACCCTGGTTCATACCGAGGACGGGATATACGGGGAGGTAGGTAGTGAGTAGGGGGCCAAGGAGTCGGTTGCCGGTTGAGAAGATCGAGCAGACACGCGGGTGCTGGGTGTGGCACGGCATTCACGACGAGGGCTACTCAAAGTTTGACGGGTATCTAGTCCATCGAATCGTCTTCGAGCAGTGGTATGGGCCGCTCCCGCACGGCATAACCCTGGATCACCTCTGTGAGAACAGGGGTTGCGTCAATCCCGACCACCTAGACCCGGTCTCACAGGGCGAGAACGCTCGCCGTGGCGCAGAGATGCGGGAGTGGCGCAACCGGATTCGGCGGTTCCTAGAGACGGGGCGCTACGAGTCCGCGGGTGCCGCAGCCCTCCGTCGCTACTACAAGGAGCCAGCATGACCGAGAAGACCATCACCTGGGTGGCCCCGATGAGCGAGGCGGATGACCGCGGTATTCGGTGGATCACCGTCAAGTTCGCCGATGGGGACACGGGCTATCTAGGCAAGAAGGATTTGGACACCGCGATGGAGGTCGCGGGACTTCTCGAAGAGGCCGTCAATCAGGTGCTCGACTTCACGCTAGAGGACACGGGAAAGACCAACTCTAGTGGTGGGAGCCGTTTCAAAATCACCGGATTCGGTACTCCGGGTGGTGCAGCTACGTACACCGCCCCAGGCGTTCAGGGGGGCGGTAATACGCAAGCGGGGGCATCCGTTACGCGCAGCCGTTCCCCTGAACCGAACGAGGAAGACCCAAGGCGCTCTAAGGAAGAGATGCGACGGTCGGAGGCTCTCAGGGCTGCGGCCAGCTTCCTCTCGATGAGCGCCGTGGGTATGGAGAAGGTTCTAGAGGTTGCTGAGTTCTTCGAGGGCTACTTGGCTTCGGGGTCTGCATCAAGCGCATACGACAGACCTAGCACGGAAACCTCCGCGTCGGATCACCAAGCAGGTGCGGGCTCCGAATCTACTCCCACTGCCGAGACGGTGGGGGGTGGGGGGCAGTCCGAAGGGGAAGCGGGCTGTCCCCCACACGATCTTGACCTAGACGTAGCACCGAAGGCGATGCGTTACCCATGCCGGCGGTGTGGCTTCTGGATCAAAGGACTGCCATAAGGCAGAGACGGGAGAAGAACTGAGGCCTGAACCACATTCAGACCAGCTACGGCTACCGCTGACAGAGGCGGGGCGGGCCTGGATCAAAGAAACCACCGACACCTGGAAACCACTAGCGCAATGACAACTCACATCGGGCAAAGGTTGAGTCGGGGGAAGCCCAAAGGACACTAGGTGAAGGGGCAACGGCGAGCATACGCCCTGACAGAACCAAGCCAGGGGTACGCCAGAGGGGGCAATACACCCTCCCTCGATGTGAGATCAGACCGCAATACCAGGCTCCTAATACCTAGGTGTCCAAGGGAGAACTATGGCTAAAGGAAAAGTAAGGAAGTGGAAGCCCTACTCGGTCTGTGGTGACTGCCACAAACACATCGACCTCGAAGCTCTGGAGCTCGCCCTAAAGAACGGTGACGAGTATCGCCACGATTGTGGCCGCATCTTGATTCGGGCTCGGACATGACCTACCTGACCCTTCTCTCGTTGCTGCTTTCACCCACAACGGATCAATGGAACCCAGAGTGCCGGGGCTACTCACCGGAGAAGACGGTCAGATGCGTAGCGGAGAAGCAGCAGCCGCCGGGGGGAGTGGACGAGGCCCTCGACGTATGGCGGTGCGAGAGCTCGTTCGGTATCGAGCCCCCCCATTCCGACAGCTACCACGGCCCATTCCAATATGCCGTCGATACGTACGCCAGCCAGAGGCAGGCCATGCCAGACGTGACCCGGTGGTACGACCTTTCGGTACTGGTTCATGACGTGAGATCGAACATCGTCATGGCCGTGGCCTGGGCCGCGCACCATAGCTGGGGAGCGTGGGCCTGTGCGTAGGGTAGACCACCTTCGCTACTTGCCCGTTGAACCCCTACGGAATGCTATCCGGCTGAAGCTGGATGAGTTCTCGGAGTACCACATCTTGGGGGCGAGTAGCGACAGCAATGGCAGGATGGAGTTGGCCCGGAACTTCAGCGATCGGTTCGGTGGCGACGAGAAGACCGCCCGCCGGCAGATCGAACGGATACTGCACACGACTCAGGCGGTTCACGAAGAGCAGGCAGACCGTTGGTGCACGGTTCTGGGGCTCCATCTCGACCTGCTGTGGGACAGAGTGCCGGTATGAAACCAGGCGAGCGGGTACATCCGGCCGAATGGGAACGTGATCGTGTCCGGCGGTGGATGGAGATCACTAAGGCAGACCCCCTCACATGGCCCAGGGCCCCCCACGGTTTCCGCGCTTGCAAGGGACGGGTGGAACAGTTCGAGGATAGGTATACCCGCCTTGAGACCGAGGTGCCAACACCATGAACGCCGTCACTCAGCCGATGGGGCTGTGTCCCTGTAATGGCTACGCAGCCGTGGAGTTGGCAGACGGCTCCGGGCCGTGGGAGTCCTGCGGTGTGATTGGTACGAAGCTGACGAAGCAGGGTCATCTCGTCGGGTGTAAGTGTCGCCACTGCATCGGTCTAAGGAACAAGCGAAGCGGCCAACGCACCGAGGCCAAGCGACACCGCCGGCTAGGTGGGCAGGGGCAAACCCCCCGCGATGAACTCGCCTACTCATATTCGATCAACGTAACCACGGAGGACAAACACGGGGCTCAGATACCAGCCAACTTCCTCACGTTCCTCGACCTCAAGTGGACGCGGGACGCCCTACGCCAGGCCGAGAAGAAACTACCCGTGGGCTCCGACTCGCTGCCCTCCCTGGTACTGGACTGCGGACGTAAGGGTATGTGGATGGTCACCCCGATCCCGGCTAGGGGGCTGCGGTGACGACCCACGGCACCCACCTAGCCGTACGTCTCTTCGCTGCTACCGAATGGCAGCACAAGGCTCTATGTCGTGGGCGTCCAACGAGCCTGTTCTTCGCGGACGAAAGCTCGGAAAACCACAATGGATCGCTGACATTGAGCGACCGTGTAGCGAAGTCGCTCTGTGCCCGCTGCCCAGTACGGAGGGATTGCCTAGAGTATGGCCTACATGACGAGTATGGGATATGGGGTGGGACTAAGCCGCCGGAGCGAAAGGCCAGAACCGATATCGACACGCTGCTGGCAGAGATGGACGAGCAGGTAGAGAGCTTCGTCAAGGGCTGGTAGAGAAAGAGGTGGTGGCGTGAGGGATGAGCGATACGAGATAGAGCACAAGCGGGTACACGACCTGGAGGCCGAGGTCAAGAGGCTGCGGGCGGAGAACAAGGCGCTGCGAGACGACAACAGGAACATCGAGGAGATGGCCGAGGAGGTCGAGAGGGCTGCGGGCTGAGAACGCGAAGCTGCGAGACCGGCTGGACGACCTGACGGACACTGACTATCCGGGCAGCGGGACCGCCCTAACCGAGGGGGAAGCATGAGTGAAGTAAGCCCGATCCGTGACACACAGCTAGTCTTCGATGGTATGCCCGTCCAGGAGTCAGCGTTCAAGCTAACCGGGGTAACCAAGCTCTACACCACCCGGAAGCTAGAGGCCCTGAGCCATGTCAAAGGCACGTTCGAGGGGCGAGTCAAGGGTTATGGGTATGACGCTGACAGCGGTAGGCTCGTTTCAATTGTAGAGGTTCTCGATGCCACCCTCGATTAGCCGAGAGGACTTGGCATGGGTGACTGGGCTCTATGAGGGTGAAGGCTGCTGTTCGGTGCGCGTTCACAAACCAGACGGGGGCTATTACCCTGGGCCAGCCATCCAGATCAACATGACGGATGAAGATATCCTCCGCCGTGCTCAGGAGATTACCGGGATGGGAAGCGTTACTGGTCCGCGAGCACGACCTCCGCATAAGCCACTGTGGACATGGTCTATCGGCGCATTTGAGCAGGTGCAGGCGTTGATCGCCATGATGTGGCCCATGCTTGGAATTCGACGCAAGCTCCAGGCTAAGGCAGCTCTTGCGGTGGCGAAGGAGGCTCGCCGCAACTATCGCACGCCTTACGCCATCCAGTATTTCGGCAAGCGCCACCGAGACCTAGACACCGAGGAATTGCGGGAATACCAGAAGCTACGCAAGGCGGCGCACAGAGCTACATGCAACGTAAAGGGGTGTCGTAGGTGAACAACATCATCGAGGTATTGGATGCCCAGATTGGCTGAGCCAGACGAAGTACCGGGCGATACTTACGCCCGATCCTGGGAGATGGCAGACGAGCTCCTCAGGTTGCGGGCGGCGGCAAGCCAGGCACTCCGAACCCTGGATGCGGTGGACGGGTCAAGGCAGCTTGCGGCGGATGTTCTTCGCGCTGCCCTTGACGAGCACCGCAAGATGCCTACGTGACGCGCAAGCGCCAGCCCAAACCTAACTTCGCCTCCCCCGGACAACTCGGTAGGCTTGTCCTATCCATCCGTGAAGACGCCCTAGCCATCCTGCCCATGTACCACAGGCTGCATTCGATGGGGCTAGAGCAGCCCAGGGGAGACTCGGTGCGGATCTCCGGTGGCGGGGTAAGCAACACCCCCCCGGAGGTAGCTATCGAATCAGCCCAGGCAGAGCACCAGCGGCAGTACGCCCGCTGGATAAGCCGGGAGCTCCAACGCACGGCTACGACCCTGGACAAGATCCGGCAGGGACTCGAGGAACACGTAGGCCCGGGCCCAGGCTATCGCCAGTCCAAAACCATAGGATCGGACGCCCTGGTGACGCTGTACGACTTCAATCAATCCCTAGCGAATCAAGCTGAGAGGCTGAGAGTGGGGACGGAATGACTAGCACGGATGTACCGTGGGCGAAGGTGACGGTGACGACCGAGGCCGTGCAGGAGTGGAGTGGTCTCGTAGGGGAAATAGAACGGCTAGAGGCCGAAGTCGAGAGCCTGCGGGCGCTGATGCATGAAGCCCGCCATCAACGCGACCTAGCCGACGCCGAGGTAGAACGGCTACGCCAAGGCGTCGAGTGACCTGCCCCGTCTGCCATCGACCCCTGCGCCGGCCCCACCGTCATGGTGACACCGAACTAGCCCTACGCATCCGCTACGGACGCTTCACAGCGGAAGAACAGCGAACCTGGATCAGGGGACTGCTGAGGCAGGCACAGAAACGCCCTTGACGCCCCGGTTACTAATCAGAGTGGAGTGGTATGCCATGAATGAGTGGATCATCGTCGGCATCATCGCCCTGCTCGTCCTGCTGTTCGGTGCTAAGAAGCTCCCCGAACTAGCTAGAGGGGTAGGCCGTACCCGCACCGAATACAAGCGCGGCCTAGAGGATGACGACTAGATTCACCCGCCGTCAGTTCTTCGGCATCTCGGCAATGGCAGCCTCACTGCTGGTACGAGCCCGTAAGCCATGCTGGGAGCTCCCACCGACCCACCCCAAGTGGTGCCCGGCCCCAACACCTAGCGAGAGACACCCTAAGGGCCTACTGCTGCTGTTCTAAGGAGATCGCTTGGGCGTCGTTACCCACAAGTTCGTCTCAGGCATAGCAGACGGTGGGGACGCCACCCTCGTAAGGCCCTCTAACTGGAACGACGACCACTCGATATCGGACCTCTCGGGGACGGTCGTGGTCACCGACGCCGAGTGGGTCAACCTCGTTCAGGTCAAGCTTGAGAGCACGGACCGGATCACGCTGGAAGGTACTGCCAGGGCTTACATCTTTGGCTGGACGGATAACCGTTCCTACAACGTCGTCGGCCGGCCTAAGACCTACACGGGCGAACCGTTCCGCGTCCCGAATGACTTCGAGTTCATCATCATAAACCGGCTCTCGATGGGCGCACTCACACGCGGGATACTCGAGGGTTCGTCCGACCTGATCCTTAGTGATGACTTCGGAACACGCTCGAGAATCGTTCTAGCAGGGAGAGGCTGAATGGCTGACATACTCATCGACGCGCAATCCTCACCATCCACGCCGGCGGCAGGTAAATCGGTCATCTTCGTGGACTCCAATACGAAGCGGATGACCAACATCGCCGATGATGGTCGGGCTAACAGCACGTTCCTGTCGGGGAACGACTCGACGGCGTCTCAGGTGCTCGGTGCGGCTGACACCTACGTCACCAACTCAGGGATCCTGCTCCCGACCTTCGGCATGAAGGCCGGGATGATGTTCCGCTGGTTCATGTTCATCACCAAGACCGCGGCGAGTACCGCGGTGCCGACCTACAACTTCCGCCTCGGATCGACGCAGACAACCTCCGACACGTCAAGAGCCCTTATCACGTCGGTAGCGCAGACGGCTGCCGTAGACGGCGGCCTGTTCACTTTCATCGCCCACGTTCGGACCGTGAGCGCCACTGGGCAGCTCGCAGTCAACTTCTCTATCGGTGGGAAGGTCGCCGCCAACGCCGTGGGCTTCGGTTCGTCGGCGCTGGACAACATCCCCGCCACGTTCGATAACACGGCAGTTGCCGGGCAGTTCTTCGGGATCTCTATCAACCCCGGCGCTGCCTCTGCATGGACGATCACGATGGTGGAGTGCAAACTGTCCGGTTAGGAGGGCGTAGGTGGCTAACGCCTTCCAACTCGATGCATTCCAGAACGATGCGTTTCAAGAGGCAGCCGGCGGAACTACGATCCCGGTTACCGCTGGATCGGTCACCTGGACCGGTCAATCTGCAACAGTAGCTCTCACCGTTCCGGTAACGGCAGCGGGTGTTACCTGGACGGGCCAAACCGTAACCCCCACCCTGGTCGTCACGGTAACCGCAGGAGCGGCTACCTGGACAGGCCAGACCGCCGCCGCCAATCTCACCGTCCCTGTCGTAGCGGCAACGGCTGTATGGTCGGGCCAGACGGTAACGGTCACCATAGCCACCGTAGTCCCGGTGGTAGCGGGTGCGGTCACCTGGTCCGGGCAAACGGTAACGGCGAACCGTACCGTTCCGGTAGTGGCTGCTGCGGCAGTCTGGTCCGGTCAAACCGTCAACATCGTCATAGCGGTCACCATCCCGGTTACCGCTGGAGCTGTTACCTGGTCGGGTCAGTCCGTTGCAGCGAACCTTACGGTTCCCGTAACGGCGGGATCGGTCCTATGGTCAGGCCGCACGGTTGCCATTCTGGTATCGCTGCCCGTCACACCGGCGGCGGTTACCTGGACAGGTCAAACCGTCGTAATCGTTGGGGCCGTTCCCCCAGCCGATCCCGTCAAGGGGCCGACCTACAAGAGAACGCTGGTAGGCGTCTCAAGCGCATCAACCGCACTCACCATTCCAGTATGGGCCTCGTCCCTGGTAGGGGATGACGTGGATTCCGAGGAACTAGCCGGCGCACCTAGGGCAGTTCGGATCGGTGCAGGCCAGAACTCGCTACAGGAGGTCTGATGGCAACATTCATCATGTTCGACAAGGCGGCGGTGAACTTCCTTGGCGGTGGTACGGCCGGCGATACCGGCATGACGGACTGGCTATCCCACACCATCAAGGCCACCCTGCATACATCCACCTACACCCCCAACGTAGTAACCAACGAGGTCAAGGCCGACGCTACCAACGAGCTCTCTACGGCCAACGGCTATACCGCTGGTGGGGTAACCCTCACCTGCTCGATTCCCGACGAGGCCGAACCCATCAACTTCGTGGTAGCAGACTTCTCATGGACAGCCTCAGGTGGTTCCATAGGCCCATTCCGCTACTGCGTGATCTGGAACGACACCCCCACCACACCGGCCGATCCCCTCATCGGCTACATCGACACTGGTGGGGATACGACTATCACGGTGGGGAACACCATCACTTTCGACTGCGACCAGACCAATGGCCTATTCACGGGCACCGCTACATGAGCCGTACCCGCTGGCAACGTAAGCCCCCGGACTTCTATTGGAAGCAAGGTGATACTGCCCCTGCCATCGCAGAACAACTGTTCGATGGCCTAGGGGTAGCGGTGAACCTATCCGGTGCCTCAGTCAAGTTCATGATGTGGGGACCAGGTGATGCAGCGGTCAAGGTGAACGCTGCTGCCACCATCACCGATGCTGCTACTGGGAAGGTGTCCTATACCCCCACTGCACTCAACACCGATACCCCTGGTGACTACCTAGTGGAATGGTCCGTGACGTTCTCAGGTGGAGCCATCGAGACCTTCCCTAACTCAGACTGGCAGAAGGTACGAGTCAAGGATGATATTGCGGCCTGAGTGATGCCCTGAGGTTGATGACGTGTTCAGCAAGGGCGAGTGGGTCCTTGCCGCCTTCCTCCGCTGCTAGAAGTACCGGTAGCCACTTCTCCATGGTGGCTCCATCAGAGGCCAACACATCGAGTGCCCTACTAACCGAAGGGCTCATCTCACAGAAGACGGTTGTGCCTGAAGAGTCCACGGCAAATACCCGGATGGATTCGTACTCATCCATGGGGATGGAGTATACGCCCTGGGTAGGGCAGAAGGTAAGGGTGAAGGATGACATCGCAGCCTAGCCTTGCCCAGTAGAACCTGCATGATCTGTGGTGAACGCTTCAAGGGCCCAGGCTCTAGGTGCCGACGCCATGCCTACCGTACTAGTGGGTGGAACCCCGCTACCTCAGCTTCAGAGCGCGGCTACGGGTCAGAGCACAGGCAGCTAAGGGCAGCCCTACTAGCCAGGCACCCCATATGCCAATGCTCAGGTTGGTGCGGTCTACACCCAGGCCCATGCACCAGGCCCAGCACGGTACGAGATCACATCCTCAACAAGGCTCGAGGTGGGACAGATGCAGAAGACAACGAGCAAGCACTCTGCAAGCCCTGCCACGACATCAAGACGAGGCGAGAAGCAAAACTCAAACGGAAATCCTGAGGGGGGGGAGGGTCAGGCACGACGCGGAGCAAGAC
>Ga0075418_10004953_pt1 | contig 15105 bp, 13 predicted proteins | sample SoiMetdeltSBSDD2_FD_81776 | JGI IMG/M metagenome (GOLD analysis project Ga0075418, IMG submission 81776) | Bulk soil microbial communities from a Populus tree surrounding site in Tennessee, USA - Soil MetaG P. deltoides SBSDD2 | ecosystem: Environmental > Terrestrial > Soil > Tree plantation...
CTTCGACGTCCCCGCCGGCGCGTAGTCGCCCAGCCGCAGGTCGCTGGCCAGGATCACAGGCGTTTCGGCGAGCAGTGCCGCGCGCTCGATGGCGTTTTCCAGCTCGCGGATGTTGCCGGGCCAGTTGTAGCGGACCAGCAGCTTCTGCGCGTCGGTGTCGAGGCCGTCGAGGCGCTTCTTCAGCTCGCCGCCGAAGCGGCGGATGAAATGCGTCGCCAGCGGCAGGATGTCTTCCTTGCGCTCGCGCAGCGGCGGCGTCTCCACCGACACCACGTTGAGGCGGTAGTAGAGGTCTTCACGGAAGTGGCTGGCCGCGACCATCGCCGACAAATCGCGATTCGTCGCGGCGATCAACCGGACGTCGACCCGGATCGTGCGCGTGCCGCCCAGCCGCTCGAACTCATGTTCCTGCAGCACGCGCAGGATCTTCGCCTGCGTGCTCGCGCTCATGTCGCCGATTTCGTCGAGGAACAGCGTGCCGCCGTCGGCCTGCTCGAAGCGGCCGATGCGCTGGCGATCCGCGCCGGTGAACGCGCCCTTCTCGTGACCGAACAGTTCGGATTCGAGCAGGTTTTCCTGCAGCGCCGCGCAATTCACCTTGACGAAGTTGCGCGCCGAACGCAGCGAGTTGTGATGGATCGCGCCGGCGATCAGCTCCTTGCCCGTGCCGGTTTCGCCGCGAATCAACACCGTCGAGTTGCTCTTGGCGACTTTCTTCACCACGCCCAGCACGCGCTGCAGCGATTCGCTGCCGCCGACGATGCGATCGAAGTCGTAGTTTTCCTGGCGCTCGTTGCGGAGGTAATCAAGCTCGTTGCGCAGGCGCTTCAGCTCCAGCGCCTTTTCGACCTTGACCTCCATCTCCTCGAGCTCGAACGGCTTCTGCACGTAATCGAAGGCGCCGTGCTTCATCGCCTCGACCGCCGTGCTCACTGAACCAAACGCCGTCATCAGGATCACCGATGCCGTCGGGTGCAGGGTCTTGGTCGTGCGCAGCACGTCCAGACCATCCGAGCCGCCCATCTTCAAGTCGCTCACGACGACGTCGAAGTAGCCTTCATGCAGGCGCTCGAGCGCGGCGTTGCCGTTGCCGGCCTCGTCGACCTCGTGTCCGGCAGTGCTCAACGACAGCGCCAGCCCGCGCCTGAGTGCATCGTGATCGTCCGCTACTAATATCCGCGCCATAAAATTATTCCCCTGATCCCTGAACCCTGACCCCTGATCCCGATCCTTTGGCCTTGCTCGTTGGTTCAACCGGCAGCGTGACGCGGAACTTCGTTCCACGCCCATCCGCCGTCGTCATGTCGATGCGTCCGTCGTGGGCATCGACGATCTTTCGAACAATCGCCAGGCCCAGCCCCGAGCCCTGCGCCTTCGTCGTGAAGAACGGATTGAAGATCTTTTCCGCGATGTCGGCCGGCATGCCCGGCCCGTCGTCGGCGACATCGACGACCACGGTCGGCACCGGCCTTTGGCCATCAGGCATCAACGCGCCGTCAGACGCGCTGTTCGCGAGCCGCGCCGTGATGTCGATGCGCCCGCGGCCTTCGAGCGCCTCGTAGGCGTTGATCAACAAATTGGCGAACACCTGCGTGAGCTGATGTTGATCGGCGCCGAGCGTCGGCAGGTTCTTCGGCAGCACGACGTTGACGTAAATGCTGCCGCGCGTCGCCTTGCCGTCGGCCATCGACACGGCGTTGTTGACCGCGTCACCGAGCGAGGTGCGATCGACCTGCAGCCGCACCGGCCGCACGAACGCGAGGACTTCCTGGACGATCGCGTTCGCCATCTTCGCTTCGTTGATGATGTCGTTGACGAGCGTTTGCGCCTCGGCGTTGTCGGGCACTTTGCGGCGGAGCAGTCCGGCGAGCACCTCGATGCCCGCGAGCGGGTTCTTGATCTCGTGCGCCATCACCGCAGCCATCTCGCCGACCGCCGCGAGGCGATCGCGCAGCCGCTCGCGCTCTTCGATCTGCTCGACGTGCGTGAGGTCCTTGAAGAACAGCGCCGCGCCGACCGGCTCGCCGTGATCGTCGCGCACCAGCGACAGCGTGTAGCCGATCACCGTGTCGGTCGACTTCAGGCGCAGCTCCGCGCGGTTGGGGAGCGACTTCAGTTCGTAGGCGCCGCCAAGGACGCGGACGATGTCGGGATGTTCGTGAAGAAGGTCCGGATAGGTCCGGCCGGCCACGTCGCCGGGCGGCAGCCGGAACAGGCGGCGCGCTTCGTCGTTGATGATGACGACGCCGCCTATACGGTCGATGGCCAGCACGCCATTGCGCATGTTCCCCACCATGTGGCGGAAAAACACGTCCTCCAGGCGAGAAGCGTTCTCGACAGGTTTGGGCATCATCATGTAGCCGAGCCGGGTTGAGCAAACCCTATGCCCCAGCCGGCTGCACCGACTTAACGAGCTAAGTCGTTGCGATTACATAATTTGGATTATGCCCTAGGTACAGGGGAGATTACAAAAATGTAATTACGTCACTGATTTCGTACGTCGGCGTACTGCTCAGCTTCGTTTTGGAGCATCTCCCACTGCCCCAAAAGCTCGCCAACTTCCCACATTAGCGCTTGGTGCTGGGCCAGGACTGGCTTCGATTTTTCGTGATCTGAATAGAAATCAGGGGCCGACATCGTCTGCTCGACTTGCTTGATTTGCTTCTCGCGGTCCGCAATTCGTGCCTCGAGTTCGGCCACGCGCGCCTTCAACGCCTTGTAGGCTCTTTCGCGTTTTTGCTTTTCAGCAGATTCACGCTTTCGTTCCTCATAGGTTTGATCGGGTTTCTTGGCAGCCTTGTCTGGAACAATCTGCCTAAAGGCAGATGCTACAGGTGGCGATGGTTTCGACGCCGGTGTCGACCCTGTAGCATCCGGCTTTAGCCGGATTGTTTCCGACCACAAAAACGCTTCGTATGTCCCCGGGTATAACAATGCCTTTCTATCTCCCACGTCGATGATTTTCGTCGCGAGTTTTTCGACGAAGTAGCGATCGTGCGAGACGAAGATCAGCGTGCCGCCGTAATCGGCGAGCGCATCGAGCAGCACTTCCTTCGAATCGATGTCGAGGTGATTGGTCGGCTCGTCGAGCAGCAGCGTGTTCGACGGCCGCAGCAGCATGCGCGCCACGGCGAGGCGCGTGCGCTCACCGCCCGACAGCACGCCGGCCTTCTTGTAGACGTCGTCGCCGGAAAAGAGAAAGCCGCCGAGGATGTTGCGGATGGCCGGCACCATCGTGTGCGGCGAATCGGCGGACATCGTTTCGTACACGGTCAGCTTTGGATCGAGACGCGTCGCTTCGTCCTGCGCGAAGTACTGCATCACGACCTGGTGCCCTTCAGTGCGCGATCCATGGTCCGGCGCCTCTTCGCCCGACAGAATGCGCATCAGCGTCGACTTGCCGGCGCCGTTGTGGCCGACGAGCGCAATGCGATCGCCGCGCTCGATGTGCAGCTTGACGTGATCCAGCACGAGCTTGTCGCCGTACGACTTGCGAACGTCCTTCAGCTCGAGGACCATGCGGCCGCTCTTCATTGAGGACGGAAACTGGAAGTGAATCTTTTTTCGCTCGGGCGGGACTTCGAGACGCTCGACCTTCTCGAGCATCTTGATCCGGCTCTGGACTTGCGCCGCCTTGGTGGCCTGGTAGCGGAAGCGATTGATGAACTCCTCGACCCGCTGGATTTCTTCGTCCTGCTGCTGCTTCGCCGCGCGCAGGCGTTCCATTGCGGCATCACGCTGCTCGAGGTACTTCGTGTAGTTCGTGTGGTACTCGGTGATCTTCCGCAGCGTCAGGTCGGCGATGTGCGTGACGACGGTGTCGAGGAAGTAGCGATCGTGCGAGACGACGATCACCGCGTGCGGGTAGGCGACCAGATATTCCTCGAGCCAGTTGCGCGCATCGAGATCGAGATGGTTGGTCGGCTCGTCGAGCAGCAGCAGGTCCGGTGCGCTCAAGAGCAATTTCGCCAGCGCGAGGCGCATCTGCCATCCACCTGACAGGTGATCGGTCAGTTGCTCTTGCGCATCCGGTTCGAAGCCAAGGCCGCGGAGCACGGTCGCGACCTTCAGCTCGATCTGATAACCATCCGACAGGCGAAATCGGTCCTGCACTTCGCTATAGCGCGCGAGGATCGCGTCGTGCGCCGCCTGATCGAGCGTGGTGTCGCCGAGCCGCGCTTCGAGATCGTGCATCTCCGCCTTGAGGTCGAGCAGTGGCTTGAGCGCGAGGCTGGCTTCATCGCGAACCGTGCGGCCGCTATGTGTCAGGCCGTCTTGCGGGAGATAGCCGAGCGTGAGCGCATTCGGTTTCTGGATGAGACCTGAATCGGGTTCATCCATCCCGGCGAGCATTTTGAGGAGCGTGGTCTTGCCGGCGCCATTCGGGCCGCACAGACCAACGCGATCGCGATCGCCGATCTGCCAGGTGACGTGTTCTAGAAGGGTCTTCTCACCAAATGCCTTGGTGACGTCTTGCAGTTGGAGCAGTTCTTATTCTCCGAGCGCTCGGGCAGCGGCAGCGAGTACCTGCGGAACGCGGAACGGTTTCGTCAGGTATCCGGCGACGCCAAGGTTGACCGCTTCGATCGCGCTCGATTCGGTGGAGAAGCCCGTGATGATGATCACCGGCAGATCCGCCTTCAATCGCTTTGCCTCGCGGATCAGCGTCAGGCCATCCATGCCGGGCATCTTCAAGTCGGCGATCAGCAGGTCGTAGTTGCCAAGGCGCAGACGTTCGAGGGCGGCGCGGCCATCGGGCGCGGTATCGACGTCATATTCGGCGAGCGCCAGCGTCTTTTGCAGCAGCTCGCGGATGCTCGACTCATCGTCCACGACCAGGACGCGGCTGCGGCCGTCCCGCGCGGCAGGCCGGTCGGCGACAGCGGACGACGGGGCGCGCTCGCCGCGAGGACGCTGGGTATCAAGCCAGGCGTCGATGTCACGTTTGCGGAACCGCCACTGGCGGCCCACCCGGACGGCGGGAATCTTCCCGGCCTTGATCAGCCGGTACACGGTCCGAAGGTTTACCTGGAGGTACTCCAGGACTTCTTCTGTCGTAAGAAAGATTTCGTCGTTTGGAAAATTCACGCCCACTAAGTGTCTCTGAAATCGGTATCTTACCTTATTGGCAGGGCTTACGGCCCCTTCCTTGCGCGAAACCGCGCGGCATTGCCCTCGCCCGGCCGACTTTCGGCGCGGGGGCGGAGTCTTAGAGAATAGCGATAACGTTTCGCGAAACTGATCGCATGGTAGCGACCGACGAGGAGCTCGTCGCCAGGTCCAGGGATGGCGATGTTGATAGCTTCAACCAGCTGGTTTTGCGCTGGGAACGGCCGATCTATGCCCTGGCGTACCGGGTCATCGGCCGTGACGAAGACGCGCGGGACGTGGCCCAGGAAACCTTCCTCCGGGCATTCCGGGCACTCCCGGGATTCAAGGGCCAGGCGAAATTCTCCTCCTGGCTGTACAGAATTGCGCTGAACCTTTGTCGCGACTGGATTCGGCGCAAGAAGCGCGCGCCTTTAGTGGAAATGCCCGAAGGCGTCGACATTGTTGAACTTGCGGCCGAACAGGGTCCGACGGAATCGATCGAGGATCTCGTTGCGCGGCAGGAGATGAGCCGCTATGTCGCTGACGGCATGAAGCTCCTTCCAGACGAGCAACGCACCGCGATCATCTTGAAGGAGTATCACGGCCTCACGTTCCAGGAGATCGCCGATTTGCAGGGCTGCCCCTTGAGCACGGTGAAGACGCGCTTGTATCAGGGGCTGAGCGTGCTGCGGCGGCATTTGGAAAGCCAAGGAATGACGAAGTACAGAAGTGCAGAGTGAGAGAAGACGATGACGATGAAGTTTACGTGTGACGACAAAGCAACCCTGGTCTCCTACCTCTATGGCGAGCTCGATCCCGCCACGAGGCAGGCGGTGGATGATCATCTGGCGCAGTGCGCGGCGTGTGCCGACGAAGTGACCGCACTCGGTGGCGTACGATCCGAGCTCGGGCTGTGGGCCGCGCCGGATGCCGATCTGGATTTCACGATCGTGAAGAAATCCGAGCTCGCCTCCTCCAACGTGTTGCGGCCCGCGCGCTGGTGGAACACCGTGCCGGTGTGGGCGCAGGCCGCTGCCGCGATCCTGGTGGTTGCCGCCGGCATCTCGATCGCGAACGTGCGGATCGCGTCGGGACCGGAAGGTTTCTCCGTTACTACCGGGTGGATGCAGCCCGAGCCGACGACGGCCGCAGGTCCCGCGGTGCGAACCGTCGTTGCGACCGCGCCTGCGAGCGATGAATTCAAGGTCCAACTGGCATCGCTCGAACAGAAGCTGCGCGACGAAATGCGCGCCGCGCGCGATCAGAATGCGACGCACGTGGCGACCACGTCGGACGATGCGGTGAGCATGCGCCAGATTCGGCAGCTGATCGCCGACGCCGAGAAGCGCCACTCACAAGAGCTCGCCGCCCGCTTCATCGAATTCACCAACGACATGAACATGCAGCGGCGCCTTGACATGCAGAACATCACGCGCGCTTTCAACACGCAGGACGCGCAGATGTTCCGGCAACGGCAGATGATCAACAGCCAGGGACAGATCATTAACAACGTGATTCGCATATCGAACACACCGCAGTAGCATTCGAGGAGCACGAGAGCACGCCATGAAGAAGCAGATCACGACGTTGATTGTTCTTGCCGCGCTGGCAGTCGCGCGGCTCGCGGCCGCACAGGATACGCCCGCGACGGAGCAACAGATCCAGCCGCCGCCGGCGGATCAGGCCGCCGCCTCGCGGCCCATCAACATGAACGACATGCGCCGTCACATCTACGTGATGGAAGGCGCGTTAGCGCAGGCGGTGGACTTCGGCGCGAAGGAGTTGAATCGCCAGGTCGCAAATGCGATGCCCGGCGTGTTCATGCTCGAGGGCGAAGCGACCGCGCGCGGCGTACATCTCGACGGCTACGGCGTGTTCTTCGACGTGCGCGTGCCGATGATGCGCCAGAGCATGGTCTGGAGCATGCGCATGATCCAGGAGCAGAACGACGCCGCCATGCAGGCCAACATCGAGGAGCTGCGCCGGTCGCTGCAGGGGGTGACCGATCAAGATACGCGCGCCAGGATTCAAAGGGCGATCGCGAACTTCGAGCGCCAGTCCGGAAACGTCCAGCCGCGGGCGCAGCAGCAAGGCAACGGCGCCCTCGTCTCGCCGAGTGCGGAAGCGATTCCTGTCGGCGCCGCCGCCGCCGCGGGCATGTCGAACACACCGCGGATGGTCGCTGGCCGCGCGGACAACCTGTGGGCGAAAGATCCGAATCGGGCCTACACGGAGGCCGTCACCGGCGCGCTCGTCGACGCGATGATCGACTACAGCACGCCGATGGCGATTCCCGCGGAGCAGTGGCTGACGGTCGCCGCGCGCGATGACGAAGGCCGCAATTCGCTGGCGCCGCAGGATCCGCTCGAGGAAGTCGTGACGATGATCTACCGCATCAAGGGCAGCGATCTGCAGCTGTATCGCGCCGGAAAGATCGATCGTGACGAGGTTCGCAAGCGGGTGCAGATCAGCCAGTTCTAGCAGGCCAACAGGCCAACAGGCCAACAGGCCAGCAGGGAACACGGAGAAGAGAACGGTGTCTTACAATTCACGTATGACACCCTCTCGACTCGCGCTCACCGTTGTCGTTTTTGCGGCAGTGTTTTCGATCGGGTGCGGGGCGTCGGTTGATGCCGTCGCGGCGCTCGAGCCGCTCGACGTCGTCACCGGCTGGTACGACGACGGCATCATCGAGGGCGGCAAGAACAAGCTCGTGCCCAGCGTCCGGCTGAAGCTGCGCAACAAGAGCGGCAAGCCGCCGACACCGACCCAGATCAACGCGATCTTCCGCCGCGTCGGCGAGCAGGAGATGTGGGGCGAGTACTTCGGGTGGGCGGTGCCGCGCGATCCCGCCCTGCCTCCCGGCGGCGTGACCAACACCCTGGTCATGCGATCCACGCTCGGCTACACCAGCGAGCAACCCCGCATGCAGATGCTGCAGAACTCCCAGTTCGTCGATACCAAGGTCGAGATCTACGTGAAGCAGGGATCGAAGGTGCTCGCCAAGCTTGCCGAGTACCCGATTCAGCGCCAGTTGATCACGCGCACCAGCGCCGACGCACCGAAAGCACAGTAGAATTCGGGGCCAATGGCGAGCCCCGCACAGTCCACTCTCGAACGCCGCCTCGGTCCGCTCGATGGCGCGGCGATCATCGTTTCCAACGTCATCGGCGGCACGATCCTCTTCGCGCCGCCGTTCATGGCCGGACTCGTTCCCAATCCGTGGCTGTATCTCGGGTTGTGGGTGGCGGGCGGCGCGCTCGCGTTCGCCGGCGCGATGGCCTACGCCGAACTCGCGGCGCTGCGGCCGAAGGCGGGCGGCGAATACGTTTATCTTGATGCCGCGTATGGCCGCGCGGCGGCGTTCCTGACCGGGTGGACGTCATTCGTGGCGGGATTCGCGGGCGCCATCGCCGCCAACGCGTTCTTCATTCCGATCTACCTGGCGCGATTCATTCCCGGCGTCGATAACGACACGCCGTTCTTCACGATTCCCATTCCGTACGTTCCGCTGACGGTCTCGATGCACACAACGGTCGCGGTGGCATCGGTATGGCTGCTGGCGTTGATCCACATCCGCGGTGTCGGCCCCGGACGCATGGTGATGAACGTGCTCGCCGCGCTCAAGGTCTCGGCGTTCATGTTGTTCGTGCTCGCCGGCTTTGCGTTCGGCACCGGCGCCTTCTCGAACGTCGGCGCCTCGGGCGGTGGCGTGGCCACCGGCAACTGGTTGTTCGCGTTCATTCCGGTGATGCTCGCGTATTCGGGATGGAATGCCTCCGCCTACGTCGCCGAAGAGATTCGCGATCCAGGGCGGAACGTGCCGCGCTCGCTGGCGATCGGAACCTTCGCGGTGATCGCGGTCTACCTCGGCATCAACTTGCTGTACTTGTTTGTGTTTTCGGTGACCGAGCTCGCGGCGTTGAAGGGCAGCGTCCTCGATGTCGTCGCCGACAAGCTGCTGGGATCAGGCGCCGGCCACGTCATGGGCATCGTCTCGCTGGTCAGCCTGATGGCGAGCAACAGCGCGATGACCTTCGCCGGCCCGCGCGTCTACTTCGCGATGGCGCGTGACGGCGTGTTCTTCAACCGCACCGCGACCGTGCATCCGTCCTATCGCACGCCCGCGTTCGCAATCGTCGCGCAGACGCTCTGGACGACGCTGTTGATCCTGACCGGCAGCGGCAACGCGCTCATCACCTACACCGGTTTCTCGATCACGTTGTTCCTCGGCGTCGCGGTCTTCGCGTTGTTCGTGCTGCGCCGCCGCGAGCCGAACGCCAATCGGCCGTTCAAGGCGTTGGGTTATCCGATCGCGCCGGCGATCTTCTGCATCGCGTGCTTCGTCATTCTCGCCAACGCGTTGTATACGGATTTGGTGAAACCGATGACGGCCGGAACGCCAGTGGGACCGTCGGCGTGGGGCTTTCTCGTGATTGGTTTGGGGCTGCCGATCTACTACTTCTTCGCCAGACGAAAGTAAGGGCGAGCCCCAAGGCTCGCCCCTACAGAGTAATCAGGGTCGCGGACGAAGGATTTCTTCCAGCGTAATCGTCCTTCCCGGCTGCACGTGCACGTCGAGCTCGAGATCTTCAAAGCCCGGCATGTGGATCTCGATCTTGTGTCCGCCGGCTTCCAGCCGCAGCGACTGGAACGTGCCGTCGAAATCATCGACGATCCCCGCGTAGTAGCCGTCGACGAACACCTGCGCGTCGCGCGGACGAATCTTCAGCCGCACGCCGCCGATGTCGTAGCCGCTGACCTGCCACGGTGAGTAGGCGCCGGGCCCGTAATAGTTGTTGTAGCCGTAGTAATACGTGCTCGGCGGGAACGCGCTGTAAAAGGCGAGGTTCGAGAAGCCGATCGATCCGTAGATCAACGACCACGGCGCATACCCGATCGGGCTCCATCGATAGTACGAGCGCGCCCACCGATCGTAGTAGAACGGCGAGTAGACGCGCGGGCGGAACGAATTGCCGATGTTGATGTTGATGTTCGGTCGCGAGTTGCGAACGATCACCGGCGGGTTGTAGCCGCGATTGCGATCGGGCGTGCGGCGCACGGCGACGCGTTGATCGTCGGCGCGGTTGTTGTCGCGATTGTCGTCGCGCGTGACGACTCGAGTGGCTTCGCGATCGCGGTTGTCGTCGCCGCGACGCACTGCGGCGCGCTGTTCGCCGCCGTTGTCGCCACGGCGTTCGTCGCCGCTGCGTGCGGTGGTGGTGGAAGTGGAACCGCCGTCACGGCGATCGCCGCTGCCGCCGCGGCGCTCTGCGGAACCGCCGTTGTTGCCGCCACTAGTGCCGCCGCCATTGCGGTCGCGGGCTCCGCGACCGTTGACCATTTGTTCTTCAGGAGAGCTTGCCAACGCGGGTGATCCAAGACAGATCGCCGCGATAAGGGAAATCGCAACGACACGCGACTGCATACGTGCACCTCTAAGCGCTGGCAACGCTGGCGATGGCTGAGTCCAGATTAGCACGATAGACTAGCGGGATGGAGTCGACGTTCCACGCGACCACGATCCTCGCCGTACGGCGGGACGACCGGGCCGTGCTGGCCGGCGACGGGCAGGTGACCCTCGGCAACACAGTGGTCAAGCAGGGCGCGCGCAAGATTCGGCGCCTTTATAACGACAGCATCCTGGCGGGTTTCGCGGGTTCGGCAGCCGACTCCTTCGCCCTGTTTGCGCGCTTTGAGGCGAAGCTCGAACAGTATCGCGGCAACCTCGAGCGCTCGGCGGTCGAGCTCGCGAAAGATTGGCGAACCGATCGCGCGCTGCGCCGGCTCGAGGCGATGCTCATCGTGCTCGACAGGAAATCGATGTTCCTGCTGTCGGGCACCGGTGACTTGATCGAGCCGGATGAGGGCATCATCGGCATTGGATCCGGTGGCGCGTTTGCGCAGGCGGCAGCGAAGGCGCTGTCGCGGCACACGACCATGTCGCCGCGCGAGGTGGCGCAGCACGCGATGACCATCGCCGCCGAGATCTGCATTTACACCAACGCCAACCTGACGATAGAAGAACTGTGATGTCCATCTCCTTACCGGAGCGCACGCTGACCGGCGTTGATTCACTGACGCCGCGCGAAATCGTCGCCGAGCTCGACAAGTACGTCGTCGGCCAGTCGAGGGCGAAGCGCGCGGTGGCGATCGCGCTGCGCAATCGCATGCGCCGCCAGAAACTGTCGGCCGACCTCGCCGAAGACGTCGCGCCGAAGAACATCCTGATGATCGGACCGACCGGCGTCGGCAAGACCGAAATCGCGCGCCGTCTCGCCAAGCTTGCGCACTCGCCATTTATCAAGGTTGAGGCGTCTAAATTCACTGAAGTGGGTTACGTCGGGCGCGACGTTGAATCGATGGTCCGCGATCTCGTCGAGCTCGCGGTGAACATGGTGCGCGAAGAGCGCATCGAAGAAGTGCGCGCCAAGGCGGAGCTCAATACCGAAGAGCGCCTGCTCGATCTGCTGCTGCCGCCGCGTGCGGCCGCGCCCGATGAAGATCCGGGCCGGATCCGCGACGAGATGAGCGGCACCCGTCAGCGCATGCGCGAGCAGTTGCGAGAGGGCAAGCTCGACGATCGCATGGTCGAAGTCGATGTGCAGGAGAAGGCGTTTCCGTCCATCGAGCTGATTACCGGATCATCGATGGAAGAAGTCGGCGTCAACCTTCGCGACATGGTGCCCGGGCTGTTTCAGGGTCGATCGAAACGCCGCCGCGTGACCGTCGCGGAAGCGCGCGAGCGACTGGCGGCGGAAGAAGAGCAGAAGCTGATCGACATGGACGCCGTCTCCGCGGATGCGGTCGAGCGCGTCGAGCAGGCGGGCATCATCTTTGTCGACGAGATCGACAAGATCGCCGGCCGCGAGGGCAGTCACGGCCCCGAAGTCAGCCGCGAAGGCGTGCAGCGCGACATCCTGCCGATTGTCGAAGGCACGACCGTCAACACGAAGCACGGAATGGTTCGCACCGATCACATCCTGTTCATCGCCGCGGGCGCGTTTCACGTATCGAAGCCGTCCGATTTGATTCCTGAATTACAGGGCCGCTTTCCGATTCGCGTCGAGCTTGAAGCGCTGGGACAAGCCGAGTTCGTGCGCATTCTCACCGAGCCGCGCAGCGCGCTGATCAAGCAGTACATGGCGCTGATGGCCACCGAAGGCGTGGACCTGCGGTTTACCGAGGATGGCGTGGCGACCATCGCCGAGTTTGCCGCGCTCGTCAACGAACGCACCGAGAACATCGGCGCGCGCCGATTGCACACGGTGATGGAGCGGCTGCTCGACGAAGTGTCGTTCGAGGCGCCGGATCTCCACGACAAGTCCATTACGATCGATGCGGGTTACGTGCGCCGCATGCTTGCTGACATCGTCAAGAACGAAGACCTCTCACGCTACATCCTGTAATGCGACGGATTCTGTTGCTGGCGCTGATCGCCGCCAGTGCCGCGTGTGGAAAAAAAGGTCCGCCGATGGCGCCGTTTTCGCGCGTTCCCGGCTTGATCACCAGCGTGACGCCGCAGCGCGTCGGTGACGACGTGTATCTGACCTTCACGGTGCCGTCGACGAATGCGGACGGACAAAAACCGGCGACGATCGGCGCGATCGAAATGTACGCAGTCACCTCCGAGATCGCGCCGGCCAATGAAAAGCAGCGGGCGCTGGCGACGTTGATCGCAACCGTGCCCGTGCGGCCGATTCTTCCCGAGCCGCCGGTCCCGGCAAACGGCAGCGCGCCTCCGTCGATTCCCTTGCCGCCCGGCGTCGATCAGGGCGCGGCGGTCTCCGTCAAGGAAACGCTCACCGCCGAGGCGCGCACCGCGATTGCGTTGCCGGTTGAAAAGCCGCCGCGGGTGACTGCGAATCTCGATGCCGAAGACGAACACATCGCTCCGCTGGTGGCGCCGGCACCAACCGAACTGCCGCGGCGTCATTATTTCGCGGTCGCGGTGAGTCCTGGCGGCCGCAAGAGCATTCCGTCGACGCCGGTGTCGATGCCGCTCGAGTCGGGGAGCTCCGCTCCTGGTGAACCAAAGGTCACGCACACCGCTGCCGACGTGACGATGACCTGGGCGCCGCCTCCGAATGCGCGCACGTCGACGTTTCTGTTGCCGCCAACCGTGAAGCCGGCGGTTGGCGCCAACGCGACGCCGTCAAACATCACGCCGCCGCGGCCGCCGTTGACGGCGAAGTCGCTGGGCTTCAACAGCGTCGCGACCGCGTACAACATCTACGACGTCACGCCGCCGCCCGCTGAGACGCCGCCGCCCGATGCGTTTGCGATCGCGCCGCCGAAGCCATTGAATCCACAGCCGCTCACGGAGACGGAATTCGTGATCAAGGGCGTCGCGTTCGGCGTCGAGCGCTGCTTCGAAGTGCGGCCTGTCGATCAGGTCTTCGGCGCAACGATGATCGGCCCCGCGTCGCCCACAGCGTGCGTCACGCCGAAGGACACGTTCCCGCCGGCAGCGCCGCGATCGCTGCAGGCGATTGCCGGCCCCGGCGTCATCAACCTGATTTGGGACGCGAACAGCGAGGCTGACCTTGCCGGCTACATCGTGTTGCGCGGCGAAGCGCCCGGTGACACACTGCTGGCGATTACGCCGGAGCCGGTGACGGCCACGACGTTCCGCGACGAGAACGTCAGGGCCGGCACGCGCTATGTCTATGTCGTCGTGGCTGTCGATCGCGCAACACCGCAGAACGTCAGCCCGCAGTCGAATCGCGCGGAAGAAACGGCGCGTCAGTGAGGGACAGTGGATCGCATTTATAAAATCAAGCAGGGCATGGGCGGACGACCCGCGATCGAACGCGACGGCAAGTTGCACTGGCTCAAGGGTGAGTTGTTTGGCCCCTATGAACTGGGCGAGCCGGTGCCGGCAGGGGAGCACCGCTTTCTCGCGCCGGTGATGCCGACGATCGTCGTCTGCATCGGCCTGAACTACAAGGATCACGCCGCGGAGATGAACAAGAAGCTGCCGGCGGAGCCGCTGGTGTTCCTGAAGCCGCAAAGTTCGGTGATCGGTCCCGATGAGCCGATTCGCATTCCGTCATGGGCCGGGCGCATCGAGCACGAGGCTGAAATGGCCGTCGTCATCAAGAAGCGCGCTTCGAATGTGAAGGCCGCGCAGGCGATGGACTACGTGCTCGGCCTGACGTGCCTCAACGACGTCACCGCGCGCGAGCTGCAGGCCAAGGACGTGCAGTATTCACGCGCGAAAGGGTTCGACACGTTCTGCCCGATTGGGCCGTGCATCGCCGTCGGACTCGATCCGTCTGAGCTCGGCGTTGAGGGCTGGGTGAATGGCGAGCGCCGCCACAGCTCCAACACGCGGGAGTTGATTTTCCCGGTGCCCTATCTCGTCGAACACGTGACGCGGTTCATGACGTTGAATCCTGGCGACGTGATTACGACCGGCACGCCGTCGGGTGTCGCCGCGCTCAACCCGGGTGATCGCATCGAGATCAAGGTCGAAGGTGTCGGCACGCTCGCGAACCCCTGCGTCGCAGCCTGATGGATCCGGTCGAACGACTCAAAGAGCGTGAACGGCTCGCCGAGCTGGGCGGCGGCGAGGAGCGTCTCAAGAAGCAGCACGCGCAGGGCAAGCTCACCGCGCGCGAGCGCATGACGCGGCTGTTCGATCCGGGCACGTTCGAGGAAGTCGACAAGCTGGTGACGCATCGCTGCCAGGACTTCGGGATGGATCAACAGATCATCCCGGGCGACGGCGTCGTCAGCGGCCACGGCCGCATTCACGGCCGCGTCGCCTACGCCTTCGCGCAGGACTTCACGGTGTTCGGCGGTTCGCTGTCGGAAACCAACGCCGCGAAGATCTGCAAGGTCATGGACATGGCGGTGCGTAACGGCGCACCGATTGTCGGCCTCAACGATTCCGGCGGCGCGCGCATCCAGGAAGGCGTCGTGTCGCTCGGCGGTTACTCCGACATCTTTCTTCGCAACACGCTCGCGTCAGGCGTCGTGCCGCAGATCTCCGCGATCATGGGGCCGTGC
>Ga0075418_10004955_pt1 | contig 15103 bp, 11 predicted proteins | sample SoiMetdeltSBSDD2_FD_81776 | JGI IMG/M metagenome (GOLD analysis project Ga0075418, IMG submission 81776) | Bulk soil microbial communities from a Populus tree surrounding site in Tennessee, USA - Soil MetaG P. deltoides SBSDD2 | ecosystem: Environmental > Terrestrial > Soil > Tree plantation...
GCCATTTTCTCCTCTTCTTCGGGTGTTCAATGACGTTTGGCTTATGGGTCCATGATGACGAAACCATGCCCTTTTATGCGGCGCAATACGCCCCGCACTACCGCCCCTACAATTATGGTGTGTCTGGATACGGCCCCAACCAGATGTTAGCTCAGCTGCAGAATCGCGATCTCACCCAAGAAATGCCTGAACCCCAGGGCATAGCCATCTATACCTTCATCGATGACCATATCTATCGCGCCCTTGGGGGCGTGCGGGTCTCTCCCCCCTGGGGCGTGCACCCCCCGCTCTACACACTTGATAGCCAGGATCGCCTGGTGCCACAAGAGAGGGCCACATTCGGGAGACGCCTGGGCTCTTTGCTGTTTTGGGGGCTGGGGCACAGTCAAATTCTTACCTATTTTCATATCATGCCTCCGCCTATGCCCAGGATAAAGGCAGAGCATATGAGACTCACGGCACGAGTCATTGAAGAAGCGCGCAAGGAGTTTCACCAACAATTTCCGCGCGGGGAATTCTATGTGCTGTTGTATCCCGGCGTCAGGCGTGGCAAGGACCTGCTGCCCTACTTGGCCCAGGCTGGCATCCCATACTTGGATTATTCGCATTTAATCGACTGGCCACACCCAGGGTTGACCCTGGCCGAACCCAGCCTGCATCCAGCGGCCCAAGGGCACAAGAGGGTCGCGGCACAACTGGCACAAGAGCTTGGAATAGCGCAGGGCGCAGAAGCGCAGTGATACGATCGCCACGGCGACGGCGTCTGGAGGCAGGGGAACGTCGGCACACCCATGGTGGACGCGAGCCCCCTAACGTGTATGGTTGGCGTGGTGTGGCTGGCGATGCGCCCCCACCTAATCGTCTCAGGTGCCCCTAGACCCCATAGGGATAGCAAGGCTACACTAGGCTCTCCCGCCGCACGCTGTCCAAAAACCTCCGGGCCAACTGCCCCGATCATGTACGTGTTGCATCTGTTTCCTTCTCACTCTGTTCCTTAGCGCCCGGTCCCAGTGGCTGGCCATAGCTAAACTCGACCATGTTGCCATCTGGAGCACGAATCCCGCAGTAATAGCCCACAGGATACGGTTCCTCACGCGGTTCCCAGACCAGATAGCCGGCCGCTCGCGCCTTGTCAGCGGTGGCATCCACCGCCTCCCGGCTATCGAGTGCAAAGCCCAGATGGCTATAGTCCGTAGCCGCCTGCGGTTTGCCTGGCCCCCCTGGGACTAACACAAAAATAAACTCCTGCTCCCGTCCAGGTTCCGCCAGCCAGACGACGCGGCGACCGTCGGCAGCGCGCTCATGTACGACCTGCATACCGCAGTAGTCGCGGTAAAACGCCATGGAGGTGTCCAGATCACGTACGTGCAAAGCCAGATGTGTCAATACAGGGCGCATGGGTCCACACTCCTCATGTCATATGCGTGGAATAATCGGCAGTGTCACGTGCGAGGGGTACGTGCCGTCGTGGTGTATCGTCTGGATCGCTGGCAGCAGTGCAGTCTCTGTGGCCAGTGCCCCACCTGTGTTGGGATTGCGGTCAAAGCGTGGGAAATTGCTGCTAGAAATCTCTAGACGAATGCGATGACCGGCCTTAAAGACATTGCTGGTGGCCCACAGGTCGATGGTGTAGGCGTAGATCTTGCCAGGCTCAATGGGCTCTGGGCGGGAGGTGGATTGCCGATAACGCGCCCGGATAATACCATCCGTGAGGTTCTGGGCAAAGCCACTAGGATGCACGTCAACCAGTTTGGCGGTGAAGTCAGTATCCACGGCTGATGATGCAGCATACAGGGTCACCAACACAGGGCCGGTAACCTCCACATCCTCGGTGAGCGGCGATGTGGTGTAGACCAGCACATCCTCACGGCTTTCGACTGGTGTCTGGTCATAAGCGCCCTGCGGCAACGCTCCTGGCCAGCAACAGAGCGCGCCACCCCGTGTGGGCACGGGGTGGCGCGGGTCATAGAGAAAGCGGTCTGGCGGCTCCAGGCCTGGAGTCTCAGGACTGAGCACGCCGTCGCCATGGAGGCTATTGGCCCGCCCGCGGCTGTGCAGGTAATAGCGCGTATACTGCGTGCGTGCCAGAGGCCACTCTTGCTCTTCACGCCAGGCGTTTGCGCCCATGACGAAGAGGCGCACCGGCGCCTCTTGCCGTACACCGTTGTCGATCCCCTTCAGCCAGTGGTCATACCAGCGCAACTGCACACCCTCAAAATCAATGGCAAACGACTCCGCCATGACCCCAAACGCCAGGTCACCACTGACGCTACTCAGGGGCAGCCCGTGCTTCCAGGGGCCGATCACTAAGCGCTGGTGTTGCTGGGCGTCTGGAGTCTGTCCGTTGCGGCGCATGCCCAGGTAGTTGCGAATGGTGCCGCCCAGGAAGATGTCATACCACCCACCCACATTTAGGGCTGGAACTGCCACCTTGTGGTGCTGCGCCTCGATGCACCACTGTTGCCAGTAAGCGTCATTGGTGGGATGCTGCAGCCAGTCGTAGTAGTAGGGCGCCAGGTTGTGCTCCTTCAATAAGGGCAGGTCACACAGTGGGAGTGTGTCAAAGGCGCGGCACATCTCGTCTATCAGGCCAATATACTGTTGCTGGAACCCAGATGGAAACGACTCTCCTGCCTTCAGGCGCCGTACGAGGTTTGCAAAGGCGAGATTGCTGAGGGTCCAACTGGCATTAAAGCCCAGTTCGAAGGCACCACCTTGATAGGTCCAACCCTCGTAATAGTCCGAGGCAGTGACTACCGGTACAATGGTGGCAAGGGCCGGCGGAGTGGTGGTTGCTGCCAGCCACTGCGTAGCGCCAACGTATGACAGGCCGAACATGCCAACCTTGCCTGTAGACCATGATTGCGCTGCGGCCCAGGCAATGGTGTCATAGCCATCGTCAGGTTCATACCGGAAAGTATAAAAGTCGCCATCTGAGGCAAAGCGACCGCGCACATCCTGCACCACGACCACATACCCGGCGCTTGCGGCTCGCACGGGATTCAGGAGGAGCGCTGAGATACGTGGGACATTCTTATCGTAGGGCGTGCGCTGTAAGAGGACTGGCCATGAGGCATCGCTCTCAGGCCGATACACGTCAGCCCGCAGCACGGTACCATTGCGCATCTCCACTGGCACGTCACGGTCAATGATGAGGCGCATACGTTTCCTCCGCATGCCGATACTCTGTTTACTCTTATGTCCCTGGTATTATGGCACAGACCAGGCATCTGGACCATCCTGGGAGCAGGCTCAGGGAAAGGGGATGGTCTGCGCCAGACTATACTGCCCATGCGCACGCGCCATATTATGGGCACGACGATGTGGATAGCGCGTGGCGTCAAAACCAAAATAGGCATCGTGGACCACATCGATTGAGGAAGCGTGCGGTGAGTTCGAGCGTGATCTATTTGGCGGCACGTAAATGCCTAGCACGTTCTTGCGGACCAGCAGGCACGCCAAAATCCTGGGCATAGCCAGACGCGGCAGCCTCGAAGAAGGTGATATCGAACCTCGCGTCCGGGTCATCTTCAGCCGTGCGGTTGCACCACGAACGGAACGCATCACCCAGGTCAATGGCACGGGCATGACTGAGGATAGTGTCAAAATCGCTGATGCCCACAGCGTGTCCCAGATCATCAAAGATGAGATTGGAGATTTTGAGATCCCCGTGGATAAGCTGCTGCGGCTCATCAGCAACGATGAGCGACGGCAGCGTCGCAAGGATGCCGTCAGCGATACCGCGCACATCATCCGACAATTGAGGATGCACGTTCTGCAGTTCTGTGAGGACAAAATCCGTATCGTGGAAGTGTGGGATACTGCCTTGCGGTATGGAAGCACATGCTACCAGGTGCTTATGCAGGAGGCCGACAAGGCGTCCTGCCTCGTGTGCCATGGTAGGGTCTGGCAAGCTCTCGACCACACGGCCCGGGAGCCAGGGATACACCCGCCAGCGCCCACCGCTCGCATCACGCGCAAAAGGTTTCCCGTCTAGCGTCAGTACTAAGGACGGTACCTGCAGGCCGCATGATACCAGATATGTGGTCACCATATGTATATCATCCACGGCACTATCAGGAATGGCGGCATGCAGCTTTTGGACAACAAAGTCCCCGTCTACAGTGACCACTCTGTAAGTAGCCTGTAGCAGTCCACGCCCTACAAGCGTTACTGTGCGTACAGCTGGCAGGGCAAAATGCTGTAGCATGACCTCTGGCTGCATAGCTCAGGCTCTGCCCTCAAGGCGCACAGAGGGAAAACGCTCCGGCTGGTGGAAATCCGGCTGAGGCCCAGGAAGGGGATGATAGCACAGGTAGTGATGGCGGCTGATGACATAAGTGTTCACACTTTCAACGTGCACCGGCACCATAGGCCATGGAATCAGGATGCTGGAACGCCAGGCTGACTTCTCCTCCAGACACGGCTCGAAAGTCAGGCGCGGGACAAACGCTGCGTAGGCATTGCAGCACACACGTGGCGCGGCAAAATCGAGCACGAGAAAGTGTCCTCCGGCGCCGAGTTCGACTTCAAGATAGCCCTCTGCCCCTACGACGAAACATTCCACCACATCGTACTCCCACAGGTTCGCCACACGGGTGTGCAATGGTGCAGCAGGGACGCACGGGCAGTCCTGATGTGGTAATGCAGCAGTGATGTAGAGCCCCTCCTCCTCGGCACCTAACGTCACCACACCATGCAAGCGCACATTGGTGCAGGGTGTCCCATCCCAGTACGTCACAATGGGGAGGACAAGCATGTCTGGAACATGAGGAATAAGCATATGGCCATCCTGTCCTGCGGGGCTAGGCTTTTGGATAAGCATGGCCTCAGACATCGTACCACTAGAGTGGGGTCTAGGCGGGATGCATACAACTTCTTGCCAGAGACGGGAGAGCTACTCAATGGGGCCCGCGTCTGCCGGGCCCCATACCACCAACCTACGTCTTGAGACGCGTTAGACTTCGTCAAACAAAAACGAATTGACAAATTGATGAATACGTTGCTCACACGTCTCGGGATACATGAGCCAAGCCGTGGCGGCGATACTGCTCAGTAAGGCATTCCCATCCTGCGGGGTAAAGCAGAAGCCGGTGATTTCATGCCCATCCCGTACCGTCAACGTCGGCGTGGACACCACTGTCTGGTTGAGGATACGGCCAAAAAACCCATGATCACGGCCAAAAGAAAAGATCGGGCTGGACATGGTTTTTTCCGTCAAGGCGACATATCTGTTCGCTTGGAGTTTCTCAATCACCTCATCCAACGTCACCGGCCGTTGGACCTTGAGGTTGAACCAGATGCTATGCATGTACTGCGTGTTCAGCTTAATCGCTGAAGAAAAGATATTCAGATCGAAGCCACGCGTGTGGAACAGGTGCCAGGCGTCCTTCGCGTGATGTGTGCCAAATTTGGCATCTTTGTGTCTCCCAGCCTCTGGCGCTGCAATAAAACTCTTTTCCTGGCTAATATCGCTGGAGCGTCGCATGCAGACAAAGCGGCCTTCAAGCAGGTTATCGGGGGATTCGTCATGTAGGGCCAAGGTTTCCGTAAGCACAGCGAGGTTGTGGGTGTTACAACTGACGATTTGGATAAAACGATCTTCCCCCGGCACCAATGCTGTATCGTTGATGCCACGCGCATACGGCTTCCCAAACCCAAATTCGCTCCCCTGGGCGAGAAATCCCTTGGGTGTTGGCATATGTTGGAACCTGTCAATTTTATGCTGATTCGCCACGCCGTCCGGCGTGCAATCAATAATGACAGTGGCCTGGTCCATGGCTTGCTGGACCTCATAGGTAGGCTGCATACCAAGCTTTTCAAAGTCGCTCATTTTCTCTGCGGCCACGACGAGCTTCGCACCACGCCGAATGAGATTTTTCACTTTGGCACGATCGCTGAGCAGAGGCCGATTCTTATGGAAGGTAACCTCATCGAGTTCGAGTTGCTCGCGCAGATTTAAGAAGAGGCCGATCAGCGGTTCACCGATCGTCCCGGTGCCAATGATGTGTACAACCTTTTTTGCAGCCATGGTGTCTCCTTTCAGACTAGACCTGTTCTTACAGGGCTGTTATGCCATACCACAGCATACAGCTGACGCGTTTCATCCTCATAGCCCCTGGTAAAGCTGCACGCTCCATCACTCTCAGACGTTGCTTCACGTCACATAGGCTGCTCGCCCACCTCGCCTGTCCTGGACACCGAGCACGCAAGTCCAATTTTACACTATCCTCGCAGGGAAAAAACGTGAATAGAAATACATTTCCTCTTAGAATGAGATAAAGAGTCTACTCCATTGTAGAGGGCAAACCTGGATATGACGTCTAACGCTAGACTGAGTGTTGAAGACAATTTTTTGTGATTGTAGCACAGGGTCACTGGTATTGTGTAGTTGAAAAACAATGCGGGAACGTAGTCCACACGACTACATCGACATCTTGCCTCTACCAGCTTCGGTTTGGAGTAGAAATGAGTGTGCCCTTTCCCTTTCGGTTCCCCGTAGTGTACACTGCTGTGCATATGGCACCTCCTTTCTTGAGAATTGATCACTCGTTCCAGAGATCAGTTGGCGAGGAGGAAAGCTCTCCTGTACACTAGTGTGAGGTTACAAGCCGAAGAAGTCGCAAGTGAAGTACCACCACGACACACGCTGTTGAGGCTCTGCCATATAATGCTGGCATGGAGGTTATAGATGAACAGTAATCAAACGAACCGTAAGCGTAAAGGGATGGGGCCAGGATTGCCTTTTTCCTTCTGGTATGTGCTGGTAGCGATCGGTTTTTTGCTCGTGATCCAAAATGTCTTGTTTGCCCGACCGTTTGAGCAACTCCCTTATAGTGACTTCAAAGCGGCCCTGCGCCAGGACCGTATTGAGGACGTGCAAATTAGTATCCACACCATTCGTGGCACCTTACGGCCTAATACAGGGGACAAGGCCCCTCCCCTCCGTTTTATGACGGTGCGCGTCGACGATCCAGACCTCGTCCAGGAGTTAGAGGCCCATAACGTCAAATATACAGGTCAGTATGATAGTGATGTACTGAAAACGCTGCTATCCTGGATTGTGCCGCTAGTATTCCTGTTTATTTTGTGGGGCTTCCTGTCGCGCCGCCTTGGCCCTGGCCAAGGGGTGATGAATTTTGGCAAAAGTCGCGCCCGGATTTATGCAGAGCGCGAAACAGGGGTGACGTTTGCCGATGTGGCCGGTGCGGATGAGGCCAAGGAAGAACTGCAAGAGATCATTGATTTTCTGCGGTATCCCCAGAAGTATGCCACCCTGGGAGGACGTATTCCCAAAGGCGTCCTGTTAGTCGGCCCCCCGGGCACGGGCAAAACTCTCCTGGCACGCGCGGTGGCAGGAGAGGCATCCGTCCCTTTCTTTAGTCTGAGTGGCTCTGACTTTGTGGAAATGTTTGTGGGGGTAGGGGCGGCGCGGGTCCGCGACCTGTTTAAGCAGGCACAAGAAAAAGCGCCCTGCATCGTGTTTATCGATGAACTGGACGCGGTGGGCAAGGCCCGTGGGATCAACCCCATCCAGCAAAATGACGAACGCGAACAAACGCTGAACCAGTTGTTAGCCGAGATGGACGGCTTTGATCCACGCAAGGGTGTGATTATCCTTGGTGCCACCAACCGTCCGGAGATCCTGGACCCAGCGTTGCTCCGCGCCGGCCGTTTTGATCGCCAGATAGTAGTTGGCCGGCCAGATCTCCAGGGGCGTCTGCACATCCTCAGAATCCATGCGAAGAAAGTGCGTCTGGCTGCAGATGTCGATTTGCAGATCATCGCCGCGCGTACGCCTGGTATGGTAGGGTCTGACCTGGCCAATGTGATCAATGAGGCGGCCCTCCTCGCCGCCCGCTACGGCAAGGACGCCGTCACCATGGACGAACTCGACAAGGCCATTGACCGCGTCATGGCTGGGCCCGAAAAAAAGAGCCGGGTCATGGCACCAGAAGAGAAACGGCGGGTGGCCTATCATGAATCAGGGCATGCCCTGGTGGCGGAATCTCTGCCGACAGCTGACCCGGTGCGCAAAGTGACCATCATCCCTCATGGCGTCGCAGCCCTGGGGTATACGCAGCAACTGCCAACGCAGGATCGCTACCTGTACACGAAAGAGGAACTCCTGGATCGTATCACCGTCATGTTGGGTGGACGCGCTGCTGAAGAGGTGGTCTTTCACGATGTCTCTACGGGCGCCCAGGATGACTTGCAACGTGTAAGTGAAATGGCCCGACGTATGATTACAGAGTTAGGCATGAGCGAGCATCTGGGTGCCTACGCCGTTGAACAGGTCCGGCAACCGATGTTTTTAGATAGTGGCTACCAGGGTTCACGGCACTACAGTGAGGACACCGCCCGGCGCATTGATAATGAAGCACAAACGCTGGTCGAGCGCATGTACCAGCGAGCTCGCCAAATCCTCGAAATGCATCGTGATAAACTCGAGGCGCTGGCGCAGTACCTGCTCGAACACGAAGTAATTGACCAGGCATCGCTGGCTATGCTGCTTGGTGATTTGCGTTCCGGGCCTCAGCCCCAACTGATTGGCTAGAAAGCTGTTTCGTACATGCCCTCCTAGGGCCCTAGGAGGGCGAGCGGGAAGCCACCCTCCCAGGTGCCGCTACAAGGTATCCACCTCAGGGGTAACAGTTAGACAAATGTGGTCAAGGTCTTTCACGTTGGTGCAGGCGTTAAGACTCTCCACGTCATAGGACTCGACATCCGTAATAAATAACCGTACTGGCCCACCTTGCTGCGTGGACAGGGGCTCGAGTCCTTGACGGTACACGAGGACGGCTCTGTCGATGACAGCGGCGAGAGGTACACTGGCAGAGAAATTATCGGCACTCGCGCTGAAAGTAATGTGCGTCGCGTGCTCCCTCACGCCAGCTACCTCAAGGAGAGCCCGCAGCCGCACCGCATTCCCGGCGCGTCCAGGAATCAATGTCCCAACCTGGGCCACCTGATCTGGGAGAGCAGCCAGGTCAACAAAACCGAATGTCAGTGCCCTCGCAACCTCACCATCCACACGCACAGCAGTAGCCTTAGCCCGTCCGTAATTATCCTGGCGCCGCACGATATCATCTTCACCGAGATAGTCACCACACTGGACTTCGATCACCACCAGATCAGACGTCTCAGGGTTGGCGAGCCGATGCCAGGCCTCTCGCGGGATATCAATCGCCCCGCCAGAGGTGCGCCGGTGCTCAACATCATTAAGAGTTATGAGGGCTTCCCCCTGTACCACCGTCCAATGCTCTTCACGCCGAAAATGTTTCTGATAACTGAGTCGTTCTCCTGGCCAAACAGTGAGTCGCTTGACTTTATATGTCGGTGTATCCAGGAGCACCTCCCAATGTCCCCAGGGAGGAGTCGCATGGTGAGCACGCGCTTTTTCCTGCTCCAGGAGCTGAATATAGACCTTGACGTACGCATCGACCATACGCTCTTGAGAACCATACGTAGCAACCCAGTCACGGCAATACTGGCGGCTTATAGCCGGCGTCTGGGCCAGACACGAGACAGCCTCAGCCACATCCGTCACCACATATCCGGTTTTTCCGTGACACACAATATCGGCCATGCCTTCCCCAGCAAACGTCACCACGGGCGTGCCACAGGCAAGCGCCTCAATGGCACTCAGGCGCTGCACTTCAACGTCACCACCCGGCTGGAGGAGAGCGTATGCTCCTCCTAAAAGCTCGTTATATGCATTCGCAGCCACAGGACCAACGTAGCAGAGATGCTCCTGATCAAGATACGGCATCACATGGGCCTCAAAATAGACCCGATCCTGGATAGGACCGGCGATAACGAGCGGCCGGCCACACTGCTGTGCAATAGCCCGTGCTTCAGTGATGCCGGCGTGGGCCTGGACACTCCCATACAGCAACAGATAGGTGCCTGGCTGTGGCTGATAAGTAAATACCTCTAGATCGACCCCAGGAGGTATGGTAGCAACGTAGGGCAAGTCAGGATGACGGTCCCCAGGGCACAATGCGACGTAATAGCTTCGCTCCACATGGCGCTGCAACAGGGGCAAAGCTTGTGGGGCAGGACGGCTATAGAGGGTCGTCACCACGGGGGTAGGGAGGGGGCGACTATACGCCAGCGGCAACGTGTCACAGTGATTGTGGATGAGGTCGAACTCGTCAGCCTGCGCACTGAGATGCGCGATATGCAGGCTCTCCCAGGTCTGTGGATCGCGGGACGGATCTGCGGTACAGGCCACCGGGCATACGGCAGCCAGTCGTCCTGCCGTCATTGAATCCCCACTGGCAAACAATGTCACATCCACTCCCTGGCGTACCAGTCCGGCGCAGAGAAGCGCAATCTGTCGTTCGCGAGGGCCATCATACCTGGGTGGGATACTCTGGGCGATAGGGGCCAGCAGGGCAAGACGCATAAAATGTCCTTCCGTTCAAACGATTCGTGTACACCTGAATACAAGAAAGGTAGAAATTTTATCAGCACTTTTCAAGCCTGTTGCAGCATGCGCATATACCCACCACTGTCCTCGCTGCCAAGCCCTACTAGTATCATGCTTCGCTCCTGGGGGGCACAATGGAAAAATGCGCCGGCCAGGCAGTTAAGGTTTTGCGAGAACTGTCCGATAACTTTCAGTAATTCATGGGCATGCCTCAGGGAGAACGATACGAGTATGCAACGCAAATTTTTTGGCACATTCCGTCCCTCCGTCCTCATGACGCTGGGCGTACTCTGGAGCGTTGGAGTTGGGATCGGCCTGTATATACTGTTAGATTACGAGATGACTCCTGGGCCAGGAGGCGAAGCCCCAGAGGTATGGCCAGCGCAGAGTCGCATCCCGCGCCATCCCGTAGTGCCCACCCTCGTGATGCTCATGCATCCACGCTGTACTTGTTCGCACGCAAGTCTACAAGAGCTTTCCCGTCTGTTGACGCAGGTTCAAGAACAGGTAAGCGCTGTTATCCTATTTTATAGCCCCGACAGCGTAGAGCACAATTGGGAAAAAACTGACCTGGGGAGCACAGCTACCTCTCTCCCGGGGGTACGCGTACTACGTGATAGCAATGGGGCTGAAGCGACGTTGTTTCGGGCATATACTTCCGGATATACGGTGCTCTATGACGCCGCAGGGCATCGCCTCTTTCATGGTGGTATTACCCCATCTCGTGGGCACTCCGGCGCCAACGCTGGGAGTCAAGCGATCGCTGCACTTCTTACCCACCATCGCGCAGCTCATCAGCGTACACCGGTCTTTGGCTGTGATGTATTCGAGGCCACAGAGCAGTATAGGGACCTCTTATGACGCCTGGACAGACAGACGCGGAGAGGGCTCCGCTCCTAGAGCGCAGTACATACCTTTTTCAGGAGCATCAGCGAAAAATCATCCATCAGACCAGTCACCTCTTTGCCTACCTCATGATCGTGCAGTGGATAGGAGGGGTCGTCGCAGCACTCGTCATTACACCGCACACGTGGGCTGGCACTACCAGTACGGTGCATCTCCATGTATGGGCAGCTCTCGTTCTAGGCGCGACGATCAGCAGTCTACCGATCTTCTTAGCCTTTACACGCCCATGTCATACGTCAACGCGCCATGTCATTGCCGTAGCGCAGATGTTGACCTCAGCATTGCTCATCCACATCACTGGGGGCAGAATCGAGACCCATTTCCATGTCTTTGGCTCGCTGGCCTTTCTCGCCTTTTACCGAGATTGGCGGGTATTCATCCCAGCCACTATCGTCGTCGGGCTTGATCATATGGTACGCGGTATATTCTGGCCGCAGTCGGTCTATGGCGTCCTCAGTACGACTCCATGGCGCAGCGTGGAGCACGCCGCCTGGGTGATTTTTGAGGACATCTTCCTGATCCTATCGTGTCGCCGGGGCCTACAAGAAATGCACGACATCGCCAAGCATCGTGCCCAACTTGAGGACACCAATCAGCTCATAGAGGCAAAAGTCATAGAGCGCACGCAGGAGTTGACTGTAGCCTATAAAGCCTTGCACCAGGCAAAAGAGGCGGCCGAAGCCGCCAATCGGGCCAAGAGTGCCTTCCTGGCCAACATGAGCCACGAAATTCGTACGCCCATGAATGGCATTCTTGGTATGACAGAACTCGCACTCGATACGCAGCTTACCGCTGAACAGCAGGAGTATTTGGCGATCGTCAAAACGTCAGCCGGCTCGCTGCTGAACATTCTCAACGATATTTTAGATTTCTCCAAGATGGAAGCCGGCAAACTGCTGCTCGACTCGGCGCCCTTTGCTCTACGCGAGTACCTCGGCACGACGATGAAAACCCTGGCTCTGCGTGCCCATCAAAAGGGGCTCGAACTCGCGTATGCCGTGCATCCCGCAGTGCCTGATAGGCTGTGTGGGGACGCCGGACGCCTGCGGCAGATTCTCGTGAACCTGGTCGGTAACGCCATCAAGTTCACCGAGCAGGGGGAGGTCGTTGTCGATATCCAGCCAGCGGTTATGGCAGAGGACGCAGCCAGCCTGGACCAGGAGACCATAGTCTTGCGCTTTGCCGTGCGCGACACCGGCATTGGCATCCCCACGGACAAGCAGCGGACGATCATCGAACCGTTTGTACAGGCAGATGGCTCGACGACCCGCACGTATGGTGGTACGGGCTTAGGGTTAGCCATCGCCAAACAATTAGCCGAGTTGATGGGGGGGCACCTCTGGATCGAGAGTGAAATCGGCAGTGGCAGCACGTTCGGCTTCACCGTCCGCTTGCAGGTCTGCGACGCACCAGAGACCGCAGCGCCGGCCGCACTCATGGTCGATGTGCACGACCTGCCCGTGTTGGTGGTCGACGATAATGCCACCAATCGACGTATTCTCCAAGAGATGCTCAGTCGCTGGCAGATGCGACCCACCCTGGTCGACAGTGGGCGGCAAGCACTCGTCCGGCTCGCCCAGGCTCGAGAGCAGGGCGAGCCCTTTGCGATGGTGTTGCTCGATGCGCATATGCCCGAGATGGATGGCTTTACCGTCGCCATGCACATGCAGCAGGACCCGGCTTTGGCGGGAACGACGATTCTGATGCTGTCTTCGGCAGATTTGGCGGGCGATGCCGCACGCTGTCGAGAGGTGGGCATCGCTCAGCACCTGATGAAGCCCATCGCCCAAGCGGAACTTTGGGATGCTATCCTGACGGCCCTAGGTGGCGCCGCCCACACGCCGGCAGCGCTGCCCACCGCCTCCCCTCCCACAGAGCCTGGCGCCGACCGTCCCCTGCACATCCTGCTGGCCGAGGATAACCGCGTCAATCAGCGGGTAGCCCTCCACACGCTGGAGAAGCAGGGCCATACCGTGGTGGTTGTCGGCGACGGCCAGGCAGCCCTGACAGCCCTAGCGCAAACACCGTTCGATCTCATCCTCATGGACATACAGATGCCGGTCCTCGACGGGCTGGCAACGACGGCCACCATCCGCGCCCAAGAGCAGAGCCAGGGCACCCATGTGCCCATCATTGCGATGACGGCACATGCCATGCGCGGAGACCGCGAACGGTGTCTGGCGACCGGGATGGATGGCTATGTGACCAAACCGCTTAACATAGCCGACCTCGCAGCGGCTATTGCCCAACTGCGGCCAGCAGTGTCCTCACCGGAGACACGGGTCGTGACGCCGCCAGTTGACATAGCAGCCACGTTACAGAGCGTCGAGGGGGATCAGAACCTACTGGTGGACCTGTTCGAGGCGTTTCAGCAGGATTATCCTAAACAGCTGGCAGAACTCCAGGATGCCATTCGCGTTGGCGACGCCGAACGGTTGGCACAAGTGGCGCATAGCCTGAAGGGCGCTGTCGGCTACTTCGGGGCTCAGACGGTACACGCTCTGGCATGCCAACTGGAAACAATGGGTTATCAAGCAGAGTTCGAGGGAGCGTCATCCGTCTTGCAACAGCTAGAGCGGGAATTGGAGCGGCTCAGGGCTTTTATGGCTGAGATCAACTGGACAGAACGACTCTGATCAATTCCATCGAGCACTTCCACAGAAGGCCATAAGGGGTTGGCGGGTAGCCAACCCTGCAAGGTACACAACTGTCTAGAGGCGGCCAGGCGACAGCTAGAGCATAGCGGCTCGTAATGCCGCACAGCGGGCCGCACCGTACAGCGCTGTCTTATCGTTCATGATCACGCGGACAGGCATTGCTGCAAGGACCGGTTGCAACCGGCCTTTAGCACAAAATGCCTGCATGAAGGTCGGCTCCTGCAGTTTGGCAACAATTTTCGGTGCGATACCTCCGCCTATGAACACCCCACCAGTCGCCATTACTTTTAGTGCGAGATTCCCAGCCTCTGCCCCAAACAGCGCCACACAGAGGTCGAGCGCCTGCACACAGAGATCACACGTACCAGCCAGAGCAGCGCCGGCGATTGCTGCCGGGGGGTCCACCTGGTGCAACTGTTCCGTAAGCCAGGCCGGTTCAACACCACGCTGGGTATCACGTAGAAAGGTATAGATATTGTATAACCCCGGTCCAGAGAGGACACGCTCCCAACTCACGTGCGCAAACCGTTGCTGGAGATACTGGAGGAGTTCCACCTGCAGGGCATCATCTGGCGCAAAACTGGCATGGCCACCCTCTGAGGCAAACGGCAGGTGCTGCTTACCGTCCCAGTAGAGGCCGGCTTCTCCCAAACCTGTCCCAGCAGCAATCACTGCAGCGTTGCCCTCGGCCGCTGGCGTGCCCTCATTCAGTATGAAAAAATCTTCAGGGGCAATGGCCGCAACGCCGTAAGCATTGGCTTCGAGATCGTTAATGAGCCACACCGTGGCCAGGCCAAGTTGGTGGGCGAGTTGCTGTGCATCCACCACCCACGCCAGGTTGATGGCCTCACTGCGACCATGCTGTATCGGCCCAGCAATCCCAAAACAAGCGTGCGTAACACGCAAGTCATGGGCCGAGATGAAATTGCGGACAATGTCACCGAGACTCGCATATGCATGACTGGGAAACGTCTCTTCAACACGGAGGGTCAGATGCCCTTGTGTCGCCTCGAAACCCGCTAGTCGTGCATTTGTACCGCCGATGTCACCTGCTAAAATCATGTCCAGATCCTTCTCGCTCGCCTCTCTTACTCTGCCTGATCAC
>Ga0075418_10004956_pt1 | contig 15098 bp, 21 predicted proteins | sample SoiMetdeltSBSDD2_FD_81776 | JGI IMG/M metagenome (GOLD analysis project Ga0075418, IMG submission 81776) | Bulk soil microbial communities from a Populus tree surrounding site in Tennessee, USA - Soil MetaG P. deltoides SBSDD2 | ecosystem: Environmental > Terrestrial > Soil > Tree plantation...
ACCTTTGCCGACGAATTGAATGCAGACCAAATTAACAAGTTTCCCAAAACTTCTAAAGGTGGAGGGGGAACCGATATGCAGCCTATTTTTGATTATGCTAAGCAAGTAAGAGTCGACGGCATTGTGTTGTTAACAGACGCATGCTGGGGGACACCGGTTAATACGCATAATATTCCAACTTTGGCCTTAGTAATCGATAAATATGCTGGTGAGGGGCCAGGAATCAAACACAAAATTCCTTTTGACTAATTTTTAATATTTTTTTCTGGCATCCGATAAACAAACTATAAAAGTATATCCTTTAATATGGTTAATTGAACCTTTCAAATACCTAATTATAGGTGTGCGATTTATATCTAAGATTCTTTCCATTTCTCTAATACTATAAAAAATTTGACCGGTTTCCATGCATTTTATCGTATTAGATTTTGATAATCTGCGCTTCATGGGTTCTGGTCCTTGAATCGCACCTCTCCTACTGCTAGGTTTTCCTAATCGAGCTATAGAGATAGCCGCCCTGTGTTCTTCAGTAAGCTTTCTTCCAGTCATTTTTTTAGACATATTCTCTATATACCCCGGAGTAGATTTAATTTTCCTTAATTTTTCTTTGGTGCTTTCGGCTATTGGTCCTCTTGAACCTCCGTGCCTTATATTATAACCAATTTTCATTGAATTGAATTTATTAATATAAAAAATTTCCAACCGGTCTAAACCATCCTGATTTGTATAACAATGTTCTAAAATCTTTTTATCAAATGAATCCATGCCGTATTTACGCAAAGCCTTTGCCAATTTCGTATCCAAGAATTTTCCGTTCTTTTTTCTTTTAGAATCTGTAACATGGCCGGTTAATCTTTTTTCTAAAGATACAGTTGTTTGACCTATGTATACTTTTCCATTGACTTTGTTTATTAAAGCATATATTATACCATAAGATTTCATTAAACTTAGATTAAGTATCCATCAGTGACTAGAACTTTTTATATGAAAACCATTGAAGTGCCTTGCCCAGAGTGCGGCGGTCATGGATGGGTGTATTTGCGATACACTGAAGATGAATTTCCCGATAGAGGGAGTTGTGATAGATGTTGGGGCACCGGTATTTTAGAAGAGCAAATTCCAGATCCTAACGATATTTTAAAAGAATTATTATGCGATTCAAAGTAGGAGACAAAATCATTTTACCAAAAGGAAAATCTGGCTATGCCATAGATCATTATGGCCATATAATTAAAACAATATCTGCATACGGTTATGTAATTCAGTGGGATGATGGCATGACAGGTTCTGGAACTTGTGATGCATGTGATTTATATGAAGAGCCAAATGACATAATGAAAAAGATATTATAATGTATAAAATATTTAAATACAGCGATGAAGATCAGATTATCGTAGAAATAACACAAGAAAATTGGCACGGTGGAGACTCTTACAGCTACGCATATCGTGCAAAAGTCGTTAAAATCTTTAGCAATTCTTGCGTATATAAGCTCGGAGAAGAGTGCGGCCCTCTCAAAGAATATTGCCATAATATAGAAGACCCAAACACGCTCCTAAAACGATTATTATGAAAACAGAATCAGATTTAACACAAGAGGAAATCCTCAATTTAGTTAGAGAAAACCTTTCTTTTATTAAGAAAGAAAATAATATACAAAATTTCTTTTTAGAATTAAAGAAAATGCGCTTTTCAGCCTTAAAACATTTAGCCTTTATAGCTCCTTTTATTGATCGTAGAACTAAGCAATATAAAGAAGATGCTATCAAATTAAGCGTTCAATTAGAATTGGCCGATAGTCTGTTTAGACAAGGAGCTACAGTAAAAGAAGTTTTGGTTCAAACCAGCATTAATACAGCCTTGTTATCTGCATTGCTCAGAACATACTACAAGGAATTACCTAAATCATTATTGCAATTTAAATTAATGCAATTTAGATTATATGAATTAATATTACAAAATAAAGCTTTTCTAGAAAATTACGTATTAAAGGATTTAAAACAAAACGGTAAAATTTTATCTCAAGGAATACTTTCTTCTATGCATGATATGTTATTGGCTAATGTAGAAGATAAAATGTTTCTTGACCAAATCGCTAACCTAGGATATAATAAGAAAAATGAATAACTTACTTGTTTCTCCATACACTTCTTACGATTTTGATGATGTTCATATTATTACGGATAGAATGGGCGTAGTTTCTTCCAGAAATGACGTTAAATTTGATAATAATAGGATTATAGTGGCTCCCATGAGCGCAATCCAAAATTCTGGATTTAATAAAGAGTGCGTTAAACATTCCCTAAGTTTGCCAGTACACCGTTTTTGCTCTGTAGAAGAGCAAAGAATATTAATGAAAGAGGCTATTGAAACCAAAAAGATGTATGATAGCACATCTTTACTTTGGCTCTCTGTTGGGCTGAAAGATTGGAAGGAACGATTTAATGCTAATAAAGAATTTTTAGATATATGTCCTTTTGAAATGATGTTGGATGTAGCGAATTGCTACACTAAAGATTGTATTGAGGAAATTAAGAAAATCAAACAATATACTTCATTAAATGTTTCTTCAGGTAATGTGCATACCGGGCTTGCTTTTTACGATATGATTGAACAAAGCGGAGCCAATATGCTCAGAGCTGGAATTGGAAACGGGGCTGCTTGCTTGACCTCGGATCATACCGGAGTGGGAAGAGGTCAATTAACGTTAGTTTTAGACATGCATAAAATTCATTTTAACAGCGAAGGACGAATCATTTCTGACGGCGGTATCCGTAAACCAGGTGATGCCGCTAAGGCTTTTGGGGCCGGAGCCGATTACATTATGATTGGTGGAATGTTTAAAGACGCCGTTGAATCACAAGCTTGGCAAAGTGGCGTATTTTATGGTGGGGCTTCCTCTATTGCAAAAGGAATGGTTGGTAATGACAATCGTTACATTGAAGGCAAGGCCCTAACGGTCAATAAAGATTTGGTAGCTTCTTCTGTGCAAAATATAGTTAATTCTTTGGCAGATGGCGTCAGGTCATCTATTTCTTATTGTGGTTACGAATCATTGGAAGAATTTATTGGAAACGCCCAATTTGAGGTCAAACACAAATGAAATTAGAAGATTTAAATAAAATATATACGAAGGGGTTTGACAGTCTACAGAAGAAGCTGGACGTTATCGGAGAGGACGTCTATAATAATAAGATTTTACCTAAATTAATTAAAGCTGCCAAAAATGGTGAGTCCTATGTAACCTTTCATTTTTGGCGTTATTCCACTTACATGGCTACGTGCAAAATTCTGACTAAGAAGAACATTTCTTTTGAATACGCTAGTGCTGGTTTTTGGTTTTCGCAGTATGCGTTAAGGGTATATGGTTGGAAATATATTCAATCCAATCCAAATGACATTTTAAAAGAGAATGTTTGATTTATGGGTAAAAAACCAATTTCAATGGAGGAAATCAGAAAACGCATTTTTGATGCTCATGGAGATGCCGTTACTTTAAAAGAAGAAACATATAAAAATACTAACGATCTTTGTATTTTTATGGACAAAGACTATGGCGACTTCGCCATGAGGCCATATCATGTTTTTAATGGACATGGTCATAAAGAACGTGGCTACAAGATCGTTTCTGAAAAGTTATCTTCATCAAGGATTACTAAAACTCTAGCCGAAAGCAATCCTGAAATTCTTAATGAGTGGAATTTTATAAAAAATAAAGAAATTTCGCCAGAAAGAATAGGTTTCAAAAGTTCCAAAGAAGTTTGGTGGATTTGTTCTAAGGGTCATGAATGGCAATCAACAATAGCAAACAGAACAGCACATGGCAATGGATGTCCTGGATGTTCCGGAAGAATGGTCACCGAACACAACGCTTTAAACTCATCAGAAGTCATGCGTGACTGGGACTACACGAAGAATGCTATTGAACCATCTTTAATAGCCAGAGGTACGCATGACAAATTCAATTGGAAATGCTACAAGTGCTGTTACGAGTGGGAGGCGTCTGCAAATAATAGAACTAAACCTGGCGGTTCTGGTTGTGAAAAATGTGCCTTTGAAAAAAATAAACTGGAAAAATTTGTTGAATCTAAATTATATACATCAAAATTTAGTGAAAAAATATTTCAAGATCGTAAATTTGCACCAGATTTTAAGCTAAATGAAGAATTATTTTTAAATTCAGATGGAATCTACTGGCACAGTGAAAAAAGGAAAGATAAAAATTACCACAAAATAATGAGAGAATTTTTTGAAGAAAATAGAAAAAGAATTCTTCAATTCTATTCCGATGAAATCTATAATAAATGGCCCATTGTTGAATCCATTATAAATAATGCACGTGGTAAAACAATTAATAAAATAATGGCCAGGAAATGTGAAGTAAGGGCCGTTTCACAAAAAGAAATGGATTTATTTTTTGAAATAAATCACTTAATGGAAAATTGTCATTTCAGTAGTTCTGTGGGGTTATATTATAAAAATGAGTTAATTTCTTGCTTAAGCTTTAATTTTCCCAAGAAACAAAAAATATGTAAAATTATTAGATTCGCATCAAAATTAAATACAATTGTTATTGGTGGATTTCAAAAATTACTTTCTGTTTTAGAAGATGTTTGCAAACACAAAAACGTTAGCATAATAGTTTCGTTTTGCGATTTAAGATACGCCACGGGCCAATCTTACGAAAAAGCCGGATTTAGAAGAGTTGGAGTTACCCTAGGTTTTTATTGGACGGATGGTACAAAAAAATATTCTCGAGAATATTGTCAAGCCAAAGATGGAAAAACAGAAGCTCAGGTAGCGAAAGAAAAAAGAGTATATAAAATATACGACGCTGGACAGGCTAAGTATATGAAATATATAAAATAAAAAAAAGCGCTCCGAGCGCTTTTTTTTAAAAAACATTTAAAATTTAAATATTAGGTTACATTTTCCCCAATCACGCTGAAGCGCGGCATGGCACCTTTTAAACAAACGAATCGATAAAATAACTTACGATTCGCTGTGTCTACTGTTGCCAAGTCAACACCAGTGAAGGCTTTTAGCTGAGGCATTTCCCATCCACGTTTATCTAGAAGAATACAAACTGAAGAGCCTGGCTTCTTATTACCAAGGTCAGTGAAGGTTGTACCGCCGGTGACAGCAGCAGCGACGCGACCAATGAATTTCAGTGAACTAGCCGCAGTAGCTACGGTTGAAGCAGCAGCTGAACGATAAACATTGTACCAGCGAGTAGTACCCGTGCCAGCAGTAATTGTAATTGTTACATAATTACCGAGGGCAGAAATTGTAATACCAGAAATCGCTGATGCAGCACTTTCACCCGCTTCGTTGACACCTGTCACAAAGTATGAATAAACATCATTTAGAGCAAATGATGTTGAACCAGCCGTCTGTGCGAGACTGATTGTTGGCGCAGCAGGAGCTAATGCACGAATTGTCGCTGGAGGTGAAGTCTTGGCACGTAGGAATTGCGTAGCAACCAAGTCAATTGGACCAGCTGACGTAAATTGCTTTAATAGATTTGCACCAGTTGAGCCCTGAGCGGTACCACCAAGAACAATGCGCTCCTTACCAAAGGCTAGCTTATTGTAAGCCGCAAGAGCATCAATTGACAAATGAAGTTCACTTGCTTCGCCCATATTCTGGTTACTGCGAAGTGCCATATCTTCGATATTACCTTGCTGAAGGACGCCACCGATTGAAATAACAACCGAAGCATTTGAACCGTATTCGTAGAACATCAAGTCCTGAGTATTCAGTAAACCGTCTGATTGACGAATCTGTAAATCGAGACCATTCATACCTGGCATGCGTTGTGGAACCGCTAGTGGATTGCCATCAAAAACGCCGCCGTTTGAAAAGTCTGATTTGCCTTGATAAAGGTCACGTTCAACGTCAAACGCAATCTTCATGGCCGCATTCTTAGCTTCCCGCTCTGAGCTCTTTTGCCCATCGAATGATTCCATTTCATCGGCTGCGAATGAAACTGTTCTACGATTAACGTAGAAAGCCATTGGCACTAACGCCCGAACGTAGTTGGCAGTATCATCTTGGCCGGCGCTAACTTCAAGGGTAGCTGAACCGCCAGGAATACCATAATCTAGCTGACGATTGAATTCGACAGTTAATGAGGTAGCCTTTTCAATTGGCAAATCTTTTTGTAATTTAATCTTTGATTCACCAAAAGTGACAAGATTCATTACAGGACTCAGATCTTGGCGTTGAAGCGCCGCGCCTTGAGTCAAAGAGCCCGGAGGACCAACTGCAAAGCCGGCTTCCAATGCCTTAATTAAATCGCCAAGTTTATCTAGATATTGAGTTGCCATATTTTTTAAGCTCCTTGCTTACTTTTGTTTTTCTTCAAGGAACTTTGATAGTTCCTCTGTGAATACGGGGTTAAGAGAAAATTTGACTATTTTGCCTTGATCTTCGTGTGAAAGATTTGGTTCGGCTGCTTTTTTAGCCAAAGCTGAAAGAACCTGTGACTTTGTCAAAGTTTTTGGCGCTTGAGGCGCATTTTCAATGACTGTACCGCTGGTAAAACCAGATTTAGCTGGCTTAGCGACCAATTTACCGAGAGTTTCGGTAAGTTCGTCTACTTTCTTCTTTAAAGCATCTGATTCGTCTTTTAGAACCTTATTTTCGCCTTCCATTGTCTTGAAAGCCTCAAGCATTTCATCAGCGACTTTATTTGATTTAGCTACTTCAGGCGCTGGAGCAGGTTCTGGACTTGGCGCTGGTGCTTCTGGAGCCGCAGGAGGCATTTCTTCTTCGGCTGGAGCATCCATTCTGCCAAATAAAGCTTTGCTACACGCCATATAATGCATTGACAAATCTTCATCAGATAGCTTACCGTACATGTCGAAAAGCTGATCTGGACTTACTTCTCCACCCTCGGCAGCCGGATCAGCTTCTGATGCTGGTGCTTCTGGGGCAACTTCAGCAGGAGCTTCTTCTTTCTTTTCCTCTGGAGGAAAATCTTTAGCCATTGATTGTTCAGAGCCCTCTTTCTTTTCTGAAGAATCGTCTTTTTCAGATTTTTCTTCTTTCTTTGACTCTTCATCCGCTTTGGCTAGTTGAGCCTCTTCGCTTTTTTGTAACTCAGCAAACTCTTGCTTGACATCTTCAAGCAATTTGTTTATCTGATCTTCTGTGATATCAATCTTCATGAGTGTATCTCCTTTTTATTATTAAGATACCTCTTGATTACGCGCCCATGAGGCGGTATGAAGGATCGGTTTCAAATACAGCAACCTGGTTCGCAGCAACCATTTGGGTGGCAACGTTAGCAATCGCTGGAACAGAGCCTGAGGCTAGGAGGTAACTGATAAACAAACCAGTTTGCTTGAGTAATTCACCCTTAATAGCTACTTGATTCGCTTCTGTAAGACGAGCAGTGCTTGTAAGGGTGTTGTCGGCCTCTAGACAAAGTTCTACGAAATGTGGAGCAAAATCTTCTTGAACACCACCAACTGAATTGGTGAAAATCAAGCTAACGGGCCGAATTCTAATAAGAGCAACTTGTTCTGTGGTCGCTGGGCTAGAATCAGCACTTACTAAAAGAAGTGGATTACCATCAGAATCTGAACCGTCGGTAAGAACATAAGTAGGAAGTCTACGACCAATTCCTTCTTTTACGCCGCGCATCATCGCCTTAGCTTTAAAACTTGTTGCCATATTTTTTAATCTCCTTCGAAGATTTTAGTTGTGATTTAAAATCAGAAGAAGCTTAAGTTTATTAAGCAATATTTTTTATAGAAATGTGTGTTTTTATTTGCTTTTATTGAAAAGTGACTGGATTTACTGAGGAATTATCAAATGTTTATATGCAAAGTTTATTGAAAATATTATTCTTTTTTCAATTTTTGTTCATAATTGTATAATTCTTTTTCTTGCACTTTAGCTTCTTTTAAATCATCTTTACGAGATTTACTTTTTAAAACAGCTACAAGCCTTTTGTGTTCGTTAATCATTTCCGGAAGAGGCTCTGCTGAATCACCGCACGTACAACCAGGACAATGACCCTCTGATTTTTTAAGCTTTTTCTTTGAACGCCCGGCCTGACTAAAGGCAATGGCAATTGCTTGTTTTTGAGGCTTTCCGGCATGCATTTCACGGCTGATATTCTCAGAAATACCCGCTTTTGTTTTAGCTTTTTTACCACTTATTAAAGGCATTTTAGCTCCTAAATAATTTTATTTTTAATTAAATTAATTATAAATACGTTTGCATCATTATTCTCAAGATCGTCCATGAATAAATTCCATTCATCCAATGGATCTGGCTTAGAAGGCTCAAATTCATCATCAGAATTTAAGTTCTCTTTGGCCTTGCGCCATTGCTCTGATAAGATGCTTTGGATTGTTTGGCTTATTTCTTTGCTTTTTTCAGGCGTGAACTTAGCGTACGTGCCCGGAGGAGTTTTTTCTTTTTTATTTAAACCAGCCTTTTTGCCAATTATATCGTTATAAGCATCCATTACCTTTTTTACGTGCCAATGATTGTTGATATCTTGCCCTTCTTTTAAAGCTTTCGCTGTACCACCAACACCATGTAACCAAGCATGAGCTACATGTTCTGGTCTTTTGGTATGTAACATTCTGGAAATGTTATCAATTTGCTGTGAAGCTAAATGATGTTGCAAATGAGGTTGATCATTATAAATTAAATTATGCATTTGTTCATCATCAAAATCTAAGACATCAGCCTGGCTGGCCCTGAGATTTGGACTACTACGTATCACATCTTTAATGGTAGAATTGGTAAAACCATAATGACCCTTGGCTCTGGTACCAGCATCTTGACCTGCGCTCAACATTTCATGGTTTATATTACGTCCTTCATTACTTTCAACTCTGGCCATAGCTTGCTGTAAGGCGTTTTTATCAAAATCAGATTCGGGCTTTAATTCTGTAGCAGAAAATGTAGGTCTTTGTATTTTAGGCGAAACATCATTGACTTTTTCGTTTTTTATGCCACTTTGGGCTAAGGCCATGCTACCAGCTAAGGCGGCTGTGGAAAGTATTTTGCCCAAACCTTTATTCAAATCGTCACCTTTGGACATATTAGCTTCTTTTTAATAGTTTGGCAAGACGCGGTGCGTCAATAGAATTTGTATAAACTTTAATTAATAATTTAATATGTTTATCTGCAAATTTATCATCCTTAACAAGTTCTTCCCATTCTTCTTCTATTTGAGATTTAACCACAGAGCTTCTGGCGGCGCCTAAAATTCTATTAGCTATAGGACTTCCGGAACCCAGCACACCCATTATAAAATTAGCTGGGTGAAATCTGGCTGGATCCCGGTATGTTTGAGTAACCGTAATTCTTGGTTTATATGGATCTTTTTTCTTCTTTTTTTTCGGATTGGGCTCAGTTTTAATTAAGTCATTGACATTTCGTTCATTTTTAGTTACAGCAGAGCGAAGGGCGCCCATTATTTGACTGGTACGGTATTTAGCCTTTTCTTTTAAAGGAGCTTCTTTTAATTGCTCTTTACCAATTTTAACAACTTCAGGATCTGGAGATTTGACATTTTTATAACCCATTTCGGTTCTAATTTTGGCTATATCACCAGCACGATTCTTTTTAGGCATTTGCAATAAAGGGGATTTTCCTGATTTTAAACTTTTTGTTTTAGTTTTATCAGGGTCCAGAATTTGAGTTTTGGAAGACTTTGGGCCGCCGCTCATCATTGTTGCAACATTGGTCAATGGAGCGGTTTGTTCTCCGCCTACTTTTAAGTTACTGGTTTTTGGACCGCTGCCCTGCGATATAAGGGTTGGTATGCCTGGTTTCTTTACTTGAGTAATTGCTGTGGGCATTGGGGGAGGCGCATCACCAGGCTTACCCCATTTAGCTTGTTGTTCCCTACCGGTTTGTTGCAAGGCAGGATCATTTGAAGCTAAATTCTTTTCGCCCAAGGTTTGGTTAACTTCGGCCATGATTTTATGTTTTTGAGCCGCCGTTAAAGCTTTTTGTAAGGCTTTTGTGGGATCATTCTTTGGACGACCGACTTTTCCATCAGGTTCCGGCGTTTGAAAGGTTTCAGGAGCGGTGTTTCCATCCATTTTTTGATTAACCCCTGGAACTTTGGCAGCAGCTTGTGCTTTAGGCTGTTTCATGGCAGGCTGTTTTGCACCAGATGCTGGGACCGATGATTGTTGTGTGACTGGTTGTGCTAAAGCCGGTTTTTTCATTTTAAGCCGGTCCAATAAAGTTACTTTAGCCATATTATTTCTTTAATGAATTATAGAAAGAATAAGCCATAAATTCAGCTTTTTTAAGCTTAAATTTTATTTTTGCATCCTCTTTTTTATCATCAACTTTTTCTGCTTTGTCTTCATTAATTTCTTTGAGACCGGATGTTTCTGGAGCGGCTTCTTTGGTAGTTTCTTCTCCAGGAATAGTGGTTTCTTCGTTAAGGAGCTTTTTGGCAGCTGACGTTTTAGAACCTTTAAGATTTTGTCTTTGTAGGGCAGCGCCTTGTGTAAGAGGGACTGTAGCTGATGCAAAGCCCGCTTCCAAAGCTTTAACAAGTGAGCCCAAGCGAGCTTTAAGAGAATTAACAGTTTGGTTGATTTGATTTTCATCATTTACCTCTAAAACGCTTCCAGTGGATAGGACATCTTTTGATTTTTCTTGTTTTGAAATTTTATCAAAAACAGCCACTTCCGATTTGGTCATTTCTGAAACTAATTCAGCTCTAGCAGCCTCATTACAAGGTCCAGAAGTAATTGCCACTTTTCGAACAACGCTTTTTTTAATTATTGGACCAGAGCGCTCCAAGATACCACCTTCAACCGAAAAGCCCAACAAAAGAGGTTCGTTTTTTCTTTTTGAATATTTGGCTATTTTAGCTATCGCTCTTGCTTCATCGTGGTCTTCAGGACCATCAAATAACTCTATAGTCCCTACCAAAAGAGGAACTCTATTTACACTTTCAAAGGCCTTTTTTTCAAATTCGTCCTTACAATCGGATTCTTTGAAGATTTTTTTGGCATTTAGAATTTTGCCAACGGTTTTTGTAAAAGAATTATCATGCTCAGAATTAACCAAGCCTTTATTTTCTTCAATTGTGCTCAGATCTATCCCGTCTATTTTTACTACTTCACCACTCTTATCGGGAGTTTCCGCTGAAAAAATGCCTCTTAGGATAGTATTCTTCTTGCTTTCCATACAAGAAGATTATGTTTTTAATGGTATTATTTACCAATAATAATTATCAGGATCAACGTCAGATAACAACCAGCTTCTAAATTCTTCCACAGTGCCTTCGCTCATAATAAGCCAACCGGCACAATAGTAGTCCTCAGACCATTGAGCGTACATTTGTTGTATTAAACTATCGTTTACATCCATTAATTCTGGTATACCCGCTTTTAATTTAGAAATATCTTCCGGATATTCTATTTTAAAAGTTCCTTTAAGCCAAACTTCCAATCTATTCATTTTGTTATCCTTTTAATTTCAAATATTTGACGAAATTGCTCCTTCAAATAAAAAAGTAATTGAGCGGTGTTTTTAGCATCATCTAGCGCATTATGTTGTTTGCCTTCAAATTTTAATCCAAAAGTATTCATGGTTTTATTTAATCCACCGGACTGGGCAGAATTAGGCAATGCAACTTTAACTATGGTGGCAAATTCTTTTATATTATAAGCTCTTACATTAGGATAAGAAACACCATTTTTTTTGCTTTCATTAATTATTTCCCAAACATCATGACCCCAAGCATGAATGTTTTTACAACCTCTAGATTGAACCCAGGACCAAAATTCAGTTAGTGAATCTTGAATCTTAAAGCCTGAATCAGCTTGTTTTTGAGTAATGCCGGTTAAATCTATGATAAATTGTGATAATTCTTCTTCTGGGTTAATATATTGATTAAATTCAGATAATACTTCACCGGTTCTTAAGTTCATACATATAGCCCCTATTTGTATGAACTTTCTACTCGGCTGATTTAATTCAAGGTCTACAACTATGATTTTCATAGCAAATCTTTCATAATATCATTTGGATCCGATAAAATAGTTGAATGTTTAACAGAACATGTTATCCACTCTTTGTATGATACAACAAACTTAGGCGCGTACAATCTTTTTACTATTTTACCCATATAATAGGGAAATAACCTATGATGGATTTTACCATCACTTTCAAAAATAAACTTTTCTCCTCCATCAGACTCTGCGGTCGAATCAAATAAAAATAATTTCATAAAATATCTTTCATAATATCATTTGGATCCACTTGACGCACCAATTCTTCTTCCATAACAAGATAAACAGCACCTGGACTATCTATCGATTCAATTACATATGGTTCAATACAATTTTTTTCAATATCAATGACATTAACCAATTCATCTACCCAAATAAGTTTATCGCCTATTTTAAATTTTAAAAGAGGAGTGTTCGGTACAGTCATGATACCAAATCTTTGCAATATCGTCAAGATTTTTTCTAAGAGCTTTTTGCTTATCGTATTCATCATAATTTTCGTCCACATATTCTAATTTTCCACCAGGATGAACGGAGTAATTTTTAGGTAAGTAAAGAGCAAGACACCGACAATTATGGCTAACAACGCCATTTACAACGAAACTGTGGTCCTCGTCTACTGTAACATCATACAACATGGTTGGCAACGTATCTGGAAATTTAGAAATGATAACTTCCACTTCTTTTAATACAAACTCTTGCTTTTCAAGCATTTTATCAGCGTAAGTAACAGGGTCTTCCAAAAAGGCATCTCTACAGCCATTAGAACAGAAATAACCTGGATAATTGCACTTTCTTAAATCATCGCATGTAGTACATTTGGTGTGCAAAACCATGACTTTTGAGTTTTTAATATTCTTTACTTCTTGGAAACCTTCAGAAGTGAGTAACTTGTGGTCCGGGGTTACATTGATTTCATAAGGATTACGACCTCTAAATACGACTTTATAATATTCTTCTACATATGGTTTGGTGTACCAATTAAGTGTATTAATTACCTTGCGCCATCTCAAGTTATGTGTTAAAACTTCATCACCAATGGTTATTAGCTTAATTGGTGTATAACCTTTTTTAGTTATAATTCTAGCATCACCATTTAATAGACAATGAGGGTGTACTGGGGGTAATGTAGCTGTAGGATTTTTTCTATCAAAAAAAGCGCCGGATAGTTCTGAAAGTTTATATACTATGGGTGTGCCATCAGAATGCTCGTACATTTCCTTACAATATCGGCAAACTTTAGCATCCATTCTCGTCAAAAAGTATAGGATTGGATCATCATCACCTTGTTCTTTGGCAAATTCTACGACCGAATCATTGACTCCGATAGTTTTAACTCTATGTAGCTCTGTTTCAATAACTCTTTTAGCTTCACCTTGAGCTTTGTCAAATATCTCTATTAAAGTATCATTTAATGCTTGTTCGAAGTCTTCTAAATTGGTTTCAGATAGTTTTTGCTCTATTTCAGAAAAAGTGCGAGCTTTAAATTTTTCACTAATAGAATTTATGTAAGATTCTACTGAAGCAGACAGATTGGATAGCTTTTGTGAATCTGGGGCTTTTCTGGAACCGCCAGAAATGTAAGCCGAGGTGTAAATGCCTGGCAAAGATAGATATTTATTATTGTTATTTAAAAAATCTTGCTTGGAAGCAAAAGACCCTAAAAGCCTTTGCTTTAAATCATCAAATATTGAATCTATTCCCTTGGAAATAAGATTCATTGAACTTTTGGGAAGGAAACTGGCCATGTATCACAATATTAACCTTTTTTCTTGTATTTGACAACGTCTTTTGCAATTTTAGCTGTTAAAGGTTTCTTTTGTTTTTCTAGGCTTTCTAAAAGAGTTTTGACGGTTAAATCGTGTTGATCCTCGAGTTTGCGATAATTATGATCCAGAACATTGTACCTTTTTTGATTTTTTTCTGATTTTGCCAATTCGTCACCTTCTGGGGTATTACTAGTTAGTTCTACAGCTTGTTGGATTCCAGGTACGAGTTTGCCTAGTTCTTGCATTAGGGATTGAACGGCTTGGTTAAGAGGCGTGCTGGCAGCGTTCATGTCATCTTCAATCTGATTTTTCCCCACTAAAACCCCCATGAAGAAAATTCTCTGGATTATTAGCATTAATTTAGCATCAAGATCATCTTGAAATAAATCATCATTCTTAATAGGTCCGTCAAGTTTCATATCATTAGGTTAAGGTTTTGACATACTTAGCCTGTCCAGCGTCGTATATCTTCAACCATCCTTTTTCTGCTGCATTTTGTACTTGAGTTTTACCATTGCCTGCTTTACATTTTAAGCGATTGAATCGATATTTACCACGGGTCCAGTGCCAACCCAAAGTTATCCCAGCCCTGATAAACCCAGCTTTTTCGTAAGATTTGCCGGTGGCGTATCTTAAATCACAAAATGAAATTATTTTGTCAATTTTTTCTTTTTTGGCCGAAAATTCAATTAAAGACAAGAGCTTTTGAAATCCGCCAATAACAACTGTATTTATCTTGGAACAAAATCTGGCTATCTCTATATACTTCCCCCTATATACTCTGTATGATAAAGCCAGAACTAGTTCATTTTTGAAATATAAACCTACAGCCTTAGCAGATTTCAAGTGGCCCATTAGATGATTGGATTCAATAAATGCTTTATGTTCTTTTGAAGAAAGGAGGCGTGTTTCACATTTCCTGGCCATTATTTTATTAATTGTTTTACCACGTGCATTATTTATAATGGATTCAACAATGGGCCATTTATTATAGATTTCATCGGAATAAAATTGAAGAATTCGTTTACCTTCCGATTCAAATGCCTTCCTCATATTTAAATGATAAAATTTATCAACAACATCTTCTGAATGGTGATACAAACCATCTCCATTTAAATATAAATTATCATTTAATTGAAAATCAGGCCTAAATGTATTATTTATCAGCGCCCTTCTATTTAGAAGGGGTAGATTTAACTTGTCTGAAATAAATTTTTCCAGCGAAGAAAGATGCTTACCTTCTTGTCTACCTTGAATAACTTCTTTAAGGAAAGATTCTCCTTGCATTTTAAAAATTTCAAAAGCATGGGTAACAGAG
>Ga0075418_10004958_pt1 | contig 15091 bp, 11 predicted proteins | sample SoiMetdeltSBSDD2_FD_81776 | JGI IMG/M metagenome (GOLD analysis project Ga0075418, IMG submission 81776) | Bulk soil microbial communities from a Populus tree surrounding site in Tennessee, USA - Soil MetaG P. deltoides SBSDD2 | ecosystem: Environmental > Terrestrial > Soil > Tree plantation...
CTTTGCAGATCCCAGATGCGGTTGAAGACGGGGCCGATCACTTCCGATCTGAGTGTCGCGTACTGCCGAAGGTACGGCTGGTCCACCGTTCCGCCGCCCGTGGGGTTCGCGCTGTGCGAATAGTGCGTCGTTCGATACGCGGCGCTCGTATTGACCGACAGGAACGTCAAGCGCGACATCGGCACGCGCACCGTGGGCGCGAAGTCGACCCGCGTGTAGCCATTGTCGCTGACGACGACGTCGTCGCTGATCGAGCGGTTGGGGAGCACCGCGTACTCCGCGTTTGCGGAGGCGTAGATCGGTGTATTGAACAGGCGCTGCGGTGCGAGGTTCGCGCTGACCCGTGGCGCGCTGCCATAAATCTGTGAGGTCCTTTCAGAGGTGAACAGCTCGCTGCGCTGATACAGCACGCTGGTCATCAATGGCCCGAATCCCGCGGTCAGACCGCCTTCGATCAGCCGTCGGTTGCGTGTGGCGGCGTACAGGTTCTGGTTATAGAGCTGCTGCGTGACCAGGTCGGTGAAGTAATCGAGATGCGCACGGGCGCGGATGTTGCGGGTGAGCGCGTGATTCAGGTTGCCGGTGACCTCGTAACTGCTGGCCTTTTGCAGCGTCTGGGTCTGGTCGCCATTCACGAACGTGGTTTCATCCTGGTTGAAACGATAGAAACGTACATCGCCCATGGATTGCGCCGCCGCGACGTACCGATACTCGGCACCCGCACCCTGCCCGGCCTTCGTGAACCAATCGTGGAAGAAGGTGGCGTCGGTACTGCGGTTGATGGCCCAGAAGAACGCGTTGCTGATCGCCTGACCCCGCACGGTCGATGTGCCGTAGGTGGGGAGCAGGAATCCCGTGGAGCGCTGGTCCTCGCGGATTGGGTAATAGATCATCGGAAGATACATCACCGGCACGCCTTTGACGCGCAGGGTCGTGCCCTTCGCGACCGCGTAGTCGTTGAGATTCAGCGTGACGCTACCGCTGGCGACCTCCCAACGCGGTGTCGGCTGGACGCACGTCGTAAAAGCGCCCCGCGTGAGGCGGTACCGTCGCGGCCCCAGCCGCTCGATCACTTCGCCGTAGAAATACACATCCGCTTCCTGGTTCCCAAACTGCCGGCGGTCGGCCTGCGCGCCAAGCGACATCAGCCCCGTCGCATCGCGGAACGTGCCGGTGCCGCTCGCGACGTCGTATTCGAGACGCTCTGCGGACAGTCGTCCTTCCGCCGACGCGAAGACGACGTTGCCCTGAGCGATCACGCGGTTCGTATCGCGGAACAGTTCGATCTGGTCGGCGAACAGCGTCGTCTGGGGGCCAAGTGGGAGCTCGGCCTCCCCGCTCATGATGCAGTAATCGCCCTTGCACTCGAACTTCAGTGAGCGCTGATTGATCTGATCGAGCAGCCGGGAACCGGTGGCAGGCGGACTCTGCGGCGGTGGTTGATCAGGCTGCTGCCCGTCCGCCGTCGTGGCGGCCGACAGGCACACGACACACGTCAAGACGAGGATTAGAAATCGCACAAAGCACGTAATTACCGGAGGATAGCACGCCGCCTGAGGCCGTCGCGCACGGCGCCGGCGAGGAAGATCGACCCGGCGACGAGCACGAGTGGAGCGTGCGTGAGCGCCAGATCGATTGCGCGCTCGGCGTCAGACTCGGCGCGCACATCGGTTGCCCCAGCGGCCCGCAGATGACGCGCGAGATCGTCAGCCGGGATGGCGCGGGGCGTGGGAGCCGCCGTCGCGATCACGGATGACACGTGCGGCAGCAGCGTGCCGATGATCTCCTGCACGTTCTTGTCGCGCATCACGCCAATGACGAGCGGTGGACGTTCCGGGTGCCATCGCTGCAGATAGGCCGCCAGCGCCCGTGCGCCTTCCGGATTGTGTGCCGCGTCGAGCAGGACCTGATGACCCTCGTCGAGCTGAATCAGCTCGAGCCGCGCCGGCCACTGCGCGTCCGTGAGACCCTGCTCGATCGCGGCGCGCGAGATTCGCACGCCCCGCTCCGCGGCAGACTCGAGCAGGCGCACGGCGACGACTGCGTTCTGTGCCTGATGCGCGCCGCGAAGCCCCAGCGTCACCGGACCATATGTCGCCTGTGGCGTCTCGATGGTCACGCGTGCGCGCCCGCCGGTCATCTCCGCGATGCAGTGGGAGTCGATGGCGCTTTCGACCAGCGTCGCGCCGCGCTCGCCGGCCGCTCGCGCGATGACGTCCCGCGCTGGGGGCACGAGTGGCCCCAGCACGATGGTCATGCCAGGTTTGATGATGCCCGCCTTTTCGAAGGCAATCGCCTCGAGCGTGTGGCCGAGATGCTGCTGATGATCGAAGTCGATGGTGGTGATGGCGCCCGCAACCGGCGAGATTACGTTGGTCGCATCGAAGCGTCCGCCGAGCCCTACCTCGATCACGCCAACCTCGATCGCGGCGCGCCGAAACAGTTCGAAGGCGACCGCAGTCGTGGCCTCGAAGAACGTCGGCTGCACGGTCAGGACACCGGTCGCCCGCAGTCGATCTGCGCAGGCCAGCACGTCGTCCACAACCGACTCAAGGGCCGCCGTCTCGACGGGACGATCGTCGATGACGAATCGCTCGTTGAGATCGCTCAGATGGGGCGAGGTGTAACGCCCGGTGTGGACACCGGCGGCGCGCAGCGCCGCGTGCGCCATCGCGGTCACCGATCCCTTGCCGTTGGTGCCCGCGACGTGCAGGGAGGTGAAGCTCCGCTCCGGATGACCGAGCGCCTCGCAGAGGGTCGTGATGTTATCGAGCCCCAGCTTGATGCCGAAGGTCTCGAGCGCAAACAGACGATCGAGCAGTTGCGAGGTCAACGAAGGACCACTGAATCAGGATTCAGGCGTCGTGGCGGCGAACGCCGGGACCTGTTCGAACACCGATGCTCCGGCGCGCTCGGCCCGCATGAAGCGCAGGGCCCGGGCGATGGTGGCCTTGAGATCGCGCCGATCCACGACGATGTCGAGCATGCCGTGCTCGACGAGGAACTCACTACGCTGGAACCCTTCGGGGAGTTTCTGACGAATCGTCTGCTCGATGACCCGAGGGCCGGCAAAGCCAATCAGCGCTTTGGGCTCGGCGATGTTCAAGTCGCCCAGCATCGCGAAGCTGGCGGTGACGCCGCCGGTGGTCGGATCCGTCAGCACTGAAATGTATGGAAGACGCGCACGATCCAGACGGGCGAGCGCCGACGAGACCTTGGCCATCTGCATCAGCGACAGGGCGCCTTCCATCATCCGCGCACCGCCCGAGCACGAGATGACGACCACCGGTTGGCCACGATCGTGGGCCATCTCAATCGCGCGTGTAATCTTCTCGCCCGCGACCACGCCCATGCTGCCGCCGATGAAGGCGTATTCCATGGCCGCGACCACGAGCTCGATGCCCTCGAGCCTCCCGTTCGCGACGATCACCGAGTCCTTCAGACCGGTCGCTTCGATCGTGGTTTTGAGCCGCTCGCGATAGGGCCGTGTGTCGGTGAACTGGAGGGGGTCGTTCGAGACGAGGTTGGCGAAGTGTTCCTTGTAGCAGCCGTCGTCAAAGAGCGCCTTCAGCCGCTCGGTCGCGCTGATGCGGAAGTGATGCGCGCACTTCGGACAGACGTTGAGGCTGGCCTCGAGGTCCTTGTTGTAGATCAGTTGAGAGCAGCCGGGACACTTGACCCAGAGGCCCTCCGGAACTCGGCTGGGTTTCTCGGCCGTGGAAGACGCAATTGGCTTCCGGGTCTTCTTGAACCAAGCCATGCCTCTGGCACTCTAACACGAACTGGCTCAAGGGGTTCACACAGGCTTTGGGCTCTAGGCTTTGGACTCTTAGGCTCCGGGAGCCTACAGCCGAAAGGCTAGAGCCCAAAGCCCGACTACGTTCTCGGGACGTAGTACTGAGTGCCCCGGCCCATTGCATTGATCTGCTTGATCAGATCGTCCAGGGCCTCGTCGCTGCCGGCCAGGTCCAGCTGAGAGGTCTCCACGACCAGGAGAGGGGTGCTCGTGTAGTGAAAGAAGAAGTGCTGATACGCCTCGTTCAGCTCCTTCAGATAGCCGGGATCGGGGTCGATCGTGTCCCGGTCCAGGTCTCGGGCGCGATCGCGCAGACGACGGAGGAGCACGTCGGTCGGAGCCTGCAGATAGATCACCAGATCCGGTAACGGCACGTCCTTCGAGAGCAGATCGTAGAGGCGCTGATAGATGAAGAGCTCGTTGTCGTCGAGATTCAGATACGCGAAGATTTTGTCTTTGTCGAAGAGGTAATCGCTGACCGTTGTTTGCGCGAACAGGTCACCTTGCCGCACCGTCATCTGCTGCCGGTGACGATTGAGCAGATAGAACAGTTGCGCTTGCAACGCCGCACCGGGCCGCCCGCCGTAGAAGTCCGCGAGAAAAGGATTCTCCGACTCCTCGATGATCGTCGTGGCATCGAGTCGCGTCGCCAGACGTTCCGCGAGCGAGCTCTTGCCCACACCGATTGGCCCTTCGATCGCGATGTACTGAAACGACATGAGCGGGGAGCCGGACGTTCGCCCCGAGGCTGCATGCTATCATCGCCAGCCGATGTACCTGGCGATCGGCATGCGGCACGCAGCAATTTGCCTGACGCCGATGGCGACGTGCCTCGCACTGATCACTGCGGCCTGCGCCTCGGCTCCCACTTCAACGCGTGGGACTCCCACCGTTCCGGTCATTACGTGGGAACAGAAGATCGGATGGATGGTTCGCCTGGAGGATCAGCGCATTCTCCGCGACCCAAATCCGCCCGCGCCGGTCGTGCTGAAGCCGGCGACGCAGCGTGAGCCGGCACTCGTCGCGCCCGCGCCACCGTCCGATCTGATCAAGCTGCTCAACGACACGGAAGCTCGCGTCCGCCGGCGGGCCGCGCTGGCGATTGGTCGAGTAGGGCTCTCCGAGGGCGTGGAGCCACTGACGAAGCTCCTCGACGACTCCGAAATCGAAGTCCGCCAGATGGCGGCATTCGGGCTTGGTCTGATTGGCGACGGCTCGGCGCGGCCGGCGCTGCTTGCGGCACTCAAGGAGCAGCAGCCGGTCCTCCAGGGCCGTGCCGCCGAAGCGCTCGGTCAAATCGGCGATCGCTCAGATGCCGATGCGATCGGGGCAATGGTGCAGGCACACATCAAGGCCGGCGCGTTGATGGGCGTCTCACCCGACGACCTGACGTATCCGCTGTCAGCGCCGACAGAGGCGGTAAGGCTGGGACTCTACGCGCTGGCCAGGCTCGGCGCGTATGACGCGCTGGCCGCCGCGGTCCTCGTGAACGAGCAGCCGGTCTCGACGTGGTGGCCGGTCGCGTATGCGCTGCAACGGTCGGGCGATCCACGTGCGGCGCCGGCGTTGATGGCCTTGGTCAACACGCCCGGCCGCTTTACCGCCGCGTTTGCGGTGAAAGGGCTCGGAACCTCAAAGGCGACGCAGGCCGCACCAGTGTTGCGACAGATCATCGAACAGCGCACGCGCCCGGCACCCATCGTCATCCAGGCCGTGCGGTCGCTCACAGCGCTTCGCGACGCCAGCGCGGTGCCGGTCTTGATCAAAATTATTGCGGACGCGTCAGCAGACCCGACGCTTCGGCTCGAGGCGGCAAACGCGTTTGGCGCGCTGGTGACCACCGAGCATGTGGAGCTGCTCCTCGATCTGGTCTCGAACTCAGTGCCCGCGATCCGCGCCGCCGCGTTGCAGGCACTCGCGCGGGTCGATCCGGCGACCTTCCTGACCGCGCTGGCCAGCCTCGATGCGGATCGTGAGTGGAGCGTGCGGGTGGCCATGGCCAATGCGTTGGGCACTTTGCCCTCGGCGCAAAGCCTGCCCCGTCTCACCGTGATGTTGCAGGACCCGGATCAGAAAGTGATTCCCGCGGTCCTTGCCGCGCTGGCCTCGTCCAAAGCGACTGGTGTTGACGGGGTTCTGCTCGATCGGCTCGCCAGCCCGGACCTCTCGGTGCGGGTGGCCGCGGCGAATGCACTCGCCGATCAGAAGATTGCCGCCGCAGCCCAGCCGCTGGCCGACGCCTATCGCCGTGCTGCGACTGAGGACAGCTACACGGCACGCGCCGCCGTGCTGGGTGCGCTGGCCCGTCTCGATCCCGCTGCGGCACAGCCAGTGCTCATGGAAGCCTTGAAGGATCGCGACTGGGCCGTTCGTGTGCGTGCGCTGACCCTGCTGAAAGAGCAGAAGGTCACGGGACAGGACGCCGCCGCGCGTCCCGCCACTGCCGGCCGTACGGTCACTGACCCGCAGTGGCAGGCGATCGTGAATCCGCCCTACTCCCCGCGCGCGTTCATCGACACCGACAAGGGCACGATCGAGCTCGAGCTCGCGGTGATCGATGCGCCACTGACCGTCGCGAATTTCATCGCGCTCGCACGGAAGGGGTTTTTCCGCAACAACGCGATTCATCGGCTCGTCCCCGATTTCGTTGTGCAGGCGGGCGATCCGCGCGGCGACGGAGAAGGCGGGCCTGGCTACACGATTCGCGACGAGCTGAACGAGCTGCCCTACCTGCGCGGCACGGTTGGAATGGCCCTCGATTGGGAAGATACCGGCGGCAGCCAGTTCTTCATCACGCATTCACCGCAGCCGCACCTCGATGCCAGGTACACGGTCTTCGGCCGCGTGGTGAACGGCATGGACGTCGTCGATCGGCTGGTGCAGTGGGATGTGATTCGGAACGTCCGGATCCGTGATGGTGTGAACCCGGAATGATCTAAGGAGTGGTTGAGAGGGCCAACTCCCAACCCCCGGTTGAGAATTGGGAGTTGGGAATCGGGATTGAAGTGCAGCGCTATCTCTTCTTGGCCGCCTTCTTCTTTCCGCCCTTCGCTTTCTTTGCCATTTGAATCCCCCCTTTCGCCCGTGGAGTGGATGCGAGCGTCGCACCGGACGACCCAGCGCACTCTGCCGCCTGGCACGTTGGCCCGGGTTGTCGGCGACCTCGCTCTGTGCGGGCTGACTCTCAGTCACAACGACTGAGAGAGCAGATATCGAGAGATAAAAAAATGGGGTGCTCCATCGAGCACCCCTTGAAGCCTTGCGGAAGAACTACCGCTTCTTCGCGGCCTTTTTCTTTCCGCCCTTGGCAGCCTTCTTCGCCATTGTTTTCTCCTCAGGCTGTGCGGCTCAACCTCCGACGGACCGCGTGGCCGTCACAACGGGTGGGCTGAGCCATCCACCCTCATACCAGATGTAGATTATGGGTGAGATTTCCTTTGTGTCAAGCACAAAATCGCGTTGCTTGTCAAAAGATCGTGTCGCCGCGATACCCGACGACACGTGCAATGACACCCACGTTGTCAAGTGTCGGCACAAGCGATCGAACGCTACAGCGCAATCGTCGAGTAACGATCGACGAGTGATGGATCGATCGTCACTCGACGGGTCGTCGATCGACTTTCGCCGCAGCGACGACGATGCTTCACGCACTCGTTCGTCGTACTTCGTCCACGTCACGCTCATCGTGCGCGAAGTCCAGATCGCGCTGCGCGGACGATTCCATCTGGATCGTCTGGCGGCACCACGTCGAGTGCAGCGCGATACGCGCGCAGCGCGTCTTCGCGGCGGCCGAGACGATCGAGCACCTGTCCCAGCGTGAGGTGCGCGCGCGCGAGCACGCCGTAGGGCCCGGGCGGCTTCATCTCGATGATCGCGCGGAGATGTTGCATTGCTGTGTCGCTCTCCGAGAGCCGGTCGAGCACGCCGGCGAGCCCGATTCGCGCTGTGGCCTCCGTCATCGCCGGTTGGGCGACGCGACGCGCCTGGGCCGACTCGAGCAAGGCCTGCCACGTGTGCCGGGAGGCCTGCAGATCGTGCAGGTAGACGTCCTGGATCTCGGCGATGAGCTGCACGAACAACGGATTTCTGGGATGGCGGTCCCGCAAGCCGCGCAGGAGCTGCAGGGCGCGTTGCGGCTGCTTCTCGTACCACAGATAAATCAGGTGCAGTTGATAGTCGGCCTCGCTCTGCAGGAGTTGTCCCTCGCGGCGCGCGCGCAGCATCTCTCGCATGCCTTCGAGGCGGTCGCCGCCGGGCAGTAGCAGCACCCAACGCAGCACGCGGAACGCGGCGGGGGCGACGTCGGCGTAGTAGTGATACAAACCGATGCCGAAGTAGGCATCGTTCAGGGACGGGTCGAGCGCGAGAGCCTGTTCGAGGGCGTTCTTGATGCGTTTCCCGTCGCGGGCCGCTGCTAACCGTTCTTCTCTCAGCACCCGCCATTGCGCACGCGCACCGTACGCCCCGCCGAGATAGAACCAGGCCTCTCCGCGCTTCGGCTCGCGCTCGGTCCACGCTTCGATGGCCGCGATGGCCGCGTCCGACTTGCTGCGGAACTGGTCGTCGTGGACGCGATTCTTCGGATCGAGCTGAATCTGCCACCACAGTGACACCACCTGGAGCAGTTGACAGGCTTCGGGTGGCGCCGCCTTCGCGCTTTGCGCTTCCGCCTTCGCGCTACGCGCTATGGCGGACCAGTCGGCGCCCAAGGGGCCGCACGTCTGGGTAAGGAGTGCGGGAACCTGATCGAACCGCGCATCGAAGATCGCGTCGTAGACGCGCACCAGGAGAGGACCTGCGGTCAGGCCGGTCGTTTGCGGTGACGCGATGCCTGGTACAGCGAGCAGGAGCAGCGCGACGGCACACGTGCACCATCGCACCGTCGCACCCTCGGACCCTCGTGCCCTCACGTGATGCTGGTGTGAAGCAGCTGCTTGTCGGCGTGGCGCTCGAGCGCCAGCGTGAGCAGGCGATCGATGAGCGCAGGGTAGGGTAGACCGCTCGCCTCCCACATCTTCGGATACATCGAAATCGATGTGAACCCCGGAATCGTGTTGACCTCGTTGAGGAACAGCGCGTTCGTCTGTCCGTCGAGGAAGAAGTCCACGCGCGACATTCCCGAAAGTTCGAGCGCCCGGAACGCCTCCACGCTGAGCCGCCTGACCTGTTCGATCATGGCGGCCGGCAGATCGGCAGGAATGCGCGTCGTCGCGCCCTCGGCATCGATGTATTTGGCCGTGTACGAGTAGAAGCCGTCACGGTGGGTCACGATGATCTCGCCCGGAACCGAGGCCTCGGGATCGTCGTTGCCGAGCACGGCGCATTCGATCTCGCGGGCATTGGCTACGCCGGACTCGATGACGATCTTCTTGTCGAACCGCAGCGCGAGCTCCATCGCTTCATGGAGGCTGTCGTCGTTCTTCGCCTTCGAGATGCCGACGCTCGATCCGAGGTTCGCGGGCTTGACGAAGACCGGGTAGCGAAGCTGACTGGCGACGCGTGAGGTGATCCCCTGCGGGTCAGCCTGCCACTCGCGGCGCATCACCGTGAGGTGCGGGACGATCGGCAGCTTGTGGGCGCCGAAGATGGTCTTCATGACCGCCTTGTCCATGCCGACCGCCGATCCGAGTACGCCAGCGCCGACATAAGCGACGTTGGCCAGCTCCAGCAGCCCCTGCACGGTGCCGTCCTCACCGTATGGGCCGTGCAAGACCGGGAAGACGACATCGAGACCACGAATCGCGGCGGTGGGTTCCACTGTCGGCGCGCCATCGGTCGATCCGGGCCCAAGCTTCGTGACATCGGCCGCAGAGACGACGGCAGGAGGATGAGCGGGAAGTACCCATCGGCCGTCTTTCTCGATCCGGATGGGGACCGGCTCGTAACGGCTGCGATCGAGGTTCGCGAAGATAGATGACGCGGACACGATCGAGACCTCGTGCTCGCCCGATCGTCCGCCGTAGATCACACCGACACGTCGTTTCGACACGGTTTCCTTAATAATAGACGGGTTGGGACGCCCGTTTGGCTTCACACTGTGCGCCACCGACGGCCGGGCGCGGCTAGGCGAGTTCGAGACGCCGCATGGTCTCGTCCACACGCCGGCGTTCATGCCCGTGGGCACGCAAGGTGCGGTCAAGGCCACACTTCACCGCGACCTGGTCGAGATTGGCGCGGAGATCATTCTCGGCAACACCTATCACTTGTTCCTCCGTCCCGGTGACGAGCTCATCGCTCGGCGTGGCGGCCTCCATCGCTTTATCGGTTGGGAACGTCCGATGCTGACCGACAGCGGCGGATTCCAGGTGTTCAGTCTCGCCCAACGGCGGACGATTACAGAGGAAGGCGCCGAGTTTCAGTCGCATCTCGACGGCTCTCGCCATCAGTTGACGCCCGAGCGCGCTGTCGACATCCAGGCCCGGCTTGGCTCGGATATCGCGATGGTGCTCGATGAATGCCTGGCCTATCCGGCCACGCGTGAAGACGCCGCGGAATCGATGCAACGGTCCGTGCGGTGGGCCGCTCGTTGCCGTGCCAGACTCGAGCTACTGCGCGGAACACCGTCTCCCGACGTGATGGTCTCCAATCCGGGTCAGGCGCAGTTCGGCATCGTGCAAGGCGGCGTCTTTTCCGACTTGCGTCAAGAAAGCGCCGACGCGACCGTGGCCATCGGGTTCGAGGGCTATGCCATCGGCGGCCTGAGTGTCGGGGAGCCCATAGACCAGATGTATCAGGTCGTCGAGGAGACGACGGCCCGCCTTCCGGGTGCCTTGCCACGATATTTAATGGGCGCGGGAACCCCCGAGGACCTGGTCGAATGCGTCGCCCGCGGCATCGATATGTTCGACTGCGTCCTGCCGACCAGGAACGCCCGCAACGGACAGCTGTTCACGAGCGTTGGCCGTCTCAATATCAAGAACGCGAAATATGCGGAGGACGAGGGCCCGGTCGATCCGGCCTGTCGCTGCTATACCTGTACGCATCACTCACGGGCCTATCTTCGGCATTTGTATCAGGCCGGTGAGATGACCGCTGGAGCCCTTAACACGTTGCATAACTTGACCTTTTACCTTGACACGATGAAACGGATCAGGGAGGCTATTCAACTCGGTACTTTCGAACGCTTCAGGCAGGAGTTCCTTCGATCAGTCCGGCTGAAGCCGGACACTACAAACGGAGTATCCAGCCTGTCTCTCGACTCATGAGTCTTCTTGATCCGTTTCTGTTAGCCATGGCCGCGCCGCAGCAGGGAGGGCCAAATCCGTGGCTGCAGCTCATTCCATTTGCGCTGATCCTCGGCATCTTCTATTTCGTGATGGTCCTGCCGATGCGGAAGCGCCAGCAGAAGGTGCAAGCCTTCCTCGCCGCGCTGAAAGTTGGCGATAAAGTCATCACGACCGGAGGTATGTACGGCGCGATCACTCGTTTGAGCGATCAATCCGTTCAACTGCAAGTGGCCAACAACGTGCGCATCGAGGTTTCGCGCGCGGCTATCGTTGGATATCAGGGTCAGGAACCCGTCGTCCCTGAGGGCAATCAGCAATGAAAGACATCCGCTGGAGATTAATTCTGATCGCGGCCGTCATCGGCCTGTCGATCTGGTCGTTTTACCCACCCCAAACGAAGATCAAGCTCGGTCTCGATCTGAAGGGCGGCGTGCACCTGGTCCTCCGCGTGCACACCGACGATGCGTTGCGCGTCGAGACCGAGACGACGGTCGAGCGTCTGCGGGACTCGATGCAGCGCGCCGGTGTGCAGTTCACGAAGGCCGATGTCGTGAGCGCGACCGAATTCCGCGTCGAGGGGATCCAGGACGATTCAGGATTCCGTACAGCGGCCGCAGACGCGGACACCAATTACGACCGCGCGTCTGAAACCAGCGGGTACTCGTACCGCATGAAGCCCAACATCGTGAACCAGCTTCGCGACCAGACCGTCACGCAGGCGCTCGAGACGATCGAGCGGCGCGTCAACGAACTGGGTGTGGCTGAGCCGATCGTCGCGCGCTACAGCGGGGCGGATCAGATCCTTGTGCAGTTGCCGGGTGTGAGCGACGTGCGGCGCGCGAAGGAAATCATCCGGTCCACGGCCCAGCTGAAACTGACGCTTGTCGAACAGGGGCCGTTCCCGAACCGTGAATCCGCGCTGCAGGCGTTCAACAACACCGTGCCATCGGACGTGGAGATCCTGCCCGGGCGGCAGGAAGGCGGTGGCACCGCCGGCACAGCCGGCACGGTCTTCTATGCCCTGAAGCGGGTGGCAGCGGTGACCGGCCGCGACCTGCGCGACGCAAAGCAGTCGCTCGATGAGTTCAACCGGCCCGCGGTGCAATTCTCACTGAAGCAGGATGCGGCCGGCCGCTTTGGGAACTTCACGCAGACGAACATCGGAAAGCCGATGGCCATCGTCCTGGACAACCGTGTGATGTCGGTCGCGACGATTCAGGGTCGTATCACCGACAGCGGCCAGATCACCGGCATCAACCGCGACGAGATGATCGACACGGTGATCACCTTGAAGTCCGGCGCTTTGCCGGCGTCGATGGACTACCTGGAAGAGCGCACGGTCGGGCCGTCGCTCGGCGCCGAATCGATTCGCGCTGGCTTCTTCGCGTCGCTGGCCGGTCTCGGCTTCGTCGTGTTGTTCATGGTGTTCTACTACAAGCTCACCGGGCTGAACGCGGTCATCTCAATCGTGGCGAACCTGGTGATCCTGCTCGGACTGATGGCGTTCCTGAGCAGCGTGATGACGCTGCCCGGCATCGCCGGATTCATTCTGACGATTGGCATGGGCGTCGATTCGAACGTGCTGATCTTCGAGCGCATCAAAGAGGAGCTGGCGACGGCGCGCGGCGCGCGGGCGGCGGTGAACGCCGGCTTTGACCGCGTGTGGTGGACGATTGTGGACACCCACGTCTCCTCGCTCATCGCCGCGCTGCTGCTCCTGCAGTTCGGCACCAGCACGATTCGCGGATTCGCGGTCACGCTGATCATCGGCCTACTGTCGAACGTGTTTACTGCGGTTTTTGTGTCACGCACGGCATTCGAGTTGATCTTGAGCCGCCGTCAGACCGCCGCGCAGACTTTGAGTATCTGACATGCAGCTTCTGAACAACGCCAACTACAACTTCCTACGCTGGAAGTGGCACGCTATCGCGCTCTCCGCGCTGGTCATCCTGGGTGGTCTGGGGATGATCGTCACGCGAGGCATGCCGCTCGGCATCGACTTCTCCGGCGGCACGTTGATCATCGTGCAGTTTGACCAGCCGACGACGGAGGCGCAGGTTCGAAACGCGGTTGCGCCGCTGCCCGGAGAAGAAGTCGTGCAGCAGTACGGCGACGCCAGCGAGCGCCGCTTGCTGATCCGGCTGCCGCAGGTCGAAGGTGCCGTCGAGGGCAACAGTCTCGAACAGGGATCGGCGGCAGTCGAGCAGGCGCTGATGAAGGCCGGCCTGTCCAATCCCACGATCGTCAACCGGGAGCTGGTCAGCGCTGTGATCGGTGCCGACCTGCAGCGGCGGGGCATCTACGCGACCATCGCGTCGCTGCTCGCGATTACGGTCTATATCGGCATCCGATTCCGGTTCTCGTTTGCGGTGGGCGCCATCGCGGCCACGCTGCACGACGTCTTCGTCACGCTGGCGTTCCTGGTGTTCTTCGGCTACGACCTGTCGCTCAATGTCGTCGCCGCGATCCTGACGATCACCGGCTACTCGGTGAACGACACCATCGTCATCTTCGACCGCGTGCGCGAGAACCTGCGGTCACGGCGGCGTGAGCTGCTCGACAAGATCGTCAACGAGAGCGTCAACCAGACGCTGTCGCGCACGATCATTACGGCGGGCACGACGTTCCTCTCGGTGCTGTCGATCTTCCTGTTCGGCGGCGAGGCGTTGCGCGGGTTCGCGTTCACGATGCTCGTCGGTATCGTCAGCGGCACCTACTCAACGATCTTCATCGCCTCGGCGATCGCCATCATCCTCAGCGGCGGCAAGGCGCGCGCCGCGTCGGCCACGTCCTCGTCAGGCGACGTCGTCCAGGGTGGGAAGAAACAGAAGCGAGCGAAGGCCTCTTAGTCCGTCCGAAAGGACTGGCCCTACTCAGGCTTGACGTATCTGCTTGCCGCCGTGCTCGGGATCGTGCAGGGACTCACCGAGTTCCTGCCGATCTCATCCACCGCACACCTGCTGCTCGTTGGAAAATCCCTCGGATTTCAGGACCCCGGCGGGGTGTTCACGGTCATGATCCAGTTCGGATCGGTGCTGGCCGTGATGTGGCTGTACCGGCAAAAGATTCTCGACGCGTTTCTCGGACTCGCCTCGAATCCGGCGGCGCGCCGGTTTGCGCTCATGCTCATCATCGCGTCGATTCCGGCCGGACTGGCTGGGGTGTTGCTGTCCGACTGGGTGAAAGGCCAGCTGTATCAGAGTCCCGCGGTGATCGCGTCCGCCTTTATCATCGGCGGCGTCGCCATTCTGATGATCGAGCGGTTCCGGCCAAGGCCAGTCATTTTCGAAGCGGACAAGACGCCCATTCCTAGAGCCTTCGCGGTGGGCGTGTGTCAGATGCTGGCGCTAGTGCCCGGCGTCTCGCGATCGGGCGCGACGATCATGGGCGGTCTGCTGGCCGGCCTGGAGCGGTCCGCAGCCGCAGAGTTTTCGTTTTTTCTCGCGATGCCGGCCCTGGCCGGGGCCTTTCTGCACGATTTGTGGGAGGTGCGCGACCATCTGGCGCCCGAGCGCGGCGCGGAGATCGCGATTGGGTTCGTGATGGCGTTTCTTGCCGCCCTGGTCGTGGTGAAGCCCTTTGTGCGGTACGTGGCGCGACACGGTTTCGCCCCCTTTGCGTGGTACCGCATCGTGGCAGGCGTCCTCGTTCTTCTGGCGATAGGCGTGGGATGGCTGTGATTCCGTGGCTGCGTCGGAGTTTCCTGGCCGGGTTCTTCGTCACGGTTCCACTCGTGATCAGTGTTTACGCGCTCGTGTGGATCTTCGGTATCATTGATAGTTTCGCGGCGCCGCTCGCGAGGTGGGCTCTGGGTTCTGAGGTGCCGGAGCCGAGCACGCTCCGCGATTACGTGGCACGATTTGCCGGCGTCCTCGTCACGCTGCTCGTCGTGCTGACGGTGGGTGCTGTGACGACAAACGTCATCGGCCGGCGAGTGCTGGCACGAGCCGAGAGCTGGCTGATGATGATCCCGGTATTCCGGACCATCTACGCGCCAGTGAAGCAACTCGTGGTGGCGTTCTCGCCAGACAACGAGACGGGATTCAAGCGCGTCGTGATGGTGGATGAC